>Ga0182735_1000173_pt1 | contig 74512 bp, 75 predicted proteins | sample eDN5th30CKraftMG_FD_128524 | JGI IMG/M metagenome (GOLD analysis project Ga0182735, IMG submission 128524) | Enriched Miracle-Growth compost microbial communities from Emeryville, California, USA - eDNA 5th pass 30_C Kraft MG (version 2) (version 2) ... | reverse complement strand
GCCAACCTCGGTAGCGATCGGCTTCAGCAGCGCTTTGACCGCCTCCGGCACGGTCTCGCCATGGCGATAGATCCGGATCGCACCACTTTCGTATTGAACGATTTCGAGATCGGCGACGGATGCCTGAGCCGTGATCTCCAGGTCCTCGACAGGTCGCTGCTCGTGCTTGCCGCGCAAGATCGGATAAACGAACTTGCCGCTCTGGGCGCGCAGGAACGGCTCCGCGTCCTGGACCGAGGTGTCGAGCAACTCTTCGACCGAGACGCCCTTCTCGTCATCGATGTTCACTCGTAGCACCATGATCCGGTCGACGTGATGGAACGTGTTCTGATTGAAGCCGACATGGGTCGAGGTGGTGATGGTCTTGACCGATATCCGCTCGTTCGCGGCCGAGACGACATCATAGCCGTGCTGGTTGGTGTCGAGGGCCATTTGCCCGCGCGTGATCATCGCGGCATAGAGTTCGCCGATCCGTCCGGTCAGGTGATTGAGTTCGCCAGGGCTGACGCCCCAGCTGATTTCCTTCTCGAACCACGACAAGGCTTCAGCGAGGGACTGGATGATCTGAACCTGGGTCAGGGTTGGCTTGTCAGAGTTCATGGCTCTCGTTCTGCAGGTGGACCGCGAGGACCAGTCCTTGGCACCCCTCCAACCCCGTCCTAGCACGTTCGGAAGCGCAACCGGCAGTCGGTGCACAACCGGAGAATGCTGGAATGTAGGCCCTGCTGCTCAGCGTGTTCGTGTTCGGCGAGAAGCCGCCCCAGGTCGTGATGATGCCGTTCGTGATGACGGACGACTTCAATCCGGTGCGTGCCGGTACATGGAGTTCGGTCAGCGATCATTCAGGAGGGAGATCGAATCCGCAAAGCCTCCATGACCACACTGAACGCGGGAGAATTTTGGCGCTTGGTGGGATAGTAGAGGTAGTAGCCTTGAAAAAGAGGCGACCACTCATCGAGTACCTGAACAAGCTCGCCCCTCGCAATCTGTTCGATCACGAGATTTTCGGGGAGATAGGCAATACCATAGCCAGCTTTCGCGGCTTCTATCTGAGGATAGGAGCCGTTGAAGATGAACTGCCCATCCACGCGCACCCGGAGCTCTCTTCCGCCTTTTTCAAATTCCCAGGCATAAAGGCCGCCTGACCTGATCTGGCGCTGGTTGATGCAGTTGTGCCCGACCAATTCCTGGGGGTGCTGCGGGATGCCGTTCTCCTCAAAGTAGGCAGGCGAGCCCACGGCAACCAGACGCCAGTCGGGGCCGATGCGGACCGCGATCATGTCCTTGTCGAGGCTTTCGCCCAGGCGCACGCCGGCGTCAAAACGCTCCTCGACGATGTTGCGGAAACCATTGTCGCTATTCAGTTCAATCTTGATATCTGGATAGTCCTTCATGATCGGCTGCAGCTTTGGCCACACAACGCTCTCCAGGGCGTGATCGGAAAGGGTGATCCGCACGGTCCCGGACGGCTTGTCCCGTATCTCCAGCACGGCGTCGATATCGTGCTCGATTTCTGAAATTCGGGGCGCCAGAGACCGCAATATCTTCTCGCCTGCCTCTGTCGGCGACACGCTGCGGGTGGTGCGGGTGAGAAGCCTGATACCCATCCGCGTTTCGAGGCGCTTGATGGTGTGGCTCAAGGTGGATTGCGACGTGCCGAGCCGGGCGGCCGCCTTGGTAAAGCTCCGTTCTTCGGCAACCGCCATGAACCAGAGCATATCGATCAGGTCTTCTCGCTTCATGCCGCAGCCTCGCCCGATTTATATCCGGAGGCAATAAGTCTTTGCCGATTGCCTGGACTAATCGGGGAAGCGGCTATCCCCTAATTTCACCGGCATGACACAGCCCTCTGCCGCCACCTATGACGAAAGCCTTGTCCGAAGCCCCGCTGCTTGGGGCGCCGTCCTATCGATGTCGCTTTGCGTCGCGGTATTGATCGCGTCCGAGTTCATGCCCGTGAGCCTTCTGACGCCGATCGCCGCCGAACTGGGCGTCACCGAAGGCCAGACCGGGCAAGCAATCTCGATCTCGGGCGTGTTCGCTGTCGCAACGAGTCTGTTCATTTCCGGGCTGACACGTCGGCTGGATCGCCGCGTCGTGCTGCTCGCCTTCTCTGTCTCCCTGGTGTTGTCGGCAGCGATCGTGACCGTCGCGCCCAGCTACGCGGTGCTGATGGTTGGCCGCGCGCTGCTGGGTGTTGCCATCGGCGGCTTCTGGTCGATGTCGACGGCGATCGTCATGCGTCTTGTCCCGGCGGATTCCGTGCCGAAAGGCCTGGCGATGATCAATGCCGGCAATGCCATTGCGGCGACGATCTCGGCGCCGCTCGGCAGCCTGCTTGGCGATTATATCGGTTGGCGGGGCTCCTTCTTCCTTGTCGTGCCGCTCGCCCTGGTCGCGCTGGCCTGGCAGTGGGTCAAGCTTCCCTCTTTGCCGCCGGAGCGCAGTGGAAGCTCGCCCAATGTCTTCCGGCTCCTGCGTCGTCCGCAGGTTTCGCTTGGCATGGCTTCGATCTTCCTTTTGTTCATGGGCCAGTTCGCGCTCTTCACCTATCTCCGGCCATTTCTGGAAACCGTCACGGGCGTTCCCGTAACAATCCTGTCCCTGCTTCTCCTGCTGATGGGACTTGCCGGTGTCGTCGGCACCTATCTGGTCAGCCGGCTCCTGCAAAACCGACTTTTCAGCGTGGTTGGCACAATCCCCCTTGTCATGGCCGTGATCGCGCTGGGCCTGATGGCCTTCGGAAGCTCGACGGTCCCGGTCGCCATCCTTCTGATCGCATGGGGCTTGTTCGGCACCGCTGCCCCGGTTGGCTGGGGCACCTGGCTGAGCCGATACCTCGCTGACGAGGCCGAGGCCGGCGGCGGCCTGCAGGTCGCGATCATTCAGCTCGCCATCACCACGGGCGCGGCGTTCGGAGGTGTCCTGTTCGATACCGCCGGATGGTGGAGCAGCTTTGCCTTCGCTGCCGCGGCTCTCGGCGCCTCGTCGCTTCTTGCAGTCGTGGCCTGGCGCTCGACTCTCATCCTCAAACCATCCGCGTAAGGAGAAACAGATGAACAATTTTGACAGTGAGGCCAAGGCCCCGCGGGCCGGCATGTCGCGGCGCAATCTGATCCAGGCGGCCGGTGCCGGTGTAGTCGCGGCAAGCGCCGTAGCCATCGCCGGTCGGCCAGCCGCGGCGCAGGAAGGAAGCAGGATGACGGCCGATTGGGACAAGGTCTTCCCGAAAAGCGAAACCGTCGATCACCGGAAGGTCACCTTCCAGAACCGGTATGGCATCACATTGGCGGGCGATCTCTATTCGCCTCAGGGCCGATCGGGTGAACGCCTGTCCGCAATCGCCGTGAGCGGGCCCTTCGGCGCGGTCAAGGAACAGTCCTCGGGGCTCTACGCCCAGACCCTGGCAGAACGTGGCTTTGTCACCCTGGCCTTCGACCCGTCCTACACCGGCGAAAGCGGCGGCGAACCCCGCAACATCGCTTCCCCGGACATCAACACGGAAGACTTCAGCGCGGCGGTCGATTTTCTCGGCCTCGAACCTGGTGTGGATCGCGAACGGATCGGCATTCTCGGCGTCTGCGGCTGGGGCGGCATGGCATTGAACGCCGCCGCGGTCGACAAGCGCATCAAGGCCGTCGTGGCAAGCACGATGTACGACATCAGCCGCGTTTCATCGCGGGGATACAACGACAGCGCAACGCTGGAACAGCGCACCCAGATGCTCGAGCAACTCGGTCAGCAGCGCTGGAAGGATGCGGAAGCCGGAGCCCCGGCATATGGCCCCGCTTCCAACGAGCTGAAGGGCGGCGAGGCGCAATTCCTGGTCGACTATCACGACTACTACATGACGCCACGCGGCTATCACCCACGTGCGGTCAACTCGGGCAACTCCTGGGCGATGACGTCCGGCTTGTCGTTCATGAACATGCCGCTTTTGACCTACATCGCGGAAATCTCCCCCCGTCCGACGCTGCTGATACACGGTGAGAACGCTCATTCGCGCTATCTCAGCGAGACGGCGTATGCCGCCGCGGCAGAGCCGAAGGAGCTTATGATCATCCCCGGGGCCAGCCATACCGATCTGTACGACCAGATGGACATCATTCCCTTCGACAAGCTGCAATCGTTCTTCGAGCAGCACCTGGTCTGATGTGGCCCCCGGAACGCATGAGCGATCGAGAATTCTGGTGCTGCCCCTTTCGGGGGCGGCATCGGCGCTCGAATCGATCGGCTGGCGATCCGGATGACCGGAGGCTTCGACGAACAGGCTTGTGTTGTCGGGCCGGCAGGGAACGGTCCGTAGACGGTGCCCGTGCTTGCAGGGGCGCCATCGAAGCCGAGCGGGAGTCGTTGCGATGACCACAACGTCAATTTTGATCGGCCGCCGGGCTCTGATCGCCGCCGGCGGTGCCGCAGCTCTTCTAGCCTTCCAGGCGAAGGCCCAGCAGGGAGATGAGCCGCGAAGCCAGAGGACGACCGCCATGAAGATCAGGATGACGTTCGACGGTCACACCATGATCGCCACCCTGTACGACAATCCGTCCGCACAGGACTTCTACTCAATGCTGCCGCTTGATCTCACGATCGAGGATTTCTCGACCAATGAGAAAATCGTGCACCTGCCGAGAAAGCTCACCGAAGAGGGCAGCGGACCGTTCGGCAACGAACAGGCCCACGACCTTTGCTACTACAAGCCCTGGGGCAATCTCGCCCTGTTCTATGCCGACTATCAGCACCCCGGTCTGATCCGCCTCGGTCGTTTTGATGAAGGCCATGAGGCCCTCCATGTCAGGGGCAAATATCCAATCCGCATCGAGCCGGTTCGATGAGCCAGGGATTTCGATGAGCCAGGGACCCTGGCCTTCACCTCAAAGCGACATCTCCGCAGGGCTGCCGACCGGGGGATAGAGCCCGTGGCACTGGATTGATGATCGCGGTCTGGCCGGCATCGGCGCGGCCAAGCGCTGGGACGAATGCACTTCCCCTTCAGGCGGTGGCCGGGGTGAGCCAATACCAAACTCAGATGAAGGAGATCCGAAAATGATCAAGGACAAAGTTGTAGTTATCACCGGCGCCTCGTCGGGCATCGGCGAAGCCACTGCCAAACGGCTCGCCAGCAAGGGAGCGAAAGTGGTTCTGGGTGCGCGACGTCTCGACAAGCTCGAACGGATCGCTGCCGAGATTGAACGCCATGGCGGGCAGGCCGCCTTTCAAGAGCTGGACGTCACCAAGCAGGCCGACAATGACGCTCTGGTGAAGCTCGCCAAGCAAAAATTCGGCCGGGTCGACGTCGCCTTTCTCAATGCCGGCCTGATGCCCAACTCGAACCTGTCGGCTCTCAAGACCGATGAGTGGCACCAGATGGTCGACGTAAACATCAAGGGCGTCTTGAACGGTGTCGCGGCTGTTCTGCCGACCTTTGCCGAACAAAAAGCGGGCCACGTCATCGCGACGTCATCGGTTGCCGGCCTCAAGGCCTATCCCGGCGGTGCCGTCTATGGAGGCACCAAATGGTTCTTGCGCGACTTCATGGAAGTGCTGCGCATGGAATCGGCCATGGAAGGGACCAATATCCGCACGGCAACGATCTACCCGGCCGCCATCAACACGGAACTGCTTGGGACGATCAGCGACAAGGGCCTGGCCGGCCAGATGCAGGGTCTCTATGACAAATTCGGTATCTCGCCGGACCGGATCGCTGATGTGGTGAGCTTCGCGATCGACACGCCCGAAGACACCACGATCAACGAATTCACCGTAGGGCCGGCAAGCCAGCCCTGGTAAGCCAAGGTCAATCCAGCTGAAAGGCGCAAGGCGGGAGCAACGGCATGAGGCTCCCGCCCGCAAACCTTCGACGCGCTATGAGATAGCGGTCCATGACTCGAAGCTTCGCCAGGCAATTCGTCCCCGCTTCGATCCTGACAGCGACAGACATCCCCGACCAGATCCGGTGCGGCCCTTTGCGCCGCCATAACCAATGCTTGTCCTCGGAGAAAAGCATGAGCGCAACGATGTCCCGATCCCTCATATTCGCAACAGCTTTGGTTGGAGCCGGCTTCTTCGCGGTCCAGGTGGATGCCGAACAGAATGGGGTGACATTTCCACCCCTGGACGATCTCACCCACTACACGACAGTAGAGCGCGGGAAAACGGTGGAACACATACTGACAAGCGAAGACGCCCTCGCGGCGATCAAGGCCGGAACCCCCATTCCGACCGGAACCCACGTCGTTCTGGTCGATTTTCAGGACGGCGTTCTGGACCGCTATCTGGTTGCTCAGAAGACCGGAGATGTCGCAGCTGACTGGCAGTACCAGTACTTCCTGCCCGACCAGACGATCAAGCTCGATGAGCGCACCGACCAATGCTATTCATGCCACCTGTCTCGCGAAAGCGACCAGTTCCTGTTCACCCACGGCGATGCAGTCGACTTCGGTGGGTGACCTGACACGCCGGGCGATCAGATGGAAGCCGGTCAAGCGCCTGGCCATTCCGGCCCTTGCCGGCGCCCTACTGCTACTGACGCTTGCATATTGGTGGCAGAGCAACTTGGTCCACGAACTGGCAGGCATGGCTATGTTCGTCTTGGTGGCACGCCACATCTACGTCAATCGCGCCTGGATCCTTCGAATATTTCGGGGGACTTATGACGGGCGACGGTGGCTGGCGACCGCGCTTCATCTCGGGCTGCTTGCCAACATGCTGTTGCTGGTCGCGACCAGTCTGGTGATCTCACAATCCGTTTTCGCGTTCCTGCCCATCCCCACAAATGTGACCGTCCGCGACCTGCATTGGCTGGGCGCCTACTGGCTGGTGGTGACCGTCGGTATCCATCTGGGGCTGCACTGGTCGCGAGTGATGGCCTTGGCAAGGTCCATCCTCCGCATCACAACGAAAAGCGCACCGAGGCGCTGGGCACTGCGGCTTCTTGCCTTGGTATTCGTGCTGATCGGAGCTTGGAGTTGGAGCGCAATGGGGGTCGGCACGAAGCTCAGCTGGGGTCGTAGCCTCGATTTCTGGGACTTCAGCCGCTCGGTCGCCCCATTTTTTGTTCACTGGGCTGGCGTTCTCGCCATGCCAGCCGTGCTGACCTACTACGTGTCCAAGCTGAGGCAGACACGGGCCGCCGGGTGAGATCTGCAAACTACACGGAGAACGGCAGCACGACTGGAACGCGACCGTGCGCGACAGGTCGAGCCTATCGACCGGGCGCAAGGCGACATCTTGCGCGACCCTTGCGTGATCATGCGCAGACAATGGGATGGTTCAGGCAATACCTATGTATGGTGTCTATCCAAGACATATTGATACAGATTTATGCATAGAAATTTATACCTTCACACGACGGATTTATTTGGACGAGAGCCATGGCGACGTTGGGCTTCACGTGTCCTGCAAGGGCCATCTACGGGAAAGGCCGAAATCTATCGGCGATTGAGACGGATCGTCTTGATGCAACGCGTTCGAGTTTCCCAAGCGGAACGCGTTCCTATGCGTTAGGACGCCTCACGGTATCGGACGCCGTTGAGGACAATTTCCACAGCGGACCCAACGACCTTGGTCGCTTCCTCTTCAGAGGGCGGAGGCCGAAGACCAAGGACCACCTGCAGATGCAGGTTGCCGCGGATCATCGCCATGAAATGGTCGGCCGCCTGGAGGCAGGAATCTGTCTCGATGACGCCTCGTTGGACGGCGGCTTCGAGAACCTCGGCAAGCCGCATCGTGATGCGGCCGGGGCCCTGCTCGTAGAACGATCTCACGAGATCGGGGAAGCGATTGGCCTCGGTGATGGCGATGCGATAGATGCCGAGCACCGTCGGCGACATGTAAATGCCCATGAGGCGCTGCCCGAGCTCGGTCAGCGTCGCGCGAAGATCGTGTCCCTTCATTTCGTCGATCTCGAGCGTCCAGAGCGCTTGGTCCGCATTGGAGGTGACGATGGCGGAGAACAGCCCCTCCTTGTTTCCGAACTCGCTGTAGATCGTTCGTTTCGATCCGCCAGCGCGCTCGATGATCGCGTCAATGCTCGTTGCGGCATAGCCCTGTTCGAAAAAGACCTCGGCGGCCGCCTGCAGCAGAGCGTCCCGTCGGCCTCCATGTCCTGTCCCGGGCATTGGCTTCAGTCGCACAGCCTTCGCTGCCGTCGTCTTCTTCGCTGCTGCCATCACCGCTCGACCTCGCATCACCACTAAAGCCCCTTGACTGGTAATGATCGTTACCGTAGCGGTCAACTCAGGAATTGGTAACGGGTATTACCGGAGGTCATCATGGCGCGCCCCAGCAAGAAGAAGATGATCGGAGTCCTGCTCTGCCTGGGAGGCGTGGCCGTCGGCGCCACCGGATGGGCATGGGCCGCCTCCAGCGCGGCGACGTCGACAGACAATGCCTATGTGCGCGGGGACGTGACCTCGCTGGCGCCCAAGGTCGCGGGTTATGTCACGGCCGTTGAAGTCGCCGACAACCAGGCTGTCAGCGCCGGTGACATCCTTTTCCGGATCGACGATCGCGATTACCGCGCGCGGCTCGCGCAGGCGGTTGCGAATGTCGAGGCGGCCCGCGCGCGCCTGACCAATGTCGACGCGGAAACAGAGCTGCAGCATGCCCTGATCCGCCAGGCCGAGGCCCAGAAGCGTTCGACACTGGCCGAACTGACCCTGGCGACCAAGGCTTCCGACCGTCGCCACGAGCTGATCCGCAGCCACTCCGTGAGCCAGGCTCAGGTCGACGAGAGCGATGCGACCCGACTGCGGGCCGAGGCCGGCGTGTCGGCGGCCGCGGCGAGCGTCGAGGCCCAGCAGCAGCGCATCGCCGTGCTTGCCGCCCAGCGCGACGCGGCCGTGGCCGCCGTTGCCCAGGCTGAGGCCGCCCGCGATCTCGTCCAGATCGATCTCGACAGTACCCTGGTACGCGCGCCGGTCGGTGGCGTCGTGGGCAATCGCCAGGTTCGTGTCGGTCGCCTTGTCGCGCCGGGGGTCTCGCTCCTCGACATCGTGCCGGTCGACGACCTCTGGGTCGTCGCCAACTTCAAGGAAACCCAGCTCGAGCATATCCGGACCGGCCAGGCCGTTCGCATCACCATCGACGGTTATCCCGGCGAAGCGTTCGACGGGGTTGTCGACAGTTTCGCGCCGGGAAGCGGTTCCGCCTTCAGCCTGCTCCCGGCCGACAACGCGACCGGAAACTTCGTGCGGGTGGTTCAGCGCGTGCCGGTCAAGATCCGGTTCGCCGGCACTTCCATCCCCGACCATCTCGTGCCGGGGCTTTCGGCGCGTGTCGAGCTTGCAGGAGGGGGCCTGCCATGAAGGGGCCCGCCTTGGCGCAGAATCCGGACTGCCCGGCCCCTGCGGGATTCCTCCTGGTCGCTGGCGTGGCGATGGCCACGCTGACGGAGGCGATCGCCAGCACCATCCTGTCGCTTGGGCGCGGCGACATCATCGGTGACGTCTACGCGACGCCGGACGAGTTCGCTTGGCTCGATATCGGCTATACGACTCTCAAGCTGATCGGTTTCATGGTCGCGCCCTTCCTCATGAGCCGCATCCCTCCGCGCGCGCTGGTCGTTGGCGCGACGCTCGTGATCGGCGCGGCGTGCGGCCTCGCCAGCATCGCGACCCGGCTCGACCACCTGGTTCTGCTTCGCGTGATCCAGGGCTTTTCCGGCGCCGTCTTGCTCGTCGGCGGCCAGGCGCTCATTTTCTTGGCCTATCCGCGGTCCCGCCAGCCGATTCTCCAGGCCGTGTTCGCGATGGGGGCCGTCGTCGCGCCGGCCACGATCGCGCCGGCTCTGCAGGGCTGGCTGCTGGACAGCCAATCCTGGACATGGATCTTCTTCAGCGTGGTTCCGGTCGCGCTGGCGGCGGCAGGGCTCCTCCTGCTGGCGGAGGGGCCGGCGCTTGCTGCGACCCCGCGCCGCCGCTTCGATTGGCTCGGGGTTCTGCTGCTATCCATCGCGCTCTTTTGCCTGACCTATGTCCTGAGCCAAGGCAGTCGCTGGGATTGGTTCGAGGCTCCGCGCATTTCGTGGATGACCGGTTTGGGGGCTGCCGCGCTGCTGATGTTTCTGTGTCAGCAGGTCATGGCAAAGGCTCGTGGCCTGCTCGATTTCAGCCTGTTCCGATCGGACGATTTTTCCTTCGCCTTCGTCGTCAGCTTCGTCGCCGGCGCCGCGTTGTTCGGAAGTGGCTATCTGATCCTGTCCTTTGCCGTTGCCGTTCTCGCCTTCACGCCGACGGATGCCGGCCTGCTTCTGCTGCCGAGCGGTGCGATGTTTGTCGGATCGCTGCTTCTCGCCGCCTTTCTCATGCAGGCGAGGGGCATTCCGCCGATCGCAACCGTTCCCTTTGGCATCGTCATGATCATGATCGCGATGTGGATGCTGTCGGGATCCAGCAGCGAAAGCGGCGCCGACGACATGAGGGCCGCGATCCTCCTGCGGGGGCTTGGGCTTGGCTTCCTCTTTCTGTCGATCACCCTGGTCGCTTTCAGCAATCTCGGCCGGCAGAGTCTTGCCGCGGGTATCGGCCTCTTCAACACGGGCCGCCAGATCGGGGGGCTGATCGGCGTCGCGGCGCTTCAGACGCTGATCGATCACGATGTGGCGCAGAACACGGCGATTCTGGGCTCGAACGTCACAGCAGGGGCTTCCATCGTCAGCGAGCGACTAGCGACGACGACCACGCTGCTTGCCTCCAAGGGGATCGACACGGCGGCGGCCGGCCGCGTTGCGACGAGCCTGCTCGGCCGGGCCGTGACGGGGCAATCAACCGTGATCGCCTTCGACACGGCCTTCAACAGGGTCGCGCTGCTCTTCGTCATTGCCGCTCCGATGCTGGTCGCGATCAAGATCGGCATTTCCCGCTATTCGAAGCTGCGGGGGCGGTCCGGCGCGTGAGCCGCATGGCGTCGCAGGCCGGCGCCCTCGGGTCTACTCATGGATAACCATGAAGTGCGGTCGGATCGGAACCGCTCTAGTGTTCGCGGATCGCCAACTCCGACATCGAAGGCAAGCGTTGCAAGTGCGGTGGCGCCAGCTTGACTTCCTTTTCGGCAGGAGCAGCCAATATGATCGCAGCGCATCCCGGCCAGCGTATTGTCGCGGCCATTGCCGCCCTCGTCGGGCTTGGAGCCTTCCTGACGACCGGGACGGCTTTCGGTCTTCTCGCGCCGGTCGCCGCCTTGTTCGCCGATAGACATACGGTCCGGCCGGCCTCGCTGATGGTCGCGGCGGCGTTTGCGGGTGCTGCACTGCTGGCTGTGACGGATATTGACGGATCGCGCGAACTCGCGCTGTGGTGGGCGGCGTTCCTTGCCGTCGCCCTTTCGATCGGCGCCCTGGTTGCGCCCGAAATTGCTGTTGGCGTGCTGAGCCGTCTCGCGCGGGGGCGCGTTCCCGCCGTCGACTTGCGCACCGACGAGGATCGCCCGGCAGCCGCGCCGCCTTCGCTGAGGGCCATCCATCCGGAGGATCGCGACGTTGCCACCCAGGCGATCGCGCGTGCGTTCAGCAGCGGCATTCCCCAGGTCGTGGGCGTTCGTCAGCGTCAGGCGGATGGCAGTCATCAATGGACCGAGTTCCGCGCCGAGCCGGGATACCCCGTCAGCGTTGCCGTCGAACCGATGGTCTCGACGCCGGACGAGCCCTGGACAATCTCCGACTCCTTCGGCGATACGATGGAGGCCGTGCGCGCGGCCCGGGTGATCGAGTGTGTGCACGGCGCCGCCTTCGCCTTCGACGTGAATGGCAGGTTCACCTACGCCACCCCCATCGCGCAGACGTCCATTGCCATGACGCTGGAGGATCTCAACCGTCCATTGGGCGGCGGCGCCTTCATCGATGGTGGGGATCTGGGCTGGAAGCTCGGCGTGCATCCGGACGACTACGAGGGCGCCGCCGACAGGCTGCGGCACTGCCTCCGGACGGGCGAGGACTTCAACTATGAATATCGCGTCTTGCGTTCGACAGGGCACTATGTCTGGCATCGATTTGCGATCCGGCCGGCACGCGACAGCCAGGGCCGCGTTGATGGCTGGTATGGGATCGGTTTTGACATCGATGTCTACAAGAGGACCGAGTCGGCGCTGCGGGAAAGGGAGCGGCTGCTCAAGCAATTGGTCGACGCGGTGCCGGCGCTCATCTGGAGCATCGATCCGAAGGGCGCCACGACCTATGTCAACAAGCGCTTCACGGATGTCACTGGCGCGACCCTGAAGGACATCACGGCGCCGGACGGGACCCCGTCCCTGAGCGTCATTCATCCGGACTACAAAGAGGCGGCGGCCGAGGCATTCCGCGGCTCGTTCCGGACCGGATTGCCCTATGTCATGAAATATCCGCAGCGCCGGGCGGACGGCTCCTATCGGTGGACCGAAACCCGCGCCGAGCCGTTGCGGGACGAATCCGGCGCTATCCTTCAGTGGTATGGCGTGAGCGTGGATATCCACGACATGGTGACCGCCGAGGCGGCGCTGCGGGAAAGCGAGCGCATGCATCGCCAACTCGTCGAAACGCTGCCCGCGATGATCGATTGCGCCTCTCCGAACGGGGAGCCTATCTATCGCAGTCGGCGGCTTCGCGAATTCCTCGGATACGATCTGGAGGATCTCGACGGATCGGAAGGGTCGAGACTGACGCGAACGCTCGATGCCGGCGTTCATCCCGACGATCTGGCGGGTGTGAAGGAGCGATATGCTCATTCGCTCTCCACAAGCGAACCCTATGCGCAGCGGCACAGGTTGCGGCGCTTTGATGGCGAGTATCGCTGGGTCGAGACCCGTGCGGCGGCGATGCGCACCTCCGACGGCACCATCGTCCAATGGAATGTCATCTGCCTCGACATAGACGCCGAAGTGCGGGCGCAGGAAGAACTCAGACTGGCGCGCGAGGGCCTTGCTCGCGCCAGCCAGGCGGCGAGCCTGGCGGAGCTTTCCGCCTCGATCGCGCATGAGGTGAACCAGCCTCTGGCCGCCATCGTCGCCAATTCGCATGCTTGCAACCGCTGGCTCGCAGCCGAGCCGCCCAACGTCGATCGCGCCAAGGCCACGGCCGAACGCATCATCCGGGATGCGAATTCGGCGGCGGATGTCGTCAGCCGCATCCGGGCCCTGTTCCGGCAGTCCGTGGAGCGCAGAACCTGCACGCCATTGGCGGGGGTCATTGCCGAGGCGTGCCGTCTCATGGCCGACGAGGCCATCCGGCGGCGGATCCGCATGGAGGTCCATGTCGAGGACCATTTGCCGCCTGTCGCGCTGGATCGCGTGCAGATCCAGCAGGTCCTGGTCAATCTCATCCGCAACGGCATGGAGGCGATGGATTCCCTCCCGGGCGGGCGGCTTCTCGATCTGCGTGTGCGCCGATTGGGCGACACGGTGCAGACGGAAGTCAGCGATCGCGGCCCCGGCATCGAGGTTCCCGAACGGATCTTCGATCCATTCTACACCACCAAGGCCGAAGGAATGGGCATGGGGCTCGCGATCTGCCGCTCGATCATCGAGTCGCATGGCGGGCGGATGTGGGCGGAGAAGAACGAACCGACCGGCGCGAAGTTCATCTTCACCTTGCCCGCAGAAACGAAAGCCATGCCATGACGATCGGTGATCACATAGTCTTCATCGTGGACGATGATGTGCGGATCCGGGAGGCGCTCGGCGAGCTGCTGGAATCACACTCCATCCACGCGATCGCGTTCGAGTCGGCCGGCGAATACATTCGCGCGGACCGGCCCGACAGCCCGGCCTGCCTCATCCTCGATGTCGAATTGCCGGATATCAACGGCCTCGAGCTTCAGGCGCAGATCGCAACCGGGGAACACCCCCCGATCGTCTTCATCACCGGGCACGGCGACATCCCGTCCTCTGTCCGCGCCATCAAGCATGGGGCCATCGATTTCCTGACCAAACCCTTCAGCGATGTGAGCCTCATGGCGGCGATCGAGGCAGCGATACGTCTCGATCGAGAGAACAGGTCGATGCGTGCCGAACTCGCCGTGCTCAAGCAGCGCTATCTCGCGCTGACGCCGCGCGAGCGGCAGGTGCTTCCCCTTGTCGTCAGTGGCCTTCTGAACAAGCAGGCGGCGGCCGAGTTGGGGATCAGCGAGGTGACGCTCCAGATTCATCGAAGGAACGTGATGCAGAAGATGGCGGCGGCGTCGCTCGCCGATCTCGTGCGCATGGCGGAGAGGCTGGAGGTGCCGGTCACCCACTCGCGGCGAGCGGGAGGGAATTCGTCGTGAGCGAGCCAAGGCCCGTCGTGGCCATCGTCGATGACGATCCGAGGCTGCTGGAGTCCATGCAGGATCTGCTGGAGTCGGCCGGCTACGGCGTCTGCAGCTTTTCCTCGGCGCAGGCTCTGCTTGCCTGTGGGCTGCAGGACGTCGATCTGCTCATTACGGATATCGGGATGCCCGATATCGACGGCTTCGAGCTTCGGGATCGGGCGCAGAAGGCGCGTCCCGAACTGCCTGTCTTCCTGGTCACGGGCCGCCACGAGATCGCGGACCAGCACAGAGCCCGTGGAATCAGCGGATTTTTTCGAAAGCCTTTCGACGCCCGCGCTTTGCTCGCGGCCGTCGCCACTGCCCTGGGTGAAAGAGATGGAGGACGAGCATGAGCATGAGAACGGACCGATCGTCCGAGCGCCGGCCGGCCGCGACATCGGCGCTGCGGGCAGGCGGCGCGGCGCCGCCGCTTGTCATTGTCGTGGATGATGACGAAGCCGTCCGGGAGGCCCTGCTTGAGCTGATCCTTTCGGCCGGCCTCCGGGCGACGGGCTTCGCCTCGACGCGCGAACTGCTCGATGCCGACGTGCTCGATAGCCCGGGGTGCCTGATCCTCGATGTCCGCATGCCGGGGGCGAGCGGCCTTGACCTGCAGCAGCAACTGACCCGCAACGGCAATCCGAAGCCGATCATCTTCCTGACGGGCCATGGCGATATCCCGATGACGGTGCAGGCGATGAAGGCGGGCGCGGTGGATTTCCTGACCAAACCGGTCCGCGATCAGACCTTGCTCGATGCGATCCTGGCCGGCATCGCCACCGACGCCGCGCGGCGCGCGGAAGCCGCGATCGTCCAGCGCAATGTCGAGCGCGTTGAAACCCTGACCCCGCGCGAGCGGGAGGTGCTGCGCCATGTGGCGCGGGGGCGCCTCAACAAGCAGATCGCATTTGCGCTCGGCATCAGCGAGGTGACGGTCAAGCTGCATCGCGGCAATGTCATGCGCAAGATGGAGGCTGCCTCGATCGGCGAACTGATCCGGTCGTGGGAAACCCTGCCCGTCACGATGCGCGAGGCGGAGGGGTAGAGGATCCCCGAGCCTTAGGGGGTGCCCTTGGCCGGTATCGGATTTTGAGCGGGTCGGGCGATGCCGCCGCGCCGGTAGAAGGCGAGGCTCCCGAGGCTAGAGCGTTTTCGAGCGAAGTGGATGCCGGTTCGCGTGAAGAAAACGCGGAAAAACAATGACCTAAACTCGTTCACGTTTCTATCAAACACTGAACGAGTCTAAAGTCCCCGTGGCGCCGCCGTCAGGTGAGCCCGAGACCGCCATCGACGGAGATCACCTGTCCGGTCACCCATTCGGACGCGGGATCGCTGAGATGGATGATCCACCTGGCCACGTCGTCCGGTATGCCGCGTCGCCGCAGCGGAATCTGGGCGCGTTCCGCCTCCTCGATGGCCAGGGCCTGCTCCGGCGAGAGAGCCATCATGCCGGTCAGGGCGCCCGACTCCGTCGGGCCTGCGGCGACGGCGTTGACGCGCACGCCGATCGGCGCCAGTTCCAGGGCCCAGCAGCGTGTCAGGTGCTCCAGCGCGGCCTTGCTGGCGGCGTAGTGGGAGAGATCGGCCGCTGGCTTGTGCCCGAACGTGCTTGAAACATTGAGGATGGATCCCTTCGAAGCGGTAAGATGGGGAAGGGCCGCCGCGGCCAGCAGGCTCGGACCGATGACGTTGACGGCGAAGATGCTTGCCATCTGTCGGACGGTTGCGTCGCGCAGAGGCAGCAGGGCCCCGGCACCGGCATTGTTGACGAGAACGTCCAGGCGGCCCCACCTATCGACCGCCGTGGCGATCGTGCGCGCGACGTCGCCGGGCTCAGCGACGTCGGCGACAAGGCTGGTGATGTTCGCGTGCGCGGCGGCCATCTCCTCGAGTGGCGCCGCTCGGCGACCGGTGACGACGACTTTCGCACCCTGCCTGGCGAAGCGCAGCGCCGCCGCGCGGCCGATACCTGAGCTTCCGCCGGTGATGATGACGACCTTGTTATCGAGCGTTTCCATGGGTTCGTTCCTGGCCAGCATCCGGGCTGGCAATCTTCGGGAGATCTCTCGGTTTCGTGGGCACCATCGGCGACGGGGCGCCACGCCGGCGCGTCAGCCCGCCGCGAACGAGGCTCGCTGGCGTTCCAGGAGCGAGATCAGTCCTTCCCGACGAAGGGCTGCCTCAACAGCAGGGCGGGTTGCCATGAGATCGCGCATGGCGACGAGCGGCGCCGGGATGCCGACCTCGAAGCGCTCGGCCCAGAGCAGCATCACGAACAGGTAGAAATCGGCGACGCTCGGGGTCGCCCCGAACAGGTAGTCGCCCGTCATGCTGTCCGCCTGATCATGCAGGAGGCTCGAAATCACCAGCCTTGCCCTGATTTCGTTGCCGTCATGCCAAAGGGGCTTGAAGCTCCGGTGTATCTCCGTCGAGATGAAGGCGAGCGCCTCCAGCAGGCGCGTACGGCCAAGGGGACCCGTGACGCCGAGCTGCGGATGTTGCCCGGCGATCCAGTCGAGAATGGCGATGTTCTCGGTCAGCACCTCGCCATCGTCCAGCACCAGAGCGGGAACATAGCCCTTGGGCGTCACGCCGTTGAAATCGGCGCCCGATTTCGTCCTTTTGGTCCTGAGGTCGACGCTTTCGCGGTCGAACGGCACACCCGCCTCGAGGAGGGCGATATGGTCGGCCAGGCTGCAGGCGAGAGGGGTGTAGTAGAGTTTCATCGCCGTGATCCTTCTGATGGATGTGTTTGAAGGGGGTCGAGAGCGAAGCGGGAAGCGGGGGAGGGAACCGCCGGGGGCAGGCGGCACGCTTCCCGCCTCGGTCCCCGACGTCACTCCTCGTAGGGAGTGGTCAGCTCCGTCTCGGCCGTGTCGACGACAAACACGGCAAGCAGGCGCGCCGGCTCGGTCGCGCTGGCGTTTTCGCTGACGCCATGTCGGTCACCGGGGAATTCGCCGAAGGCTTCGCCGGCATGATAGGTGGTGACCGGCCCGTCATTGACCTTGCTGCGGATCGCGCCTTCCAGGACGCGGGCGTAGATGAAGGCGGAGTTCGGATGGACATGGGCCGACGAGATGCCGCCGGGTTCATACTCGACCAGCACGACGCGCATGCTTTTGCCCGGCACGTTGGGAAGCTTCTGGTCGTAAACCAGCGAAACCCGGTCGCCCGACGGCTCGTGGGCCTGCGCGCTGGTCGAGAAGAGGGTCGCCAGCGCAGCGGCGCAGAGGAGGGTTCTGATCATTTCTTGGCTCCGGTTTGCAGTTGGGGATCGAAGGGGGATCGCCGGCCGGGAGGGGGCGGCCGGCGATCGGGCTCTCACCGGGGGGAGGACGGCGCGAGCCTAGGACCTGAGGAAGGCGAGCAGGTCGGCATTGACCTGGTCCTGATGCGTCGTGGGGATGCCGTGCGGCGCGCCGGGGTAGTAGATGGCCTTGGCGCCGGGGATCAGCTTCTCGGCTTTCCTCGCGGCATCGTGCACGGGCACGATCTGATCATCCTCGCCGTGCAGGATCAGCGTCGGGACGCTCATCTTCTTGAGGTCCGCGGTGAAATCGGTCTCCGAGAACGCCTTGACGCACTCATAGGCGTTCTTGAGGCCTACCTGCATGCTCCAGAGCCAGAATTGATCCAGCGTGCCCTGGGATACGGCCGAGCCGGCTCGGTTGGCGCCATAGAAGGCGACGGCGAACTCCTTGTAGAAATCGGACCGATTGCCGGCGACGCCGGCGCGAATGCCGTCGAAGACCTTGAGCGGCAGACCTTCCGGATTGGCTTCGGTCTGGAGCATGATCGGGGGGACGGCGGAGACCAGCACCGCCCTGGCGACGCGTCCGGTGCCGTGCCGGCCGATATATCGAGCGACTTCGCCGCCTCCGGTGGAGTGGCCAACAAGCGTTGCCTCCCTGAGGTCGAGCGCCTCCATCACCGCCGCAAGGTCGTCGGCGTAGCTGTCCATGTCGTTGCCGGACGAAGCCTGGCTCGACCGGCCGTGCCCGCGTCGGTCATGCGCCACCACCCGGAATCCGCTCTGCGCCAGGAACAGCATCTGGCCGTCCCAGGCGTCGGAGTTCAGCGGCCAGCCATGCGAGAACACGACGACCGGGCCGCTGCCCCAGTCCTTGTAGTAGATCTGCGTGCCGTCCTTCATCGTGAGGGGGCTCATCGTCGTCACTCCTTCGGTTGAGTTGGAAGAGGAAGATTTCCCTGCGTTCGGCTGGGCATGGGCGAGACGGGGAAGACTGCCCGAAGCCGCGGCGGCGAGGGTGCCCAGCAGGACATCGCGACGCGACGCCGTGATCCGGGATGAATCGTCCTTCATCGTTGTCTCCTGCGTGTCTGGGGGCTGACGGACTGCGCGCGGGCTTGCCGGCGCGCAGTCGACCGGGAGGGTGTCAGCGGCGCTGGGGCGAGCTATGGGTGAACCAATCCTCGAAGCGCGTCGGGCCGATGCGGGCCATGTCGCCGGCCGGGACCAGCGACAGATCGTCGAGTTCGGTCCCGAAATACTGCGCGCGAGGATCGGCCACGACCTTGTGCGGATCCTTCACCATTTTGAGGAACCGCCCGACGAGGTCGCTCATGCGGACCCGTTCGGGCCCGGCGATCTCGATCATGCCGTTGACCGGCGGAGCGAGGGCGACTTCCGCCATGATGTCGGCGACGTCGTCGGACCCGATCGGCTGGAAATAGGCGGTCGGCAGGGGAATTGTGTCGCCGACCGTCGCCGACTTGGCGATGGCGCCGAGAAACTCGAAGAACTGTGTCGAATGCACGATGGTGTAAGGGAGGCCGGACTCCCTGATCAGCTTCTCCTGGGCCATCTTGGCCCGTAGATAGCCGCTTTTCGGCAGGCGCTCGGTACCGACCACCGAAAGGGCGATGTGGTGCTTCACGCCGGCCGCCAGACCGGCGGCGAGGAGGTTCCGGCCGGCGGTCTGGAAGAACTCGAGCACCGCCTTGTCCTCGAAAGATGGCGAGTTGGCGAGGTCGATGACGACGCTGGCGCCTGCCAGGGCGTCCGCCAGGCCTTCGCCGGTCAGTGTGTTGATGCCGTTGTTCGGCGATGCCGCGAGGACGTCATGCCCCTTGTCGCGCAGCCTGGCGACCGTCTTCGAGCCGATAAGTCCGGTGCCTCCGATGACGACGATCTTCATCTCGATTCTCCATGGTTGGGGTGTGGGAAGGGGGCGCCGACCGAAAGGGTCGGCCTGCGCGTCAATGCGCGGCCGCGGCATCCTCGATGAGCGAAGCCACTTCGTGGGGATGGGAGACCATCAGCGCGTGCGACGCGCCTTCGACGACCACGGTCTTCACCGCCTGGGCACGCTCCGCCATGAACTTCAGGACCTGGGGCGGAATGTTCCGATCGGCCGAGCCGTAAATCGCGTAGCTCGGGATGATCTTCCAGGCGGGGGCGCCGGAGGGTTCCGCCAAGGCGGCCGCCGTGACGGGGCGCTGCGTCGCCGCCATCAGGCTCGCGACCTCCGCCGGCAGGTCGGCCGCGAATTGCTGGTGGAACTTGTCCTGCTGGACATAGAGGTCCGGCCCGCCCTCGTTCCGCGGTACCTCGAGCAGGGCTTCGCCCAGTGTGCTGCCCGGGAACTTCGACGAAAGCGAAAGGCTGGATTCGCCCGTATCCGGTGCGAAGGCGGCAACATAGACGAGCGCCTTGATGTTGCTCTTGCCATCGGCGGCGGCGGTGATCACCGGCCCGCCATAGGAATGACCGACCAGGACGACAGGTCCCGGAACCGATCCGATGACAGTTGATACCGCCGCCGCGTCGCTGGCGACGCTGCGGAGGGGATTGGCCGCCGCGATGGTCCGGTAGCCGTGACGGTTGAGCTCGGCGATGACGCCGTTCCAGCTCGAGGACTCGGCGAAGGCGCCGTGCACGAGCACGATCGTCGGCTTGCTCTCGGAGGCGTTGGCCGCGGCGCTGAGTACAGCGGCGAGCGTCGCTCCGAGCATCATGGGACCTAGACTGATGCGCATTGTATTCTCCAAGGGCCGTAGTGAACAACGACTTGGACAATGCGATGAGATCTGCGATCCGGACTATGGGCCGCAAGCATATGTCGTGTAGTGCCAAGGTATAGGATGCGTGGATCCGTGGCGGTCTCGCCGCCCGGGCGGTCGCGTGGGAAATCGCGTCGATTGGTCAGGCTGCCGATCGAGCCTCGGCACCGCCGGCAGCGCGCTCGCAATCGAGGCCGGCGATGCGGTTGAAGATCATTTCCGCAATGGCCAGCAGGACTGTGGCCTATCCGGATGCGGCGCGGCAGGGCCTATGCGGGGGTATGGCTCGCCCTCTTCCTTGAGCCAATCGACCGTCAGGACCCGTCAACGCTAGCGTCTCTGACGATCCACGCCGTCAGGCGCTATCGTGTGAAGGGAATGCACCTTGCCAGCTATCGAAGCAACGTCCAGCCGCATTGGCGGCCACGGCCCGGAGCGGAGTGTCGATTTCTCCGTATCTGCTCCCAGCCGGCCGACCGAGGCCGGCATCGTGCATGACCTGGGCAATCTCATCCAGGTCGCGTCTTCAGCCCTGAACCTCGTCGCCCGCGACGCCGGCGTCGCGGCTACACCGGCGCTCGAACCCGTTCTCGCCGGCGCCCGCACTGCCCTGCTGCGGGCCGGCGCCCTGGTTCAGGACACTCTTGTCTCGGCTCGTGAGGCGCATCGGCCGCCGGGGCCGGCCGCACTCGATCATGCCAATGTTCGGACATGCCTCGGCGAGGTCGAGGCTCTGGTCAGAGGCGCCTGGGAGTCGAAAATGCGCCTTCGGATCAAGGCCGGTTTCGATCTGCCCGCCGCATGTTGCGATCGCCTGGGGCTGCAGAACGCCATCCTCAATCTCGTGTTCAATGCGCGCGATGCCATGCCGGATGGCGGGCTGATCTCGATCGATGCGGCCGCAGTCGTCCGGGAGGGCGACTGGCTCGTGGAACTGCTGGTCACGGATAGCGGCATCGGCATGACGGGCGAGACCGCGCGTCGTGCCTTCGATCCGTTCTTCACGACCAAGGGCACGGGACTCGGCGGCGTCGGTTTGCCGATGGTGAAGCAATTCGTCGAGCGGCATGGCGGCAGCGTCGATATCGAGAGCGTGCTCGGATCGGGCACGACCGTGACCCTGCGTCTGCCGGCGGCGGAACTTGCCCGCGACGCGGAGCAGGGGCAGCGACCATGACAGTCAATGTCACGGAAAACACGCGACTGCGACGGTTCGAACTGCCGATCGCCAATGGCGTGATCGCCGCCGCCTACTACCGGATCGATCACGGACGCGTGGTGCTGGTTCATACGGAAGTCCCGTTCGAATACACCGGGCAGGGGATCGCAACGGCCCTGGCGCACGGCACGCTCGCCTTGCTCCGCCAGAGCGGTCGCAAGGCTGTGCTCCAATGCTCGTTCATGGGGCAGTTTCTGACCCGACATCCGGAATATGCCGACATCGTCGCCGGTTGAAGCTGGAAATCAATCCAGCTTGAAGAATGAAGGATATTCCATCATGTCCGACGAGTATAACTTGCATCGGTTCGTCGCCGCGCAGAATGTTGTCTACAAAGATGCGATCGGGCTGCTGCGTGGCGGGGCCATGTGCACCTCCTATATGGAACTGATCTTCCCACGACTGGTTTCCAGAAGAGAGGGGCCGGCGGCAGAGGCCTACGGCATCACGTCGCTGGATGAAGCCCACGCCTATCTCTCGTCTCGCCTGTTGGGCGGCCGCTACCGGGAATGCGTCGGCGCGCTGCAGCGGCTCGCCAACCGGAGCGCCCATGTCGTCTTCGGCGAAGCCGATGCACGGAAGTTGCACGCGTCCCTGACACTGTTCTCCGCAGCCAGTGACGACGAATTTCTGCTGGAGACAATGTTCGACGTCTGGTTCGACGGGTTGCTCGACGAAGAAACGATGAACGCCATCCGGCACATTTCCGGCTGACGCTGCCGGCATTCGGAATCGATGCGCCCCGGAATCCGTCTTCGTGTCCGGGCGGGGCAAGACCTGAGGCCCGGGCGCAGGTCCGGGCAGTATTTTCCTCTGCTGGGGCTCGCTCGGGCCGTCCGTTGCACGACCGCTGATTCCGGTTCGAGACCCCGGATCAGCGATGCGGTTCGGTATTCGGGTCCTCGGGCAGGGGGATGAAATCCGCCTCGCCGGGCACTTCCGCGAAGCGACGATCCCGCCAATCGGACTCCGCTTGTTCTATGCGATCGGCGGAGGAGGAGACGAAGTTCCACTTCCGGTACCGAGGTTCCGGCAGCGGCTCCCCTCCGAGCAGCATCAGGCGCGTGGCGTGGAACGGGCGGGCCCTCAGCACGATCTCCGTTCCGGGGGCGAGCGATATCAGCGCGGATTCTCCAAACGAGCCGGCGCGCCCGACGACCTCGACTTCTCCGGCAACGACGTAGATGGCCCGGTCGTGATGTTCCGGCCTGACCTGGTATCGGGCGCCGCCGGTCAGCACGATCTCCGCGTAGACCAACTCCGCAAGGCTCCTGACCGGCGATACCAGCCCATCCGACGCCCCCGCGATCAGCGTGAATTCGACACCCTCGGCACAGATCCTCGGGATATCGGACCGACTATGGTGCGCGAATTTGGGCGCAGTTTCCTCCTGGCGGGCGGGTAGGGCAATCCATGCCTGGATGCCGACCAGATTGCCGCCGGCCGCCCGTAGCTGCGGTGGCGTTCGCTCGGAATGGACGATCCCAGAACCGGCCGTTACCCAGTTCACCTCGCCGGGCCGGATTGACTGCACCTGGCCAAGACTGTCCCGATGGAGGATCTCGCCATCGATCAGGTAGGTCACGGCCTCCAGGCCGATATGGGGATGCGGCGCCGCATCGAAGCCCCTTCCCGCGCCAAACTCGGTTGGACCGAAATGGTCGAGAAGGACAAAGGGCCCGATCATTTGCCCTTGCCGAGCCGGCAGCACACGCCGCATGGCGAAGGTGCCGGCTTCCGCGTCGTGGGAGGGCGTGCCGGAGGGGATGATTGCGCGGTTTTGCTGGGAGCTCATGGTTTCATCCTTCCTCAGGGGTTGGGGATCGAGCAGAGCGTCGGAGTGGCATGATCTGGAAAGCCGATCGGATTGCCTGGCGGAGCGCTTGCTGTGAGCGCGCCTGCGATTTGGGATGCAGGGCGGGGGCACTCGCGGACATGCGGGCCGAAAGCGTCGCCGCAAGGTCTTCGGCCATTTCCGGGCGCTTGTGTAGCAAGGGGGCGAAGCTCGCCTGATCGATCTCGAGGATCTCGACATGGCTCAGGGCCTTGAGGGTGAACCTCTCGCCAATGCCCGCGAACAGGCCGCTCTCGCCGAAGAAGTCGCCGGGAGCGAGATGGCCAATCTCGATAGGGCCGTCCCTTCCCTTCTCCTCCTGGCGCAGGATGACACCCTTCTTGAGGATCATCAGGGATGGCAGCGTCGCGCCCTGACGGACGATGAGATCTCCTTTGCGAAAGGTTCGAAGTGTCGCGGAATCTGCCAGCGCTTCCGTCTCGTCCTCTGTCAGTGTCGCGAAAATCGACATCGCATGGATGATGTCGCGAGTTGTGGCGCGCGCGCTTCCCGCGATCTTGCCCTCCGGCATCCTGGCGTGGTCGACCGAGGTGGTGGCGGGCAATGCCAGGCAAAGGCCGGCCGATCTGGCGTGCCGATAGACGAGATCGTAGATCTGGTTCCGCGCCGTGACCCGTCGATCGAGGCTTGCGACGCGGAAGGAGAGTTCGACCTCGATCGCGATCGCGTCGATTCCGCCGATTATAACGAGCGGCGGCGGCTCCTTCAGGATGGTATCGCAACTTTCCAGAACCGCCCGCATCGCGGTTTCGATGTCCGCCGGAGTCCGGTTCGGAGTCAGCCTTATCGTACAGGCGAGGCTGTGGCTTTCATTGGGGCTGCTGACATTGGTCAGTGCGAGCTTGGCGAGCAGGCTATTCGGCAGGGCGATGATGTTGTTGGCGATGCTGAGAAGATGGGTCGCGCGCCAGTTCGTCTCGACGACGCGTCCCTCGGTGCCGTCGCTGAGCACAATCCAGTCGCCGAGCCTGTAGGTTCTACCCAGATTGAGGGCGATGCCCGAGAAGACATCCGCCAGCGTGCTCTGCAGTGCCAACCCGAGGATGACGGCGAGGACGCCCGAAGTCGCGATCAGCGTGCCGACCGGCACCGCGAAGACGAAGGCGAGAATCGAAAGCAGCGTCCCGGCATAGACCATGCCAACCACGACATCCTGCAGGAGGCGCGCCTCTCGAGGTCTCCGCTCGAAGACGAGGAAGATGCGCACAAGTCCGATGACGGCCCAGGCAAAATGAAGCCACCACAAGACCTTGGCCAATCCGATCAGGACAGCGAGGGCCGTGCCGCGGCTGCCTTGCGTCGGCTCATAGGGGACAATGGTGCCGTCCAGCAGCGGGATCGACATCAGGAGAAAGAAGATGATCTGACCGACGAGCCGGGTGTTGGCGAGACGCCGCGGAACCAGATGCCAGGCGGCGATTCCGGCGAGGCCGGCCAGCACGATGCAGAGAAGGGGTGCATTCCACCACGGCATGACGGAACCTGACTGAATGCTGCGCATGACCACGGGCTGGGTGCCGGCCGAGGCGGCGGGGCGAGTCCGGGTGATCTGTCGCGGCGATCGACGGGTATTGCGGAGCGGAGACGGTGCGCGGCATCCCGAACCGGACACCGCGCATCGTGAGACCGCTCCACTCGTTCAAGATCCGCGGGCAGGCGAGGCTTGCCTGCCTTCTATTCGATATCGATGTTGTCGCGCGTCGCGGGGTGGGGATTGTAGGTGTTGATGCCTTGCGTTCCGTTGTGCGAGACGCCGATGCGGTCGCCCGGCACGAAGCCATAGAGGCGGCCCGTCTGATCGAACTGGAACGTCTCGCCCGACTGGAGCGTGAGCGTCTTCGCCCGCAGGTCGATGGCGGTGACGATACCCTTGGTCTGTTCGGTGGCGAATGAAGTGATCGAGCAGGCCAAGACTATGACGGCAGCGCCGCCGATGGATGCAATATTGATCATTGTCGTAATCCTGTTTTGATTTTCCGATTGGATCGAGGCCATTGTTGATGTGGAGCTTCGATCTGATCTGAATCTATATTCATTTGATCGCAATTTGATCTATGCTTACGTACACTCTGATCCGGTTTTTGAACTGCGCTGTATCGACCAAGGTCTAGCCTTCGCGGCGGAACGCGAGAATTTGGCAGGCGAAATCGCCGGGCATGGCGCATCGACAGGGTGACCCAGGGGCGATGCGCTTTTCAGCTCGCCGGCACGCCTGGACGGCCCTGTCTCGCCGCGCGAGCCGATGGGCTCGGTGGTCGCATTGCGAGAGCGCCGACAGAGCGGGTCGCCACCGTTGCCGTCCTATACCTCGGCACAGATGTCCTCGGGCTGCGGATTGGCTAGGTAGCGTTCGAGCCGTGTCAACCGGACACGACAGAGATGACGAATGCAGGGGTTTTTCCGGTTTCTCCCTGCAGCCGACGAAATGGCAGGCGAGCGTCCTACCTGTCCGGCTCTCTCGATCCATCTTTAGAGGAGGGATATCGATGAAAATTGTAGTGGTGGGAGGCACGGGCCTGATCGGTTCCCGGCTCATTGCGAAGTTGCGGAAGCTCGGTCATGACGCCGTGTCCGCTTCGCCATCGTCCGGCGTCGATACAGTCACCGGCGAAGGCGTCGCCGAAGCCCTACGCGGCGCGCGGGTCGTCGTCGACGTCTCGAACTCGCCATCGCTGGAAGAGGAGGCCGCACTGGCCTTCTTCCGTGCCTCGGGACGGAACCTGCTGGCCGCGACGGAGGCCGCCGGCGTTCGGCATCACCTCGCATTGTCGATCATGGGCACCGACCGCCTCCCCGAAAGCGGGTATTTCCGGGCGAAGATGGCGCAGGAGAACCTGATCCGGGCTTCGAATGTCCCGCACACGATCCTTCGCTCGGCGCCCTTCTTCGAGTATCTCGACGGCATCGTTGAGGCCGGGGCGGAGAGCGGCGTGTTGCGGGTTTCGCCTGCCTATCTCAGTCCGATCGCTGCTGAGGACGTGGTCGAAGCCCTGCGCGACGCCGTGCTCGGACATCCACTGTCGCGCGCGTTGGAAGTCGTTGGGCCCGAGCGCTTTCGTCTCAGTGAGATCGCCGGGCAGATTCTTGCGGCCAATGAGGATCCCCGCGTTGTTGTCGCCGATTCGGAAGCGCCGTATTTCGGGGCCGTCCTGAAGGATGACACCCTGATCCCGCACGACCATCCCCGCTATGGGACGATGCGGTTTGGCGACTGGCTCCGGTCGTATATTTCACAAGCTCTCGAACCATCTTTCTAGGCTCCGGCTTACATGCAGTCCGCACCTTTCTGAATCGGTTCCGACGACCCACATGTTTCCGTATCCCGTCCCCGGCGCCGCCTCGGTGGACGGGATGGTGCGGATGCGCGAAGGGCGATGTCGTCAGCATTTCCGTATGAAGACGGGCGTCTCGGCTCAGCGGGGACCGATCGACATTCAGCCTGACAGCCAGTCGACTGGGGCGGTACGGCATCACCGCCACCGTTTGTCCCGGTCCTGTTTATGGCGACAATCTCGGTGGGCAGGAGAATAGGCCCGAAGTCATCATGGGTTTTTCTGTGTACGCCAAGTTATCCTTGATCACCTGTCGCACACTCACCATCAAACCCTTGCCCTCAAGGCGGGTGTGACTCGCTCAGACGACTTCCCTCCACTTTTGCCAGGGTAGTGCTAGACCTTGGCATCACCTGACCGATGCCTGCGTAGAATAGTCTGCTGCGCAGGATCGTCTCATTCTCCTCGCATCCGGCAGCCCCCGACATCGATGGCGTGGGTGCGGAGCCGGACTGGAGAAGGAGTTGACGATGACAAGTGAAGTACGGAGCAAGGGGTTGGAGTGGTCCAACCTCGTTCTGGGCGCCGGTCTGGCCTGCGCTGCCTTCGTGTTCGCCGAGTTGCCTGCCGCAGCCTGGAATGCGGCGATCGTTGGCGTGCTGATCGCCTGCTGCTCTGCCGTCGCGCTCTACCGCTACGGAGCCTGGGCCGAGTGGTCCAACGTCACTCTGGGATGCTGGGCAGTAGCTGCTCCGTTCCTGCTGGGCTTTGGATCGGCGCAGGCGGCGATGTGGACGCACGTCCTGGTTGGGCTTTGCGTCGGTACGATCGCCATCATCCAGCTTTCGAGCGGCCGCAAGGCGCAGATGCCTTCGAGCATCAAGTTGGACGCGAAGTGATCTCATGAAGCCAGGTACCAGCTTTCCCTGGGCCTCCTGGGCATGTTCACCGACAGCATGACCGCCGGCCGGGGATCATCGCGTTCGCTGCCGTGGTCTTCGGCCGCCATCGCCCTGTGACCGTTTTCTTGGTTGCCCTGTTCTTCGGCTTTGCCGGAGCATGGGCCGATCGGCTACAGGGCTCCGGCGCTGCCGGGCGAATTGCTGGTGGCCTTGCCCTATCTGCTGACGACCGGCGCTTGCTCCCGGCCAATCCCGGTTCTCCGCCGCGTCGAGGCCGTCGGCGGGCAGGGGTCCGACGACGAGGCCCAGACGGGACCGAGATCGGCCGCCTTCATGCTGTCGCTTCCTGCATGGGCGCACGGCCGGCGGGCACGCCTTCGGCCTCGGCGATCTCGCGTTCATGCGGCGCGATGGCAGCCGTCGCGGCCGTGACCGTCGACACGCTGGCAAGGGTCATGAACGTGTCGGAGACCGCGTCGACAGCGACGAACAGCGCGAAGGCCGCTTCGAACGGCAGTTGCAGGTAGCTGCACAGGATCGACATCTGCGACAGGATCACCAGCCCGGCCATGCCGGTCGTGGTGAGCGCCAGCAGCGCCGAGGACACGCCGATCAGCGCGAGGTCGCCGACCGAGAGCGCGCGTCCGTAGAGCTGGGCGATGAAGATCACGCCGCCGACATAGAGGAAGATGGCGCCGGTGCGCAGCAGGGCCGCCTGCAGCGGGGCCAGCAGCTCGACGATGACCTGGCTGAATTTCAGCCGCTCCACGAGGAGATTGATGATCCAGGGGAGGGAGGCGATGGTCGAGCGCGTGGTGATCACCACCATCAGCAGCGGCTGGAACGCCTTGATCGTGGCCCAGTAGCCGCGGCGGGAGCGGACCGCGACGATGGTGACCGCCGCGACCATGGTGGCGAGCGTCGCAAGGCCCATCACGACCAGGAAGCCGCCCATGAGGGTCAACGGCTCCGGCCCGACCTGCGCGGTCTGCTCGGCGATCAGGATGAAGGTCGCGATCGGCAGGCCCCAGACGAACCAGTTGGTCAGGATGATGCAGGCGCGGTAGATCGCGTCGAGGCCCTGGGCCAGGCTGCTGGCGGATTTCTGCGGCACCTTGCCGACGGCGAGGCCGAAGAGCAGGCAGAACAACAGCACCTGGATCGTCTCGCCCTTGGCCAGCGCGCCGAAGACGTTGCTCGGCACGAGCTGGAGCAGGATCCCGAGCGGGCCGGCTTCCTTGCCGACATTCTCCGGCACGGCCAGCGACAGCTGCAGGTCAGTCGACACCGCGCCCTGCGAGTTGATGAACATGCCGAGCCCGATGCGCGATTGCGGATCGTTGATCTCGCCGGGTTGCATGATGAGCGACAGGGTGCCGCTCAACGCGACGCCGAGGATCGACACGACCACGACAGCGAGCGCGATGCGGGCCAGGTAGCGGACCGATCGCGGATCCTGCACCATCGAGGTGATCGAGAATATCACCGACGAGACCAGGAGCGGCAGGACCACCATCGTCAGCAGGTTGAGATAGACCTTGGCGATCGGCGCCAGCGCATGGGCGATCGCCGGCGCGTGGATACCGCACAGGATGCCGGCCGCGATCAGTACCAGCGTGGTCAGAGGCGAGCGCAGGACGCGCTTGAGCAGGGCGACAACATCAAGGCGCGGCGCCGGCCCGGGCAGGGTCTCGTCTGTCGGCATGCTTCAGACACCCCGGCTGGCGCGATAGCGCGCGATGATTTCGTCGGTCTTCATCACGGCGCCGCCCTGCGAGATGTCGAGGAACAGGTCGATGAAGGCGGCGAGATGGGCGGCATCCGGCCGAATGCCGATCGCCAGCGTGTCCGTCTTGTCGTTCAGGGTGATCGAACGCGCGACCACGGTGAGCGAGGGATCGTCGACCAGCAGCTTCTTGATCTCGAAATCGTCGCGATAGGCCATGTCGATCTCTTCGGCGCGGACCGCGTCGATCATCGTTTCCCAGTCGGGAAATTCGCGGATGCTGGCCTTGGGGAAGCTCGCGCCGGCGAACTCGGCGAAGGCCGAGTGGCCGATGACGCCCAGCACGCCGCTGAAATCGCGGATGACCGGCTCGACCGGCTGGCTGCCGGCCATGCGCGCCAGCCTGACGCGGTTGGCGATCAGCCCGTGATTGAACACCGCATAGGGCCGCGAATAGCGGATCAGGCGCCCGCGACGCACCGTGCGGCTGAGCTTGCAGATCGCGAGATCGGCGGCGCCCGATGCAATCTCGTCGACGGCCTCGTCGAATGTCCGCGGTTTCCGGTCGAAGGTGACGTCCACCTCCAGCGTCCGCGCGATCGCCTCGGCGAGCGTCACGTCGATGCCGGCATTGTCGCTGCCTGCGGCTTCGAAGAAGGGCGGCGACGCGAAACTCGGCATCGTGATCCGGAGCGGGGTCTCGCGATAGGAGAGGGTGAGATCGCTGAGCGGCTGCGCGAAGGCTCTCGGCGCCGCGATGGCGGCCAGGGCGCCGCCCATCAAGCCGCGCCGGGACAGGCTCATGGCGCGCCGTATTGGAAACATCGATGTCATCGATCCCGTCACCAGATGGGAATGGCCGCCAACAATCAGCGCCTCTGCAACCCAAGCTAGAACGGCATGGTTAACAAAGCCTATCCCTACGTCAGGCCGCCTGCCCGCGCGTGATCATGGCCAGGCGCCATCTGTCACGCAGGATCGGCGTCTCCGCGTTTCGAACGTCCCGGGCGAGGGGCTCGCGGCCGCTGCGGCGGTGACGCAAGGCGCAGCAGCTTGCGGAACTTCGGACATTCCATATGAGAGGTGGCCGGGCAGTCCGCGACGTGGCGGAGCGCGTTCCGCAGCGTCGTAAGTTCGCGGATCTGGAGATCGAGCCTGTCGGCACGCTGGTGCAGGGCTGTGCGCGGCAGATCGGGCGAACCGTCCTTTCCGAACATCCCCTTGATCTCATCCAGCGAGAAACCCGCCGTCTTGCCAAGCGCGATCAAGGCAAGCTGGGTGAGCGCTCGCCTGTCGAACTGTCGGCGCAGCCCATGGCGCGCGACCGATTCAATCAGCCCGATTTCCTCATAATAACGCAGCGTCGAGGCCGGCACGCCGCTTCTCTCCGCAAGAACGCCGATATCGAGAAGATTCATGCTTGACCTCAAGTTGGCTTGAAGTGGCAGCGTAGCGGCGACTTGCAACAGCGACAAGAGAGACGCCGTGACAGCCCCACCCCGGATGGAAACTTCCCCGCCCACGCTCGCCGCGCTCGCCGGGGCAACGCTGCTCGCGTCGCTCGCCGTCAGCATCGCCTCGGTGGCGCTTCCGACGCTCAGCCGGGTCTATTCGGCACCGGTGTCGAGCGTCCAATGGATCGTGCTCGCCTATCTGATTTCCGCAACCGTGGCGATTGTGCTGGCCGGCAGGCTCGGGGATCTGTTTGGGCATCGCCGCGTCCTGATCGCCGGCCTGCTGCTGTTCGCGGTTGCTTCCGTTTTCTGCGCGGTGGCCCCGACGCTGGAGGCTCTGATCGCAGCACGGGCGGCCCAGGGCATCGGCGGCGCGATCCTCACGGCGCTGCCGCTTTCGATCGTGCGCGACACCATCGCGAAGGAGCGGACCGGATCGGCCATGGGGCTTCTCGGGACGATGTCGGCTATCGGAACCGCGCTCGGCCCGTCGCTTGGCGGAATATTGATGGCTGGCTTCGGTTGGCGAGCGGGCTTCGTTCTGCTGGCTGGAATCGCGGCTCCCGTGCTGGGCCTTGCCCTCCATGCCATTCCGACGCCGCCGGCCGGCACGCGCAACAGGGGCGGCTCGATGGATTGGCTCGGTGCCGCTCTGCTCGCCGTTGCTTTGACGGCCTATGCGCTGGCGGCAGGTGGTGGGAGAGAGAATGCAGGCTGGGGGCCAGGCCTGTCCCTCCCCACCGCGTTCTTGGCTTTCGCGCTATTCGTCATCGTCGAGGTTCGATCCACATCGCCGCTGGTGCCTGTGTCGATCCTGCGCAACCGTGCCATAGGCGCGTCCCTGACGATGAACCTGCTGGTCACCACCGCTATGATGTCGACGCTGGTTGTCGGGCCGTTCTTCCTGGCATTCGGCCTGAGCTTGAACGCGGCGCTGGTCGGCCTTGTCATGGCGGCGGGCCCCGTGACCGCCGCATTGGCAGGCGTTCCGGCTGGCCGCCTCACGGATCGGTTCGGGGCGCGGCGCGTTCTGGTGGGCGGGCCTTGCGGAGATGGCCCTTGGCCTGATCTGCCTGGCCTTGCTGCCCAGGTGGCTCGGCATGGCTGGCTATGTCGCCGCGCTGGTCATCCTGACGCCGGGGTTTCAACTGTTCCTGGCCGCGAACAACACCCTCGTGATGCTCGCCGCGCGGGATGAACAGCGCGGGGTGCTGTCTGGATTGCTCGGCCTCTCCCGCAATTTGGGTTTCATGACCGGCGCCTCCGTCATGGCGACCCTGTTCGCAACTGCGGTTGGAACCGAGGCAATCACCAGCGCCCCTCCGCGCGCTATCGGTGACGCCTTTACAGCCACATTCGTGGTGGCGGCGAGCCTGACGCTGCTCGCTCTCATCCTGGCGCTCTTCGGCCGACGACGACCCGAGTCCGCTTCGGCGCCGGCGCGGAAATCCGGAGCGCCGAGCCGTCAACGGAATTCGCCCGCCGCCTCTGAGGGCTAGCCCGGCGCCCCAGAGGGCGTGGCTGGAGATCGTAGCGTCTACGGACAGGCCAGGAAGTCCTCATGCGAAATGCCTCGGAAGAAGCCGTTTTGAGCACATCCGTCGACAATGGCTGCAGCCGAGGCAGGCGACCGAGACGGCGTGCGCCGCCCATCACGGTGATGATGCGTTCCGTCTCCGCTGCGGCGTCACCGAGGAAGGCGACCCCGAGCACGGGCACGGCCCGACGGCCCAGCGCCTCCAGCGACAGCAGCGTGTGGTTGATCGTGCCGAGCGACGTCCGGGCGCAGAGCACGACGGGAAGGCGCCAGCCGCCCCGCATAGCTCGGGCGCCGCGCCATCGGCCCAAGGCAACGGGTCTCAGTCGCTGGAGAGTACCGCCGTCGAATCGAGCACGGCCGCGACTTCCTTGTCGTGATTGCCGAGCATGGCGGCGACGCGCTCCAGGGCGGCGATCAGCATGGCCTGCTCCCAGTCCTCCAGCGCGGTGAACTGCTCGTGAAAGCGTGCGTGCACGCCGTCCGGCGCGATGGCCAGCACTTTCCGCCCCGCCTCCGTCAAGGACAGCCATACCTGCCGCCGGTCGCTCTCGCCTTTGCGGCGCTGGATCATTCCCAGCCCCTCGAGCTTCTGCAGAAGCGCCGTCGTCGTCGCCTGGGTTATTCCCATGCGGGCGGCGATGTGGCCTGCCGTCTGCTCGCGCTCCTCATCCAGCATCTGCATGAAAATGAGCTGCGAGGGGGTCAGGCCCGTCTCGCGCATCACGTGTTTGCCGTTTTGCTCGGTGGTGCGCAGGATCTTGCGCATGGCCGTCAAGGCTAGCTTGGTTCGATCTTCCAATTCCGCACCCGCGTTCGTCGCCGGGGCATCCTATCGTTCGCGATCGGCAAACCCAAGCGGAACGACGAAACCGCCCCAATCCAAAAATAGTTTCAGATATCTAAATATTATAAGGCAAGGCGCCCAGTTGGAGCCACATTGTCGCCGTCATCAAATATTCTAAATCCGACCAAATGCCGGGAAATCCGGCCATTTCTCATGGTTTTTAACGCGCTATCCTGACCAATCGCCACATTCTGCGGTTGACACTTAGTTTGAGGTACCTAAATATGTAGCCATGATTGATTGGAATTGCGACCTCCGTGTCGCGGGACGAGCGGCGGCGCCTGCCGCGCCGGCCATTCGCAAGCCGAGCGCCGAGGACGGCCTTGGCGTCGCGGCCCTCATCCGCGCCACGCCCGCGCTCGATGACAACTCGCTCTACTGCAACTTGTTGCAGTGCACCCATTTCGCGGCGACATGCGCCATCGCGGAGCGCGACGGCGAGATCGTGGGATGGATGTCGGGCTATATTCCCCCTGACATGCCGGAGACCCTGTTCGTCTGGCAGGTCTGCGTCGGCGAGGCCGGCCGGGGGCAGGGGCTGGGCGGAAGGCTGATCGGCGCGGTGCTGATGCGGCCCGCCTGCGCCCGCGTCCGCAAGATCGCCTGCACCATCACGCCCGACAATGCCGCGTCCTGGGCGCTATTCGGATCGGTCGCCCGCAAGCTCGGCGCGCCGCTCGGCCATGTCGAGCATTTCACGCGGAACGACCATTTCGGCGGTCAGCACGACAGCGAACTGGCCGTCACCATCGGTCCCTTCGACAGACATCGCACGCTGGAACTGGCTGCCGCCTGAGGCGGTTCCACGACCACAATCTCCGGGGAGACGACATTCCATGAACCTGACCCAATCCAACCCGAGGACCGCCACCCCTGCGCCCGTCCCGACCGGGGCGATTGCCTCCGTCGAGACGTTCGAGCGCGTCGAGAGCCAGATCCGCTCTTATTGCCGCAGCTTTCCCAAGCTGTTCGACAAGGCCCGCGGCGCCACGATCTACGACATGGCGGGCAAGCCCTATATCGACTTCCTCGCCGGTTGCTCGACGCTCAACTACGGCCACAACGATCCCGACTTGAAGGCGGCTCTGATCGAGTATGTCTCGTCGGACGGCATCGCCCATGGCCTCGACATGTATACCGATGCCAAGGCCCATTTCCTCGCTGCCTTCGAGCGCCTCATCCTGAAGCCGCGCGGCATGGATCATCGGGTCCAGTTCACCGGGCCGACAGGCGCCAATGCCGTCGAGGCGGCGATCAAGCTCGCCCGCAAGGTGACGGGCCGCACCAACATCATCGCCTTCACGAACGGCTTTCACGGCGTGACGCTGGGCGCCCTCGCGGCGACGGGCAACGGCAAGCACCGCGCGGGTGCGTCGACACCGCTGTCCGGCGTGACCCGGGCTGCCTTCGACGGCTATTTCGGCCCTGACGTGGATACGGCCGACCAGTTGCAGCGGCAGCTCGACGACCCCTCGGGCGGGATCGATCCTCCCGCCGCCATCCTCGTCGAGACGGTGCAGGGGGAGGGCGGCCTGAATGCGGCCTCGCCGGCATGGCTTCGCAAGATCGCCGCCATCGCGCGCCGCCACGGAGCCCTGCTGATCGTCGACGACATCCAGGCGGGATGCGGCCGGGCCGGCGGGTTCTTCTCGTTCGACGGCATGGGCCTGTCTCCGGACATCGTGACGATGGCGAAATCGCTGTCGGGCATGGGATTGCCGCTGGCGCTCATCCTGATGAAGCCGGAGTACGACATCTGGAAGCCGGCCGAGCACAACGGCACCTTCCGCGGCAACAACCACGCCTTCGTCACGGCAACGGCGGCGCTGGAGAAGTTCTGGTCCGATTCACGCTTCTCCAGCGAGGTCGCCGACAAGGCCGCCTATCTCGCCCGCCGCCTCGATGCCATCGCGGACGAGCACGGCCTGGCCGTCAAGGGGCGCGGCATGATGATGGGCATCGACACGGGCAGCGGCGCCAATGCGGCCGCCATCTGCCGGTCCTGCTTCGCCGACGGCGTGATCATCGAGACCTCGGGCAGCCATGATGAAATCGTCAAGGTCCTGGCGCCGCTGACGATCACGACACAGCAGTTTTCCAGGGGGCTCGACACGCTCGAGGCGGCGTTCGCCGCAGCGCTGGGCACGCGTCGCGCCGCCGCAGAATAAGAGGAGAATCCAAATGATCGTCCGGGATATCAACGAGGCTCGCAAGTCCGACCGTCTCGTCAAGGCGGATGGCTGGGACAGTACCCGCCTGCTGCTGGCCGGCGATGGCATGGGCTTCAGCTTCCACATCACGCGGATCCAGCCCAACACCTCGCATGTGTTTCACTACAAGCACCATTTCGAGAGCGTCTACTGCATCTCCGGCACGGGCACGATCGAGGAACTGGAGAGCGGGACGGTCCATCCGATCCGCCCCGGCGTCATGTACGCGCTCGACCAGCATGATCGGCACCGGCTGAGCGCGGAGAGCGAGCTGGTGCTGGCCTGCAGTTTCAATCCGCCGGTCAGCGGACAGGAAGTGCATCGCGCCGACGGTTCCTACGCGTCGGCCGCCGAACTCGAAACGGCTTGAGCGGACCCGCTCGCCCCCCCCCACGGAGATTTCAGAAAGGCACAGACATGGCCATGATTGCTACCGCGCCTGCGACGCAGGACGATTATCCGACCCGCCTCCCGGAAGAACGCTGGCTCCAGCGAAAAGACCCTGTCTTCTGGGGCGAATGGTCCCCGGAAGCGCCGCTGACACGCGCCGAAACCGAGACCTTCGAGAAGAAGGGCTACATCGTCCTGAAGGACGTGTTCTCGGCGGCCGAGATCGCCGCGCTTCAGGCGGAATCGGCGCGGATGCGTTCGGGCGAGACGGGCCTCTCGGCGGAGAACATCATCACCGAGCCCGACTCGGACGAGGTGCGCACCGTGTTCCGGCTCGACGAGCAAAACGCGCTGTTCGATCGGTTGGCCCGCGACGAGCGGATTGCCGGGCGCGTCCGCTACCTGCTTGGCGACGAGGTGTATCTGCACCAGTCCCGGCTCAACTATAAGCCCGGCTTCAACGGCAAGGAATTCTACTGGCACTCCGATTTCGAGACCTGGCACGCCGAGGACGGCATGCCGCGCATGCGCGCCATCTCGGCCTCGGTCCTGCTCACCGACAATGACGCGCTCAACGGCCCGCTGATGCTGATGCCCGGCTCGCACCGGACCTTCGTCGCCTGCGCCGGCGCCACGCCGGAGAACAACCACGCCTCCTCGCTCAAGAAGCAGGAGATCGGCGTGCCCTCGCCGCAAAGCCTGTCGCGGATGGCGGAGACGTTCGGCATCGACTATGCGGCCGGCAAGGCGGGCACGGTCATCCTGTTCGACTGCAACACGCTGCATGGCTCGAACGGCAACATCACGCCGTTTCCCCGCTCCAACGCGTTCTTTGTCTACAATGCCTGGTCCAATCGCGTGGGCGCGCCCTTTGCCGCCAAGACGCCGCGACCGGCCTTTCTGAGCTCCCGCGATCCGCAGCGTCCCATCGCCATCGTGCGCCAGACCCTCGCTTGAGACGCCCCGCTCGTTCCGCGCCAACCTGCAAGCTAGCGCCGTTCCCTTGGCATTCGGGGGACGGCCGGAGACGATATGACTGATACGAGAACGGCCCACACGGTCGAGAAGATTGGCGGCACATCCATGTCGCGCACCGCCGAGTTGCTCGATACGGTGCTGATCGGCGATCGGACGGCCGAAGCGCTCTACAACCGGATCTTCGTGGTGTCCGCCTATGCGGGGATGACGGACGATCTCCTGGAGCACAAGAAGACCGGCGAACCCGGTGTCTATGCGCTGTTCGCCAGCGCGGAGGGCGGCTGGGCCTGGAGCGACGCCCTGAGCGCCGTCGCCGCCAAGATGCAGGCCCGCAATGGCGATATCTTCGCCGATGAGGGCGCCCGCCTGCAGGCCGACCGCTTCGTTCGCGAGCGCATCGAGGGCGTGCGCTCCTGCCTGATCGACCTGTCCCGGCTGTGCTCGTTCGGGCACTTCCAGTTGCAGCACCATCTCTTGACGGTGCGGGAGATGCTGGCCTCGCTCGGGGAGGCGCAATCGGCGTTCAACACCGTGCTGCTGCTGAACCTGCATGGCGTCAACGCCCGGCTGGTCGACCTGACCGGCTGGCGCGAGGGCGCGCAATACGAGCTGGACGAGTGCATCCGTCGCGCTTTCGACGATGTCGATCTCCGCCGCGAACTGCCGATCGTCACGGGCTACGTGCAGTGCGAGGAAGTGCTGATGCGGACCTATGATCGCGGCTACAGCGAGGTGACGCTGTCGCGCATCGCGGTGGTCACCGACGCGCAGGAAGCGATCATCCACAAGGAGTTCCATCTTTCCTCGGCCGACCCGCGGGTCGTCGGTGCGGAAGCGGTCCGGGTTATCGGCGAGACCAATTACGACGTCGCCGACCAGCTCTCCAATATGGGCATGGAGGCGATCCACCCGCGCGCCGCCAAGAGCCTGCGCCAGGCCGGCATTCCGCTGCGGGTCAAGAATGCCTTCGAACCGTCCCATGCCGGCACGCTGATCCGTTCCGACCTCGACGCCCGCGCGCCCCAGGTCGAGATCGTCACCGGCCTGAAGGGGGTGTTTGCCTTCGAGTTCTATGATCAGGACATGGTCGGCGTGAAGGGCTACGACGCCGAGATCCTGGCGGCGCTGACCCGCCACAAGGTCTGGATCATCGCCAAGACCTCCAACGCCAACACCATCACCCATTTCCTCAAGGGGTCGATGCAGGCGATCCGCCGGGTCGAGTCCGATCTCTCCCAGCGCTTTCCGACCGCCGAGATCTCGCTGCGCAAGGTGGCTCTCGTCTCGGCGATCGGCCGCGACCTGCGCCACCCCGCCATCCTGTCGCAGGCGATCGGCGTTCTGGCGGAAGCCGGCATCGCGCCGCTCGGCGTCAACGACCTCATCCGCAAGGTCGATCTGCAGGTGATCGTCGAGGAACCCGATTTCGAGACGGCGATCCAGGTCCTGCACCGCGGCCTGATCGAGGACTGGGCCCGGTCGCAGCCGCCCCAGTTGCACGCCGTGGCGTGACATCCACGCCGGCCGACCCTTCGCCCACCCTAAAAGGAGCTACCCCATGTCCACTATCCAGAAATTTGCCGCCTCCGCCCTTTCGGTCATCGCGCTTTCCGCCATGGCCGCCTCCGCTGCCAACGCCGCGTCCCTTGAGGAGATCAAGAAGGCGGGTGTCATCCGCATCGCCGTCGCCAACGAAATTCCGTATGGCTATGTCGATCCCAACGGCAAGGCGCTCGGCGCGGGCCCCGACGTCGCCAAGAAGCTGATGGAGACCCTCGGCGTCGGCAAGATCGAGTGGGTCACCACCAATTTCTCGTCGCTGATCCCGGGTCTCAAGGCGGATCGCTTCGACATGGTGGCGGCCGAGATGGCGATCCTGCCCGATCGCTGCAAGCAGGTGCTCTTTTCCGAGCCGAACACGTCCTATGGCGAGGGTCTGCTGGTTGCCGCCGGCAATCCCAAGGACATTCACACCTACAAGGACTTCGCGTCGAACCCCGAGCTGAAGGTCGCCATCATGGCGGGCGCCGATCAGCTCGAGATGATGCAGAAGCTCGGCGTTCCCGACGCCAATGTCGTGACGATTGCCTCCAACGCCGATGCGATCTCGACGGTCGGCACCGGCAGGGCGGATGCCTATGCCGCGACGAGCCTGACGGCGAGCGGCCTGGCCGAGCAGGGCAAGAACGTCGAGGTCGCGGCAAAATTCACCGATCCGGTCGTCGACGGCAAGGCCGTGCGCAGCTGGGGCGGTTTCACCTTCGCCAGCGGCAATGAGGAACTGCGCGACGCGGTCAATGGCGCGCTCGCCGATTTCAAGAAGACGCCCGAATGGAGCGAGATCGTGACCGGCTACGGCTTCACGGAAGCCGATGTCGAGGGCTCGAACGCGACCAATACCAAGGCGCTTTGCGGCGGCGCCTGATCCCTGCACGCAGCGATGACGGCAAGCGGGCGCCAACGCGGCGCCCGCTTCGTCGGTTCTGAACGCATCAATCATGGACAGGCTCATGCAGTGGACAGACTATCTTCCTTCCCTGATGCAGGGCGCGTGGGTCACCATCCAGCTGACCCTCTATTCCACGCTGCTCGGCGCGGTCGCGGCCTTTGTCTTCGGCATTGGCAAGCTGTCGCGGAACTGGGCGCTGCGCGGCGTCTCGATTGCCTATATCGAGGTGTTTCGGGGCACTTCGCTGCTGGTGCAGCTGTTCTGGCTCTATTTTGCCCTGCCGCTGGCCGGCGATGCCCTCGGCCTCGACCTTCGGCTGCCGCCCGTGCTGGCCGGCGTCCTGGCGCTCGGCCTCAACATCGGCGCTTACGGCGCCGAGGTCGTGCGCGGCGCGATCCAGTCGGTGCATTCCGACCAGCATGAGGCCGCGCGCGCGCTGAACTTCAGCGAGCGGCAAACCTTGTTCGGCATCACCATCCCGCAGGCCATCCCGGAAATGATGCCCTCCTTCGGCAATCTCGCGGTTCAGAACCTGAAGGATACGGCGCTGGTCTCCCTCATCAGCCTCGGCGACCTGACCTTCCGCGCCGAGCAGATCCGCAACTTCACCCAGGAGAGCACCACCATCTACACGATGCTGCTGTTCATGTATTTCGGCATGGCGCTGGTCCTGACCGCCCTCATGCGCCTGCTCGAACGCTTCGTCGGGCGTTGGCGCCTGGCAGGGAACTGAGCCATGCTGTTCGGCTTCGAATGGGATCTTTCCAGCCCGCTCGCCTTCGCGATCTCGATTCTCCCGATCCTTCTGCTCGGGCTGTGGGTGACGATCCAGGCGACGGTGGTCGGCTTCTTCGTGGCGCTCGTCCTGGGGCTGGTCTTCGCCGTCCTGAAGGCGGCGCCCTCGCGTTTCATCGCCTGGCCGGCGCGGCTCCTGACCGAGTTCATCCGCGACACGCCGCTGCTGGTGCAGTTGTTCTTCCTCTACTACGTGCTGCCCGAATACGGCATCGTGCTGCCGGCCTTCCTGACCGGCGCCCTCGCGCTCGGCCTGCAATACAGCGCCTACACGTCCGAGGTTTACCGGGCGGGCATCGAGGCGGTCAGCCGCGATCAGCATGAGGCGGCGCGCGCGCTCAACCTGCCGGCGGCGCGGACCTTCACCCATGTCGTCGTGCCGCAGGCCATCCCCCGCATCGTGCCGGCCATGGGCAACTACCTGGTCTCGATCATGAAGGACGTTCCGGTCCTCTCCGTCGTCACCGTGCTCGAGATGCTCAACGTCGCGAAGATCATCGGCGATCGCACGTTCAACTATCTCATACCGCTGTCGATGGTCGGCGGGCTGTATCTGATCATGACGCTGGTGGCGTCCGCGGGCGTGCGCCTGCTGGATCGCCAGCTTCCCAAACAGGGGCTTCCGCTCAAATGAACGATCCGATCATCAAATTCGAAAAGGTCGTCAAGCGCTTCGGCGACCTGACCGTCCTCGACGAGCTGGATTTCGAGGTCCGCAAGGGCGAGAAGGTCTCGATCATCGGACCGTCCGGCTCCGGCAAATCGACCGTGCTGCGCATCCTGATGACGCTGGAGCCGATCGATGGCGGGATGGTCACCGTCTGCGGCGAGCCGCTCTGGCACGAGCAGGGCCCCAATGGGCTGCAGCCGGCCGGCGAGGCGCATCTGCGCAAGATGCGTGCCCAACTCGGCATGGTGTTCCAGCAATTCAATCTGTTTCCGCATATGAGCGTGCTGCGCAACATCACCGAGGCGCCGGTCAAGGTGCTCGGCCTGTCCCGGGCGGAAGCGCAGGCGCGCGGCGAGGAACTGCTCGAACTGGTGGGACTTGCCGATCAGGCCGACAAATATCCGCATCAACTGTCCGGCGGCCAGCAGCAGCGCGTCGGCATCGCGCGGGCGCTTGCCATGCGCCCGAGCATCCTGCTGTTCGACGAGCCGACCTCGGCGCTCGATCCCGAGCTGGTCGGCGAAGTTCTCACCGTTATCGGCCGGCTGGCCGAGGAGCATGACCTGACCATGCTGCTCGTCACGCACGAAATGCGCTTCGCCCGCGAGATCTCCGACCGCGTCTGCTTCTTCGACAAGGGCCGGATCTGCGAGGAGGGAACGCCGGAGGAGCTCTTTACCGATCCGAAGGAAGACCGGACCCGCGAGTTCCTGAAGGCCGTGCTGGACTAGGCAGGATCGGCGTTCCGGCCAATCGTCCGTGGGGCTTCGGCCTGCCGGGCGAATGGCGGCCTACCTTGCCCGATCCGCCGATGGTGCGGGCGCTGCGACTACCAGCGCAGGACCAAGCGGCCGGCGGCGGCGCCGGCCAGCGTCAGGATGGCGATCGCCAGCGAATACCAGGTCGCGACGAAGAACGGCGAATCGTCGAAGCAGTGAGCGGCGTAGAAGGTGGCCGCCAGCCCGCCGGCGAGCAGGCCGCAGGCCGCGCCGGCCAGGCCGGGCCGCGTCGGCGCGCCCTGGCGCAGCGTCGCGAGAAAGATGGCGAGCGGCCCGAGCCCGATCAGGGGAATCATCGTCAGGCAGATCAGGCTATTGGTGCCGAGAAGCCGCGTTCCCCATTCGGCGGAGGGAATGGCGGCGAATTCCATGGGGATCGCGGCGAGCAGGATCGCCGGCGCGATGGCGAGCAGCGCGACGCGACGGCCGAGCCGGGCGTCCGGGCGCGCCAGTTCGGCGACCAGGGCCAGCGCGGTCGCGGCCAGCGTCGTTGTGACGACGAATTTCAGCAGGAAGCGAACCGTGTGCGCGGCTTCCGCGAAATCGGTGCGCGGACCGAGCAGGACGGAAAAGACGATCGCGGCGAGCACGCCGGCCAGCACGCAGGCGCCCAGCAGCAGCCTGCCGAGCGAATGCCGGGGAGCGGCGGCATCGCGGGCAATCGCCTTGATGAGATCATCGGTTCTCATGTCCATTCCATTCACTCCTGCATGAAGCGGCGCGCGATCGCCTTCAGGCCGCGATGCAGCGCCACGCGCACGGCGCTCTCGGACATTCCGAGCGCGCTCGCCGTCTCGCCGATGGTCGATCCCTCGACCGAGATCGAGGCGACGACGCTGCGCTGCACCGGCGCCAGTCCGCCAAGCGCTCGGTCGATATCGCGGGTCAGCGGCTCCTCCTTCTCCGGTTCGGCCAGGGTCTCGGCGACATCGGCGATATCGACTTCGACATGGCGACCGCGCCGGCGAAACGCATCGATCAGCTTGAATCGGGCTATGGCATAGACCCACGGCATGACCGCCTCGTCCTGCCGCCAGGTATGACGCTTCAGATGGATCGCCAGCAGCGTTTCCTGCACGACATCTTCCGGCTCGACGCCGCCTTGGACGATACGCCGGCGACAATAGCCGCGCACGTTCCGGGCGACGCGTTCGAGAAAGACAGCATAGGCACTTTCATCGCCTGCCATGGCCGCCCTGAAAAGCCGCGCGAGTTCGGCATCGTCCGTCCTCGTCAAGCCTGACATCCTTTCTTCGGCGGCAACGGCCAATTGTTACGACGCTGGCGAAATATCGCGGAACCGGCGCGGGCCGCGATCACGAAACCGTGTTCGGAAGCCGCTGTAACAATTCATGCCCGCCTCCCGAAGTCCGCGATATGGGGCGCAGCAAGCGCTCCTGCCAACCTTCACAGGAGAACGTCATGAACCGCCAGACCCTTGCTCTCGCTCTCGCCGGATCGCTCGCCTCGGCCTTGGCGACCACCGCCTATGCCGCTCCGCTTCCGGCCGAGAAGATGGTCGGCATGGAAAAGTGCTACGGCATCGCCCTGAAGGGTCAGAACGATTGTGCCGCCGGCGCGGGCACGACCTGTGCCGGCACCTCGACCATGGACTACCAGGCCAATGCCTGGAAGGCCGTGCCGGCCGGCACCTGCACCACCATGGAGGTCGACGGCCACAAGGGCACGCTCGAGCCCATGTAGTCGGCCGCGACCGACACATTCCGTCCACCACGACGAGACGGGGCCCGGGCAACGGGCTCCGTCGCTTCCAAAGCCAGGGCCGCCATCATGAATGCCGCCACCCGCTCCGCCACCGTCCTTCCCGCTCGCGCCGGGCTCGGCCTCAAGCCCGAGCATGTCGGCGAGATCCTCGAAACGGAGCCGGATCTCGGCTTCTTCGAAGTCCATGCCGAAAATTACATGGGCGACGGCGGCGCGCCGCATCGCGCCCTCGCCGCGATCGCCGCGCGCTATCCGCTGTCCCTGCATGGCGTCGGCCTGTCGATCGGCGCCGACCGGCCGCTCGACACCGCGCACCTGACGCGGCTGCGCGCCCTGATCGACCAATACCGGCCGCAATCCTTTTCCGAGCATCTCGCCTGGTCGACGCATGAGGGCGGCTTTCTCAACGACCTGCTGCCGCTGCCCTATACCGATGAGACGCTGCGGCGCGTCGCTTCCCATGTCGATCAGGTCCAGCAGGCGCTCGGCCGGCGAATGCTGCTGGAAAATCCCTCGACCTACATTCTGTTCGAGGACAGCACGATCCACGAGATCGACTTTTTGGACAAGGTCGCCACGCGGACCGGCTGCGGCCTCCTGCTCGACGTCAACAACGTCATGGTCTCGGCCGTCAACCACCGGACCGACCCGTTCGCCTATATCGACCGCTTTCCGGTCGGGCATGTCGGCGAAATCCATCTCGCCGGCTATGACGAGACCCTAGACGGCGCCGGCGACCGATTGTTGATCGACGCGCATGGCTCTGAAGTGAGCGAGGACGTATCGGCGCTCTATCGCCACACGATCCATCGCACCGGCCCGCTGCCGACGCTGATCGAATGGGACAATGACGTGCCGGCCTTGTCCGTGTTGCTGGCGGAGGCGGCGCGCGCCGAGGCGGTGCTCGACGCGGCGAGGTCCTGGCGCGCCGACCCCCTGGCAAGACGGGCCTGATCATGGACCAGAGAGCCTTTGCCGCTGCCCTGCTCGATCCCTCCCTGCCCGTGCCGGCCGGCGTGACGTGCGCCCGCGGCGAGGTCGACGCCAGCCGCTTCTCCGTCTACCGAAACAATGTCGTCGTCGGCTTGTCGCGGGCGCTCGGCCAGCGCTTTCCCGTCGTGCGACGGCTCGTCGGCGACGCCTTCTTCGACGGGATGGCGCGCGCCTTCCTTCGAGCTTCTCCGCCGCGATCGCCACTGATCTTTGCCTATGGCGATGCGTTCCCGGATTTCATAGCCGGCTTCGCACCCGCCGCCGGGCTTCCCTACCTAGCCGATACCGCGCGGCTCGAGGCGATCTGGACGCGCGCCTACCACGCCGCCGATGCGCCGCCCCTGCCGGCGGATCGGCTGCTGGCGATCGCGCCGGAGCAACTCATCCAGGTCCGGTTGAGGCCGCATCCGGCGGCCGCTGTGCTGCGATCCGATTTCGCCATCGGCGCCATCTGGCAGGCGCATCAGGCCGACGAGGTCGCCGCATTGTCGGTCATGACGCAAGAGAGCGCGCTGGTGACCCGGCCGGCCTTCGACGTCCGCGTGCATGTGATCCCGGCGGCCGATGCCCACTTCGCCGCCGCGCTGTTCGCGGGCGGAACGCTGGGCGAGGCGGCGGCGATCGCCTTCGCGCAGGACCCAAGCTTCGATTTCGGCCGCGCGCTTCTGGGCCTGGCCTCGCTCGGCGCCTTTGCCGGCAACCCCTTGCAAGGAGATCCGACATGATCGGCATCGATCAGCCGCCCATGGCGCGCAAGCACTCCATCCGGAGCGTCGTCCGGCGTATCGAAGGGAGGATCGCCGCCATTCCCGAGGCGCTGCCCTTGCTGGCGCTGCGCGTCGCCCTGGCGGTGCCGTTCTTCAAGTCGGGCCTGACGAAGTGGGACGGTTTCCTGACGCTGTCGAACGGTGCGCGATATCTGTTCACCCAGGAGTTCAGCCTGCACATACTCGGCCATCAATATGCGTATCCGGCGCCGATCCTGATGGCGACGCTGGCCGGCATCGGCGAGATCGTGCTGCCGATCCTGCTGGTTCTCGGCCTCGGCACGCGTTTCGCGGCGATCGGCATCCTGCTGATGACGGCGGTGATCCAGCTGACCGTTCCGGAGGGCTGGGCCAATTTCCACCTGCCCTGGGCCGCGATGGCGCTGACGCTCGCGGTCTATGGCGGCGGCCGGTTGGCGCTCGATCGCCTGATCTCGCCTGCTTCCCTTCGGGATTGAGTTTGCCTCCGTTTCGCTGGGGCCACGACCGGGGCACTTTGCCTTGGGCGTGGCGCCATCAAGGGCCGCGAGAAACGGCGCCCTGATCGCGATTTGGCAGAGGTCAATGCCCCCCGCTGAGGACCAGGGTCTGGACGGGCAGGAGAATGGCCTGCATGCGAAGGATCATGGCGTGCACCAGCCCGACCGTGTCGACGACGTGGAGAAAGAGCCGGCGTCCGGTGCCGATGTCCTTCGCCTCGAGCGCGGCGCGGTTGTTGGTATAGGCGTTGGCGATGCAGCTTCCACCGGGCGGGACGCCTTCCAGCTGCCCGGCATAGAGCGGCTCCAGATAGGCGGTGATGGATCCGGGCTGTCCCAGCTGCTGGACGTCGATCAGCTGGTCCGTGGGACGAAACTGGCCGGAGGCGACGACGTCCTGGACCTGGGTCACCATCATCGGAATGATGGTGAAGGGTTTGCCGATACAGGTGGCCTCGGCGATCATGCCGACCTTCAATATCGGGGTCTCGATCTGGCCGAAGCCGGCGACGAGGGCGACCCGCCCCGCCTCGGATGGCACGAGAATGCCCGCCGGCCTCAGCATCGGATTGACGACGTCGCCCGGCCGCAGCGTGAACTGTTGCAGCGTTCCGGTCACGCCGGCCCGCACGAGCGTCTTGTCGAGTTCGACCTGCGCCTGGGCGAGGGCGGCCTCCGTGCTCGCCCTTTGGGCCGGGAGGAGCGTGGAGATCTGCGCCTCGAGGGTCTGCTTGTTGGCCTTGGCGGCATCGACCGCGCCCTTCAGGCCGTCCGCGGAGACCTGTAGGCGCTGAATTTCCCGTACGGCCACGACATTCGCATTGCGCCGCATCAGTTCCTGTTTGGTCTGCAGCTCGTCCATCGCTTGTTGGTAAGCGTCCTCGGCCTGCAGGATCGTGCCGTCCGCGGCGGCCAGCTGGGTCTTCGCCACGATCGCCTGGGCATCGATTTCCGCGATGCGGCGCTGGGCGGCCTCCCGCGCGGTCTCCTGCTCCGAGCTGTCGAGCTGGAACAACGGATCTCCGGCCTGGACCCTGTCATTGAGGCCGACGAAGACCCTGGCAACGCGGCCGCCTTTCTCGGGCAGGATCGAGACGGTCCGGAAGACGGCGGTGACGTTCTTGGTCGAGGGGTGGAAGTAGAAGATCAGGGTGATCAGCGAGACCGTCAGGATCAGGCAGGCGCTGATGCCCCAGCGCAGCTCGTACCAGACCGAATAGAGGGTGATCTCGCGACCGACCCGCTTGCCCTGGACGTAGCGGCGAACGAGATAGTCAGGAAGGATCGTCAGCATCGAGCAGAGCATCAGCTCAAACATCGCTCAGTTTCCCTCTCGCGCCGTTGGAGGCAGCCATCGCCGGGGCGGTCGTCGGCGCCTGCGCACCGTGATCGGAATTCGGTTCTCCGGCCGATCCATCGGGCGGTTCGGGCGAAGTGGTCGCGTCGATGACGCGGGCCGGGCCTGCTGCCATGGCAGGCAGCTCGCCGGCGCGGTCGCGCTGTCCGGCGAGCTTTTCGAGAGACGCGGCGATCGACGCCATCGGCGTGGTGAAATCTGGAAAGCGGACCAGGGCCAGCAGCAGGCCGGCGATCCAGAACAGGTGGTTGTGGGTAAAGAGGGAGATCAGCGCCAGAACGGCTACGAACTCCATCTGGACGAGGTTGGTCCGATGCGCCAGGCGCTCCGGGACGGCGTGGAGCTGAAAGTACAGATTGCCGACGACGAGGATCACCGCCAGCATGAAGATGACCATCCCGTTGAAGAGGATGTCGGTCTGCCCAGGCGCGGTGATGAAGAAGGGTAGGTGTTCGATCGCAGCGGGATGAATTTTCTCGTCCAACGAGATGGCCCCCTCAGGCTCGGCTTTGAAAGGAAGCGGCCTGCCCGTTTCCGGGCTGCCGCCGGGAGGCGCCCGATTGGGATCGCGCCCGTGCGCCACTCATGTCTTCGGCTGAGCCGGTCGCCACCCGCCAGACGACGGAGCGATCCGCCCCCCAAAGGTCCGCCGCTCCCGTGAGGCGGCGGCGTGTCCCGGGGACACGATCATTTCATTGCGCGAGTGCCGCCGCTTCCGATGCGCAGTCCCGGTTCGGCTTCAGGCCTTTCGATCGCGCCGCCTCAACTTCCGCTCGGGCTGCCCGAAGATCCTCCATGAAGGCGGGATCGGCATGCAGCCTGGCGACCGTGGCGGCCCCCATGATCCGGCCGCCGTCGACATCGCTCTGCCAGTGGGCGTTGCACACGACGCGACTCTGGCCGAACGCAAGCCCGCGAGCGAGAAGCGCATTGGCGCGGTCCGGCGCGATCTCGGAGAGAGCGAGCGCCCAGGCCCAGCCGGCAGCCGTGTGGCCGGAGGGATAGGAGCCGTCCTCATGCAGGATCGCTTCCTGATCCGGCGTGCAGGTCGCTTCTCCGTGCACGACGAAGGGGCGGGTGCGCTCGTAATGGTTCTTGACGCCATAGGTCGACAAGCCGGCGTCCGACATCACCTTCTTCATGAGTGAGAAGAGGTGCGGCGTATTCTGCTCGTCGATCGGAACGCCAAGGGCGCAGGCAAAATTGTCGGCCGGCTGCGGAAAGACCAGATCCGCGTCGCGAATGGCCTGCTTCCACCGTTCGGTGCCTCGCAAGGCCAGCGTCGCCTGCCGGGCCTCTTCATCCCGGGCCAGGGCCGCGCTCCCGCTTGCCGGCGGAGGGCCGAGCAGGTCGAGGCTATCCGGCAGGGCGGATGGCTCGAGATAGCCCGGATCGATCTTGAAATGCGGATCGGGGACCCTGGGCTGGGTGTCGCCCGCCTGTGCCAAGGCCTGCCCGCAGAGCGCCAGGAGCGCAAGCAGGGAAACATGCGCGGCCCGCACCGCCGTCCCGGTCATCGACATTCCCATTCCTTTCGCCATTGCCAAACGCAGGGAGGCCGGTCGTCGGCAGGCCGGTTCCGTGGGAGCTTTTGGTGCATGAGCCACTCGCCCGTCTTGCCATTTCGCGCCATTCGGATCCGGCTATGCTCCCGCCGGCTGCGAATTCTCCCGTGATTCGGCATTGTGAGAAGCAGATCCGGTCGCGGCGAGGTCCGATGGCAAATATCCCGTTGACGCGCGGCCAGTTCCTGCTGCCTTTCGTCAGTATTCTCGACGACATCGGCGCTCCGACGGAGACGCTCCTGGGGAAGTCGCGGCTGCCGTCGTCCCTGGCCGAGAAGAGCGAACTCTACCTGCCGCTCCTGCCGGCGCTGCGCTTCGTCGAGACGGCCCAGAGAACCCAGGGCATCGAGGATTTCGGCTTCCTCGCCGCCCAGCGCCTGCATTTCTCCCATATGAGGGAAAAGACACGGGCGCTGATCGCGCATTCGCCGACGCTGCTCGTCGCGCTCCGACACGCCTGCCATGCGGCGTCACGGGAAGACACCATTCTGAGCATGTGGATCGAACGGGACGCGGATCAGGTGCGGGTCTGCAGCAGGCTCGCCGGGACAACCGGGCTCCTGCATCTGAAACACGCGCAATGGATTCAGAATATCTTCTCGATCTACATCGTCCGGCAATTCGCAGGGCAGGACTGGATGCCGACGGCGATTGCCTTTGAATCGTCCTACGCGCCGGGGCCGGCAACGCGATCCTGCTGGCCGAATGTGCGGTTCCTGTCCGATCAGCCTGCCGCCTGGATCAGCCTGCCGGCCACGCTGCTCAGCCTCTCCAATCGGTCGATCGCCTCGCTTGCGCCGCCGCGGGGCCAGGAGGACGACCCGTCCGGCTACGACATCGTCGAAACGCTCAAGCTGATGCTGCCGGCCTATCTCGAGGAGGGGACCACGGCTCTGGCCGATGTGGCCGACATCGCCGGCGTGAGCCCGCGGACGCTGCAACGCAAGCTCGCCCATTTCGGGCTTGCCTATTCGGACATACTCGAAACGGCCAGATACGAGAATGCGAGCCGGCTTCTGCGCGACACCAACTGCAGGATCATCGACGTCGCGCTTTCCTCCGGCTACACGGATCCCGCGCATTTCAGCCGCGCTTTCCGGCGAATCACGGGCACGACGCCGCGCCAGTTTCGCAAGCAAACCCAGCCTGGCTAGCGGACGCCGGGATCGGCAGGCCGGGGCTTTGTTGGCTTTTGGTCGACGATGAAGCGATTGATGGCGCCGCCGGGCCGCAAGCCGACGGCCCCGCCGAAGCAGGCCACGCGGCTCCTCCAGAGCGTTTTCGAGCGAAGTGGATGCCGGTTCGTGTGAAGAAAACGCGGAAAAACATCTCCTTGACGAAGGAAAGGCTGGTTCCGGACGAGAAGATCGAGGCTGAGTCTGTGCTGATCCGAGGATCACTCACTCCAACCCGGGGATCGCCGGGCCTCGACCGGGGCGATTGGGGGGCGGTCGGCTGGAGCGGCGGCCGATCTTTCGTGGCACCCCGGGCCGGTGGCGCATTTCATCTTGCATGATTCTTGCTTTGTCTTCCTGCCCATGCAGGGCGCGCAGGGACCGATGGGCCGATGAAGCAGAATGCCATCCGGGTCGTGGTGGTCGACGACAATGCGGTGCGGGCGGCCATCCTGGTCGACGGCCTGCGCGAGGCCGGCATCGAGGGTGTCGAGGTGATCGAGACCAGCACGCAGCTGGTGCGGCGCATCGCGTCGATCGATCCCGACGTGATCATCATCGATCTCGAGAATCCGAGCCGCGACATGCTGGAGCAGATGTTCCAGGTGTCGCGCGTGGTGTCGCGCCCTGTCGCCATGTTCGTCGACCAGTCCGACCAGGCGATGATCCGCGCGGCGGTCGACGCCGGCGTTTCGGCCTATGTCGTCGACGGCCTCAAGAAGGCGCGGGTGAAGCCGATCGTCGACATGGCGATCAGCCGTTTCGAGGCGTTCGAGCGGCTGCAGCGCGAGCTGGCGGAGGCGCGGAACGAACTGGCGGACCGCAAGATCATCGACCGGGCCAAGGGAATCCTGATGCGTTCGCGCAATCTGTCGGAAGAGGAGGCTTATGCGCTGCTGCGCCAGGCCGCCATGAACGAGAAGCGCAGGATCGCCGAGATCGCCCGGAGCCTCGTGACGGCCGCCGGCCTGCTCGGGAAATAGCCATGCTGGATCATTCTGGAGGCGGGGACGACGCCATGACATCGAAGCTGGTCGATCGACGCATCGCCGCCGCCGCCACCGTCCGGCCGGACAGCAACCGCCTCGTGCGCGTCGGCTTCATCCCGCTGCTCGATATCGCCGTGCTCGTCGCGGCGGAGGAGCAGGGCTTCGCGGCGCGCGAGGGCCTGAGCCTGCAACTGATCCGGGACGTCTCCTGGGCGAACATCCGTGACCGGCTGGCGTTCCGCCAGTTCGACGTCGCGCACATGCTGGCGCCGATGACGGTCGCGTCGTGCCTTGGCCTCGGTTCCAATCCGTCGCCGACGCTGGCGCCGTTCGCGCTCGGCCGCGGCGGCAACGCCGTCACGCTCTCGGTCGGCCTCTATCGCGACATGCAGGCGCTGGCGGGGCTCGACGGCAGCGAGGATGCCCTGACCAATGCCCGCGCACTGGCGCAGGTGATCGCGGCGCGGCGCCAGGCAGGGCAGCGGCCGCTGGTCTTCGCCATGACCTATCCCTTCTCGTCGCACAACTACGAGTTCCGCTATTTCATGGCCGCCGCCGGGATCGATCCCGACCGCGACGTGACGATGACCGTGGTGCCGCCACCGCTGACGGCGGATGCGATGGCGGCGGGCGCGATCGACGGCTTCTGCGTCAATGCCCCCTGGAACATGATCGCGGTCGAGCGCGGCGTCGGTCGCGTCGTGGCGGTCAAGGCGGATATCTGGCCGGCGGCGCCGGAAAAGGTGCTCGGCGTCCGACCGGACTGGGCCGAGGCCCAGCCGGAGACGCTGTCGCGCCTGATCGTCGCGCTCGACGGCGCGGCGCGATGGTGCGACGAGCCGGGCAACCGGCCGACGCTCGCCGCCATGCTGGCCGAGCCCGCTTATGTCGGCGGCTCGCCGGAGCTGATCGGTTCGCTGCTGGCGGATCGCTTCCTCGTCGATCCCGATGGCACGGTTCGCGCCATTCCCGACTATCTGACCTTCCATCGCGAGGCGGCGAATTTTCCCTGGGTCAGCGAGGCGCTCTGGCTCTACGCGCAGATGGCCCGCTGGGGGCAGGCGGCGTTCTCGGAGGATGGCATGAAGGCGGCCGCCTCCGCCTACCGGCCCGATCTCTACCGCCATGCGCTCGGTCGTTCCGCAACGCCGATCCCGATTTTGGATCGCAAGCTAGAGGGCAGCGACCGGCCGGTCGAGATCGCCACGACGCAAGGACCGATGGCGCTGCGCCCGGACCCCTTCATCGACGGCCGGTCGTTCGATTCCGAGCGCCTGGCCGACTATGTCGCGCGCTTTCCGGCGTCCGGCATGCCCGCCTCGGAGCGAGACCACATCTAGCCGCCAAAACCGGCAAATGCCCGTCGTCAATTCCAGCATGATGCCTATCGATTGGGCTTGAGCATTTAGCAGGCAGGTGATTACACTTCTTCCAAGGTGAGGCTGGTTTCGACCCGCCTCCCGTGTGAGGGCGATCAACGAAGATCCGCCCCATCCGCCTCCAGCGAGGCCTTCCCGACAACGTCGTCGCCGAATTCGCGTGCATGCCCGCATGGTCGCGACGCGTGCTCCCGTTTTCCGGCGATTTCACCGTTTCCGCCCGCGTTTGCTCGGATCGGAAGCTGCTGCCCTGCATCCCCCTGATCGACGATGCCGGCCCCGTTGAACCCTGTCCGAATGACGCATTCCGGAGGTCGCATGACGCCCGAAAGCCGCCAGCCGAGAACCGCCGCGCCCCGTATCGCGCCGCTTGCCGTCCTGCCGATCTTCCTGCGGCTCGACGGCAAGCGGGCTCTGGTCGTCGGCGCTAGCGCCGCGGCGGCCTGGAAGGCGGAATTGCTGGCGGCGGCCGGCGCGACGACCCATGTCGCGGTGCCGCCGGGCGAGGCGCCCGAGCCGGAATTGCTGGCGCTCGTCGAGGCCGGGCGGGTCGTGCTCGGCGCCGGATACGAGCCGGCGCAGCTTCTCGGCATGGCCGTCGCGGTGTTCGACGCGGGGAACGAGGCGCAGGCGGCGCTCTTCCACGAGCAGGCGCGGGCGGCGGGCGTTCCGTGCAATGTCATCGACCGGCCGGCGCATTGCAGCTTCCAGTTCGGCGGCATCGTCAATCGTTCGCCGGTGGTGGTCGGCATCTCGACCGACGGCGCCGCGCCGATCCTGGGTCAGGCCGTGCGCCGGCGGATCGAATTCGCGCTGCCGTCGACGCTCTCCGCCTGGGCCGGCCTCGCGGCGCGCATGCGCTCCGCCGTGATGGAGCGGCTGAAGCCCGGTGCCGAGCGCCGCCGTTTCTGGCAGCGCTTCTCGGACCTGGCGCTTGGCGCGAATCATGGACCGGATGCGGCGGATTTTTCGGCTGGCCTCATCGAGGATGCGAAGGCCGGGCCGGTCGCCGCCATGGGCCGCGTCACGCTGGTCGGCGCCGGCCCGGGCGATCCGGACCTCCTGACCGTCAAGGCGGTTCGCGCGCTGCAGGCGGCCGATGTCATCTTGTTCGACGATCTCGTCTCGGACGGCGTGCTGGAGCTCGCCCGTCGCGAGGCGCGGCGCATGCTGGTTGGCAAGCGCGGCGGCAGGGCCTCCTGCGCGCAAGAAGAGATCAACGCCCTCGCGCTGAAGCTGGCGCGACAGGGCAAGAACGTGGTTCGGCTCAAGTCCGGCGACCCGATGGTGTTCGGGCGTGCCGGCGAGGAAATCGCGGCGCTCCGCGCCGAAGGCATCGACGTTTCCATCGTGCCGGGCATCACCGCCGCGTCGGCGCTCGCCGCCGATCTCGGCGTGTCGCTGACCCATCGCGACCATGCCCATTCCGTCCGCTTCGTCACCGGCCACAGCCGCTCCGGCGGCTTGCCGGAACTCGACTGGCAGGGCCTCGCCGACCCGGAGACGACGCTCGCTGTCTATATGGGCGGCCGCACCGCGCCGGCCTTCGCCGGACGACTGATCGATCAGGGGCTCGCGGGCGGCACGCCGGTCGTCCTGGCCTGCTCCGTCTCGCGCCCCGAACAGACCGTGCGCCAGACGACCCTCGCCGAACTGGCCGAGGCCGATCCCGTCCATTCCGACGGCCCCGTTCTCGTCGGCATCGGCGAGGCGTTCCGATCCTGCGTCGCCCAAGCGGGCGCAAGCCTGACCGATCCAGCCCCCTCCCTTCTCTTTGGCACCTGAGGACAAGCAGCATGTTTGACGAGACGATCAGCAAACTCTCCGCTCTTGGCGCCGCCAAGGCCCGCCTTCTCGACGAGAACCCGCTCGGCTTCTTCATCGGATCGGCCATGGCCGGCATCTATGTCGGCTTCGGCATCCTGCTCATCTTCAGCCTGGGCTCGCTACTCGATCCGGGCATCCGGCCGCTGGTGATGGGCGCGTCCTTCGGCCTGGCGCTGATCCTTGTCGTCTTCGCCGGCGCGGAGCTCTACACCGGCCACACGATGAACCTAACGATCTCGACGCTGGAGCGGCAGACGACGCTCGGCCAGCTCGGCCGCGTCTGGCTGGCGAGCTGGGTCGGCAACCTCTTCGGCGCCATGCTGCTGGCCGGCATATTCGTGCTGGCGGGCGGCGGATCGATCCTCTCGGCGCCGAGCGAGTTCATCTACAAGGCGGCCGCCGCCAAGATGAACGCCGATCCGGTGCAACTGGTCGCGCGTGCCATTCTCTGCAACTGGCTCGTCTGCCTGGCGCTCTGGATGTCGGCCCGCACCACGTCCGACGCCGCCAAGATGATCGCCATCGCCTGGTGCCTCTTCGCCTTCATCGCGTCTGGCTACGAGCATTCGGTCGCCAACATGACCGTCTTCGCGCTGGCGCTGTTCTCCGAGCATCCCGACACGATCAGCTGGGGTGGCGCGGCCTGGAACCTGGCCTGGGTCACGCTCGGCAACACCTTCGCCGGCGCGGTGCTGATGGCGGGCGCCTACTGGGTGGCGGCGGCGCGGCCGGCGGCCAAGCCGATCGCCGGCATCGTCGCGGCCGAATAGGGGGGACGAGACGATGGGCCAGGATTTCCTTCCCGAACAGAAACGCTGGCTGGAGGGTTTTCTCTCCGGCGCGACGGCGGCGCGCAATGTGACGCCGCCGGCCGCCCCGGCGGCGGCCGAGCCGACCGGCCCCGATGCCGAGCAATGGAAGGCGCAGGACCGCGCGATCGCGGCCGGCGGCAAGCTGGTCGACCAGGAAAAATGGAAGCGGGCCGACCATCCCTTCGAGGCCTATGAGCGGCTGAGCCGCGAGGCGCGCTCCGGTGCCAAGCCGAAGCCGGAGGACAATTTCCGCTGGCGCTATCACGGCCTCTTCCACGTCGCGCCCGCACAGGACAGCTATATGTGCCGTCTCCGGATTCCAAACGGCATCCTCACGCATTGGCAGTTCGCGGCGGTGGCAGATCTCGCCGAGCGGCTTGGCGGCGGCTACAGCCATGTGACGACGCGGGCCAATCTGCAGATCCGCGAGATCCGGCCCGAGAACGCGCCCGCCATGGTGGAGAGCCTGACCTCGGTCGGCCTCGTGTCGAAGGGTTCGGGCGCCGACAATATCCGCAATGTCACCGGCTCGGCGACGGCCGGCATCGATCCGCAGGAACTGCTCGATACCCGGCCGCATGCCGTCGCCTGGCACCATCACATCCTCAATACGCGGGCGCTCTACGGCCTGCCGCGCAAGTTCAATGTCTCGTTCGACGGCGGCGGTCGGATCCCGACGCTGGAGGAGACCAACGACATCGGCTTCCAGGCGGTCGAGGTGCGGCCCGAGGCGCCTGTCGGGCCCGGAATCTGGTACCGGCTGACGCTCGGCGGCATCACCGGCCACAAGGATTTCGCCCGCGACACCGGCATCCTCGTCGAGCCGGAGGCGGCGGTGCGCGTCGCCGACGCCATCGTGCGCGTGTTTGTCGAACACGGCAACCGTACCGACCGCACCAAGGCGCGACTCAAATATCTCCTCGACGACTGGGGCTTTCCCCGCTTCCTCGCGGCGGTCGAGCAGAAGCTCGGCTCGCCGCTGACAAGGGTCGACGCACGCCTCGTCGCGTCGCGGCCCCCCATCGATCGCGGCGCGCATGTCGATTTCCATCCGCAGCGCCAGCCAGGCCTCTCCTGGGTCGGCATCGTCGTTCCCGCCGGCCGTTTGACCGCGCAGGAAATGCGGGCGATCGCCGCCATCGCGCAGGATCTCGGCGACGGCGATATCCGCCTGACCGTCTGGCAGAACGTCATCCTCTCCGGCATCGCGCAAAGCCGCATCGCCGAGGTCAAGGCGCGGATCGAAGCGGCCGGGCTCGCCTGGACGGCGTCGTCGGTGCGGGCCGGGCTCGTCGCCTGCACCGGAAATCGTGGCTGCAAGTTCGCCGCCTCCGACACCAAGGGCCACGCGCTGGCGATCGCCGATCATCTCGATGCGAAGCTGGCGCTCGATCAGCCGCTCAATATCCATCTGACCGGCTGCCACCATTCCTGCGCCCAGCACTACATCGGCGATATCGGGCTGATCGGGGCGAAGGTCTCGGTCAACGAGGAGGGAGACCAGGTCGAGGGCTACCACATCCATGTCGGCGGTGGCTTCGGCCGGGACGCCCGCATCGCTCGGCTGCTCTATTCCGACGTCAGGGCCGACGAGGCGCCGGTGCGGATCGAGGCGCTGCTGCGCGCCTATCTCGCCCATCGCAGCGACGTCACCGAGAGCTTCGCCAGCTTCACCCTTCGCCATGAGGCCGAGGCCCTGAAGGCGCTTGCGACGGAGGTGCTGGCATGACCTTCCAACCGACCCCGTCTCCTGTCGACATCGTGCCGGCCGGTGCGCCATTCAGCGACGAGCAGCGCGCCTGGCTGTCCGGCTTCCTCGCCGCGGCGCTCGGCTCGCTGACCCCGGTCGACGCGGCCGCCATCCTGCCGTCGGGCGCACCCGTCGCCACCGCCGCGCCGGAGCCCGCCGGCCCGCCGCTCGCTGACAATGACGACGCGCCCTGGCACGACGCGGCGATGCCGGCGGACGCGCGGATGAAGCTCGCCGAGGGCCGGCCGCGGAGCCACAGGCTGATGGCCGCGATGGCGCAGCAGGACTGCGGCCAGTGCGGCTATAGCTGCGCTGCCTATGCCAACGCCATCTTCCTGAAGGACGAGACGCGCCTCAATCTCTGCGCCCCGGGTGGCAAGGAGACGTTCCGGCTGGTGAAGGCGTTGGCGGCGGAACCGGACGAGGCGGGTGCCGGTGTGCCGACGACCGAGACCGCCGGGAAGGCCGAGACGGTTGCCGTCGCCGCCATCGCCCCCGCACCCGCCCCGGCCCCAGGCACGAGCCGCGAGCAGCCGGTCGAGGCTGTTCTCGTCAGCCGCCGCCGCCTCAGTGGCGACGGCTCGGAGAAGGATACGCATCATGTCGAGTTCGACATCGGCGGCAGCGGGCTCGACTATCAGGTCGGCGACAGCTTCGGCGTCTTCCCGAAGAACGATGCCGGCCATGTCGACCAGATCATCGCCATGCTCGGCGTTGCGCACACCACCGAAGTGCGTGGCCGCACTCTGCGCGCCGTCCTGATCGAGGAGGTCTCGCTCGGCCTTGCGCCCGACGCGCTCTACGAACTCTATTCGCACATCCTTGGCGGCGCGTTGCGCGAGAAGGCGCGGCAATTGGCGCGCGGCGACGATCCCGACGGTGACGCGGCGCAGCTCGACGTTTTCGCGGTGGTGCAGAAATTCGCCGCCGCTCGGCCGCATCCCGAAGCCTTCGTCGACGCGCTCGAGCCGCTGCAGCCCCGGCTCTATTCGATCTCGTCCTCGCCGAAAACCAAGGCCGGGCGTGTGACGCTGACGGTCGATGCCGTGCGCTACCGGGTGGGCCAGCGCCATCGCCTTGGCGTCGCCTCGACCTTTCTCACCGAGCGGATGGAGCCGGGCGCGACGCTGCGCTGCTACGTGCAGAAGGCGCATGAATTCGCCTTGCCGGCCGATCCCGCGACGCCGGTGATCATGATCGGGCCCGGCACGGGCATCGCGCCGTTCCGCGCCTTCCTGAAGGAGCGCGAGGCGATCGGAGCCAAGGGGCGGAACTGGCTGTTCTACGGCCATCAGCGCCAGGCGACCGATTTCTTCTATCGCGACGAACTGCAGGCGATGCGGGCGAGCGGCCTGCTGACCCGGCTGTCGCTCGCCTGGTCGCGCGATGGTGCCGAGAAATTCTACGTGCAGGACCGCATGCTCGAAGTCGGCGCCGAACTCTGGCGCTGGATCGGCGAGGGCGCGCATCTCTATGTCTGCGGCGACGCCAAACGCATGGCGAAGGACGTCGAGGCGGCGCTGGTCGGCATCGCCACTGCGCATGGCGGTCTCGACGCCGACGCGGCGGTCGCCGCGATCCGCGGCCTGAAGAAGGCGGGGCGGTTCCAGGCGGACGTCTATTGAGACCGGGGACGATCGTCTTCCGGCAGGAAGGCTGGCCGGGGACCCCGCCCGGGCCCAAGAGGCGCCGAAGACGTTGGTGCAGCCGGGTCCAGCTTGGGAAAGGCGGCTCGCGCGTTCCTCTCTGCCGGATGTCGGTTGACCGTGGCGCGACGTCATCCCGGACCACCGAGGACCCGGATCCTGTCGCTCATGTCTTCAGGCGGAAATCCCGGGGCGTGCTCCCGTCCGCCTTCCGGAAGGCGCGCGCGAAATTGGCGGGAGAGGAATAGCCCATCTCCGCCGAAACGCGGGTGATCGATCCATTCGTGTGGCGAAGCAACTCGACGGCGCGAAGATACTTCATCGCATTCGCCAGGCTGCGAAAATCCGTGCCCGCCCGATTGAGCTCCCGCTGCAGCGTCCGGACGCTCCTGTCCATGGACTGGGCGGCGCTATCGATGGATACGCTGCCGGCGAGAACCTGGGCCCGAACCTGCTCGAGAACGACATCGAGCAAATCGCGCGGAGCCCCGCCCTGCCGATCGCGCATCACGTCCTCGATGGTGACAATCGGCGATGGGGCATGCCTCAGTCCAGCGGACAAGTATCGGCGCTCGGTGACGATGACCACCGCCGCTGCGTTGATCTTGACCGGACACTGGAAGACGTCTTCGAGCAAACCGGCCTGGCGCGGATCGCTGATGTCGAGCTCGATGCGCAGCGGCCTCCAATCCGCGGGCAGATAGGCCCTGAACACGCTCAGCAGAACTCCGGCGGCGGCGCTGGCGATCATGTCGTAGCCCGGGCGGCCGGCCAGGGCGAAGCGGTAGCTGTAGCGTGCCTCATCGCCCACGATCGCAAGCGACATCCCGTCATCCGTGCTGTGATAGCGGAGCGCCGCGATGGCTCGTCCGATGGATTCGCCGAGCGTATCGGCCCCGACCACGTAGCGGCCGAAGCTGCCGTAATTGGCGGCGTTCATCCTTGGAGCTATCAGGATCCCGAGATTGCGCTCGCCCGCCGCGCGCGCGGCGGCATTGACGAAGCCGATCACTGCCGCGTGGGGAATGAAGCAGTTCCGGCCCTCGACAAGCTCGAGATCGAAGCCGGCGGCGCGATTGGCATGCGACAGCGCCTTCTCGCCGATTTCCTGACGCACGAAGGCCGGCAAGCCGTGCAGTATGTGACTGGAGATGACCGGGATCTCTGCCATGGCTGACGTTCTCCCGAAAAGCGCAAGCGTGGCGCAAAATGAGTGGTCTCGAAGTCAGCTTGCCGCTTTGTAGTAGACGTGTGCCACGCCAACGGGGGGTTCTTTGGCCGTTGGCACACGTCGAGCATGGCTGAGGACGTGTCGATCGTGACTGTGAGGACGATGCGCATGCTAGTCAATCGCCTCCCTGGGCGGTTTCGGGCAGAAAAGACCTCGCCTTCCGCTACGGATGCCGCAAAGTCTCGCCGGCTTGGCGCAATAATTGTCGGGGATGTGAGCTGTGGGGCGGCGCGCATCGCGCGGTTCGCGGCCAGGTCGGCGCTGCTCGCGGTTCTGTCAGGGTCGGCGACGGCACGGGCCGAAGACGGGCCCACCAGCACCGAGGCCCTCGCCAAGGCGGCGCAGAACCCGGTCGCCGACATGATCAGCGTGCCATTCCAGTTCAATACGAACTTCGGCTACGGCCCCTATAGCGAGACCCAGGAAGTCATCAACATCCAGCCGGTGATCCCGATCAGTCTTTCTCCGGATTGGAACCTGATAACCCGGACGATTGTTCCTGTCATCTCCCAGCCGCGGCTCGAACCGGACAGCAACCGAACCTTCGGCCTTGGCGACACGACCGTGAGCGCGTTTCTTTCGCCGGCTCATTCGGGCAAGTTCATCTGGGGTGTCGGGCCGGCCGTTCTGCTGCCGACAGCCACGGATCACGACCTTGGATCCGGCAAGTGGGGCGCGGGCCCGTCGGCGGTCGGCCTCATCATGGACGGACCGTGGGTCTACGGCGCCCTGGTCAACAATATCTGGTCTTTCGCCGGTGAATCCGGCCGCAAGGACGTCAACCAGATGACGCTTCAGCCGTTCGTCAACTACAACTTCAAGGACGGCTGGTACCTGTCGTCATCGCCGCTGGTCACGGCGAACTGGATCGCGGACCGCGACGATCGCTGGACATTGCCGGTGGGCGGGGCGTTTGGCCGTGTCTTCCGGGTCGGCAAGCAGCCGATCAACGCGCAGATCGGCGCCTACTACAATGTCATCGCCCCCGACGATGTCGGGCCGCAATGGCAGATCCGGGCGCAGTTGCAGTTCCTTTTTCCCAAGAAGTGAGCGTTTGCCAGGTTGAAATCGCCGAATTGACTTGCGGAATATCTTCGCTCGGCGGGCTGCACACGAGCGCGTGATGCCGACTTTAGGAGAGGGTAATGGTTGTGCTAAAGGTGATTGAAGTAATGCGCCTAGCCGCGGGGGTTGCAGCTGTGCTGGCCATGACCTTGCTCTCGATCCTGCCGGCTCAGGCCTATCGGTCTGGCGGGGCCGCCTGCGGGCCCCGGGGCTGCGCGGCAGCCGGTTGTGGCCCGCGCGGATGCGCGGCGGGTGCGGTCCGGCCGGGCTATGGCGCTCCGGTCTACCGTCCGCGCGGCGTCGTGGTTGTCAATCCGCATCGCTATTGGCGCCCCGGGGGCGCGGTTGCCGCAGGGGCGGCCATGGGATTCATCGCCGGTGCCGCCGCCGTTTCGATCGCGGGCACCCCGCCTCAGCCTGGATACTGCTGGTACTATACGACGCCCAGCCGGACGAGCGGATTCTGGGACGTCTGCCCGCGATAGCTGTCTTTCCGGAAGTACAAGCGGGCGAAGAGCGCCCGCTGCCGACGTGAACGCGACGACAAGCCGCCACTTCAGAGGAAGTTGTTCAGATGCTGATGCTTACGAAACGCGATCTGCTTCGCTCGGCTGCGTTCGCCGCCATCGTCGCCACGACGGCGAGGTCCATTCCGGCCATTGCGAAGAACAAGGCCGAATGGCCGGACCTGCTGGAAGCCAAGGACATCGCCGAGGAAGGCTTCATCTACGGCCTGCCGCTCGTGATGAACTACGCGGTCATGCAAGAGTTCGCCGTGGACAGGAAGTCGGGGCAATTCAAGGCGCCGTTCAACGAAATCAATAACATGCACCACGTCGCCACCCCCGAGGACACGGCAGTCATTACGCCGAACAGCGACACGCCTTACTCGATCCTCTGGCTGGATTTGCGCGCGGAACCGATGGTCATCTCGGTGCCGGCGATCGAAAGGGAGCGCTACTACTCGGTCCAGCTCGTCGACGGCAACACCTATAATTTCGGCTATATCGGCACGCGCGCCACGGGGTCCGAACCGGGCGACTATCTGGTGGTCGGCCCCGACTGGAAAGGTGAAAAGCCCGCCGGGATCAAGAAGGTCTTTTCCTCGACCACCCCGTTCGTGTTCGCCAATTTCCGGACCCAGCTCATCGACGCCGAGGATATGCCGAACGTCGAGCGGATCCAGGCCGGTTACAAGGCGCAGCCGCTTTCCGCGTTCCTGAAGCAAACCGCCCCGCCTGCCGCGCCGAAGATCGACTTCGTTCCCGCCAGCACGGCCGGGATCAAGGACAACTTCTTCGAATATCTCGACGCAGCCCTGCAATTCGTCCCCGAGACGCCAAGGGACCAGGCCGTTCGCGCGAGGCTGGCGAAGATCGGCATCGGTCCCGGAAAGACCTTCGCGTTCAAGGATATGTCGCTCGAGCACAAAGCCGAAATACTGGTCGGGATGAAGCAGGGTGACGACAAGGTCACCAAATGGCTGACCACCGGAAACAAGGACATCAACGGCTGGAACGTCGGCGCGTTCTTTGGCGACGAGGCCTTCTACAATGGCGATTGGCTGATGCGCGCCGGGGCCGCCAAGGCCGGTCTCTACGCAAATGATGCCGTGGAGGCGATGTACCCCTACAGTCGAACGGACGCGGCGGGCCAGCCGCTCGACGGCAGCAAGCACAATTACACGATCACCTTTCCGGCTGGCCAGTTGCCGCCCGTGAATGCGTTCTGGTCCGTCACGATGTATGACGGCAAGAGCCAGTTCCTGGTCAGGAATCCGATCCATCGTTACCTCATCAACTCGCCGATGTTGCCGGGGATGAAGAAGAACGAGGACGGATCGCTGACGCTGTACATCCAGAAAGATAGCCCCGGTCCGGACAAGGAAGCCAATTGGCTGCCGGCGCCGGATGACAAGATCTATCTCGTGATGCGGCTGTATTGGCCGAAGACCGAAGCGCCCTCGATCCTGCCGGCGGGCGAAGGATCCTGGCAGCCGCCCGGCGTCCAGGTGGCGCAATAGTCATCCTCGCCCCCACAAAGGGTGGTGCCCGACCGAGGCGCCACGCAACCCCGATTGCGACAAAGGATCCAAGCGCATGAAACGCTCTCTGAGATTGGCCGGCGCCACTTTGGTCGCCGCCCTTGTCCTGCCCTCGACGGCCGTGCTCGCGCAGGTGGCGCCAGAGACCGTCCGGTCGCTCGGCGCCCCCGAAACGGCTGAGACGCGGGCCGGCACGCTGGAGTTCAAGGACGGTGCCCCGACCGTCGAAACGGCCAGCAAGATCTATGACACCCTCGATTTCACCCGGGCGCTCAATGTCTACAACAACAGCTTCCGCGGCGCCTCGGCCCTGGCGATCGTCAGGGGTTTCGAGGGCGTCGGCGCCAAGCCCGGCGATGTCGTCATCTTCTCCGAACTGATGGATTCGAACTCTCTGTTCCTGACGGCGAATGCCGACACGGTCTATTACCTCGCCGGGCTCGACCTGAGCCAAGGCCCGGTGGTGGTCGAGCAGCCGTCGAACGCGGTCGGCACGATCAACGACATGTGGTTCTCGTGGATCGTCGACATCGGCGGTCCCGGTCCCGACCGCGGGCTCGGCGGCAAGTATCTGATCGTCGGGCCCGACTATGATGGTCCGCTGCCCGAGGGCGGCTATTTCGTCGCCCATTCCAAGACGAACTTCGCTCTCTATGCCGCGCGCGCCTATCTCGTCGACAACGACCCCAAGCCGGCGGTCGAGAACGTCAAGAAGAACCTCAAGATCTACCCCTACCAGCCGGGCTCGTTCGGAACGAGCTTGGCCCAGGCGCTCGAAGGCACGGTCCGCCTCGCGGGCGAGCCGAAGATCCCCGAGATGAAGTTCATCGAGGGCAGCGGCAAGGCCTTCAATACGATCCCGCCGAGCGACTACGGCTTCTTCGAACTGCTCAACGAGAACGTCCAGAACGAACCCGCCACCAGCTACGACGTCGAACTGGCAGGCCAGTTTGCCGCGATCGGCATCGTGCACGGCAAGAAGTTCGCGCCCGACGAGCGGATGAAGAAGATCCTGTCGGAAGCGGCGCTGGTCGGCCAGGCGACGGGCCGGGCGCTCAACTGGCGCTATGCGATGCAGCATCCCGACTGGGCCTATTACGAGGGTTCGCAATGGGGCAGCATGCTGTGGGAGGGTGGCGCGTATTTCGAGACGCCGCCGCCGATCTTCAAGGATGGCAAGTTCGAGCCGCTGCCGCCGACCGGCGCGCGCACGCTCGATTCCCGCATCGCCTTCTACTACGGCTACACGCTCGACTCGCCCGGCATGATCATGCGCATTCCCGGCGTCGGCTCGCAGTATCTGATGAGCTTCCTCGATCCCGAGGGCACGCCGTTCGATGGTGCGAAGACCTACAAGGTGACGCTGCCCAAGGGCATTCCGGCGGAGGCGTTCTGGTCCTTCACGCTCTATGACAACCAGACGCGCTCCATGCTGCAGACGCCGCAGAAATACCCGCGCGCCGGCAGCCAGAGCTATCCCTCGCCCGCCGCCGAGGCCGCGGCCGACGGTTCGACCACCGTCTATTTCGGCCCCACCCAACCGGAAGGCGTGGCGCGCGGCAACTGGATCCAGACCGATCCGGCCAAGGGCTGGTTCACGCTCCTGCGCCTCTACAGCCCGTTGCCGTCCTTCTTCGACAAGAGCTGGCGGCTGAGCGAGATCACCGAGGTGAAGTAATCAGCAGGTCGGCCTTCGCAAGACAACGAAGGCCGACACCATTGGACTTGAAGAAGCTGCTGCCGAAATCATGCCGGCGCCGGAGAGGCCACTACCTGCGGATCATTCAGGCGCCGGCCGGCTCCGCTACGGAAGCAATGCAAGATCAATCGCTACAATCGGAGGCAATATGAAGCTTATGTTGGTTGTCGTCGCCTGCGCCTCGATTTTGGCGGCCTGCCAGAGCAGTGAGTCTTCGTCCGGAGGGCTTTCGGGTTGCACCTCGACAGGCGCCGGCGGCACCACGGACGTAATCTGTCCCTGACCCGTTGATCCGCGCGCCTCCGGCGCCGGGCGCATCCGCCCGGCGCTCACCATGCGGCGCGGACGCTTCCGGGAAATCGCAGACGAACTTGCCACGGCCGAGGCGGCGCTGCCCGCGCTTGACCGGGGACGGCTGAAGCATGCCCGCGGGACGGCGGCAGGATCGGGTTCGGCTTGGCTGGCTGCGCCCCGAGAGAGCGACGTTCGTACGGGTCAGACGGGCGAAGCGGCCGCTACCGCTTCCATTCAAGACCCAAGGAGAACGAGGATGCTGAGAAAGCTCTTGTCCACGGCGGCGGTCCTGTGCGCCGTCGCCGCCGCGCCGGCGGCGCTGGCCCAGGATGCCATCCAGGCGCCGGCGCAGAAGACGATCGGCGGTAGCCAGAAGACTGAGATCGAGCCGTCGCTCATCGTCATGAACGCGGCGGGCGCGAAGCTCGACGGCAACAAGCTGACGCTCACGGGCGCCGCGCCCAACGCGATCATCTTCGCCGACAGACCGGTGCGCGCCGCCGGCCACGCATTGACCGCTCATCTGCTGGAAGAATGGGCGGAAGGGTCCGGCAGCTTCGCCAAGGACCCGCCCAACGCCACCGTCTCGGTGTTCGACAAGGACGGGTCGACGGTCAAGGACGCCGTCGTGACGCTGATGGCGCCCAAGGCCAACGGCGCCGACATCGTCTTCGACGTGGCCGTCCTCGAAGGAGATCTCGGCAAGGCCGACGGCCCGGCCTCGGTGTTCATCGACATCATCGGCATGCCGCTTACGCCGCTCTCCTTTGCCGGCGCGGCGCGGCGAACCGCCTATCGCGGCGCATTCTATGCCGGCGCCGCGGCGGGCGCGGCCTATCGCTATCCGCCGGCCTACGCGCCATATCCGGCGTACCCGGCCTATCCGCCCTACTACCCGCCCTATCGGCCCTACTAGGCGGATACCCCGCCTGCGCGGAGCCACGTCAAACTCGGGAACCTTGCCATGATCCGAACCGTCCTTCTCGCCGGCGCCATCCTGGCGTCCGGCGCTTCCGCCGGCCTCGCCCAGAGTGCGACGCCGCTGGCCGCCTACGCCGACGAGAACGGCTTCCTGGATGTCCAGGCGTTGACCTGTGCCCAGCTGGCCGGAACCTATCAGCAGGACGCCGATGCGCTCACCGCCTGGTATAGCGGCTGGTACAACGGCCTGGCCAAGAAGCATTATTACGACATCAAGAAGAGCAGGCAGATGGAGCATGAGGTCATCGTCTACTGCAAGGCCCATCTCGACAAGAAAATCATCGATGCGATCGCGGTCGTCTTCAAGGACGAGCGCGCCAGGCTCGGCATCGACCTGAAGTAGTCCGTGCGGAGGGCGCCGGTCCAGCATGCCGGCGCCCTTCTGTCCAAACGAATTCCTATTCCGGGCCGGTCGAGAGATGATCGAAGATGCGCCGACCTTGTCGCAATTGTCGCAGGTCATGCTTCATGCCACTGCTCCGGCCTTCCTGCTCGGTGCGACGGGATCCTTTGTCGGCCTGCTCGTCGCCCGCCTCAACGTGATCATCGAGCGCAGCCGTTCGATCCACGGCATCCGCGATCCGGACGATGATCGCTTGCCGCTCAAGACCGATATTCCGCGGCTGAAGGTGCGCGCCAGGCTGCTGCAGCGCTCGATATCGCTCGCCATCGCCAGTGCCATCAGCACGACGATGCTGATCGTATGGAGCTTCATGGCCGCCTTCTTCAACCGCGATCACGAGGTCGGCGCCGCGCTGCTGTTCGTCTCCGCCCTGACGCTCTTCGTCGCGGCGTTGATCGGGCTGGCGCGCGAGGTCTCCATCGGCCTGGTCGAACTCGACCACCAGCCCTAGCCGGACGGCCGAGGCGCCGGTCTCCTGGCCGAACCCACCGTGCCCGAGGGGCAATTGTCGCGGTGACAAATGGCCGGCCGCGTGCGATCAGCGATCCATGGACTCGATGCGCAAGCTCATCTGGCAAGAGCTGAAGACCGCCCTCCTGGCGGTCGGCGTCGTCTATGTCCTGCTCTCGCAAGGGTTGATCTCGGCCTACGCCCAGACGGCGATGGCCGTATCGGAGGCCGGGCCTCGCTTCATCATCTGTTCTCCGCTCGGCGGGACGGCGGATGAAGACCCCATCAAGTCGCTCGCGCGGGATTGCTGCTCGACGCTGTGCCAGGCGGCCGGCTTCATCGGGCCGTCGCTTCCGCCATCCTCGGTGACGTTCGCCTTCAAGGTCGAATCGCGGCCCGCGAAATGGCGCCCGGCGGGCACCGTCCGGGGGCCGCCTTCCGAGAACCGACGGGTCCCCGAAGCCCGCGGACCGCCCTCCTTCTCCGTCTGACGCCTGAACTTTCGGCCGGGCGCGCCTTCGCGCGCCGGTCGTTCCTGCGCATATGGAGAATGATCATGCGAGCTTTTTCGCGCCTTCTCGCGGCCGCCCTCCTGCTGGCCGCTCCTTCCGCCTACGCTCACGAGTACAAGGTGGGCGACATCGAAATCGGCCATCCCTGGACGCGGGCGACTCCGCCGGCCGCGCGTGCCGGAGGCGGCTATCTCACCCTCACCAACCACGGAAAGACGGCTGACCGCCTCGTAGGAGGCTCCTCGCCGGCCGCCGGCCGCGTCGAGATCCACACCATGGAAGTAGCCGATGGTGTGATGAAGATGCGGGAACTTCCGGATGGCCTGGCGCTTCCGCCGGGCGAAGCCGTCAAGCTCGAGCCCGGCGGCTTCCATCTGATGCTGATCGACCTCAAGTCGCCCATCGCCGAGGGCGCCAAGGTTCCGGTGACGCTTCGCTTCGAGCATGCCGGCGCCGTCGACGTCGAATTGGCGGCCGGCGCGCTCGGTGCGCCTGCGATGGAGCATGGCGGCCATGGCAAGAAGGCCGGCCATGACCATCATGGACATGCGGATCCGGGCGACGACCGCGCTGCCATCGAAAAAGTTCTGAAGTCCATCTGGGACAGCCAGGAGATGCCGCTCGGCATCACGCCGGTGGTGGTGGCCGGCGACCATGGCCTGGCGGGATGGGAGCAGGGAGAACGCGGAGGCCGCGCGCTTCTCCGGCGGCAGGAGGGAGCCTGGCGCGTCGTCCTGTGCAGCGGCGACGAGCTGAAGTCGGCCGAGAGCCTGACGAAGGCCGGCGTGCCGGCCAGGGACGCCGAGGCGCTGGCGGCCGAGCTGGCTGCCGCCGAGGCCGCTCTCGATCCCAAGACGGTGGCCAAGTTCTCGCTGTTCGAGGGCGTCGTGCGCATGGACGACGAGGGCCACCACGGCTCGGCGCATGGGGGAAAGCACTGATGCGCCCCCGACACATAGGTTTGCTCGCGGGCGGCGCGTTTGCCATCATCCTGGCGCTGGTGGGCTTCACGGCGCTCGTGAGCTCCCGCCAGTCCATTCCGAGCCAGAGCGGAACCGGGGTCGCCAGTATCGGCGGTCCCTTCACGCTGACGCGAGGCGATGGCAAGGCGGTGACCGAGCGCGACTTCCTCGGCAAGCCGACCGCCATCTTCTTCGGCTTCACCTTCTGCCCCGAGGTCTGCCCGACGACGCTCTACGAGCTATCGGGGCTGATCCAGGATCTCGGGCCCGAGGCGGACAGGATGAACTTCGCCTTCGTGTCGGTGGACTGGGAGCGCGACGGCCCGAAAGAGCTCGCCGGCTATACCTCCGCCTTCGACAGCCACATTCAGGGGCTGTCGGGCACGGAGGCCGAGGTCGAGGCGGTGACCAAGGCCTACCGCGTCTACTACAAGCGCGTTCCGGTCGAGGGTGGGGACTACACCATCGACCATACCGCCTCGGTCTACCTGATGGACAAGGACGGCCGGTTCGTCGGCACGCTCGCCTATGGCGAGGCGCGCGACACCATGCTGGAGAAGCTGAAGCGGCTGGTCGCTGGCGCCTGAGATCGAGGGAAACATGACCGATACGACACTTCCCCCGGTGCGCACCGGCGGGTCGGCGCAGGAGGCCGCGCAGCCTCTTGCCGCCAACAAGTTCTACTTCATCGCGTGGCGCTGGCACTTCTATGCCGGGCTCTATGTCATCCCGTTCCTGATCATGCTGGCCACCACCGGCATGGTCATGCTCTGGATTTCCTGGATGGCCGGCATCGGCGCCGAGCGGATGGCGGTCGAGGCACGCGGAGAGGCCCTGTCCGTGAGCGCGCTGCAGGCGGCCGCCGAAGCGGCCGTCCCCGGCGGGCGCGCGATCCAGTATGTCGAGCCGCTGGCGGCTGACCGCGTGGCCGTGTTTTCGGTCGCGACCGAAGGCGGCAATATCGGCGTTGCGCTGAACCCCCATACGGGCGAGGTGCTCCACACCTTCCCGTGGCGCGGCGGCGCCTACGACCTGGCCAACAGGATCCACGGCACGCTGCTGCTCGGCGCCTTCGGCGACAGGCTGATCGAGATCGCCGCCAGCCTCGGCATCGTGATGGTGGCGAGCGGTCTCTATCTGCACTGGCCCCGGCGGGGCGCCTCCTGGCGGAACGCCTTGGTGCCTCGGCTCTCCGCGCGCGGCAGGACGTTCTGGAAGTCCCTGCACGGTGTCGTGGGGGTCTGGGTATCGATCCTTCTGATCGTGTTCCTGGTCTCCGGCTTGAGCTGGGCCGGCATCTGGGGCGAAAAGGTCGTGCAGGCTTGGTCGACCTTCCCGGCCGAGAAGTGGGACAACGTGCCTCTCTCCGAGGATTTGCATGCCGGCATGAACCATGGCGCCGCCAAGGAGGTGCCCTGGGGGCTGGAGCAGACGCCGATGCCGGCGTCGGGCTCCCTACACGGGATGGCCGCTATCGAGGGGAAGGTTGATATCGATGCGGTAGCGGCCTTCGCGCGCGGCCTCGGCTTCGTCGGCCGCTTCCAGATCAACCTGCCGAAGGGCGATGGGGGTGTCTGGACCATCAGCCATGACAGCATGTCGAATGACGGCCCGGACCCGGCTGCCGACCGCACCCTCCACATCGACCGGTTCACGGGCAACGTTCTGGCGGATGTCCGCTACGCGGACTATTCGCCCTACGCCAGGGCGATGGCCTGGGGCATCGCGTTCCATGAGGGCGACCTCGGCGTCTGGAACTTCGTCCTGAACACGGCCTTCTGCCTCGCGGTCATGGGGGTCTCCGTCTCCGGCCTGGTGATGTGGTGGAAGCGGCGGCCGAGCGGCGCGGGACGGCTGGCGGCGCCGCCGCGGCCGGGTGATGTCCCGTTCTGGAAGGGCGCCGCCGCGCTGGTTGTCTTCCTCGGCGTCGTGTTTCCGCTGGCCGGCGCAGCCATCGTCGCGGTGCTCATGATCGATGTCACGTTGCTGCGGCTGTTGCCGGGCGTGCGGCGAGCCCTGGCCTGATCGAGAAGGCGCGGCGGACACGGGCTCCGCCGCGCCCGACCGGCTCAATCCGCGTCAAAGGCAGCGTTCAGCGTCGCCGCGACAACGGCGATGGCGAGGCCCGGCCACACCATCAGCAGCGGATGGTCGAAGATGAAGGCGCGATACTCGAACAGCATCGCGCCCCAGTCGGGCCGCGACGGATCGGCGCCGAGACCGAGAAAGGCCAGCGCCGCGTAGGCGGTGGTGGCGAGCCCGGCATTGGCCCCGATATGCGCGAACAGCACCGGCGTCATGTTCGGGACGAGATGGCGGAGCACCAGCCCCGGCCCGCCGACCCCGAGCGCGCGCGCCGCCTGCACGAAGGGCTCGCCCAGAAGACGCCGGGCCAGCGCGTGGGCGAAGAGCGTGTAGGGGCCGATGCCGGCGAGGCCGAGAGCCGCGCCCGCCGTGACCGGGTTGAGGCCGAACAGCGCCGTCGCCGTCAGCGCCATCACAAGGGTCGGCACCACGATGAACATCTCGGCCGTGCGCAGGATGAGCGCCGCGCGCCAGCCGCCCAGCATGGCCGCCGCGATGCCGAACACCGAGCCGCCGACCATGCCGATCGCCGCGACGCAGCCGAGCACCACGGCCGTACGCCAGCCGCCGACCATCAGACGCGCGAGCACGTCGCGGCCAAGCTGATCGGTGCCGAGCGAATGGCCGAAGGAGGGCGGGGCGAAGCGAAGCGCTAGGTCGATCGCGTCGGGATCATGGGGCTGCCAGATCGCGCCGACCAGCATCAGCGCCAGTACCGCCAGCGCCGGCAGGACACGCACCCGTTTCATGCGCGGCGCGGCCCCAGCCAGGCGAGGCAGAGCGCGACGCCGGCGTTGAGGACGAGCAGCCAGAGCGCGACGACCATCACATAGGCCTGCAGCACCGGATAGTCGCGCGCGGCGATGCTCTCGACCAGGAACTGGCCGATGCCGGGCAGCCCGAACAACACCTCGAGCGCCGCCGTGCTGCCGACGGCCCAGCTCGCCTCGGCGCGGAAGGTCGACACCATGGCGTAGAGCGCATGGGCGTGGCCATGGCGCCAGAGCGCGGCGCCTCGGCCGAGGCCCTTGGCCAGCGCCGTGCGAAAGAAGGGTTCCCGCGCGATCTCGAGCAGGTCGCGGCGATAGACGCGCGTCAGCACGGCCAGCGAATGCAGCGCGATCAGGCCGATGGGCAGGACCAGCCCGGTCCAGTCGCGCGTGAAGGGGCGGATCCAGCGCATCTGCACGCCGAGTACATAGAGAAGGATCAGCCCGAGCCAGATCGACGGCACCGCCTGGACGAAGACCGCGAGCGTCCGAGTTGCCCGGTCGACCAGCCCGCGCGGATGGAGCGCGGCGAAGAAGCCGAGCGGAATGGCGAACAGCGGTGCCAGCGCCAGCCCTGACAAGGCGATCGTCAGGGTGAGCGGCAGGCGCTGCTGAAATTCCTGCAGCACCGGTTCGCCCGTGCGAAACGAGATGCCCCAGTCGCCTCGGACGAACCGCGACAGCCAGGCGCCGTAGCGCTCGAGGAATGGCCGGTCGAGCCCCCATTGGGCGCGCAGGCCTGCCACGGTCGCGCCGTCCGGCGGAAGATTCCAGGCCCGGATCGCGATGGCGACGGGATCCGACGGCATCGCCGAGATGACCGCGAACGCCACGAGGGAGATCGCCAGCAGGCTGGCGACCGTCCTCAGCGTGATCCGGGCGGGAAGCACTGCGATGGCCGCGATCAGTTCGCCTCGCCGATCTCGGCGCGCAGCACGTGGTAGTCGGAGCCCCAGGGCTCGTAGCCGGCGAGCGCCTTCGACAGGCCGACATGCCAGACCGGCGACAGCAGGAACGACACCGGCGCATCCTCGAACAGTTTCTCCTGCGCCCGGGCGGCGATCTCGGCGCGCTTGGCCGGGTCGCTCTCGTTCGCAAATCCGTCGAGGATCTGGTCGAAGTCCAGGCTCGAATAGCCGGTGAAGTTCAGGCCCGCGCCGGTCCGGAAGGTGCTGTTCAGGAAGAAGGCTGGGTCGCCGCTCGGCGCCGTGTGCTGCGCCCAGAGGAAGACGTCATAGTCGCCGGAAGCCGCGACGTCGTTGGCGTTCTCGACGATCTTCGTCTCGACCGCGATGCCGAGCGGCGCGAGCTGCGCCTTGACCACGGGCAGCATCGCGACGAGATCGGGCCGCTGCGGATAGGCGAGCACGGTCAGCCTCAGCGGCGCGCCGTCTTTCTGGCGCGCGCCATCGGCGCCCGCCGTCCAGCCCGCGTCATCCAGCAGCGCGGCGGCGGCCGTCGCATCGGTCGGACGGGCCGCCTTGCCGGCGAAGGGGAAATAGGGCGCGTAGGCGCCGGTCGCCGGCAGGCCGCCATGGATCGCGGTGGCGAGCTGCGCGCGGTCTATGGCCAGGTCGATGGCGCGGCGGACGCGGGCATCGGCCAGTGCCGGCTGCCGCGTGTTCAGATAGGCGAGATACTGGTAGCCGACCGGGAACGACTTGACGGTCAGCTCCGGGTCGTTCTTCAGCCGGGCGATGCTCTCGGCCGGCAGGCCAAAGGCGAGGTCGAGTTCGCCCGCCTCGAGCGCCAGCGTCAGCGCCTGCGCGTCGGCGAATTTGCGGTAGGTGACCGGGCTGCGCTTTTCCGCGCCGTCGAAATGCGGATTGGCGACGAGTTCGATCTCTGCGTCCGGCTTGAACGCGTTCACCGCGTAGGGACCGCTGAATACCGCGCTGCCGTCCGCCTTCAGGCCATAGACGATCAGCGGCCATTCCGCGAACAGCGCCTGGATGAGCGGCACGGGCCGCTCGGTCGTCACCTTGATCGTCAGCGGATCCTCCGCCTCGAATCTCAGTATGCCGCCAGTCGCTAGCGCCGCCTTGTTGTTCGCCATGGTATGCGTCAGCGCCGCGCCGACCGCTTCCGCCGAGACGGGGGTCCCGTCCGAGAAGGCACGGCCGGGCTTCAGCGTGACGCGCCAGGTCAGCGTGTCGATGCGGTCGGCGCGGTCGGCGAGTTCGGGGACGAGCACGCCGTCCTTGTCGACCGAGAACAGGTTCTCGCCGATGCCGTGGCTGGCGAGCGCCCAGCCGTTCGAGCCCTTGGCGGGATCGAGCCCGCTGGCGATGAACGAGGCGCCGACGCGCAGCGGCTCGGCCGCATGGGCAATCGTGGCGAAGCCGGCCGCCGAGGCGAGCAGCGCCGCGGACAGGCGCAAGGCGCGAAGCATGGTCTTCATGATGGCTACCTTCTGATGGAAAAGTTCAACCGCGCAGCGATTGCTTGCGACCGGTCGGTTCATAGGCGAGGTCGGCGACGACGCGGCCGCCGAGCAGGTGGTCGTCGATGATCCGGTCCACGCCAGCCTCGGTGACGCCGCCGTAATAGGTGCCCTCCGGGAACACCTGCAGCACCGGCGCGAGATTGCAGGGCCCCAGGCAGGTCGATTTGGCGGTCATCACGCCATCGCCCACGATGCGCAGCTTGCGCCGCTCCTGCTCGTTGCGGAGATACCCCCAGATCCCGTCCGCTCCGGCCGCGTTGCACGGCCCGCCCTGGCAGACGAGGACGCGGCGCTTCTGCGCCGGGACGAGCGAGGCCTCGGGCGGCGCCTTTTCGGGACGGACCACGGCCGGCCGCGCGAGGCTGCCCTCGATCAGCGAACCGATGAGGTCATCCAGCCCCGGCGCCTCTTCCGGGCGCGCGGATATGCGGATTGCCGGCCATTCTCCTGGCTCGTCCCGCAGCCAGCGCTGCAGCGTCCGGCCGAGCCAGAGGTGAAAGCTCGGCTCCAGCGGGATCAGGAGCGGCACGATGACGATCTCGCCGAAGCCGCCGGCGCGAAGCGACAGAATCACGTCGCGCAAGGCGGGCGTGCCCTGTTCCGAGAAGGCAAAGGTGACATGCTCGCGCGGGCCGCGCTGGTGCTGGAGCCGCTCGGCGAGACGGCGCATCTCTCGTATCGGCGCGGCCGCGAAGGCGGATTTCGCCAGAAGCACGACGGCGCGCGGCGGCGGATTCTGGCAGGAAGGGACTGCCTCGACATCGAACATATTCCGACTCCCCGGCGGAACGGGCGAAGGGTCGGAAAAGGGCGAATGAATGGACAGAGGGCGGAAAGCGCCCGTCGAGACCAGCCAACCGTTCCTTCAGGACACCCCGCCCAAGGAATTGAAACCGGTCAGGGCAGGTCTCCTGGCTCGCGGGTCGTCACCCAGGTTCGGCCTTCCCGAAGCTTCGGCTTCAGTGGCGCAAGTTGGACCTGGACTCGCCGCTTACAGTTGCGGGGGCAGCTCCGGTATTGCCGTGCCGTAGAGCCAGGCGCACCGGATTCCCTCTTAGCTCCGACACCGCTCAAACGGGCCGGAGAACCATGACGCTGCCAGTCCTAGGCGGCCCGTCCTGAGGCGTCAAGCGGGTGGCGCGCCGCAAGGCCGGACGGGGCAGGGTGGCGTGACCATGAGATATTTCGGGACGGCGGTCCGGACCGGATGCGCTCGGCGGGCGCGGCCTTGATCCGGCGCGACCGGGCAGGGGAGGATGAGCCGGCGCAGGTGTCTGCGCCGGCCCGTGCTGTCTCAGAGCCTTTCAGCGTTTCATGGAAACGCCGAACGGCTCCAGCGCCTTGTTGGGTCGCGTTTTCTTCACGCGAACCGGTATCCACTTCGCTCGAAAACGCTCTAGCGAAGCGCGGTGACCATGATCTCGCAATTCAGCGCCGGGTCGGCGAGCGCGGCCTCGACGCAGGCGCGCACCGGCTTGCCGGCGTCGGCGATCCAGGCGTCCCAGACCTTGTTGAACTCGTCGAACGTGTTGATGTCGGTCAGCCAGACCTGCGCCTGGACAAGGCGCGTCTTGTCGGTGCCCGCCTCGGCCAGCTCCTTGTCGATGCGCTCGAGAACTTCCGTGGCCTGGGCCGTGACGGAGTTGCCGCGCTCGCGCACGGCCGTCAGGCCAGCGGTGAAGACGAAGCCGCCCGCCTCGACGCAGAGGCTCATGCGATGGTTCTGGTTGTGGCGGGTGAT
>Ga0182735_1000172_pt1 | contig 74600 bp, 70 predicted proteins | sample eDN5th30CKraftMG_FD_128524 | JGI IMG/M metagenome (GOLD analysis project Ga0182735, IMG submission 128524) | Enriched Miracle-Growth compost microbial communities from Emeryville, California, USA - eDNA 5th pass 30_C Kraft MG (version 2) (version 2) ... | reverse complement strand
TCGGCGTGCTGCTCAATCTCGAACCTGAAACCTCATTATTCGTGGCGCTGACGCTACTCGCAGGCACCCCAGCGCTCACCTTCACCGGCATGATCGGCGCGGCGCTGGCCGTGACCATGCGCCGCGGCGGCCTGCTGCTCGCGGTGCTGGTGCTGCCGCTGTCGATCCCGGTGCTGATCTTCGGCGTCGCCGCCTCCAATGCCGCCATCGCGGAACAGGGCCGGTTCGGCGCGCCGTTCTCCATTCTTTGCGCGCTGACGCTTGCGGGTTTCATCATCGGCCCGCTCGCCGCCGCAGCCAGCCTGCGTCAGGGGCTGGACTGAAGGCTGGATTAAACCAGGGCCCGCCCGGCCGGACCTCATTGCGCCCTTACCGCCGCATCGCTAAAACGCCGCCATGTTCCTTGCCCGGCTCGCCAACCCTTCGCGTTTTCTGGCCTTCACCGCCCGCGTCCTGCCGTGGCTCGCGGTCGCGACCGCGCTTTTGCTGGCACTCGGGCTCTACCAATCATGGACCGCGCCCGACGACTATCAGCAGGGGGCGACCGTGAAGATCATGTTCATTCATGTTCCGAATGCGTGGCTCTCGATGTTCGTCTGGATGGTGATGAGCGTCTCCGCCCTCGGCACGCTGGTGTGGAAGCATCCGCTGGCCGATGTCGCCGCCAAAGCCGCGGCACCGATCGGCGCGTCCTTCACCTTTCTGGCGCTCGCCACCGGCTCGCTGTGGGGACGGCCGATGTGGGGCACCTATTGGCAATGGGACGCGCGGCTCACTTCCGTGTTGATTCTGTTCCTGATGTATCTCAGCCTGATCGCGCTGTGGCGCGCGGTGGACGATCCCACCCGCGCGGCGCGCGCTGCCGCCGTGCTGACGCTGGTCGGCGCGATCAACATTCCAATCATCAAGTTTTCCGTGGAGTGGTGGAATACGCTGCATCAGGGCGAGTCGGTCTTCCGCATGGACGGGCCGACGCTCGACCGCGCCTTCCTCATTCCGCTGTTCACCATGGCGATCGGCTTCACGCTTTTATTCGTCACGCTGCATCTCGCCGCCATGCGCAACGAGATTCTGCGGCGGCGGGTGCGAACCCTGCAGATGATGCAGGCCGACGGGCGCCTATCATGAGCGCGCTCGGCCCCTATGCGACTTTTATCGGGACTTCCTACGCGCTGGTGGTGCTCGTCGTCGCCGGGCTGATCGCCGCCATCATCCTCGACTATCGCCGCCAGCAGGCTGAACTGCGCCGCCTCGAAGCAAGCGGCGTAACGCGGCGATCCTCGGGCAAGACATCCAAACAGCCATGACGGCCGGGCCGAAACCTTCGCCACGCACGCGGCGATCCTGGCTGGTCGCACTGCCGCTCGTGGTGTTTTGCGGTCTCGCTGTGCTGTTCTGGTTCGGCTTGCGCGACGGCGATCCGTCCCGCATTCCCTCCGCGCTGATCGGGCGGCCCGCGCCCGAAACGCCGCTGCCGCCGGTCGCGGACTTGACGCGCGACGGGCAAGCCGTTCCCGGCCTCGATCCGGCCGCGTTCAGGCAGCAGGTGACGGTGGTGAACGTGTGGGCATCGTGGTGCGTGCCGTGCCACGATGAAGCGCCGCTGCTTCTCAACCTTGCGCAGGACAAGCGCATCAGACTCGTCGGCATCAACTACAAGGACACGCCGGACAACGCGCGCCGCTTTCTCGGCCGCTACGGCAATCCGTTCGTCGCGGTGGGCAGCGACGGCAACGGACGCGCCGCGATCGACTGGGGCGTCTACGGCGTGCCGGAAACGTTCGTGATCGACCGCAAGGGCACCATCGCCTTCAAGCTGATCGGTCCGATCACGCCCAACAATCTCGAGGCCGTGCTCAAGCCCGCGATCGAAAAGGCGCTCAACTCCGGAGCATAGAGTCTCGGGTTGCGCGCAGCGCAACGTCCTCACGACCCGCGCAAAATTATTTTTGCGATTTATCTGCCGTTCATGTCGGGGCCACAGCGCGGCCATGAATCGGCCGCTCACTTCGATGCGTTGCCAACCCCGTCCCGGAGGACGTTCTCGATGCGTTACTTCAAGCCTGTTTCATTGACCGCCGCCCTGCTCGCGCTCGGCCTTCTCACCACACCTTCATTCGCGCAATCCATGCAGCCCGCGCCGGGCGCCGCGATGGCTCCGAAAACCGCGCCGGTGTCCACGCCGAAGTCCGACAAGATGGCGCCGAAGACTGCCAAGACCGCCGCCAAGGCGGAGCTGATCGACATCAACACGGCGAGCGCGGATGAACTGAAATCGCTGAAAGGCATCGGCGACGCCTATTCCGCCGCGATCATCAAGAACCGTCCCTACAAGGGCAAGGACGATCTGGTGCACAAGAAGGTCATTCCGGAAAAGACCTATGCCGGGATCAAGAGCCAGATCATCGCCAAGCAGAAATAAGGCTTCGGCCGCCGTCCAAAAACACAAAAGCCACTTCCGGACCTCCGGGAGCGGCTTTTGCCGCGAACAGGGCCACAAATCCGACGGAAAACCTCGAAAACAAAGGAACGTGACAGCTTGAGTCTGGGCCGAACCTCGCCTAAAAGTCGGCCCGACCAACGGCCTCGCGCCGGACAATGCCGGAGAGGTGGCAGAGTGGTCGAATGCACCGCACTCGAAATGCGGCATAGGTGCAAGCCTATCGGGGGTTCGAATCCCTCCCTCTCCGCCAGTTAGGCGTCTCAAGGCGTCCAGCAAAGTGCCGTAAGCGACACTTTAGCGTTGTAAAATCAGCATAACTTTTCCACAGTGGTCCAGCGGCGTCTTAAGGCGTCACGCTCAATCCAGCCCTTTCTTGTGGGGCCGAGTGTGGGGCCCGTTTCCGGGCCCGCCGATTGTGGGGGACCATGCATGGCCAAATCTGTCAGCCGACTTTCCGCGCGCTTCGTCGAAACAGCGCGTAAGCCGGGTCGTCATTCTGATGGTGGCGGCCTCTACCTCTCCATCGATCCGGGCGGGAAGCGCCGCCGCTGGATTTTCCTTTTTTCGCTCGCCGGGCGTCGGCGTGAGATGGGCCTCGGATCAGCCGATGATGTCGGCCTCGCCGAAGCGCGCCGCGCCGCTGACGCGGCCCGCACGTTGGTGCGTCAAGGCGTCGATCCTATTTCATCCCGGCGGGAGGCTGACCGCGAAAGCAGGATGCCAGCCTTCGGCGCGTTCTGTGATGACTTCCTACGCGACAAGGCCGGTGGCTGGCGGAACGACAAGCACAAGGCCCAATGGGCGATGACGCTGAGCCGCTCCCGCGATGACGACGGCAAGCTGCTGGACACGGGATACGCGCTCTCCCTTCGCCATAAGCGCCTTGACGAGATCAATGTTGACGACGTGCTTTCGGTCCTGCGGCCGATCTGGACGAAATTGCCTGAGACGGCGAGCCGCTTGCGCGGTCGCATTGAAAACGTGCTCGACGCGGCGAAGGCGAAGGGCTTTCGATCCGGCGAAAATCCCGCTGCTTGGCGCGGACACCTTGCGCTCATTCTGCCGAAGCCGAAGAAACTGGCACGTGGGCATCATCGCGCAATGCCGTTTGCTGACGTTCCCGGCCTCATGGATAAGCTGCGCGCTGCCGGTGGTGTCGGGTCGCTCGCTCTCGAATTCACGATCCTGACCGCTGCGCGCTCCGGTGAAGTGCGTGGTGCGCGCTGGAATGAAATCAACGAAATCGAAAAGCTCTGGATCGTACCGGCCGAGCGAATGAAAGGCGGTCGCGAACATCGCGTCCCGCTGACCGATGCGATGCTTGACGTTCTCCGTCGCGCATCGCCGTTCCGCCGCGTCAGCGATGGCGATGATGCATTGATATTCCCCGGACAGAGACACGGCGCGCCGCTCAGCGATATGAGCATCAGTGCCGTGTTGCGGCGTCTCGACCTTGATTGCACCGTGCACGGATTTCGGAGCGCGTTCCGCGATTGGTGCGGCGACGAAACGAACTTCCCGCGCGAGGTCGCGGAAGCCGCCCTTGCCCATGCTGTCGGCGATAAAGTCGAGGCTGCATATCGGCGCGGCGACGCGCTGGAAAAGCGGCGTGAACTTATGTCAGATTGGTCCGCGTTTCTCTCGCCAAAAGGCGCAAAGAAGAACCCGGGGAAGGCTGGCCGAACGCCAACGACGAAAAAAAACGATGTTGCCGCAGCCGCGCCGCGCCCATAAAGCTCACCGATGGGGAAAGCAAACTCTGTCGATTTGAGATTTGCGGTGGGCCGTCTTAACGGGCTGCGGTCCGACGTTTGGCGCGCTTTTTCCCGTGGGAGCGATGTCTATCTCGCTATCGCCCATCACGCCGGTAGATCGAAGTTTAGCTTTCATAGCTCTGGAATATGTCGCGACGCTTTCACGAAAGAAGAAGGCCCCGGAGACGGCGAAGACGACAGAGTAATTTCTCGCTGGATAAGATCGCAAGCCCCACCCGCGCCGGGATTGGCGTATGCGCTCCTGTTGCGATTTCCCTCCGACTATCTTTCCAGCGCACTCCCACGCCCCTTGAAGACGGTAACGTGGGTGCCATCAGCCCCGGCGGGCGGGTCTACCACGTTCGAGTTTTTCTATTCACGCATGAACCGGCAAGACACGGAAGCCGCCGCTGCTGCGGCTAACAGAACGTTGTTGAGCTACACGATGCTGCCTTCGGGGGAAGCCTTTACGGTGACGTGGCTACATGAGCCGTGGCACGGAACACCCTTTCGCGTCCCCGGAATGCTTCACGACGACTGCGAGTATTTCATCTCCACGTTAGACCCTGAAAACACAGGCCGCCCCGCGCGCTTCATGCGGCTCATTCGACAACGCGAAGGGATACCGCCGATAGCCGAAGATTTCGGAGCGTATAAAGTCCCGCTCGGGACGACGCCGCCTGAACCTATGGACGTAATGCAACGGGACAAGGTTCTTAAAAGGCGTGTCGAAGGTAAATGAGCTAGCCGCTCTTACCTGAAATGAGGGAAAAGCGAATGCGACAGCCGGTTGGAGTGTGCGAAAAATGTGGCCGCCACATCCATGTGTTGGAAGCGATCAACGGAACTTGCGGCGCGCGCATCGACGGGAAGCGATGTAGGGGCGCTATCGGGAGCCGCGTCAACAATGGCGATTGGGCAGAATGCCCAGCCTGCGGGGGGAGCGGACGCTTCGATGACGCTCGCTGCGAGGTTTGTCAGGGCGACGGCTTCATAGATGCAAGGGCCTGAAAAGAAGCGGCCCGGCGGTTCGCAACGCCGGGCCTTTCTACTTTGAAAGTAGGCTCCTGCCACGGTCAATCTGCGGTCGCCGTGGCTTGTTCTGTCTGTCGTGGTCAATGACTTGACGGCCGCCACCACGACGAACTTAGAGGCGTGAACAAGCACCCGGAAAATAGGCGGCCTTGTTCCTTACGCTCCCGCGTTTTTGTACCAGCTACGGTGATCGATGAACGCCGCGCCGAAGTCGAGGCGCACCTTCATTTCCAATCCGTCGATGTCGAAGCCGTAGCGGTGTTCGATCTGCGGACCGGGCTCGCCTGCCAAGTGCGCGTAGACAAGACCGTCAGCAACAGCGGGATCGGCGCTGATGAACCATGCCTTGCCAGCCAGACGCGGCTCGACAATGACGCTCAGCTTGATCGGCTGCACGTCGTCGGTGGTCATTGCGGTGATCGCCGCCATCAACTTCTCAGCATCGGTTTCGAGTTGGGGACCGACGATCAAGAATTTCGGCGCGAGGCCGATAAGCTGGTTCGCGTCGTCGCGCTGAGTGCGCAGCGCAAGGCGCGCTGCGCTCAGCGTCGTCTCTCCCGGCGCAGCGCCCGACGCGGCGAGGTTGCCGTGGTCCGCATGGAAGACGGCCTTTCCATCGCTCATCTGAGGATTGGCGACGACAAGCGCGGCAAGCTGCTCTGCCTCGAACTGAGACGCGGCAAGACCCATGCGGCGCGGCATGTCGGCAAATGCGTTCAGGTTGTCGTTGATGATCGCCTGCCGCGTGATGCCGAAGATTTTGCCGAAGGTTTCCAGCTTCACGCTTTCGCCCGCGTCTTCAATCGTGCCGCGCCGGAATTCGCCGTGTTCGTTGACCTTCTCCAAGGCCGAGAAGCCGGACAGGCTGACGTGGGTTTGCGCACGGAAGTCAGCAATGGAGATCGGACGCGCAACCGCCTTGAGCCCGCCCGGTGCAGCGACATAAGCGCGGCGAAGAACGAGGCCCACGGCGCTCGACAACGCGACCGCGAAGTCGGAAGTCGTGTTACCGGCGAACGAACGCTGAATAACAGCGGAAGGGCTCATGCCGCGTGTATCGACGTTCGACAGCCGAAGGCTTTCGCGAGCGAGTTCGGGCAAGGTCAAGCCGACGAACTGCCGGGCGGCCTCTGACGGCTCATGGCCGGGCATCGCACGAGCGACGATTGCGTCGGCCATCGCAGCGGCGCGAAACTCCGGGTTGTCGAAGCCAGCCGCGCCAGCGGGCGCGCCGATCATGCTTCGCGTCGCGGGCTGCTTGGCCTGCGCGTCTGCCATCGCATCGATTGCGGCGGCGCGGGCCGCGCCGAGCGTGGCACCGGCTTCGATCTGCTCGCGGACGAAATCGTCGCCAAGACCGGCGACGCTCGCGAGCCCGCGAATTTCGAGTTCGGTCGCGATGCGCGCGGCGCGCGAGCGCGGGGTGGTTTCCGGCTTGGCCGGATCGGTATTGGTAGCAGTCATGTTGGAACCTCGAATGTGGGCAGCGTCGTCGGCCGGGATCGGCACGATGGAAACTTCGATCAACCGCCACTTTGTTGCAGTCTTCGTGCGCGAGCCGTCCGCGCCCTCTTCTTCCGTCCATTCGGTCACGGCGTAGCCGACCGAAATTCCGCTCACGATGCCGTCAGCGACATCGGTTGCGAGATCGTCAACTTCCGCGCGGCGGGACAGCTTGAGAACGGCCTCAAGCTGGTCGCCGACGCGCTCAACATTCAACACCGTGCCGATCACGTCGCGGACATCCGACGTGCGATGCGAATTCAAGACCGGAATTCGCTCCGAGAGTTCGACGCCAGCGATATCGATCCTTTCGGTATACGGGCCATCCCAATCGCGGCGCACGACGGGTGCGCCGGTCGAGATCACGGCGCGCAGCGTGCGCGCCTTCTTGTCCCAAGTCGCCGATCCGGTCGGAGCGGCGAACCGCGTCATCATCGGCGCGGGTTTCGAGTGCGCATTCATTGCAGCGGTTCCTTTGTCGCTTCGAAGATCACGACGCCCTCGACACTGGGGTCGATCTTGAACATTTCCGCCGCCAGATGCTCGACGAACACTTCGAAGGGAAGATCGAGCCGCGCGGCAATGTATTCGAGCGTCATCGGTTCGCCTGCCTCAAGATCGGAGCGAACGGCGCGGCAGCGTTCGGCAAAGCCGGGGCGCGTGAGATAGTCGTCAGAGGTCAGCATTTTTCAGCTTCTCCATGATGCGGCGATGGTGATTGCTTGCGTTCACAAGAAGGACGGACGATCCGCCGCCAAGGTCGAAGTCTCGAATATCGGCGCGAACGCGCCGCTCAATGTCGATCAGAAGATCACAGAACGGGCCGCCAACATGGAATTCCCCGTCGAGGAACCACAAGCGGCCGATAAAAATATCAACGCGGGACGCGACGCGCGGGTGGTTCGCGTCATAGAGGAACCGGCGGCATCCAGCGACGATGCTCGCGGCAACGTCAGCGTTAAGCCCGCGCTCAATCAGTTCGAGCACGCAAGCGAGCGACACGGCATCGGTGATGCTGTATTCGCGCCAGCCGCGTTCAGTACCTTCGCCGCGAGCTTCACCCATGTCCGTGTCCCACATGGCCGTTTGGCCGCGTGCGCGCATGGTGCGGAGCCGCGCCAGCGGCATATCGATCAAGGCGGCAACGTCACTCAGCTTAAGGCTTCGATCATCGACCACGGCGCGTCTCCAAACTATTTCAACTTGAATTAGATATGGGATCACGCCGAAATTGTGTCAACACGGAACAATTTACGCGCATCGCAATCGTTCAGCGGCAGCATCGGCGAGAGCGATCATCCCGCGAAGCTGTATCCGCAAACTCGCAATGGCTTGAACGGTGGCATCGAACGCCGCATCGTCGGAAAGCCGCGTGACAAGCTCTGTGTGGTCGAGAGCGAGGATTGCAACTGCCGCGCAGTACATTGGAGCAAAGTCGGAAAGGTCCGTGAGGTGTTTTGCCTGCTCTTGCGACAAGACGTGAAATTCGCGTGCGTCGATCATCTGCAACCAAATCAGTTTGGGGATATCGAACGCTAAGCAACGTCGCCAATTCCAGCGAGTTGTATTTTTCCGACGATAGGTCGGAGATTTCCGACCGAAAGAAAACGCCGCCCCGAAGGGCGGCGTTCGATCAGCGTCGGAACTGCACGACGTTGCCGTCGCTCTGTTCCAGTGGCGCAGGTGGCTTGAGGTTCGCGGCGATGATTGCCGCTTCCACGTCTAGCCCGCGCGTCAGCGCATCGAGAACGGCGAGTTCTCTGCCCTTGGAGCGCGGATCGGTCAGCGCCATTTTCGCACGGTAATGCGCCGCCTGCTCGCCATAGGCGTACACCAGCGCGAACATTTCCGCCGCCGCGTCCGGTGGTGCTGACGGATTGTCAGACCAATCGGCCATATAGGCCACCGCGCCGCGCCTCAGTGCAGCGTCGGTCACGTTCAATCGGAAGTCACCCGGCGGAAGTCCATCCGCGACGTGGCGCTCCGCCTCTTGAAGGACAAGGCGCTCAAGCCCGCCTTTCAGCTTCTCGACCGCTTCGGCCAATCGTGTGCTGCTCATGATGCCTGCTCTCAGTAGGAGAAGCCGAAACCAACATCGCCCTGAATGGCGCGCAGCCCGTCTTGCGTCTTGCGCTCGACGATGGCTGCAACCTTCTCAGCGATTGTTTCCGGGTCGCCAGCGCCGTTGATGGCGATGTGCAGCGTTTGGTTCACGACAGGTGATGACGCTCCGCCGCCCGATACTCGCGGCGAAATGTACCCGCTCTGCCCCGGCGTAAAGATTTCCGCTCGCCGTTCGCCGACAAGGTACGACTGACCGCGCGAGACGTGCCCGCCACGCGCGCGGCCCGGCGTAGATGAGCCGCCGCTGATAGCTGACGCGGCACCGCGCATCGCACGGCCCGCGCCAGAAACCGCGCCCGAAATAGAACCGGCGATCTTCGAACCCAAGCCCGAGACGTAGGACAGAACCGCCGCTGCGCCGGATTTCAGACCGTCGAGAAGGTTCGTCATCGCCGCGCGCCCGCTCTCCGCCAGCTTCGCCTTGTCGGCATCGCTCAACGTCTCTTTCGAGAATAGACCGGAGAAAAACCCGCCGAGCGCCGATGCTTTCTCAGAGATCCACGCAAACGCATCGCCGAGCGCCTTGGCGACCGGCCCAAGCGCGTCAAGCAACGGCTGCACCATCGCGACGGCGGGCGCGAATTCCGCACTGAGCGCCGCCGCTACGCCGCTCATGACTGCGGAAATGCGGTCCCAATACTTCCAAACGAGCACACCGGCCGCCGCGAACGCGGCGATCGCGCCGATGATCGGTCCCGTCAGCGAAGCCGCGAGCGTGCCGAGGGCACCGGCTACCATGCCGAGCCCCGGCACCGCGCGGATCATGCCGCCGATGCCAGTCGCGAGCGTTTGAAGGAACGTCATCTTCTGGCCCGACATTGCGCCGAGCGCGCGTTGCAAGGCGATTGCGCTTCCGGCTGCCGTCGCCATGCCACCGGCCATTTTGAGCGCACCGGCAGCGAGCGCGATCAGGCCGCCCTTCGCGGTCAACCCGAGGAACCGAGCCGCCAAGCCTGCGGCCTTCAATGCAAACAGCCCGCCCGCGATCTTCGCCAGCCCGGCGACGACGCGCGGGTTCGCTTCGGCGAAAGCGTTGAGACGATCAGCCAGCACGCCGAACTTATCGACCAGCGCCGTCAGCGCCGGGAGCAAAGCGTTCCCGATTGAGATTTTGAGGTCTTGAACCGATGCGCTGAACTTGGCCCACCGCGCCGCCGACGTTTTCATCCGGCTTGCGAAATCACGTTCCGCTTCGCCAGTCGCCGCGAGCGCCTCCGCGCGGATGCGGCGATACTCCGCCATGTCGGCGAGCATCGGCTTGATGAATTCCAAGACCTGCTTGTCGCCGAAAAGCTGCGCGATCTTGTCATTGTCGCCGCCTGTCACCCGGTTGAGCACGTTCAAGATGTGCTCGATGGGCGAAATGCCTTTGTCGCGGGCGAACTTGAGTTCTTTCAGAATATCGACGCGGAATTTTTTGAAATTCGAGACGGTTTCCTTGAGCGTCAGCTTCTGGAAAAAATTCTGCAAGTTGTTTGCGGCGGCTGCGCCGTCCGCCGCGCCCTTGCGGGCGACCTGTAACGCGGCGCTGATGTCCGCAACCGCCTTGACGCCGCGCGCGCCCGCGAATTGGGCCGATGCGGTGATCGCGGCAAAGTCTTTTGCCATGTCGGACAGTTCGAACCCGCCGCTCTTGCCAGCTTTCGCCATCGCGTCGATTGCATCGCCGACTTCTTCCGGTGCGATCTTCAAGTTCTGCACGACGGCGTGGGCCGATTTCGCCATATCGGTGATATCGGCACCATAGGCCCGCGCCGCCCGGCCGAGAGCGGGCAGCATCTTCGTCACGGTGGCAACGTCCTCGACCGCATTGCCGCCGAAGCCCATGCCGAGAAGGAAATCAGCCGCCTTTCCCGTCGCGAGCGGACCCATTGCCGTCGCCTTGCCGATAGCGCGGATATTCTTCGCCAGCGTGGCGAGCGCGGGTGCGCCGACATCGGCCTTTTGCCGAATGTCCTCCATGACGGTTTCGAATTCCGCCGCCGTCGTAACGGCGGGCGTTACGGCGCGGTGCATGGCCCAGCCTGCGGCGGCTACGCCGAGCATTCGCCCTTGGACAGCGGCGAGCGCCGCAGCGTTGCGTTCACCGGCCGCAGCAAGACGGGCCTGCATCGCCACGAGAGCACCGCCGCTTCCGCCACGGGCTGCATTGTTCAACCCGCGCAACGCCGCCGCTGCGCCACGCGCGGGGCGGCTGACGCCATCGACAAGACGGACGATCAGGTTCGATGTAAGATTAGGCATTGTCGTCGTCTCCCGGCTGGCCTGCATAGAACTTGGCGACTTCCTTGAGTTCGCCGTCCATTTCCATTCTGAATTCGTCGAGCGTCGCTTCGATCTTGCGGCGAAGCTCTACGTCGCGCGTGATCCGCGCGGGAAGTCCGTTGATCTTCGACACCATGCTTCCAATGAAGTTGATGACGAGATTGACGGCATCCTCTGTCGGCACGAGTTCGCGTTCGCGCTCTGCCGTTCGAAGCTCGACTTCCCGAGCGCGGGCCGCCATCAGGCGGGCACGCGCTTCACGTTCCGCATCATTCTCCCGCTCACGGCTTGCGGCAGCGACGACGGCCCGCATTACCGGGCCAACAGGCCATTGCCCGTGGGCGCTGGCGGAAATCCCGGCGTCGGTCGCGATCTGACGAACACGACGATCTGTGATGCCCAGCACCTTGCCGATTTCGGCCGCGCTGGCCGTGGATGGAATTTCAGTTGTCATTTTGGAACCTCATTCGACCGCGCAACCGGAAACGGAAACGCGGATTGTAAATTTGGAAAGACGTGGGTTTGGCGGGGGCAGCGCGCCCGCATACCCAAGGGGGCCGAAACAGAACCTATGGCGTGAGTGGCCTTCATGATCCTGCCAGCATGTCGGCGCGCTTGAGGCGCGCCAGTGATGTGCTTCGCTATCTGCGAGCCGGACAGAGCATCGTCACGAAACGTCACCGTCAGCGAGGCGTCACCGCAGGCACTCTGGTGACGCTGGCGCTGATTGGCGTTGATGGTTTTCTTTCTCATAGCGTCACCGCTCAGTTGAGACGCCGGGACGGGAGCGTCACCACGTCACCAGCGTCTCCTATAGAGACGCGCTTGGTGACGGTGTTGGTGACGCCCTCCCCCGTCACTGGTGACGGTGATAGTGACGTTTGGTGACGCTTAGTGACGGTGACGTTTTCCCCGTCGATGACAATTAGATCACGCTCAATGAGAGCGTTCCGGGCTTTACGCCATGCCTCCCGAAGCGCACCTGTAGAACGGTCGCCGAAGGCGATGACGGCCCTATCTCGCAGCACGTTGAGCGTGGCGGCCCCGCCAATCTCATTCAGGGCAGCAAGCACAAGTCGCGCGTCGCTTGGAAGTGATGGCTGGCGCGGCTCCGCCGCGCCGCCGCTGGCGGCCGGAACTGTCATCGGCGCGCCGTTCCGGTCCACAACATCGAACCGAATATCTCCGACAGGCTCATCGTCCCGTTGCTTGATGACCCTGAGACGCCGATCTTTCGCCGTGCCGACGACTGCCAGAACACTCGCCGCGTCGGCATCAACTGAGCTATGACCGCGCGTCCGCGCATCACCGCTTTTGCCGGTGTGCGAAAGCACGATTGCGGTAAGGCCGCGATTATCGATCAAGCTGAGCAGCGTCCCGAGCGCGGCTCCAACGTCCCGGCCACTGTTCTCATCGTGACCGCGCATCGAAGATGCCAGCGCGTCCACAACCAAGAGCTTGACCGGCTCGCCAAAGTGTTCCGCCGCTTGATCTAGCGCGCGGTCAATCTCAGCGAAGGCGCTGTCATCAACCAGCGAGGGCGCGCCGGACGCAACGCAGACCTTTGCGGTGCGTTCGGGATCGAGCGCGGCAAGCCGTCTGCGGGTGCTCTCGGTGCTCTCATACGCAAGCCAGAATGCTGGCAAGACGTTCCTGACCGGCAAACCGAGCCATTCACCGCCGCCGTTACCGGCGGCAATCAACGTCTGGATAAGGGCGCTCTTACCCCCTCCCGGTGCTCCTGCGAGGATTGCTAGCGTTGCGCGCTGTATGCAGCCATCGACAGTCCAATCAATTGGCGGCGGCGGCGGATCGCTCGGAAATCGGAGACGCATTGTTCACGCCTCCGCTCTCAGAACATCGGCGAGCGCGGCGTTTGCATCCTTAAACCCGCCACGCTGAACCAGCGAAGCGAAGCCAGCGCCGAATGCAAGGAAGCCGTGCCGACCTGCTATCAGCACGCCGAGGCGACGGCCCGTCGTCGCGTTCACGACTTGAACGGCGCTTCCCCGCGCGATATCCTTGACGAATTCCGATTGCTTAAGTTCTGCGCCGACCGGCCCGCCAGCCGGTCGCGCGTTCTCTTTGTCCCCCATGACCGCACCTCACACCGAGGCCGTCGCAGCGGCTGGCCGCTTGGTGCTGGGAGTTTCGCGCGTCACGCGCTGAACGCGCGAGGCAAGGAACGCTTTAAGCTCGCTTTCAGAAATGCGAGTGCTGCGCGGGCCGATCTTCGTTACCTCCAAGTCCCCGCGATCTATCAAAACATAGATCATGCTTCGGGATACCGAGAGCAGTTTGGCAGCTTCATTTGGTGTGTAGAGACGTTCGCCGAGCATATGGGCTCTCCTGATTTGTTGCGTGGAGCCCAATCCGGGCGAGACAAAAATCAGTTCGAGCGAGCGAACGTCACTACATTGCCGTGGCGTCCAAAATTGTCAATAGCGATTTTATGATTTATTGTTAGATTACAATGCGTTATGTGTAATTTACAGCAATAAGGACAGCGAAAAACGCTACATTCTCAAAGTAGGGCCCGGTGTGGGGCCCGAAAAACAACTCCGTAGAAAAGCTATTATTATTCAAGGCGATACCGCAAATAATTGCGTCCCTCCCTCTCCGCCAGCACTGTAAGAAACTCAATAAAATCAAAAGGCCGTTGATTGTCATAGGCTTTTCGCCACCCGACTGGTACACACGGGTGGTACACATGGCACTTTCGATGGCACGTCCCTGGAAGCATCCTGACAGCGGCTTTTTCTGGTTTCGAAAACGCGTCCCCGACGATCTCAAAGCTATCGTTGGCAAACGCGAAGAGCGCTTCAGTCTAGGTACGCGAGAGCCTCAGGAAGCAAAGCGTCTTCACGCGATCAAGCTCGCTGAGATTGAGGAACGCTGGGCCAATCTACGCCGCGGCAAACGCGCTCTCACCTCTGAAGAAATTGCTCATCAAGCTCATGAGATCGGCAGTGACGTTCGACGTCACTTGAGTGCCAATCCGCATCAAACACTTCTATGGGACATCGAGGTGGGTGCGAGCCTTTGGGCCAAGTCCACCATTTCTTCCCTTGATGTGATGCAGCCTCTTCCTAAAGAGCTGGCAGCGAAGATGGATCAGCGCTCGCTATGCTTCGACCTCGTTGACGAGCGCCTTAAAGCTGCTGGCCTTTCGGCAGAAGCAGGCGATCGGCAACGCATTGCTGAAGCTACCTCAATGGAATTGCAGCGGGTTGCCCAAGAGCATCACGCCTATCTTCGAGGTTTATCGCTACCCAACCCGCCATCCGCGCTCGGGATCATCTCGCCCGTTGCAGCGGCCGCCCCACTGCCCTTTGAAGAAGTTATCAAGGGCTGGCTTAGCGAAAAGAAGCCCATCAAAAAGACTGAGTATGTTTGGCGACGGGTGATGAAGGAGCTGTCCGAACATCTCGGGCATGATGATGTCCGCCGGATTCGCAGTGAAGACCTCATCAGTTGGAAAGCAGCCCTTCTTGCAAAGGGTCTCAAGGCAAAAACTATACGTGATGGAAAGCTCGCGCCTGTTCGGGCTATCCTGCAATGGGCAACAGATAACCGAAAAATTCCTGTCAATCCCGGCACCCGCGTCAACATCGACCTAAAAGCCCGCTCTTCTGAAAAGCGTCGTGGCTACAATGACGATGAAGCAAAGATCATTTTGAGCGCCGCCCGAAAAGAAAAAGAACCTTACCGACGATGGGCGCCTTGGGTTTGCGCCTACACCGGTGCACGCATTGCGGAAGTCTGTCAGCTCCGGCGCGAAGACATTCGCAAAATCGATGGAATTGATTGCATCGCTTTCGCTGCCGAGGCGGGATCGCTCAAAAACGTAAACTCTGAGCGCGTCGTTCCCATACACTCGGCTCTTAAGAGCGAAGGATTTCTAAAATTCGTCGAGACTGTAAAAAGCGGCCCGCTGTTTTCGGACCTTCTGCCAGATCGATTCAACAGCCGCGGTGGTACAGGCGCCAAAGCCCTGAGCAAATGGATCCGATTGCTCGGATTGACTGATAAGCGCATTTCACCAAACCATTCCTGGCGCCATAGACTCAAAACCCTGGGAAGACGGCATGGTCTCGCCGGAGACATCATGGACGCCATGACGGGGCATGGACGCAAGACTGTAGCGGACACCTATGGCGAATTTCCTCCGGAGGCCATGATGCGCGAGTTGTCGAAAATTCCCATCCTGCATCTTCCGAAATAGGAAGCGCATGTCGGCCTTTGACCCAAGGCGAACATTCGATGCTGTTAGTTTGTTGTGCCTTGCCGTATTTGTTGTTTTTATTCACACTCGCCCGCATAGGTAGCTCGACTAATCCTTTCGCGTTCGCCTGCCGATTTTCTTAATCAGGGACGCTCCATGACCGAGGAAGAAGTCTACGAAGCGCGCTCTCGAATATTTGGCGGTTTACCGCCGGATATCTTTCGCATTTTTTCTGGCGAGGCGCGTTGGTTCTACGCCGACCTTCTGGAGCACATAGACCGCGATGTTTTCGGAGACGTTCCAGGCGTCGTCTCTCGACAAGAGATGACTCAGGCGATTCGGGAATTTATCGACCGTCAGGGGCGCAGTGTCCAACTAGATGATGAAGCTCCATATGCAACAGCCGAGTCCGCAGATGCCAAGGCCATCGTCGCGTACCGGCGGCTTCTCGACACGGGGTGGCTAACCGAATTTCGGGACCGTTACCGCCGGGTTGTCGATATGAATGCTAACGGACGCCTCATTCTGACAACCCTACTCGAGATAAAAGCAGGACGAACGCGCTCCTATGGCGGTGAGGTCTTGCAGGTTCTTTTGCAGCTCGAAGGAGCCGATAAAGATCCCGAGAATAGGTCCGAAGCCGTCCGCAACGCTGAGCGGTCAGCCAAGTCCTTCATGCATCACTTGCGCTCGATCTCAAGCGCAATACGGCACATTGAAGAAGAGCTGATCGGCCAGACCGATATGAGGACTCTCTTCCGGAAGTTCTTTGATGATTTCGTCGAGCATTTCTTGATCTCAGATTTCAAGCGACTGAAGAGCACAACCAATCCGTTTCGGTTCCGACGTAAGATCATCGACACAGCGGAGGGCATCCTCGCCAACGAGATAAGGATGGCTGTCCTCTCCGAAGCCTACATCAAGGAGGGGCGCGGCCAGAGTGTTGAAGACGCGTATGCGCTAATTACTCAAGAATTGCGCAATGTAATCTCGGTATTTGATCGTATCGGGGACTATCTCGAAATTATCGAGGCCACGAACCAGCGGCTTGAACGACGAATTTCCAATACTTTGCGATTCATGGATCGCATTGCGGAGACGAAGACCGAACGTGTGATCGAGGCACTATCCAGGCTCGGCGATCTGATTGGTCCCCCCTCGCTTGAGTTATCCATCCTGCATAACCTTCTTCCAGAACAAGTGGTGATCGGCAGGGAGGACCTCTATCAGCACAAACGTGAGCGGGAAGTGGTAAAACCCCTAAAAATCCGGCGCGAAGCACCAGATCCAGCATTTCTTGCGTATCGTGCGGCGCTTGATGCCTATCGGGGCCGCACGGCAATCACGGCTGCTAAGATGGCGACCTATCTCGAAACCGCGTTTGGCGAACGACAAGAGCTGCAAGCGGCAGACATGCCTCTTTCCTCGCTAGATGATTTCTTCATTTTCGAGCGACTCCGTACCTTGCAGCAGATCGGCGACGGTGCCCTGACGCGGCGTTACGCGATCGAAATCAAGCCCACACAATTCAAGAATGAGTGGATCTCATGTCCCGATTTTGTCGTTCGTCGTGTGGGAAAGGTAGCGTCGCATGCTGGAGCTTGACGAACTTCGCGATCTTCTTGACGGTCGGCGCGGCAATCCGCCCGTCGAGAAGGCCGATATCGAAACCGCGATTCAGGCGCTCCTTGCCCATCAGATCATTTATCCGGATACAAGCCTGCTTCGGCGAGAAATCTACGACCTCATTCGCCGTCATAACACATTTTTCGAGCGGTACTTCGGTGCGATGGGGGTCGGCATTGTTATCGAGCCGCCGACCGGAATGATCGCGCTGATCCGGGGCCAGAATCGGTACGGCTGGCAATTCTCGCGTCTCAAGAAAGACGAGACGCTTGTCCTGCTTGCGTTGCGCGTCACCTATGACGAAGGTTTGCGCGCTGGTCTTATGGACGAAATCGGTCGGGTTGAGACCAACACCGACGAAATATTCGACCGAATCCGGACGCTCGCTAAGGCTGATCCGCCCGCTGAGTCTCGACTGGAGGAAATCCTGAAGTCGTTGCGGCGACGAGGAGCTGTTCTGTTGCGTGATGCGGACCGTGTCGAGCGGCTTACCCCGGTTACGGTTCTCCCCGGCATAGGCATTCTTGTCGATGATGTCTTCGCCGCCTCTGTTGTAAAGTGGATAGAACTGGGAGCGCCTGACGAGTTCCTTACTTGGAGTGCGCGTGAACGCGACTCATCGGCCGTGCCGGACAAGGCTGGACCGTCCTCGGAACGGCAACGCCTCGATCCAGATGAGGCATCTCCTGATGTATGAGCTCACGCGCCTTTCGTTCCACAATTGGTACGTTTTCGAGGTTCTCGACCTCGATGTGCGCGGCATGATCGCTGTTATTGGACCAACGGGAGCGGGTAAGAGCGCCATCCTCGACGGCGTTCAAGTGGTCATTACAGGCAACAACGGAAATTTCATCGACCTCAATCCTTCTGCCGGCGAGAAAAGCGACCGCACGGTCCTGAGCTATTGCCTTGGCCAAGTGAGTGATTTCGATCGCGGGGCACCCAAGCGTGAGCGGTGTGAGACGATTCTTGCTCTTACGTTTCGCGATACGGTGACGAATGAGCCATTGACCATAGGCCTGCTCCTACACGCAGATCATAACGAGCGAACGGAGTCGGCGCGGGCGCTATTCATCGCGCGGGGCTACGCTTTCTCGTTTGAGGATTTTATCGAGCGCGATGAAGACGGCGACGAGTTCGTTGTGTCCCATGACGAAATCATCGAGCGGCTGAAGAAAAGTCACGGCAAAGCGCTTACGCTGCACGCCCGATCGACGCAATTCGTCGCTGAGTACCTGGCCGCGATGCGGCCGCGTTCATCACCGGATGCGCGCCTCTTTCTGCGTAGCTTTAATAATGCCGTCCTGGCTAGGGAAATCCGCGACCCAACGGATTTTGTGAGACGCTTCGTGCTTGAAGCTGACCCCCTCAATGTTGAGCGCATCCGTTCGTCCATTGAGACATGGCGGTCGATGGAAAGACGAGCTGAAGAACTTGAAATGGAAATCAAGGACGTGCGCCTCGTTCGAAGTCGCTTCGCGACATGGGCGAGGCAGACGCTGCAGTCGCAAACGGAAGAATATATTGCGAGTGCCTCGGAGCGCATGCGTCTGGAGTTTGAGATCAGGGAGCTGGAGAAGGAAAAGGAGCGCGCCGACCATGAGAATGCATCGCTTAATCGGCTGATCGTCAACCACAACAGCGTCGTATCGGAGAACCGCGACCAAGTCATCCGCAAGCGGACCATGCTCGCGGGCGGTGAGGGCGCATCAAAGATTCGAGCTATCGAGGTCGAGGAACGGGTTGCAAACGACGATAAAGCTCGCTCCATTGCATCATTCGACAGTGCCATGAATGAATTTCGGCACATCTCTCAGTTTTCGGCGATACGTCAATTCGTGCCGATTGTGCATCATGGTGCCATACAGGCGGCGGCGGAGCTTGTTCGAGCTGCCAGTGAACAGACCACGGAGCGGCTTGTAGCTGAAAGCGAATCCTTGGCGGACATGGCGCGCCGCGCGTTGGCAATTCTAGTGGTCCGTGCATCGCTTGCGCAGCAACGCGATATCCGAATCGCGGAAATAGCCGAGGATCGGCAGCAATTAAATAATCTAGAGCAATCGCTTCGCGGCACGAATGACGGGCGCGCAAGCGTGCTTTCGCCCCATGTGCGGCAATTCATGCATGCTCTGGCGCTGAACGACATTCAAAGCAGCGCTCTTCCAGATGTTGTGGAGATCGCCGACGAATCGTGGGCTCTCGCCTTGGAGATGCTTCTTGGGCCGAACCGCGAGGCGTTGATCGTACCGGAGTTGCAGCTTGAAAGGGCGTTTGACTATCTATGGCGGCACCGTTCAAGCTTGCACGGTTGCCGGATCGTCAATACGCGCAAGACTCGGCGCACCTCAAACCGCTCCCTGCCGCAACGATCGATTGCAAACGTGTTGCGGACCGACAACATCGACGCGCGTGTTTTTGTCGATACCCAAGTCGGACGCTACGTCCGCGCCGATACCGAACAGGAATTGCAGGGTTCCGATCATGCCGTTATGCGCAACGGCAAGACGACTGCCGCGCTTTCACTGCGGGTATTTAGCGATCTCAGTCCTATTCTTGGAAAGACAGCGCAAACTGCGGCGTTGGCCTCCACGCAAGCTAAATGTGCGCTCCTTCGAACCCAGATCAGCGAGAAGGAACGGGAACTGAAGATGCTCGATAGCGCAGTCACGTACCTCGCGGGACTCGAGCGCAAGGAAGACATCGTATCGCAATTGCGCGAAGCGGCAGAAAACGTCAAGCGGGCCGAAGCGCGGCGAATAGCGCTTCAGAAGGATCGGGAGCAGGTCGAGGATTCCAAGAGCCAAGCCCTTCGTCTGGAGATTGAGCGCATCGAAAAGGAGACTGCCACTTACGAGAAAGAACTAACAGAGTTGCGTGAAAAAGAACGAACAAGCAGTACGCGTTCAATTCGAGCCGGCGAGCGAATCACGGAGCGCCAGGAATCCGTCACGAAGATGTCCATCGCCGCTGAAGAAATCGAGCGAGAACAAGCCACCGATCGCATGACGCAACTGATCGCCTTCGCAGAGGCAGGCGACTTTACGATCGACGAGGCTCGAACGACACTGGGTGTGCAGGTATTTCAGAAGCGCGGTGAGGAGGTGCGATTTCTCGCGGAGCGCCGCGATCAAGCAAGGCAGGCCGCCGACGAGTATGCGCGGCTCGCGCGTGACAACGGTACGCGTGCCCTGCGCGAATTTAGTGAGTACGTCCGGAAGTATATTCAAGGCCCAAGTCCTCTCCCGGAGGATGCCGGCCATGCGGAACATTGCTTCTGGTGCGCCGCGCGGGAGATTCGGCTCGAAGAACATGAACTCCGGCCCCACCGCGAGAAGGTCATTCAGGCCCGTCATGAATTTGAGGCGGCGCTCAAGGAAGACCTGCTCGCCAAAATGTCCGACCGCTTTGAGAAGATAAAGACGCAGCTCGATATTTTGAACAAGCGGCTCGCCGCATATTCATTCGTAGGCCAGAAGTACTCTTTCAAAAGGTATATCTCTGCGGACTTTAAGCCGCTCTACGATCTCGTGAAGCGCATTATCGGAAGCCAGGACGCATCATTTGCGGCGCTAGCGGATAAGGCGAGCACGGCCGATGACGAGATGAAGCGCGCAATGGCGCAAGTGGAGGAGATTGTTACGCGCGATCAGGATACGCGTCGCCTAGAAGACTACCGGAACTATTTCGAGTTCGAACTTTTCCTAGAAAATCAAGCCGGTGAACAACAAGCGTTCTCGAAGTTGGTCGGACTTTTATCGGGAGGGCAGCGGCAGGCACCTTATTATGTAGCCATTGCCGCCAGCATGGTGTCCGTTTACTTCCCCAAAGGCGGACGCGAGGGCAGTACCGAAGGTATGGGTTTGGTTGCCTTTGACGAAGCCTTTAACAAGTTGGATATCGGTAATACGCAGAATCTCATCACACTCTATCGCGATCTCGGGCTCCAACTGGTCATCGCGGCACCCGAGATTCACCGCGCGACGTTCCTTGAATCGGTGGACTGCATCATTTCCGTGACGCGCATGAGCGGCACGGATCGTGTTGCCGTCGATGCCGAACAGATTGGCCCGAAAGCTCAGGCCGAGATGCAGGCGGTCAATCCGGAGCATCGTGGCGTGGAATGGTTCAGGACGGAGAACGAGCAAGCGACGCAAAAGGCGGCCGAATAACGTGAGCGCAGGCAAGGCACGCGACATTCTGGACATTCTTCTCGACCGCGTGGAGCGTGTCCCAAACCGTACGCGCCAACCGGCTGAACGCGCGCCTGCCCATTTCCCTTCTGCAGCAGAGCGTGCGGCCTTCGACCGGCTTCTTGCGGACGCAGAACGCCAAGGTGCTATCAGCGTGGTCAAAGGCCGCGGTGATGCGCGGCACCTGACCGAACGCATCCGATTGAGAGATGCTGTCCGCCTTTACGAGTTCCTTGGAAGGATTCCAGCAGTCGAGCGTGCGAGAGCAGCGGTGTCCCAACTGCAGGCGTCTGTGGTTCCAAAACACACTGACGCAGTAGAGGCGCGAGACAGTATTGTCGCCGGATGGCTGCGGGGGGAGCGGCCGTTCTCGATTAGCCTTGAGCAGACGGATCAGGCGGTAGAATTTATCACGGCTCTGGATGCCGTTCTAGCGCGTGACCCGATGGACCGACGTGATCTTCGAACCTACTCCGGGCAAACTACAGGCAATACAAAACTCCTGGAACGGTACGCATCGCGGATCGTCAATTTCCTTAAGCAGATCCGAAAACTTGATGCCGATCTGTCCGACAGTGAGGTTATGGCGAGCCTAGGCTTGGAGAAATTTTCGCAACCTGTCTTAATAGCTGGTCCCGTTCGTCTCGCAGGCGTGGATTTCGCGAACCTAGCTTACGTGGGACTTCCTCCTGAACAAGCACCGGAGATCAAACCTGCCGGAACGATCCGATCGATTCTCACGATCGAAAACCTCGCGAGCTTCAATCGGCATGTGCGAGAAGCGCTGCAGGCCAATGACGTAGTCATCTACACGGGTGGCTTCCCGTCGAGGGCAGTGGCAGCGACATTGGTAGCAATTTCAAGGTGGCCAGGAATTACGCGTATCCATCACTGGGGAGACATCGACGAAGGCGGCCTGCGTATCGCACTGCATTTGACGTCCCTTCTACCGATCCCGGTCCTGCCCCATCTCATGAACCCCGCCTTGGCGCGTATGCACGGAACCCCCGCCAAGGTTTCGCGGAAAATCGATTTGCTACCAGGACACCCGTGGCATTCGCTGGCTATTTTCTTGGGAGGGGAGGATGCTCAATTCCTTGAACAGGAAAAGACTGATCCTAAGCCCATTACTAACGCCGAATCTGGCTGATCCCCGCAGTGCGAACCCCGATGAAAGGAGTGGCGGCCCATTCCCCATCATCGCCATTGGCAGGTCGGCTGGCGGACTTGAGGCTGCCACCTAATTCCTGAAGACAATGCCGCCCGACAGCGCGCGGCTCGGCCGGTTTGTCGAGCCGAAAAATACCGTCTTCAATTAAAGCCCCGACATCAGTTGTTCCGTTGCAACGCGGTCGAGAATGACCTGGTTGGCTGAGATTTCGATCACAGCTGTGCCGGTCTCTTCGCCTTGATGAACTGTGCGTAGCAACCAGCGGATAATAAGGCGGCCGTTGGTGAGCGGGTCCAGCCGATTGCAGGTTAGAATGGTGTCGGTGCTGGCGGCTTCCCAACTCACCGTGCCGTTGGCTCGACTGCAGACGTCAGCTAGATGCTGGACATCGTAGCCCATCCCGCCATAGCCGGAGGGATAGGACAGCACGATTGGACTCTTGAGGAACGATTCGGAAGGCGTCTGAGCCAGCGCCGATGAACCAATCGCAACCGCAGCTGCGCACCCGATCAGGAAATGTCTCCGGGTCATTGTTCATCGTCCTGGCTCATGAACTTTTTCAGTTCCGGCATCACCGCAAGGGTACGGAAGGCGGTGCGATAGATGGCGCCTAAGTCCTCGACCGTCCGTCCGTTAACGCTGATCCCGCCCAACAGGAACCTAGTGTAGTTGTTGGGGAGGGCACGGGTTGGGACAAACCGGTAGCTTAGGACATCGACTTGGCCATCCCTGTCAGGGGCCATCTTGCAGCGCAGGACGGCCTCACGATCGCTGACATGATACCATTTGGATTGACCACGACCGTAGACGCACAGCACAGCGAGGATCCGGACCTCGATGCCGACCTTGTCTTCCTTCCGCGTTTCGGGATTAAAGGCGTAAAGCTCGGCCTGGGCGATGTCATTCAGGTCGAGATCACCGGATTTAAGGCGCTGCTCATAATCGGGAAGTGGCAGGACGGATTTGACCGCGCTGGCATCTTGCATTCCGCCAGCCACAGGCGGTCTGGCCGGTAATGTAGAACGCGAGCCGACCTGGACATAGTTGCCAGTCTGAATTGCGGCACGAACATCCATTACTTGCGCACCTTGGACGGTCTCGTAGCCTCCGATAAGTAACAAGGCGATCGGCATCAATCCTCGGATAAGGAGCATCATTTCATAGGTCCCTTTGTGCAATCGGAGAGGAGTGCATCGTCCTCGCCGCAATAATCGAAAGATTGTCGGCTCCGCCCGCCTTCATTGCAGCCCCGGCTACCTTGCGAACGGCATCGGCCAGGCGACTAGCGTCGCAGGTGAGAAGATGAGCGATGGCTTCGTCATCGACCATATCGGTTAGACCGTCGCTGCAGAGCAGAAGGGTCTCACCGACTACCAGCGGCGGATGAACAGTAATGTGCGGGCTCAGCGGCAACTGGAACGGAATGCCACCTAGGCATTGGGTGATGGCATGGGATTGCCGATGGCCAAATGCATCCTTCGCAGTGCTTGCAACATCATCCTGGCTGAGCTGACTGAGCTCACCCTTCGCGGCCCGATAGCAGCGACTGTCACCAACATTAAAAACAAGCACGGATTGGGCAGAGAGCACCGCGCCCACCACGGTGGTCCCCATCCCCTCAGTCTCGGGGTGCTCCGCCATCATGGCATACAGCCGCGCGTTGGCTGCATCGACTGCGGCAGCGGCACTTTGAGGTTCAAGGAGGTGCTCAGCGCCCGTAATCAGATGGTCCAGCACGGTCTTGCTGGCCAGCGCCCCGTGGGTGTGTCCACCCATCCCGTCCGCGGCCATTAAAAGGCAATTGTCTCCGTCGACATGACGATGATGAACATGGTCCATATCGCCGGTCAGGATTCGACCGGCGATAGCCGTTGCATCCTCATTGGAGGATCGAACAAGGCCGCGGTGCGTGAAGGCCACAACAGACCAGGACATTGCAGAGCCGCTACCGGTCGGTCCCGATCAGGATGGTGCCGATAACGAAAAGGGCGATCCAGACAAAGCCATAGTATGGGGTCTGCTTCAGTCGCTTGGCGCGCAGAAACAAATATGCGGGCGCGAGCAGAATGCCCGACACGGTCAGCCAATTGTTGGCATACCCGGCTCGTTTCAGTTGTCGTTCATCCAGCAAACAGAGCACAGCGTTGACGACCGCCGGGACAAGGAATGTCGCTAGTTTGATGAAGGTGTGCTCTTCAAAAGGGAATTGGACGAGCTGAAGGTCGCGATAGGCGGCCAGAAACGTGTATGGGATCGGTGCCAGCGCGATCGTCCAGACCAGGCCGTTGTTGATCTCAGAGGATGCCACCGGTGGCGGGGCATCCTGAAGATGAATGGCAAGATCGGTGGCCCGGAGTGGCTGCCACTCCGACATGCCTTTTTTCCACACTGGCGTATCGCCGTTGACCTTTTCGGCCCCTAGCAAATCGACCAAGGCGGTTGCTGAGAATGGGCCCTTCCGCTGCCCATTCTCCGTGAAAAACCATTCTCCGGCGGCCGTCCCGGCCCCCTGCATCGTATCGCTCACTTTAACCCCCAAATTTCAAACGGATCGACGCGGATGTCCGCGACGGGAATTCACTGGAGCGGGGCCGATATTGCGGCCTCGGACCAGAAATCAAGAAATAGGGACATTATAGTGCGTGTTTTTATGGGCCGCCAAGCCGTTTGTTGGGTCCATGAAGGCAACGGCTCTCGTGGCTTGGAATCTCAGACGTCTCCGCGTGAAATGTGCCCTGTCTCAAGAGGCATTGGCGGTAGACGCCGGCGTGGACCGCTCTTACGTCGGGCGAATTGAGCGCGGCGTAGAAAACCCCACGGTTGAGACACTGGATCGACTAGCTTGCGCGCTGGATGTTGCCGTCGCCGAGATGCTTACCGCGCCTAAGCAAGGGGAAAAGCCGCCGTCTACTCTTCGGAAAGGCCGGAAAAAGAAGTGATTATTCCACTTCGAGGTTAGGCTCAGCATCCTCACTCTCTGTCGGCAACACATGCCGAGCCCCACAGTTCGGGCAATCGTCATTACAGGTAGCCGACCAGACATCCTGCCAATCGTATCCGCAGCGATAGCAAGTATAGAAATTGCGAAACAATGGCATTTGCGGCCCCGGTTAGAGAGACAGTGGTGGCCATGAGACCACCACCGCCATTCGTCTTTAGGCGGTAATACGACCCTTGAGCCTCGCCTCCTCCGCATAAGCGGAAAGCGGCTTATCGGCGACGAAGTGCAGATCGCGTTCGATCGGCAGCCCCAGCAATCCTCTGAGAGCAGCGAGCTCTGCCAGGGAAACGTAACCGAGCTCGGGCGTGCCAAGGCCAAGGTCACACAATCCGAACAAAGAATCGGGATTGTCGGGGTCCGCCTCGGTCAAGAGCCAGGTTGCGTTGCCGTCCGGCGTGAACAGCTTAACCACCGGCTCATGGTCCTTTTCGTCGGCGAGCGCATTCACCAGAAGCCTGACCCGGTCTTCGACAGACAGGAGATCCCTCTCAGCCATGAGTAGCCTCCAACGGCTCCGAAGTCTGGGCCGCGGAAGTCCGGCGCGTTGAGCGCGCACCTCGAGGCGAAGATCTTCGTTTTCCAGTTTCGGCCGGAGTGCCCTCGCTGGATGAGGTCGAATTCGAAGAAGCATCCATCTTTGGAGCGATGACTACCAGCGCGGCATCGTAGACCCGCCGGAAATCGCAGTATCGGGTCCAGAGCTTGTCAGCGGTTTCCTGATCGCCGGCAACGTCGATAGCATCGATGAAGGATTCCAACGTGAAGTGCTGGAAACGCACCCGCGTCGGATCGCTATCATTCAGCGGGAGCAACTCGTTTTCGTAGACGCGGAACGCTGCTTGCGCGCGCCGGTTCAGGCGCGGCCCGATGGCGATGAACATGGCGCGAGGAGTAATGCGGTGACTGACAGCTAATTGCGCGGTCATGTGCAGACGCATCAGCTGCTCGAGAGGGGGCGAACGAAGGATGCCGCTGGCGGGATTTTCGTAGAGGCCGACCTCTTGCAGGGCTTCGTCGTAGCGATCCCGCCAACGGGCGCATGGCCCGGCCATGTCCTCCGAATACTTTACCTCGACATAAACAATGCCCGTCTCACCCTCGGGGGTTACAACGTGCACCGCTGCATCGAAAGCGCTGCGATCCGAAAGGAATCGTTCGTCGCGCCGGCCAGGTGAGTGTTCAAATACGATTCGCTCGACCGAATGAACGAAGTCAGGCAGCAGCTGGCAAAACACGGACGTCGCAAGCTTCGTGTCGAGTGCGAGCGGCCCAAACGCGTTGAATACCAGCGGCATCGAGCTCAACGTGTTGGTGATCAGACGGTCTTCGTCGATCGCTGCGTCTTCTTCACGGAGCAGAAGCTCACGAAGCGCGAGCAGATGAACCTGAGGCGAGATGAAGTTAAGGCCGTCCTCGGCGGCGTCGGCGCGCAGGTAAGAGCCGAGGTGAGCGCCGCGCTCTTCGACTGCCGCGTTGGGAATGCTTTGATCGCGCATCCACAAAATCTGCAGTAGTCGTGCAGCGCGACGGAAGCGCGAGTCGATCATGCAGTGTGAGTCGTAATGCTTGGCGACGGTGTCGCTGACGAACGGAATCCTAAGAAAAGTATTTTCGCTGCGATGTTTCGTTGGATGAAATTTCGACTTGGACATTAGGAGGCGTCTCCGATGGTTGTGACCATCGAAGATTCAAGCGTACTGCCGAAATGTTTGCAGAAGGCGGGACGCTAATTAGTCAGCCGATTTTGCACATGAAGACCCTGCGTGGGTTAATAGCTCTAGGCCTGCAAGATTCAATAGTGAAACCGAAATAATTGTAAGTCTGACGAAGAGAGCTACTAGCGAATTAGAGATGGGCGGCCCGCTCATTTCTTATTTAGTTGGAGTTTTCTCAATGTGTTCTGCGCCAAAAGCGGTAAATAGACACCGCAAATTCAAGCCTAAAATGATCCCTGTACCAGTGTTTTGGTCAATGGATGAAGCGGCCGAACAGCGTCGTTCGTTCGATGAATGGATCAAACTTGATCCTACTCCGGTAGTTCAAGATCCCTACAACGTCGAGGAGGTGAAGGCAGCACTCGGCCAGACGCTTCTTGGCGATGTCGTTGCTCCGGGCACGGTCGAAGCCATGTGTGCTGATGGCCGCGGCCACGAGCTTTTGCCTCCGCGCCGCCGGTACATCCGCCGTGTGCTCGATAAATTCGAGGGTCCCTGTATCGAGATCGAGCCGACCATCGAAGAACTCGAGGCCATCGAGGACAAGAACGAGCTCGCCCTGATCTTGATCGCGCTGAACGTCCGATCGAACGGCGTCGAGCGCGTCGAGACGCTGATTAAGTCGACAGCTGATGCCGGTTGGTTCGGTGCCATTGTACAAGGCAACTTGCAGCTTTGGGTGGGTGGCGTGAAGCGTTACCCGAACTGGTACAAGGGTCCGCCGGCGCGCCGTCCGAAGGTCGAGGATCCTTGCAATCTCTGGGAAGCGTTCGGCATCTCGCTCTGGGATGTCACCATCTTGTCGAAGAATGGGGGCATCTATGAAGTCACCTTTTAAGCACGTGCGCGGCGAGTACGCCGACAAGGACGACCTTGCCTTAGCTCTCCGCAAAGGAGGTGGTCCGGCTCTTGAAGACCTCAATGACCTTTCTCGTCTTGGTGACGGCTACAGCGCGCAGGTGATGCGTGCTGTCTGGGGCGATGATGAAGAGGACTATGAGCGAGCGGTGATGTACGAAGCCGAGCAGGAGCAAAAGCGCCGGCAACACGTGTTCCTCAGCACCGGTCTTCGCCGCGGGCGCCACCGCCCTTGCGGCGGCCATCGTCCTTGATCCGGTCATGACGTTGTTCAACAACAACCCCTTCGGGACGGCTGCGAAGCCGTCCCGTTTCATTTCGGAGGCGGAGTTTGCTGCGGTGTACGCCGCCGCGGACTTCGCCGCCGCGTTCGATCTGTGCCTCGACACGTCGGTCACGATCACGTGGCGGGACTTCGGCGTGCAGGCACTGGAGGAGGTGCAGGCGGCCTTCGAGCGTTTCGAAAAATGCCTGCGTGATTGGCTAACCCGCCGTACCGTACCCATGGCCTATATCTACTGCCACGAACGTGGAGCGCGCGTTGGCCTGCATACGCACCTGAACCTATTCGTGCCCAATATCTACCGGAGCGAGTTCAAGGTGTGGGCGGCCAGCTACACCCGCCGCTGCGGCCGCGGTGGCCTCATGGTGAGTACGCCTCCGACCGAGACGATGTGGCTTCACTGGTGGAAGGTGGGATACATCTGCAAGGGCTATGACCGGCAACAAGTGGTGCAGGATGCTCGCAGCTCGGTCGACGGCCGCGCCGTATATCTTGGTGATCTCATACCTGTTGCCTGGCGCGACCCTGGAGTGATTGACATGAAGCAACGGGTTGGCTGTTCTCGCAGTCTCGATCGTTCGGCGCGCGCGCGCGGAATTCCCGGTGGTGTCGTCGATGTTGCCGAACGCGGCGGCGTCATTGATATTTCCGGCGTACGGCATCGCTTTCCGGCGTCACCGCGCAAGCCCTTCCGCTCCCGCTACGAAGACGGCTGCCGTGACGTCCGCAAGCTCTACGGTGACGATCTGTTCGCGCGGGTGACGGGTATCAGCACCTCCACGGCGGTGCCGGTGATGGCGGCGCCCACCGCTGTAGAAGAGGACTTGGAGTTGCCGCCGTTCTAAGAGAAACCGATCTGCCGACGAAAGACGCCGCTCAATATTTGGGCGGCGCCTTTTTTTGTCCGGTTCTGTAGTTCGCGACGGACTTCGGGAAAACCTGGAGTTTGCTCCAAACTACAGATGACTCTGTATAAGTCTATGAATCATTTCAGCAATACTATCGTCTCCTCTCCTAAGGAGCGCGATTTTTGCGAGGTCAGTCCCTCAGCAAAATGGATGCAGGATCAATCGCTGGAAGCGTACCTGGATCGTTGATCGCGGCGGTCAAATCGATCGCGTCGGGTGCCTGCGGGCGAGTTGGCTCGCCAGAATGAGCAGAGATACCAGTATTGCGTTGCTTCAGTTTCTTCCCAGCCGGAAAGCAGGTGGCGCGTTGGACGGTCTGCTCGGGCGTAGATCGACGCCGCGATTGTTGCCCTTCGCGGATGAGGAGGGTTCGCTCCAATGCTTCGTGCTGGCGGTTGGATAGATAGGTAGCCGTCCCGTAGTCCTCGAGCTTTTGGAGAATAGAGTGGAGGAAAATGCTTTCCCAACGGGGCAAGGACGAAGCCAAGACATTTTCGATACGGTTGATCGTCCGATGTAGCCATTCGTTACTGCAGGTCATGATTGTCTCCGGCATGAGAAAATGTTCGATCTCGGATATGCAAAGCAATTGAGCTGCATCGCCACCGCATCGCTTCGATCGAAAATGGTGAGCGTTGCTGGAAGTCTGATCTGTGGCCCGAAGGGTCACAGCTTCGCCTGAGAGGCGAAGCTGTCTCGACAGAGGCGCTCGAAAACGGAGCCGCGCCGCCGGTGAGCCGTTGGATAAGCGAAACCCTGCTACGGGAAGGCCGGGGTCAGCCGGTCGGCCTTTATTCGCCGCTTCATCTGACGGAGTAAATTTCCGGACACATCCGTCAATCCGGAAACTCCACCGTGGGTCGCGAAGTCACGTTGCCCACTCCTGCTTTGGACTTACGCCCTCAGCTTGTGCGATGCCCTTCGCCTCATCCGCGATCTCTTCAAAAGCCTGATTAGCCAGAAGCGCGGAGCCCATTGGGGGCTGGCTATATTCGCGCCATATAGCGCCAACTCTGTACGAGATAATCTGTTGGTGCGAAGGATCGTTAGTGTTGAGAAATTTAGCCTGCCACGGTAGCGCATTCATTCAGATGCGCTGTAATTTGCTAGGGTTGTGAGCGACGCTACCTTCTCCAGCCTACACGACCAGGAAGAGACTCAAACAACATGACTGAATCCAAGCCCACCGCGGCTATCGACCCATTTTTCGAGACAATCCACGATAGCCAATGGAACGCTTGTGTGGGCATCCAGGGCAATGAGCAAAATTATGTCGATGGCTATATCGAAGCTGCGCTTGAGCTAGCTTCGGCGGTCCTCGATAAGAAGCTCGTGGCAAGCCGCGATACGCTGGCCATGCCAATTCTTTACAACGGCCGGCACGCGCTTGAACTATCACTGAAGTTTGCGATCAACCGATTGCATGAGACCGGCATGATTGCGAGCAGGCACATTCCTGATCACGACATACTATCGCACTGGAAGCATCTGCGAGACGCCAATGCTGGCGACACCACGCTTCAACAACTGGTTACAGATATCGAGCCTTACGTCGTCAGCCTAGCAAAGATCGACGATGATGGTCAGGAGTTGCGTTATCCAACCAATCGTGACGGTAAAAAGAGCCTCGATAAACTTGCGATCGTCAACTTGCCTCACGTTCGCAAAAGTCTCGAGACGATGAATGGCATCCTGACAAGTCTAAAGTACCGTGTCATCGCCCTCGTGGATGAGCGCCGCACCGGCAGCCACACTAAAGGCTGCTCGCGCGAGGATCTTAAGACCATCGCCGCGATGCTGGGCAATCATGACACTTGGGTCAACGATAGCTTTAACGACAAGAAGGCTGCTGTTCGCGCAAAATTCGGGCTCAGTAGCCACAAATTCTCCGACGCAGTTAACCAGATTCGCAGCTCAAGGGCGCTTGCAACGCTGGTCGGTATCGAAACCCCGCTGACTTACTTGTCAGACGAGAAAGCGGTGTTTGCGTTTGAGCAATGGGCCAAAGCCAATCCGCCGCGCGAAGATAGCTCCGACGATCTTGGGTTCGACTATTTCGACCGCGACTGGGAGAAAATGGATGAGCACCGACGCCTCACGCAGGAGCTGATCGGCGTCATCACAGACAATCTTTCCGACGAGGAAATATCGGACATTGAGGTCGTGTTCTACATCGGTCGCGACCGCGAATTCGGCGAATATTACGATGCCATGCTGGCAGAGGCGATAGAGAAGCATAAGCAGGCGACGTCGCGCTGGGAGGGCATCTACCACATCATGACGAAGGCCACCTTGCTCGATAACGTCATCATCGGTTTGCGGGAAGTAGGACGGCCATCGCTTGCGGCCAAGTTGCAAGCCATCCGAACCAATTGAGCGTCAGCAATCCCGCAGCTCGCTCAGCACGAGAATACAATCTAGATTGCATCCTAGTTTAAATAAGATTGGAAGACTTTACTCAGCCATTGACAATCAACTGGCTTGCGCAAAGCGGTCGTCGAGGGCGTATCCCGCGCCTCGTACCGTTCGGATGGGGTCTTGATCGCAATTCAGGTTCAGCAGCTTTCGAAGGCGGCCGATGTGAACATCCACTGTTCGCTCATCGATATAAACATCCCGGCCCCAAACCCCGTCAAGCAACTGCTCACGGCTGAATACTCGTCCTGGATGTTCCAGAAAAAATTCCAACAGGCGGTATTCCGTGGGGCCAAGATCGACAGGAGAACCTGCTCGTGCCACTCGGCGCCTCTCCCGATCCAACTCAATGTCACCATACGAGAGGATAGTGGCCATTCGACTTGGGCTTACGCGGCGGAGCAACCCTCGCACCCGCGCCAGAACTTCCGGGACGGAGAATGGCTTAACGATGTAGTCATCCGCACCAGTTGCCAATCCCCGAACTCGTTCGCTCTCTTCGCCGCGAGCCGTCAACATAATGATGGGAAGGCTTTTGGTTTCGAGGTTACTGCGAAGCCGCCGGCAAAGTTCAATTCCAGAAAGCCCGGGAAGCATCCAATCGAGAATCAGAAGATCTGGCAGATATTCTTTTAGCCGCGCGTCCGCCTCATCCCCTCTGGTAGATATCTCCACATAGTATCCCTCGGCTTCGAGATTATACTTGAGTAAAGTGGTGAGAGATTCTTCGTCTTCAACGACAAGGATGCGTGCCTTCATTTAAAGCCTCTTGCCTTGTGATCAGGTCGTACCCGCAAAGTTGGTCATGTCGCCCTTCGGGCGCTTTTCGGTGATCGTTTGACCTTCCACCTGGTACACAACCGTTTCGGCGATATTGGTCGCATGATCGCCCATTCGTTCGATATTCTTGGCGCAGAACATCAGATGGATGCAGAAGGTGATGTTGCGAGGATCTTCCATCATGTAGGTCAAAAGCTCGCGAAACAGCGACGTACAGATCGCGTCGACCTCTTCGTCACCTTTCCAGACCACCATTGCGCCAGCCACGTCCTTGGACGCATAAGCGTCCAAGACCGATTTGATCTGGTCCTGGACGAGATCGGACATATGTTCGAGACCGCGCATCAGTTTCAGGGAATGGAAGTCATCCTCGCCGATAGCGTTCACACGTTTCGCGTTATTCTTGGCAAGATCACCAATTCGTTCGAGATCCGTCGCAACACGCATTGCGCTGATGATCTGCCTGAGGTCGATTGCCATCGGCTGACGCCTGGCAATCGTCAGAACTGACCGCTCCTCGATTTCACGCTGGAGCTGGTCGACGTCCGCATCTTTCGCGACCGTGGCGGCTGCCAGCGCCCCATCCCGATGGATCAATGCACTGACGGCGTCCACGAGTTGACGTTCGACAAGACCACCCATTTCAGACACTCGCATGGCGATCTCATGCAGGTCCTCATCGAATGCTTTGGCCGTATGTTCGAGGATCATCATTTTCTCCAAGACGATTAGCCGAAACGGCCCGTGATGTAGTCTTGAGTCCGGTGGTCCTCTGGGGCAGTGAAGATTTTCGTCGTCACCCCAAATTCAACCAACTCTCCCAAATACATGAATGCGGTGTAGTCGGAGACCCGAGCCGCCTGCTGCATGTTGTGGGTGACGATGACAATCGTGTAGTCCGACTTCAACTCGTCAATAAGCTCCTCGATTTTCGCAGTCGAAATCGGGTCAAGGGCAGAACATGGCTCGTCAAACAGGATCACTTCCGGCCTGACCGCAACGGTGCGTGCAATGCATAGACGCTGCTGCTGACCACCGGACAAGCTCAAGCCGCTGGCGTGAAGCTTGTCTTTTACCTCCTCCCAAAGCGCGGCCCGCCGAAGGGCTCGCTCTACCCGCTGATCGATCTCTTTCTTCGGCAGCTTTTCATAGAGGCGGATTCCATAGGCAATGTTCTCATAAATCGACATTGGGAATGGCGTAGGTTTCTGAAATACCATTCCGATGCGGGCACGAAGAAGATTGATGTCGATCTCATCGCCCACAATGTTCACACCGTCGAAATGAACCTGCCCCTCGGCCCGTTGCCCCGGATACATATCGTACATCCGATTCAGCACGCGCAGTAATGTCGACTTTCCGCAACCAGACGGCCCAATGAAGGCTGTCGTCCTATTCTGATAAAGCGGTAACGTAATGTCCTTGAGCGCTCTGTGATCGCCGTAAAAGAAGTTTAAGTTTCTGACCGCGATTTTATCCCGCAACGGGGCGCTGGCAGCGTCAGGTTTAGCCACGACCGCAAGATGATGACTGGTACTCATGACGTCTTCCTCGTTCCAGCAAGCGAGCGTGCCAAGATGCTAAGCGCTAGCACCGACAGCGTAATGATCAACGCACCTGTCCAAGCCAAACTTTGCCATTCGTTGTAGGGACTCAGAGCGAATTGGAAGATAACGGCTGGCAGACTCGCCATCGGAGCGTTCAAATTGCTCGTGAAGAACTGATTGTTGAGAGCGGTGAAGAGCAACGGCGCTGTCTCGCCCGCTACGCGCGCGATCGCGAGCAAGATGCCTGTTATGATTCCAGCCCTCGCGGCCCGATAGCCTATCTGCCGGATCATCAATGCGCGCGGCAAGCCGATCGATGCGGCGGCTTCCCGAAGCGTGTTTGGTACCAAGACCAACATATCCTCGGTGGTTCGCACGACAACTGGGACAACAAGAACAGCGAGTGCAACTGCGCCTGCGACACCTGAAAAGTGGCCCATTGGCCGCACCATGACCTCATAGATAAAGAGGCCAACAACGATGGATGGCGCACTCAGCAAGATGTCATTGATGAAGCGGATCACGCTCGTCAGTTTTTCATGGCGCCCATACTCCGCCATGTAGGTTCCTGCGAGCATACCGATCGGCGTCCCGATCAGAATGCCCAGACCGGTCATTATCAAGCTTCCCATGATCGCATTGAGCAGACCCCCGTCCGAGCCCGGCGGCGGCGTCATTTGAGTGAAGACCCGCAGGGAAAGACCGCCAAATCCCTTCCAGAGCAAAACGCCCAAAATGACAGCGAGAATGGCCATGCCAATAACGGTCGCCGAAACGGAGGCGAAAACCGCGATGCCGTTCGCGCGCCGGCGAGAAGAATATCTTGCGAGCTCCATTAGCCGACCTTTCCTTCAATTCTCATCAACAAGAAGCGCGCGAGCGCCAGAACGATGAACGTGATGACGAACAGGATGAGACCCAGCGCGATCAGAGACGACGTGTAAAGATCGCCCACCGCCTCTGTAAATTCGTTTGCAATCGTCGCGGCAATCGTTGTTCCTGGCGCGAGCAATGACGCATTAATTTTGTGCGCATTGCCGATTACGAAGGTGACTGCCATCGTCTCACCGAGAGCTCGTCCGAGCCCGAGCATCACGCCGCCGATCACACCAACACGCGTATAGGGAAGCACGACAAAGCGCATGACCTCCCATGTACTGCACCCAAGGCCGTAGGCCGCCTCTTTGAGCACCGGCGGTACGGCGTCGAACACGTCACGCGAGATCGACGTGATAAATGGAAGAACCATGATGGCCAGAATGATACTGGCCGTGAAAATGCCAATTCCGTAAGGAGGGCCGGCGAACAAAGTCGATAGGACTGGGATGTTTCTTGTCGCAGCGATCAGCGTCGGCTGAACATGATCGGCGAAGAATGGGGCCAGAACAAACAAACCCCAAATACCGTAGATAATGCTGGGAATGCCGGCCAATAATTCAATTGCGATGCCAATCGGGCGGCGAAGCCATAACGGGCATAGCTCGGTCAGAAACATTGCGATGAGCAGTCCGAACGGAACTGCGATCAACATTGCGAGAAATGACGTAACAATAGTTCCGTAGATCGGCGCAACGGCTCCGAATTTTTCGGTGACCGGATTCCAGATCTGCGTGGAGACGAAGCTGAACCCAAACTCGCGAAAGGCAGGTATTGAACCAGAGATAAGAGATATGATGACGCCGCCAAGCATCATCAGAACGAAGATGGCAGCAGAGCGCGTCAAAATTCGAAAGAACGTATCGCTCGCTTTTAATTTCTGAAGCACGCGAGCGCGTTCGGCCACGTCTTGCGATGCTTCATCTTCATGCTGCCAAGCCACATCCACCACGGACGCCTCCAGGTTAATTAGCCCGCCGAATCATCATGACTACGGCCATTGGTAAGGCGAAGGAGCGGCGATTGTCGCCGCTCCTTCGTGCTTGTCAGTTCGAGGCTGCGAAGAGCGGCTGGCCACCGCTGTCCTTGATGCTGTTGGCCCAAACCTTCTTGATGCCGTTCACCACGCTCGAGGGCATCGGGACATAATCAAGGTTTTCCGCCATTGCATCGCCCTTCGGCGTGAAAGCCCAGCCGAAGAACTTCAGCGCTTCTTTGGTTGCTGCTACGTCATTCGGTTGAGTAGGGATCAGGACGAACGTCGAACCTGCAATTGGCCAGCTTTCAGCACCGGGCTGATCAGTGATCACGACGAAATAATGATCTGAATTGGCCCAGTCCGCATTCGCGGCGGCGGCCTGGAAAGCTGCCGCACTCGGCGACACGACCTTTCCGTCTTTATTGATCATGTTAACCGACGTCATCTTGTTTTGCTTGGCGTAAGCGTATTCGACGTATCCGATAGAGCCCTTGGTATTGGCAACGTTGTTTGCGACGCCTTCGTTGCCTTTCGCGCCAATGCCTACTGGCCACTCAACCGCCGTGGCAGCACCGACCTTCGACTTCCAATCGGAACTGACCTTCGCGAGGTAGTCGGTCCAGATGAAGGTCGTGCCGGATCCGTCCGAACGGTGCACGACGACGATGGCTTGGCTCGGCAGTTTCGCGGTGGGATTGAGCTTGGCGATTGCCGGATCGTCCCAGGTCTTGATGTCGCCCAGGAAGATTTTGGCAAGCGTGGCGCCGTCGAGCTTCAGTTCGCCAGGCTTGATCCCTTCAAGATTAACGACAGGAACGTCGCCGCCGCTGACGACAGGGAATTGCACGAGACCGGACTTTTGAAGGTCGGCGGGCTTCAGCGGCATGTCGGATGCGCCAAAGGTCACCGTACGGCTCTGGATTTGCTTGATGCCACCACCAGATCCGATGGACTGATAGTTCACGCCGACGCCATTTTCCTTTTTGTAGGCATCAGCCCATTTCGCAAGGATCGGGTACACGAAGGTCGAACCGGCCCCCGAGATGTCGTTGGCAAAAGCCGGAACAGCCGAAGCAACGGCGAGACCGGCAGCGACTAGCAATTTGGTGAATTTCACTGGCTCTCTCCTGTTTTGAGCGAGGCGCAGCTGTATTTGGCGCCTTCGAGCACCCCCGTTTGGGAGGGCCAACCGAGCTTCTATGGCCGTTAAATAACGGTCCCATGACAAATACGTCGGTATTTATCGACATATAACGTCATATTTGTGCATTGTAGCTCATATAAGTCGAGTCGTCCCGACTTATTGACGTTTTGGCAAGTTCCATTGCCTGATGGCTACGACGCGGAGCAAGATCCATGGCCTGGACCGAAATAAACCTCATGATCCAAATAATCGCCGGGATTTTGGGGGCTCACGCCGCCGCTACCGCCGTGAAAGACCATCATTTCGGTTTCTGGGGGCATAGCCTTGCCGGTATGATTGCCGGTGCACTCAGCGGCTACTTTTTGCAAGGAATCGTCAGCACGGTGGTGAGAGGGGACGGCGCAGTCGTTCAACCTGGAGCCGTCGACAACTTCGTTCTGCAGGCCTTAGCAGGCGCCGTCGTTGGTGCCATTGCCATGCTTCTGATCGGAATGATCAAACAAATCCGCCCTGAGAAGAGCTCCTGAGATCCAGAATACCTAGGTGGATTGGTAACGGCGGCACCAAGATCACACCTGCGGAGTTGCTTGCGCTTAAAGCGAACTTCTAACCGTGCGTCTGCACTTCTCCAGGCTCAAAAGCAAAGCCGGAGCCCCTGATCGTTCTGATCGGATGATTGCCGTCCGCATCACGCATGATCTTACGCATCTGCCCTATTTCGACATCGACATTGTTACCCGAGACCGTCGCTGTCGACCCCCAAACGGATGACTGAATGAACGCCCGGCTGATGGTTTGGCGGGGCCGCTCCATAAATATTTCCAGAATACGAAGCTGGCGCAGCGATAGATTAAGTTCGCTAGCGCCCCGCCATGCGCGAAGGGCTTCCCGATCCAGTATAAATTCTCCACATACAATGATGGGCTTCGGCAACGTCCGATTTTGAAGCACAGACATTTGCGGAGGTCCTTGCGATTAAACGGCCGACTGAGCTCGCAACGGAGAAGCGTGCAAAGGCAGAAGAAAAGTTATCGCCCAAGACATAACAAGCATCACAGCCGAGCCCAGGAGGCAGCCATTGATACCTGCAACCTGATAAAGGAAGCCCGATAGGACGATGCCGAGTAGTCGGCCAGCCGCGTTGGCCGCGTAATAAAAGCCGACATCCTCTGCGGCTTTCTCCGAACCCGCATAAGCAAGGATAAGATAAGAGTGCAGCGATGAATTGACGGCGAAGGGCAGTCCGAAGAAGGCCAGTCCGGCAACCAGAACCAAGTCTGGGCGGCTTACAACATCATACCGCATGACGATCATGAGGATGATAGGAACAGCGGCCAGTATCGCGCCCCATAGACGAGCTCCAGGAACTTCCCGGCTTAGTCCATCAGTGCTGCGTGCAACGAGTGAAGGTGCGATAGCCTGAATGAAACCATAGGCAATCGTCCAGGCGGCAAGGAATCCGCCGACACTTAAGAAATTCCAGCCTCTTGCATAGAGAAAGACCGGAAGACCGACGACAAACCAGACATCGCGAGCACCGAACATGAAGATACGCGCTGCTGCCAACAAGTTCACGCCGCGCGACTTTGCAAAAAGTTCGCGAATCGACTTCGAAGATTTGGCCTTACCGAGTTCGCGTGGCAGAGTAAGAAATCCCGCGATCATGATCAGCGCGATGAGTGCCGCCATTGCCCAAAGGGCGGCACGAAAGCCGATCACATCAAGCAGCAGACCACCGATAAAGAACCCCACGCCCTTCATGGCGTTCTTGGAGCCGGTGAACCAGGCCACCCACCGAAACAACTGACCGCTCCCATCGGCGGAAGTGGCCTTGATCGCCGATTTCGATGCGGTCTTTGTGACGTCCTTGGCGATACCCGCAATTCCTTGAGAGACCACCACCCACGCGACGGATAGGACGGCTCCCCATGCCGGGCTTAAAAGGGAGAGCATGATTAGACCGAAGATCTGCAAGGCCTGACCGGCTGCGAGCATCCGTGGGATACCGTACTTCGATGCAAAATAGCCGCCCGCGACATTGGCGACGATGCCGCCCGATTCATAAAGCAAGAACAGGAAAGCAAGGGTGAAAGGCGTATAGCCCAATCTGAAGAAGTGAAACAAAACCAGCATCCGCAGGGCGCCGTCCACCAAGGTGAACCCCCAATAAGAGGCCGTCACGATCAGATAATTTCTTGCCATGGTAGTCATAGGCCTGCCCTCCGCACAATGTTGGCAAGGTCGACCATGCGGCACGAATAGCCGATCTCGTTGTCGTACCAGGCATAGACTTTGAGCAGCGTGCCGTCGGTGACCATCGTGCTTTGTGCATCAACGATCGAACTACGACTATCGTTATTGTAGTCCGCCGAAACGAGAGGCCGCTTTTCGATTCCGAGAATGCCCGCGAGAACCGTTGCTTCTGCGGCTTCGAAGAGCTGGTTCACCTCAGCCACCGTCGTTTCTCGATTGAGTTCGAAAACGCAATCGGTGAGGCTTGCGTTCAGGACCGGCACACGAACAGCGTGACCGTTGAGCTTCCCTTTTAGCTCTGGATAAATGAGTGAAATTGCCGTCGCGCTACCGGTCGTTGTTGGCTGCATCGACAACATAGCCGACCGCGCCCTTCTCAGGTCCTTGTGAGGCGCATCAACGACAACATTGGTGTTGGTCGGGTCATGGATCGTTGTGATCTGTCCATGACGAATCCCGATTGCTTCGTGGATCACTTTCACCACCGGCGCGAGGCAATTGGTTGTGCAGGAAGCAGCGGTGAGAAGGCGGTGACTTGCGGGATCGTACAGTTTGTCGTTGACGCCAACGACGATATTGAGGGCACCCTCGTGCTTAACCGGAGCTGCGACAATTACTTTTTTGACGCCTCGGTCGAAATAACCCTGCAACTGATCAGGGCTAAGGAACTTGCCAGTACATTCGAGCACGATATCGCAGCCGATATCTCCCCACGCAACGTCAGCGGGATTCGCTTTGTCACTGAACCCAATACGCTTTGATCCTACCTCAAAGGATTGTTCGTTATTTACGCCGAATGACGTACGCCAGCGGCCATGAATGCTGTCAAACTCAAGCAAATGAACCGTCGCAGCTATGCCGCCTTTGAGTTCGTTGACGTGAACGATGTCTAACGTGTTGTCGCGATTAGGATCGTTATCTACGCGCGAAATCCCACCAAGCGCCGCTCGAAACGCCAAGCGCCCGATCCGACCCATGCCGTTAATACCAACTTTCATTATACCCTCTTATGGCGCGACGCGTGTCGTATCGCCAATCTCATCAAGACGCTTACTAAGAGCGATGCGATCAAGCGATGCGAACGGAAGATTGATAAAGATCTCTATTCGCCGCCGGAGCATCGCGTAGAGTTCGTTGAGCAACGTGGTGCGCTCGGTGTTAGAGCCGACAAATTTTGTGGGATCTGGAAGCGGCCAGGCTGCCGTGACAAATCGATCGCCGAAATCAGGACAGGCTTGACCTTCAGGCGTGTCGCAAAGCGCGATGATGAAATCCATCCGCGGCGCGTTAGGCCCCGTGAACTCATTCCACGATTTGCTACGCAAGCCCGAAACATCATGGCCAAGCGCTTTGAGACGCTCGATCACTTCTGGAAGAGGCGATTTAACCGGCTCTGATCCAGCAGAGTAGGCACGGAATTTCCCGCCCGCCAATCGATCGAGCAACGCTTCAGCCATGATCGACCGAGCGGAGTTGTGCGTGCAGAGAAACAGGACGTTGAAGGAAGGAAGCACAATGCTCGTTTCGCCTCTTGCATCAGGCGGCACGGCATCGGGAAAATAACCGCAAAGCTCCGGTCGTCCGCCGCAACAGTCTCGGGCCATAAAGTCGATGAGCGATCGAAAAGCGCCGGCATCGGCACGATAATTCATGGAGCGCCCGTCTTTTTCGACGTTGACGAGACCCGCGCGTGCCAAAATGCTCAAATGGTTCGACATCGTATTGTGCGGAACATCGCATCTCTTGGCGATCTCGCCTGCGGATACGCTTGCCGGATGTGCAGCGAGGAGAAGTCGCATTGTTTCAAGACGCGTCGGCTGTGCGAGCGAGCCGAAGCCTTCAATTGCGGCCTGTTCTATGATGCTCATGGGTGAAAATCCGTCATGTCCATATGTCCATACTTATGGACAAATTATATGACACCGGCATGACGGCGCAAGGCCTATGGCCTTTCATCAAAGGTTTTCTACGTCGCGTCTGCCAAAAAACGGCTGCGGACTGTCACTTAGGTGTCCACCAAGCCCATCCGCTGGAGCGTAAAAAAGCGCAGCCTCAATCACGCAGCCGAGTCACGATGGCACCTATTTGGGCGCTGGCGCTTATGAGACCGAAAAAGCGCTTTTGAAAGGATAGAAGTCCAAGGGTTCGCCAGCTTCGACGAAACCTGTCCCTGACTGAACCAGCGCGAAGCCGTCCGCGGCAACCAGGGGACTCAAGCTCGAAGAGCTTCCACTCCCCAGCTTATAAATAAGCGGCTCTCCCTCTTCGTTGGTCTTGCCAACCTGAACTGGGATAAATTCAGAACGGTTGAAGCGCCGCGGCAAATCTTCGGTACATCTCGCTTTTGTGCTGATGAGATGAGGCGGCTCAATTCCAAGCTTAGCGAACAGTGCGGGTCGTGCGAACAGCAAGAAATTGATCAACGCCGAGATCGGGTTGCCTGGCAGACCTACGATAGTCATCGCTCCGATACAGCCCTTGGCTATTGGCTTACCGGGCCTGATCGCGACGCTGAGACGCTGATACTCGCCGCCAGATTTTAGGATGGCCCTTTGCAAACAGTCAGTCTCGCTTCCCGAGATGCCGCCAGATGAGATGACCAGATCAACGCTCCGAGCCGCGTCTTTTAGAGCTTGCGACAATAATTCAGGATCATCAGGGCAAATCCCAAAGTCCATTACGTCGAACATTGGCGAGACCATCAGCGAGCGGAGCATCGGTCTGTTCACATCGACAATGCCATTCTGATTCAAATCCTGGCCGTTATCTGCAAGCTCATCGCCGGTGGATATGAGCCCTATACGGAGCGGTCGAACCACCTGGATTTGAGTGAGGCCAACTGCCGCGAGCATCGCAATATGTCTGGCGTCAATCATCGTGCCTTCAGGCAAAATGATCGAACCGGCGAGTATGTCCTCGCCTTGGCGCCGGATGTTTGCACCCTGACGCGGCACGCTGGAGATCAGGATCGTGTCACCGGCGAGGGTGACCTGTTCTTGGGGGATAATCGCCGCGACGTCCGGCGGCACTCGAGCGCCTGTCAAAATTCGTATAGCAGAACCGGGCGTACAATTACTGGTCACCGAATGGCCCGCGGCAGCACGGCCTGTGAGTTGAAAGGTCCTAGGAAACGCCGTCGAAAGATCTTCAAGGCAAATGCCGAAACCATCCATGGCGGAGTTATCGAAACGCGGAAGGGATATATCGGTCGTGATATCGGCAGCGGTGATTCGAGATATCGCCTGGCTGAGGCGAATGGAGACAGTACCAGCGATCGGCTGCACATCATTCAGGAAAATCTCTTGCGCCTGCTGAAGGGACAACAGCGATTGCCCCTTCGTGCAGTCATTCATATCCTGCTGAATTAAACTCTGATGAACATTCATGCGCCCCTCAATCGAAAAGGGGATTCCTCACGGAATCCCCTGCTCGCAATCAAGTTACATACTCGCTCGACTTGAAGGACAAATGCTTCACTCCTTCCGGAGCATCAGCGATCTTACGAATGTTGCCCCATGTCTGCTTGTAGTTCGGGACGATCAGCTCATTCACCCCTTTGGAGACCACATTGCCTTGCACGCCGGTCGGATAGCCGAACAGCATGAAAGCCTGTTTCCGCTTTGCGGTCGGTGTCGGGAGTGTCATCGCCTGCGTTGAGCCATTGTCGTTATAGATCTCAACCAGATCACCCTCCTTCAGACCGAGCTCGGTCATGTCAGACGGGTTCATCTCGATAAACGGATAGGGCCACCGGTCCATGACAAGTTCATTGTCAACGTCCAGATAAGCACTCTGCCACACGAGATTGGTACGGCCATTGTTGATCAGGAAGCGGAATTTTTCCTTCTCTGCTTGTTTGCCTGGAGCCTGAAGTCCCCGCCATGCAGACGCTGCAAACGAAGCTTTGCCGTCCTTGGAGTTGAATTTTCCATCCGCATAGAGACGCTTGGTGCCAACAATTTTCTGCTGATCACTGCTTGCAGCAGGAGAAGCGCCGGTTGAGGTGCCGCCTGCGACAGCTCCTGCCGCTTCCAATCCCGTCGCGGGCTCCTGAAAACCGTTGGTTCCCATGGCACGCAGACGCGCATACGTGACAAACTCACCGCCCTTTTCATGCTTGGCATAGCCATCCATGAATGCGTCTTCTTCCGTTTTCCAATCGAAGCCTTTGAATTTATCGGCAACGTCCTTTTTGCCGATTTCACGGAACACCCGCTCAAGATTGTTAGCGAGGCGCGCGGCGATGAGACAATCAGGCATCGATTGCCCTGGCGGGTCCATGTACCGCTCTGTCAGGCGCATACGCCGTTCGCCATTCATCGATGTCAGGTTCATTTCACCGGACGTCGCAGCAGGAAGAACGACGTGGCATGCTTCACCGATCTTGGTAGGCACAATATCGATGTTCACGGCAAATAGGCCGCCTTTTGCGATTGCATCGGTGATGGCTTTAACCATCGCGTTGCGATCGCCGTACGGAACCGCATTCATGGCGTCTTTAACGATGTCGGTTCTCTTCTTGTAGACCTTCTTGAACTCCATTGCATTCAGGGTGGTCTTGTAGTGGTCACATCCCCAGATGTGATGAACCGCTCCCTTCCCGCCGATGAGCAATTGATCGACATAAGCGGCAGGCTTACCGACGTGTGCGTCAGACGGCCGCGAATAGCCTTCCTGATGTCCACCCATGCGAACACAACCGCCACCAGGCCGTCCGATATTACCGGTGGCAAGAGCAACATTCACGAGCGCTTGGTTGGTTCTGTAGTTGTCGTTCCCCCAGATCAGGCCCTTCTCGTAGGCAAACATCGCACGCCGGCGTGCGCCGCCCGCTTTGGGTTCGGCAATCCAAGTGATCGCCTTGACGATATCGGCTTCGCTAAGTCCTGTGACCTTGGCCGCATCGGCGACCGAAACTTTATTGGCGGCCACCGCCTTATCGAAGTCCTTGGTGCTGGCTTGAATGAACGATTTGTCAATCCAGCCCTTGTCGGCAGCGTATGTAAACCAGGCGTTGAAGAGAATGAGATCCGTGCCGGAATTCAATGCAAGGTGAAGGACATTGTCCTTCCCGGCCTCAACTTCACAGGCATTGACGGTGACGGTACGCCTCGGATCAACAATAACGATGCGTGCGCGATCCACCGGCTCGTTACCGAATTCGGCTTTCTTCTTGTCGGATGTCGAACCTCGTAAATTCGGTATCCAATGATTGAGGAAGTAATTGGTTTGGGTCTCTAGGGCGTTCGTGCCGACGGCAACGATAGTATCGGCCAATTCGGCATCTTCGTAACAATTGTTAAGTTCGCCGATGCCCATATCGCGCGTTCCATGCACCTCGGAATTGTAGGCGGGGCGATTATGGATGCGGATATTCTTAATCTTCATCGCACCGAAATAGAGCTTGCCCGTGCCCCAGGTGTTTTCATAGCCGCCACCGGCACCACCATGGTCATAGGCTGAGACGAAAAGTGCATCTTCGCCCTGTTTGGCGATCACGGCCGCGGTTACCCTGGCAACCAAATCAAGCGCGTCATCCCAGCTTGTCGGCTGCATTTGCCCATAGCGCCATACGAGAGGATCTGTTAGCCGCTGAAGCTGCGTGTTGCGCTGGCGCGAGTAACTCATCTCAGCGATCCGGGCGCCCCTTGGCGATCCAAGACCCGAGTTGACCACGCAGTTTTTGTCGGGCTTGACGACCAGGTGCACATCGTGGCCGTTCTGCTTCACGATGTTGTACATCGACGGCGCATACCAATTGCCTGTGTCCGATTCTTGCTGCTTGGAAAGGTCGACACCAAATTTATTTTGATTTGGCGCAGTCCCACCTTCATAGCGGGCATCCCAAGTATAAGCCTTGTAGCCGCATCCGACGATGCAGTAGTGGCAGACGACGTTGTGCTCTTTTGCGTCCGCAGGAATGATCGGAAGATGACCGATTTGGCGCTTGTACGTCATGTTCTTTCTCCTCACAAAACGTTCGAGAGACGGCCGTAGAGCAGTTCGTCTACGCCCTCGGCGTAGATGTCGCCCTTCTCGTCGATACGAAGCGTGTATTGCGGGAGGTTCTGCGTCGCCTGCCCCCAAATTTGCTGACCACCTTTCTCGCAATCGAACCGCGAGTAATGGCCGGGGCAGTTCATCGTCTTGTCGGAGGCGACATAATTCAGCGGAAAGCCCTTATGCGGGCAGACTGTCGTAAATCCAACGATATCGCCGTCGGCACCAACGCCACCCACAACTCGTTGCCCGAGCTTGATCAAGACACCTGGCGCATCATCATCCGGGTAGTTGACGGCAAGCGGCTCATTCACTTTCAGATCGGCGACATTGCCGAGTCTGCTTTTTGGGTAACGAATTAATGTCGAGGGTGCTTGGTCAGCTTTTGCTTCAGTCGATAAAACTGAAACGGCGGCGGCGGCCGCGGTCATTGCGCCCGCACTGCTCAGAAAATGACGGCGGCCAGCATCGACCAACTTGTCGCAACTTTTCATGATGATCTCCCCAGATCATTGCTTGTTTTGTCCCATCGGACGGGGAGCACCTTGCAGGGATCGCGCCAATCAACCTTGGCATTGAAACACTTGAACTTTCGGGTGCGCGACGGTCGCAGGTGGCCAGCACATGTTCGGGCTTCCGAACATGTTGCAGTGCCGTTGGTTCAGGAATGCGAACGATAGTGTGCTGCTTGCTGGAGCAGCCTCCAATCGTAATTCGTCTACGTCGCACGACGCCTTAAGGAGGCTCCGGTCACATCAATCGGTCATTGAGTCATGCCCGGGTCATCGGTACTTAAGCCAAGCCGCCGCATTTTTTCCCAAAGAGTGGTTCGGCCAATCCCCAGAATCTTCGATGCCGTCCCGATTTCACCGTTCGCGGTTTGAAGGACGCGAAGAATATGACGCCGCTCCGCGTCTTGCCTGACGTCTTCCAGGGATTCCAGATTCTCGCGTGAGGCGCTTCGTTCCGTCGCAGGAAACAAATCGCCGGGCATAATCCATTCATCCAGACCAAGCGCAACGGCGCGCTCGACCCTATTTCTGAGTTCACGAACGTTTCCAGGCCATGGGTAATGTAAGGCGGATTGTTCCGCGAGCGCGCTAAATCCTCTGATGTCGCGGCTTGCCGTTGCCGAGAACTCATTCAGGAATTTGTTCATCAGCCAAGGAATGTCATCGCGGCGTGCGCGAAGGGAAGGGACATCGATCGTGACCACATTGATTCGGTAATAGAGATCCTCACGAAAGCGCCCCTTTTGAACAAGCTCGAACAAGTTCTGGTTGGTAGCCGCAATCAATCGGCCACTGAAAGGCAGAGCGGCCTCGCCCCCTACCCGGTTGAATTTTCGTTCCTCAAGTAGTCGCAGCAGCTTCGCCTGAAGCTCAAGCCGCATATCGCCGATCTCATCCAAGAATAAGATTCCGGCGCCGCTTCGTTCGGCATATCCAACGTGCCGCTGCGCTGCTCCGGTGAAAGCTCCTTTTTCATGGCCAAAAAGTTCGCTTTCCATCAATTCAGAAGGGATGGCAGCACAATTGACCGCAATGAATGGCTGCTCACTACGCGGCGACGTTGCATGCAGGAAACGAGCGGCAACCTCTTTACCGCTACCTGTTTCTCCCGTGAGCAGGACAGTGGATGGTAGAGGAGCTAGCCGTTCGATTAAGTGAGCAAGATCTTTAGCAGGCTGGGAATATCCAAGCGCCTCGGAGACAATCGAAGATTGCTGAGGTCTAAAAATCTCGGCGAGGCGTGTCAGAAACCGGTCCATATCGAATGGCTTCGTCACATAATCCCGTGCTCCAGCACGCATCAGCCTGACGGCTTGGTCGATATCTCCCTGCCCCGTAATGAACATGAAGGGAGCCGCATTGCCGCTTCGGGTCGCTTCAGTGAAAAATTGCTCACCGTTCATATCAGGAAGCCGAATATCGCAGACGATGGCGTCGAAGCGACTGCTTTCGATTTCTTTGACCGCGGTTTCGCCGTCCTGCCACCATTTGACACCGATGCCATCCAGCGTCAGCCGTTGGATCAGGCTTTCACCCATGACTGGATCGTCCTCTACCAGTCCAACTAATCGTTGTTCACGCGGCACTGGCCAACTCCGGTCTTGTAAGAGGGATATGAATGAGAATTTCCGTGCCTGGCTCCGCCGGCCGGATGCTAATGCGCCCGCCCAGTTGAACGACAAGCCTACTCGTTGTCCAAAGACCGAGTCCCCCTTCGGACCGGGGCGGAGTGAGATTAGTTGCTGTGAGAACCTCAGCGGCCCAATCTGGCAAACCTGGGCCGCAGTCCTTTACGACTATTTCGAGCTGCTCATCGCTGCTTGTCGTGAGCGTGATGGTCGCGCCATCAGGTGAGGCAGCTATCGCGTTAAGGAGTAAATTCAAAATCGCCTGTCTAATCGGCGTCGCCGGAACAGGCATCTTCTCGACAAGACCGTTGATCATCTCGATCCGTATGGACCGGCGCTTCGCTTCCGGTGCGACGAGAAGCTTAAGATCATCAATGTCACTCGGCTCCAGCGGCCTTGATTGACTATCGGAGCGGTAGACCGTCAGCGTTGTCCTCACGGTATCTTTGATACCATTTAGGCCACGCTCAAGCAGAGCCAACGAGCGCTCCCGAACATGTTCAATAGCGCCGTGACTCTTGAGTGTGGAAAGAGCATTGAAAAGGCCGCCGAGTGGATTGTTGATCTCGTGAGCCAGCGACGATGCCAAACGTCCCAGGCTGCCAAGGCGTTTTTCTTCGGCCAACCGTATCGCAAGCTCTTCACGATCTCGCATCGACCGGACCAACGCGTTGTAGGACCTGAAGAGACGACGGAATTCGCCGGACGTCTTTGACAAGTCTGAGGACGGTATAAAATCAGCATGGCCGTCCTGAGCTGCGCCAAGATGATCCGTGAGCACCCTGACCGGTGACATCATCCGCATCACTAAAAACCAACCTGCCAACGCAAGCGTGAGCGTAAGGACGCCATTGCTGATCGTTAAGGCCCACAGAACATCCCGCCGTTCAGCGGCAAGATGGCGTGTGTCGAATGTTGCAAAAATGATCCCGGCCGTTCGACCTGGATACGAAAGTACACGCATCGCACTCGCGGTGTTCGCGCCTGCCTCGAAGCTGAATTTGCTAGCGGGCAAGGTTGCGGTGATTTGTGAGCCGATGGGATGGATGCGAGGATCTGACGCAGCGATCACGAATCTATCTGCATTGGTGACGATCGTCTCGGTAGCTCGCAGGCCGCGGTTTATCGTTTTGGCTCTGTCGATCGCGTCGTAAACTTCCCAATTATCTTCGCGCAAAAGCGCAGGCGTAATTGAGGACGATAGACCGTCCAGATAACTTTGTGAAAGGTCGGACAGGAAACGAGTCTGTGTTTCTTCGAGACGACGCAGAACCTGCTCCGAAACGATCACACCGACCGTAATCATCAGGGCCGCAACGGCAAGCGGGACTTTAACTGTAACGGGCCATTTCCCGAGGCGGGTCATCAATATCATCCCGCTGCTGCAACCAAGGCCGCTTTCGCCGCGATGGTTTCGTAAAGGCTTGGCTGCTCGCTAGCGAAGCCATCGAGCTGGAGCATGGCCAGAACCGCCCGCCCTTCTTCGGTTTTATGGATATCGAGAAGAGCGGCTTTTAGTAGCGATAGTTTCTGGCTGTCCGGCGGGTTCTTCCGTGCGGCAATAGGGGGAAAGCCCAGCCATTCAGACGCTGAAAGAACGCGCGTACCTGACACGAGCGCGGGTTCGAGGTTTGCAACCACATCGTAAACGTAGCCATCCACCGACCCTGACTGAGCAAGACCGGACGCGACCGCACGAATGACATTGCGATGCCCATAAGTGAAGATAGACCTGCGGAAGAAGTTCTCCGGCCTTACATCCATCGCCGCGAGTTGGGCCCGAGTAACAAGAAAGCCGGAATTCGAATCCGGATCTGAGAAAGCGTGAATATCTCCCCGCAGATCTGCCAGCGTTTGAGCGTCTCGCGCTTTGTCGACGATGAGATAGGATTGATACAGTGGCTTCTGATGCCAGAGCGGCACAGCAACGAGCTGCAGTTCACGGTGATGCGCAACGTAGGGATAACCGCAAATCCACGCAGCATCCAACTGACCAGAAATCAGCATAGCCGTGATTTCTTGATAGGTACGCCGTTCGACCAGATTTACCGGAAGGCCGGTTGTAAGTTGTAGATAGGATTGCAGCCGGCCAAGAAGCTCCAGGTCCGACGTTAAAAAAACAGGCGTAAGGCCGAAATGGATTGCCCTTTCCGATGCCGGTTCGGACGAGGCATGAGCGTGCCTCGAAAGCAGCAGCGCCACGCTACTCCCTAAAACCGCACGCCGGGACAGCTCAGTCTTGGACGCCATTCGACCTCTCCAGACAGATCGACAAGTCTAGCGGCAATTAGAAACCTTATAAAGTGCGACGTGGGCGCAACTTTTTTGCTATCGCATCGCAATATTGCGATCTGCACAAATGATCGAGCGATAAAATTAGTCCAGTTGAACGACTTCGCCGTCTTCTTTCACGAACCGGCGAACCGGATGATCGAGCAAGGTGAGGACCGTTTCCGAAGGACGGCAAAGCTTCGTGCCTTTGGGAGTTATAACAATCGGCCGGTTGATAAGAATCGGATGAGCCAACATGAAGTCCAATAGTTCCTCATCAGACCATTTTGGATCATCAAGTCCGAGTTCCTTGTAAGGAGTTCCTCTTTCCCTCAGCAGATCTCGGACAGATATTCCCAATGCGGCAATCAGCTCTTTCAGCCGCTCACGTGTTGGCGGGGTCTTTAAATATTCGATCACGACCGGTTCTTCTCCACTCTGTTTGATCATCGCAAGCGTATTGCGCGACGTCCCACAGGCAGGGTTATGGTAGATTGTCACGGTCATGACCGAATTTCAGCGGACTCGCGGGATGCTCCCGCCTCGTACCATCCTCGGGTGGCCTTTACGATCCGCACGACCGAAAGCATCACAGGCACCTCAACCAGTACGCCAACAACGGTCGCCAGTGCCGCGCCGGAATCCAAGCCGAATAGGCTGATGGCGGCAGCAACTGCGAGCTCGAAGAAATTACTAGCACCAATCAGAGCCGCAGGGGCGGCTACACACCAGGCCACACCGAAGCGACGGCTTAGCCAATACGCGATGCCTGCATTGAGATAGACCTGGATCAAGATCGGCACTGCGAGAATCGCAATTACGATAGGCTGCCGCAGGATTTGTTCACCTTGAAAGCCGAACAGCAGCACCAAGGTTGCCAGAAGAGCGATGAGCGAGACCGGCTGAAGCCGCGCCAAAGTCCGCTCAAAGAGTCCATTGCCCGCCCGGATCATGGAGCCTCGCCAAAGCTGGGCAACCACGACGGGGACGACGATGTAAAGCACCACGGACAACAATAACGTGGCCCATGGCACTGTTATGGAAGCAACACCGAGCAACAGGCCAACGAGTGGCGCAAACAAGAACACCATAAGGACGTCGTTCAGCGCGACCTGGCTGAGTGTGTAATGAGGCTCGCCTTCGCAGAGATTCGACCAGACAAAGACCATCGCAGTGCACGGTGCTGCCGCCAGCAGAATAAGTCCGGCAATGTAGGACGGGATTTGCGCTGAGGGCAGCATCGGAGCAAAGACGTGCCCGATGAAAAAGCTGCCGAGTAGAGCCATCGAGAAGGGCTTCACTGCCCAATTGACGAACAATGTCACACCGACGCCGCGCCAATGTTCACGAACGCTTCCCAGCGCCCCGAAATCGATCTTGAGCAGCATCGGCACGATCATAAGCCAGATCAGCACTGCTACAGGAAGATTGACGTTAGCAATTTCGGCAGATGCAACGGTCGCGAAGAAGCCCGGCATCACATGGCCCAGAGCCACGCCCGCGACAATGCAGAGTGCCACCCAGAGTGTCAGATAGCGTTCGAAAGTATTCATCATTGCACCGGGTTAAATTGAACGGCGTCCCGACGATCAGGCGCGGGACTTTTCCTTTTTTGACTTTGTGGCGTCGCAAGCTTTGAGGCTGCTGAGAACTGGCGCACAGATATCCGGCCTGCCGCCGCAGCAGTCCTGCAGCAGAAACAGAGCGATGGACTGAAATGTCTGAAGATTGGCGCGATAGACGATCGTTCGGCTGCGGCGCTCGGATGTCACCAGGTCAGCCCGCGCAAGAACAGAAAGATGCGCCGAAAGCGTATTCTGAGGCACTTCCAGAATCCTAGCGAGGTCACCCGCAGGCAAGCCATCTGGCTCCTGCTTCACCAGAATTTTGAAGGCTGCGAGACGCGTATTTTGCGCAAGCGCGGCCATTGCGAGGATAGCGAGTTCATTATCCATAAATCTAGATGTATGGATATATTGCGCTCTTGTCAACTGACTCTGAAAGCTCAATTCACGACATTTCAATTATTATAGAATTGTTGTTGACACCATCCTCTCGTGTGTCATGATGCCACCCATGAAGATCGATGATGCAGCTGCCCGGCTTGAGGCTTTGGGCAACACAACCCGGTTGAAGATCTACCGAGCCCTCATTCGTGCGGGCCATGCCGGCATGCCGGCCGGGAAGCTGAGTGAGAAGCTTAAGGTGGCGGCCTCTACAATGTCGTATCACCTCAAAGAGCTCATGATGGTGGGATTGGTTACGCAAAGGCGCGAAGGGAAGACCCTATTCTGCCATGCAGAATATGACACCATGCGAGGATTAGTAGATTTCCTTGTTGCGGAATGCTGCGTCGAGGACGGTTGCGCGGATACAAAATCGGCAGCGTAGTTTTGTCTTAGCGAATTATTCGATATTTCTCGAAGTATAGGAGATTCTCGTGAGCAAGAATGTCGTCGTTATCGGAGCGGGTCCTGTAGGCCTTGCCGCGGCTTCTCACCTTTTAGAGCGCGGTCTCAATCCCACGGTTCTTGAAGCGGGACCAGCAGCTGGCCACGCCGTTCGACAATGGAAGCACGTCCAGCTGTTCTCGCCCTGGGAATACAACGTCGATAAGGCCGCAGGACGCTTGTTGTCTTCAACGGGATGGAATTCACCTGCTCCGCATGTCTATCCGACGGGCCAAGAGCTACTTGAGCAATATCTCGAACCTCTGGCAACCCGTACCGTTCTAAAGGACATCATCCGCACGGCGAGCCGCGTCGTGGCCATCAGTCGTCTCGGTTACGATAAGGCAAAAACAAAGGGCCGAGAGAGTGCGCCGTTTGAAATTCGATATCAGAATGGCAAGGGCCCCGAAACATTACGCGCCGATGCCATTATCGACACCTCGGGAACGTGGTCGACGCCCAATCCTGCCGGTGCAAATGGCCTTCCCGCTATCGGAGAGTCCGGCCTGGCTAATCGTATAGCCTATGCAATGCCAGATATTCGCGGCACTCATCGGTCACGCTATGCAGGCAAGACGGTAGCCGTGCTGGGAGCCGGTCATTCTGCCATCGGCACGTTGATGGAACTGGCCCATCTTCAGGATGATGCGCCCGACACTGAGATTCTTTGGCTGTTGCGAGGCTCGAATCCTTCGAAGGCTTTTGGCGGCGGCGCGAACGATAAACTTGCCGCGCGGGGGGAACTAGGATCTGCCTTTGCGACGATTGTTGCGGCAGGCAAAGTCCGCGTTGAGCCGGGCTTTAGTGTGAGCCACATTACGGCTGCCAACGAACGGCTTCGTATTGGCGCGGGATCAGCCTGTTGCGGGCGCCATGTCGTTGCCGACGAATTGATTGTCGCGACTGGCTTCCGCCCCGATCTCTCATTTCTTAGCGAACTGCGGCTTGGCTTGGATCCAGCAATCGACGCGCCGGTGGCATTGGCCCCTTTGATCGATCCGAACGAGCACAGTTGTGGCACGGTACGTCCTCACGGCGCGCGGGAGTTGGCCCAGCCCGAGCCAGGGCTCTATCTGGCTGGCATGAAATCCTACGGTCGCGCCCCGACGTTTTTGATGATCACCGGCTACGAACAGGTGCGGTCGATTGCCGCCGACATCGCCGGGGACAAGGAGGCTGCCGCCCGCGTTGAATTGGAATTGCCGGAAACCGGCGTTTGCACACGGGGCGGTGTAGAGAACGGTTCGGCTGCTGGGTGCTGCGGTGGCCCGGCGCCGGTTGGTACGGATGCTTGTTGCAGCGACGATGCAATAGCCAAAGAAGCAGGCAAATCCGGATGTGGCTGCGCATAAGGCCATGATGACGAAGGATCGCCAGCTTCCGGTCATTCTCGTGCTTGGGACGACGCAGACGTTGGCCTGGGCATCGAGCTACTATCTACCGGCAATACTGGCCGATCCGATTGCCAACGATCTTGGAATTTCCAGCAATTGGTTCTTCGCAGCGTTCTCGGCGTCGCTTGTTATCTCAGGATTGCTCGGACCTCACGTCGGGCGCCAAATTGATCTCGTTGGAGGCCGCCGCGTTTTATGCGCATCCAACGTAATCTTGGCAGCAGGATTAGCCCTGCTGGGAGTTTCCACATCGATCTGGATGATGCTGGGGGCTTGGCTGCTGCTCGGTGTCGGCATGGGATTTGGCCTCTACGATGCCGCATTCGCAGCTCTCGGACGCACCTACGGCGACGACGCACGAAGGGCGATCACGGGTATTACGCTGCTCGCCGGTTTTGCAAGCACGATCGGGTGGCCTTTAAGCTCCTTAGGCCTTGAACATTTTGGTTGGCGGCAAACCTGCTTTGCATGGGCTGCGGCGCATATCTTGATCGGCTTGCCGCTCAATCTGCTGCTACCTAAGACCGAATGCTCAAAGCATGAACACACAAACGGGATAACTCCGCACATCATCATCGATCGAACGATGGTGCTATTGGCCTTCGCTTTTGCTGCAGCCTGGACCGTGACGGCGGCGATGGCTGCCCATCTACCTCGGATCGTCGAATCTCTCGGCGCGACACCCGCCCAGGCTGTATTCGCAGGAGCAATGATTGGGCCTGCTCAGGTTGCAGCCCGAATTGCAGAAGCTGGCCTGCTCAAAAAGTACCATCCCTTGATCTCGACCAGATTAGCTTGCATCAGCCATCCCATCGGAGCCTGTCTTATCGGACTGCTCGGTGGTAGCGGGGCAGCTCTGTTTGCGTTGTTGCATGGTGCCGGGAACGGCATCCTAACAATTGCCCGAGGCACCCTTCCCCTCGCGATTTTCGGCCCCGAAAATTATGGCTATCGTCTGGGTATCCTAGGTGCACCATCCCGCATTTGTCAGGCGCTCGCCCCGTTGGGATTTGGACTTCTCATCGACCTTTTTGGCGGCAAGGTTTTAATTATATCTTCATTGCTGAGTATCGCCGCATTGATGGCTTTGCTCATGCTTTCAGGCATGTCTCAGCACGTGGAAGACGACACGAACCAACATGTAAGCAAGGAATGTCCTCCCCCCGTGCAAGATATCGTTTGAATACTATCGGAGCCAAGATGTCCGCTATGCTAGTGGGCGCTAAAGGACAGGCTCTCGATCACCCGACATTCACTCACGTGCCCGCACCCGCATTCGTCCACCATACGCTGCAACTCAGCGCGAAGCGTGGCGAGATCCATGATGCGTTGCTCTATCTCGGCGATGTGACGCCGCGCTATTTCATCAATCTGCGTGCAAGACTCGTTTGGCTTCGCGCTCAATGCCAAAAGTTCGCGGATCGCATCAACCTCGAATCCCAGATCGCGAGCGTGCCGGATAAACTTTAGCCGCGTAACATGTTCCGTGTTGTATCGGCGCTGCTGACCTCCGGTGCGTGGCGGGAGGGGCATCAATTCGATCTGCTCGTAGTAACGAATCGTCGGAACCTTGACCCCAGTGCGCCGCGCCAGTTCCCCGATTGAAATATCCATCGCCATAAACCCCTTGAACCTCTAGTCACTATAGAGATTACAGTGCTTCGCGAAAGGGAGACCCTGCATGGCAGACAATTGCCGCAATCACGAAACGAAGACCTGCTGCACGCCACCTCCGTTATTGCCACCGACAACAGCTGACGTGCTTGGGGCGCAAGATTGCTGCTGTTCTGGGGGAGTGCCGACCTTTGACGGCATGGATCCACGCTATAAGCAGATTCTCTGGATCGTTATCGGCCTCAACGGCGCAATGTTCTTGGCCGAGATGATTGCTGGTCAGCTTGCTGGATCGCAAGCATTGCAGGCAGATGCCCTCGATTTCCTTGGCGATACCATCACGTATGGGCTAAGCCTCGCCGTCATCGGCACATCGTTGCGTACACGAGCGACAGCCGCCCTGTTCAAGGGGCTTTCTCTGAGCGTAATGGGCGCTTGGGTGATCGGCTCGACAATTTACCGAACATTCGTGCTCGGTGTTCCGAGTGCCGAAGTAATGGGCATTATCGGCTTTATGGCTCTTGCCGCCAACCTTGCATCGGTTGGCCTCCTGATGCCTTACAAAGATGGTGATGCAAATGTGCGGTCGGTATGGCTCTGCTCCCGTAATGACGCCATCGGCAACGTGGCTGTGGTGTTCGCCGCGTTGGGCGTCTGGGGAACGACGACACCCTGGCCCGATCTGATCGTCGCTGCCGTCATGGCAGGAATTTTCCTGACCTCCGCTGTTCAAATCCTGCAGCAGGCATGGAGCGAGTATTCAAAAAATCCGCTGCCGTCTTGAGTGCCAATCGAAACAGCTGGACTAATTCATCTTCCGCACATGTCCCAGACTACTAGGGTGCCGCCCTATATCACGGCTTCGTCAGCCCTAGAGGCTTTTCATTGGACGCCTCCTGTGAGATTTTACCCTCGTGAAACGTCAGGGAACCATAAATCGGTTGCTCGCGATCGCTATGATCGTGGGGCTTACTATGGCTCCGTTCTCCCGACCCGTTATGGCTGCGGCATCGCCCGACGCCTCAATGGCGGCGATGGCTGATCACGCATCCGCACCATCAGTGACGGATGACGCGGCTATTGATATGTCCGCAACGGACATGTCTCAAGATATGCCGTGCTGTCCATCAAAGGCTCCCTCCCCGGCTGGTTGTGACAAGTGCGTCTTCATGGCTGCCTGTGCGGCGAAGTGCTTTAGCGGCATATCTGCTTCGTTTTTCCAGCCATTTTTAGCTACTTCCGTACGGGTTGCTCTGCTGCGGAATGAATCCTGGCCCGATAGCCTCGCTCATCCACCTCCTCACCAACCTCCTCGAAGCTTGATCTGATCGGCGCTTTCCGCGCCGTGCTGCCGCGTGACTTGTTCACGCGGATCGACGCATGCCGTTCGCGGCAATCTTGATCATTCGAGGAATTTTAAAATGAAGAAGCTCTATTCTCCGCGCGTCCTTCGGGCGGCGTTCGTTACACTTGCCGTGGCCGGTTCAATCACCGCAGCACAGGCCGACATCAAGAACTATGAATTCCAGCTCGTTGGACAGACCATTCATGCCGGTCCGGATCAGACCATCACAGTAAGGCTGGTCAATAAGACGACGGGCAAAGCTGTGCCCGACGCTGTGATCATCGCAACCCGGCTCGACATGGCTCCCGAGGGCATGCAGGAGATGGCTACAAAAGTCGTGGCTGTGCCCGGAGCCGAGGCTGGCACCTACAAGTTCAAAGCAACCTTCGGAATGGCGGGTCGCTGGCAGCTCTCGCTTGGTGCCAAGGTGCAAGGCGAGACAGGGACGGTTGAAAACAAGCTCGTCATCACGGCTCAAAAATGAGGACCGCCAGCGTAGTTGTCGCTGCCGCCGCCGCTTTTGCGGCGGTGGGTGGCGGTCTTATTGTCAATTCCAGCCCGGCAAAACTCACGAGACTTGCAATCATTGCCCCTGCCGCCGCCCAACCCAACGACGCAACGGTCTATTACAGGGACCCTGACGGCAAACCGTTCTACTCGTCGGTGCCAAAGAAGACAGCAGACGGACGTGATTATGTGGCCGTTCCTTCGGCTGACGACGTCAATTTCGACAAACCTCCAGCAGCCGAGCACACATCCACGACGGCGGCGGACCGCCGGATCAAATACTACCGCAATCCGATGGGATTGCCTGACACATCGCCTACGCCCAAGAAGGACTCGATGGGGATGGATTACATCCCTGTGTACGAAGGTGAAGATACCGACGATGGATCGGTGAAGCTCTCGCCCGAGAAGATCCAGCGCACCGGCGTTCAATCAGAGCCCGCGATACCTCGCGTCATTCGAACTCTCGTTCGAGCGCCAGGCACAATCCAACTCGATGAGCGCCGGATTTCGGTGATCTCGATGCGATCGGAAAGCTGGATTCAGAAGGTCGCCAACGTCACCACAGGTACGAAAGTCACCAAGGGCGAGCCGCTCATGGAGATTTACAGCCCAGCGGTGGCATCAGCAGCGGCAGAATATCTTTCGACAATCAATTCTCCAGTGACCAGTGGGAATGAGCGTTACGGACGAGGGTCGCGCCAGCGGTTAATGAACCTTGACGTCCCGGACGCTGCAATTACCGCCATTGAAAAAAGCCGGACCGTTCCAATCGCCGTTGAGTGGTCCGCTCCGCGCGACGGCATTGTGCTTGAGCGTAACGCTGTCGAGGGCATGCGCGCGCAGCCCGGCGACGTTTTGTTTCGGGTGGCAGATGTTTCGGTCGTGTGGGCAATGATTGATGTTGCCGAACGCGATCTGGGCGCAATAGCGGTGGGCCAGCCGGTCATCGTACGAGCCCGCAGCTTTCCGGGACGGCAATTCAAAGGAACGATCAGCGTCATCTATCCGCAGGTTAATCGCGATACACGGACGGCGCGGGTCCGCGTTGAATTGGCAAACCCGGACTATGCGCTCCTTCCCGATATGTATGTCGATGCGAATATCGATATCGGCAGTCCGCAGCCCGTGCTTGCCGTTCCCGAAAATGCCGTTCTTGATACCGGTAGCCGACAGGCCGTACTTATCGACAAAGGACAAGGCCGACTTGAACCGCGCGATGTCAAGCTCGGTCATCGTGGCAATGGTTACATCGAAATCCGCGAGGGTGTCAGCAAGGGCGAGCGGGTTGTTGTCTCTGCCAATTTCCTGATCGACGCCGAAAGCAATTTGAAGGCCGCTCTCAAGGGTTTTTCTGATGCGGGAGGGCAGCCATGATTGCCCGTGTTATCAGCTGGTCGGCCCGTAACCTGTTGCTGGTTTTGTTTGGTACAGGATTTGCGGCCGCCGCTGGCTTCTACGCACTGCTTCATCTTCCGCTTGATGCGATCCCAGACCTCTCCGACACGCAGGTGATCGTCTACACCGAGTATCCCGGCCAAGCGCCACAGGTGATCGAGGATCAGGTCACTTACCCGCTGACGACGGCGATGCTCACCGTGCCACGATCAAAAGTCGTGCGTGGGTTCTCATTCTTTGGCGTCTCATTCGTCTACGTTATTTTCGAAGACGGCACCGACATCTATTGGGCACGATCACGCGTGCTGGAATCTCTCAATGGGGCAGCCGCGCGATTACCAGTTGGGGTAACGCCAACGATTGGTCCAGATGCCACCGGCGTTGGTTGGGTCTATCAATACGCTGTGATGTCGAAGCAGTTAAATCTTGCCGACACGCGCACCATTCAGGATTGGAATCTGAAATTCGCACTGGCGAAAGCCGAAGGCGTTGCGGAAGTGGCCAGCGTCGGCGGCTTCGTGAAGCAGTACAATGTCGTCCTCGATCCGCAGCGCATGCGCGATCTCGGTATCACCATGCAGAAGATGCGTGACGCGATCCGGGCCAGCAATACTGATGTTGGTGGCAGGACGGTCGAGCTCTCGGAATTCGAATACGTCATTCGCGGCAAGGGGTATCTGAAGAATATCAATGACCTCGGCAATATTGTGCTTAAGACAAACAATGGCACGCCGGTTTTGCTGCGCGATGTTGCTCGCGTCGAACTCGGACCCGACGAGCGCCGCGGCATTACCGAGCTCAATGGTGAGGGAGAAGTCACAAGCGGCATCGTGTTGCAACGTTTTGGTGCCAACGCGCTCGACGTCATCGATAACGTCAAGAAGCGGTTCAAGGAAATTGCCAGTAGTCTGCCAAAATCGGTCGAGATCGTTCCGGTCTATGACCGCTCCAATCTAATCAACTCAGCCATAGCGACGCTCAGGCATACGTTGCTCGAGGAAAGTGCCATCGTCGCGCTGGTTTGCATCATCTTCCTGCTGCATGTCCGCAGCGCACTGGTCGCGATCCTCATGCTGCCGGTCGGAGTGCTGATGGCGTTCAGCGCGATGAAACTGCTCGGGATCGGCTCAAACATCATGAGTCTCGGCGGTATCGCGATTGCGATCGGTGCCATGGTCGATGCGGCCATTGTCATGATCGAGAATGCGCATAAGCACCTGGAGCGGGCTCAACCTGGACAGTCAAGACTCGAGATACTGATCGAAGCGGCGTCGGAGGTCGGGCCCGCGCTGTTCTTCAGCTTGCTGGTTATCACCGTGTCGTTCATGCCGATCTTCACGCTGGAGGCACAGGAAGGGCGGATGTTCAGTCCGCTGGCCTTCACCAAGACATTTTCAATGGCTGCTGCTGCTTTGTTGTCGGTGACGCTGGTCCCGGCGCTGATGATCATATTTGTCCGCGGCAAAATCGTTCCAGAACACAAAAATCCGATCAACCGCTTCCTGATCTGGATCTATCGCCCCGTCATCAAAGCGGTGATGCGCGCCAAAGGGTCGGTGATCGTGCTGTCATTGGCGATTCTGGCAGTGACGATCTGGCCCGCGCGGCAACTCGGCACTGAATTTATGCCAAATCTCAACGAAGGCACGCTGCTCTTTATGCCGACGACACTGCCGGGCATTTCCGTCACCAAAGCGGGTGAGCTGCTACAGATGCAAGACAGGATCATCCGGTCGTTTCCAGAGGTTGCGTCCGTTTACGGCAAAGCTGGCCGCGCTTCGACGGCGACCGATCCCGCGCCGCCGGAAATGTTCGAGACCATCATCAACCTGAAACCGAAGGAGGGGTGGCGACCCGGCGTGACGATCGACAGTCTGATTGCGGAGATGGACAAGGCGTTGCAGTTTCCCGGCGTCTCGAATGCCTGGACCATGCCGATCAAAGCCCGCATCGACATGCTATCGACCGGCATCCGAACGCCAGTTGGCGTCAAAGTGATGGGACCCGATCTCGTCGAAATCGACAAGCTCGCCAAGCAAATCGAGCATGTGTTGAAGGCTGTCCCCGGCACTTCTTCGGCTTATGCCGAACGCGCGATAGGCGGTTACTATCTCGACATTACGCCTGATCGCGCTGCCTTGGCGCGCTATGGCATCATGGTGCAGGACGTCCAGGATGTGATCGCGACCGCACTCGGTGGCCAGACCGTGACCACGACGGTGGAAGGCAGAGAGCGCTTTAGCGTAAATATGCGCTATCCGCGGGATATGCGCGACAATCCGCAAGCCATCGCGAATGATGTCCTCGTGCCGATGCCAGCCGGCGGCGCGGTGCCACTTGGCGAAGTCGCGGAAATTCAACTCACGAGGGGCCCGACCTCGATCCGCACCGAAAACGGACAGTTGGCGACATACATCTATGTCGATATTCGCGATCGTGATCTCGGCGGTTACGTTGCAGATGCCCAGCAGGCGGTGCAGGCCAGCATCAAGTTTCCACCGGGCTATTATGTGGTGTGGAGCGGCCAGTACGAATATCTCGAGCGCGCTGCGGCTCGCCTCAAGATCGTCGTGCCCGTGACGCTGATGATTATCTTCTTGCTTCTGTATCTTAACTTCCGCTCCATCACAGAAACTATGATCGTGATGCTGTCGCTGCCATTCGCACTGGTAGGCGGGCTCTGGCTGATGTGGTGGCTCGGCTTTAATCTGTCCGTTGCAGTGGTCGTCGGCTTCATCGCTCTTGCTGGTGTCGCCGCCGAAACCGGTGTCGTTATGCTGATCTACCTCAATCAAGCGCTCCTCGAGATACAAGCGAAGTGCAAGATGGAAGGTCGTGCTCTGTCACGCGGCGATCTTCATGATGCAATCATGGAGGGCGCGGTTGAGCGTGTTCGGCCCAAGATCATGACGGTCGTCGCCATCATGGCGGGGCTTTTGCCGATCATGTGGAGCACAGGTACGGGATCTGAGATTATGCAACGGATCGCTGTGCCGATGATCGGAGGCATGATCTCTTCCACCCTTCTGACCCTCATAGTCATTCCGGCGATCTTTGGATTGATTAAGGGAATTGGTCTGAAGGATGCAGGCGGCTAAATGAGCCGTCGCTCGAAGGTTTTAAAATTCACGGAAAGCGGGCGAAAGCGATCGACTTCAGGACACAATATTGGTACACATGGAGGCGTCGGGATTTCAATAAATGCCTGATTTTATTGGTTTCTTGGTGAATTCAGGGCAATCCCTCCCTCTCCGCCAGTTTCGCGTCTTCCTGAGCCCTAAAGGCAAGCTCCTGTAAAATCAGGATTTTACGTACGCAGCGACGCCTCGACAGAGGCAAAAAACGTGCGTTTATCAGCGGACGGCGCACAGGCTGTGGTCACCAGCCGATGCCTTGACGCGTCCATTTCTGTTAGCGGCTCGCCGCACGCACGTTTTTTCTTGAACGGACAATTAGCCCACAGAACACAATGCCGGCCGTCAAAGTCGTGTGGCCGCTGAACATCACGAGGCCGAGTCCCCACCCTTGCCAGGTGACAAGAACACCAAGTGCAGCCAGCAAAGCACAAGTCCCGATAACACGCAGGGCGTAAGTCACGGACGACCGCAGAGGCCCGCCCAGAAACTCGCGCTGCTGGCGGCGCGTGGCGAATGCAAGCGCAACAAACCCCGCAAGGCACAACGAAAACACCGCCGCGTGAATCATTCCGCGCCTCCGCCCGCGGCGACAGCGATCGGCGCTCGACGACTTGTCTTGCGCGTGGATCGAGAGCCTGTTTTCTGGCGTGCCGCACGCAGGGCGAGGACGGCATGGAGGGCGGCAAGCACCCAGCACATGATGTCGATCCCCGCAAACACCCAGTCGCCTGTCGCGAGGCTGTGCCACAGCGGCCGCTGAGTTGTCAGCGCGTTGAGAACCGGCAGCAGAAACAGAAGAGCCGATGCCATTCCCAGTTGCTCGACCCAGGCTGCTTTTGCCGGACGCAGCAGCGCATGCAACAACATGAGAGCCCAGACGATAAAGAACACGTTGATTTCCCAGTTGGCGCGGCCAGCCAGCGAAGACGGCAGCAGGCGGTTCGCCCACAGGAACGATGTCATGGCGACCGAGAGCCCGGCGATGCTTGCAATATTCATCCGCTCGACGAGACGGAAGCCGAAGTAAGGCCGCTGGGGGTCCGGCAGCTTCTCTCGCCGCTTGACGGTCCACATCACGAGGCCGGTCCCGACCATCGCTGTCCCCATAGCGCTGACAAGAAAATAAAGCCACCGCGTGACGGTGTCGCTGAAGCGTCCGAGATGGAGCGCATAGAATACGCCGCGCGTCTCCGCCGCGGGCCCAACGCTCTCGCTCACATTCAGCAGTTTTCCGGTCGTGCCTTCAAACATCATGTATTGCGGACTCATGGATACGCGGCCCGGTTCGCCGCGCACCACGGTCACCCGCGCGGCCGCATCTCCGGCGTGAACAACATTGACCCGTCCGATATTATTCTGGCCCCAACGTTCCTGGGCCTGCCGCACCATGTCTTCGACCGGAGCGAGTGGCGCTTTCTGGCCGCTCGGCTTGCCTGGTGGAACGAACGCGCTGAGTTCAGCCGTAAGCTGCGCGCGTTCCGCCGGTGTCTTGAATGCCGCGCGTTCACCCCATGGCATGTACAGCGCCATCAATGTCACCAGCCCGCTATAGGTAATCATGGCATGGAACGGCAAGCCGAAAACCGACAGCGCGTTATGCGCATCGAGCCACGAACGCTGTCCCTTGCGCCAGCGGAAGGTGAAGAAATCGACGAAGATTTTTTTATGCGTGATGACGCCGCTGATGATGGCGACGAGCATGAACATGGCGGCGATGCCGGCGAGCCATCGTCCCCACACCACCGGCATGTAATGAAACTGAAAATGATAGCGATAGAAAAATTCGCCGCCCAACGTTTCGCGCGAGGCGACCTTTTCGCCCGTTGCCGGATCGAAATGGGCTTCAGCGAAACCGCGCTGGCCCGGCGTGCGGGCGGACGTGCGCCAGAACGCATAGACACTGTTATTGCGCGCGTCAGGAACCCTCATGCTCCACTGCGACGTGCCGCCGTCCATGCGGCTGAATTCATTCGCGATGCGTTGCGCCACCGCCGCAGGATCCGGCACCTGAACAAGATGCGGCAGCTCCGGCCGCGCCCATTGCGAGAGCTCATCCTTGAAATAGGACACCGTGCCGGTGAGAAACATGGAGTAGAGAACCCAGCCCAGCAGAAGCCCCGCCCACGTGTGCAGGCTGGACATGCTCTGGCGGATGCCCCGGCCAGCCGGCTTTGGATTCTGATCCGTCTTCACGTCCTCGTCCCGTCGTCAGGAAACAGACCACGCCGCCGGCAACAGCAGGACAGCTACGATCATCAGGCCCACCCAAGCCTTCGTCGCGCTCCGCACGGCGAAGACCCAGATCACGGCGCCCGCATATATAATGAAGCTCGCCAGCATACCGGTGAGCACCGCCTGCGGTTTGCTCATCGGCAGAGCAAGCACGGCAACGCTCGAAAGCGCGGCCACCGCATAGCCGCCGAACAGCGCGGCGACGATGCGCGAGATCAGCGGCCCCGCAGAGCGGACCCGATGGACCAGGATGCTCATTTGCCCGGCGTTGCAGGCGGACCCGGCGGGATCGGGTCAAGGCCGCTGTCGCTGATATAAGTGAGCGTGGTGGCGTAGCTTACGGCATCATACTTTTCAGCGCCGCCCGCGCCTTGACGCTCGCCGCTGCTGTTATCGTTGACGCTGACTTCCGCGACATAAACGCCCTTCCACGGCATGTCGAACTTCACAAGGCCCTGTGCATCGGTGTGCGCTTCCCTGGACCAGCCGGACTGCGTGACCAGCGTTACCTTCGCCTTGGCTTTTGGGTGCCCCTTGAAGACAAGCTTGAACTGACCCGCATCGCCTGTCGGCACCAGATCGAGCACGAGTTTCGGCTGCTGCGCCGCAAAGCCGGTGATCAGGCGCGCCGCCGGATAGAACCAGTTGATGACGTCCTTGTCCTTCTGCTTCCAGGTATAAAGCGGATAGCTCGCATCCTCGGCGACGAGGCTTTCACCGCTTGCCGCCTTGAATGGCAGCGCGAAACCATTCGCGATCTTGGTGGCGTCGGACTTCTGCTCGCCCTTGGCGGAGATGAGCGTGCCAGTCGGCTTTGCAAACTTATCCAGCAAGCCCGGCGATGCCTCGCGCAAGTTTTCGCCAAACTCGCCGAAGCGCACGACGGCGTTCTGCCCTTCCGGCTGCTCGATCCAGATCTGGTGCGCCTGTGCAGACGTCACCACGCCGACCAACGCAACGGCAACAATCGATAGCTTCATCATGCAACCCACCTCACAAAACATCCTCGCATGAACGGCAAGCGCATGAAGGATCCGGTATCTACACAAGCCTAAGCCGGAGCCGCGCTATGCGGCTCCGGCAATCGCAGAACTTTTCTTCTTCGCATCAGGAGAACACCGGTCGCCAGCGACCTCCCTTTTGCGTGTTGGCACGGATCGTCAGAAGTCGAACGCTGCCGATACCAGATAGGTTCGCGGCGATCCGACCGTCACGAATGTTCCTGTCGTCAGCCAGTAGTTCTTGTCGAACAGGTTTTCGATATTCGCACGGAACGTAACGGGCCGTCCGTTGATCGCCGTCTTGTAGCGCGCGCCAATATCGACGCGGGTCCAATCAGGATAGCGTAGAAGATTGGCCGTGGTGAGATACGATCCGGAAGTATAGATCACGCGCCCGTTGAGAGCCAGACCATCCACCCAGGGCGTATCCCAGTCGAGGCCTGCAGACAAAGTCCTGTTCGGCACGCCCGCGGCATCGTTGCCGCGTTCCGCGGGGTTGGTGGGGTTCGTCAGCTCGGGACGCAGGAATGTGATGCCGCCCATGGCGCGCAGACCAGGCATAACCTCGCCATAGGCCGTCAACTCCAGACCGCGATTCCGCTGCTCGCCATCATAGGCTCGCACGTTCGCCGGTGTCGTGATCAAGCTGGGACGGGTGATCTGGAACAGTGCTGCCGTCGTCGTCACGCGGCCCCAATCGATCTTGACGCCCGCCTCTGCTTGCTTCGACTTGTAGGGAGCAAGCACGCTACCCGTGTTGGCATAACCTGGGCCAACGTTCGTGCCCTGACTGAGACCCTCGGCGTAATTCGCGTAGAATGAAACGTTATGCCAGGGCTTGATGACCACACCGCCAAGAGGCGTGGTCGCGGACGAATCGTAGCCATTTCCCGTCGGGAGGCCGGTGAGATAGTTGTAAGGATCCTGCTTGACGTTCTGGCGCCGGACGCCCGCGGTTACCAGGATCGCGTCGTTCAAGAACGACATGGTGTCGACGATCGCGACGCTCGTGAGCGTCACATCGTTGCTCTTGCCCTGCGGCGGGCGCCCGCCCGCAATCGTCGGAAGCGGCGACGGATTATAGATATTCGACGGGGCATATCCGGAACCGGACTGAAGGGATGTCACATACCCATAGCCGGTTTCCTGATTAAAGCCGGTATAGACGACGTTCAATTTGTGCTTGATGAAGCCCGTATTGAACTGCGAGCGCAAACCCACATTGCCGCTGACAGTCTTGTTGTAGAAGTCATAATAGGCGTTGTAGACATTAAAATTGCCGAACTGGTCCATACCGCTTGAAACACCGGTGACGCGAGAATCGGCAAGATTCTGTTCGCCGCGCCCGTCGCGGTAACCGATGCCTGCATAAGCAGTCAGCCAGTCCGTCAGGTCGTACTCAATATTCGAGGCGATGGTGTTGTCCCGCTGCTTGAGCATCGTGCCCGGATACCAATTGCTGCGCGCGTCGGGCGGCGCCGGAATGAAGGGCACGGCACCATTAATCGTCATCTGCGGGCGGAAGTTCTTGGTATCGTCGTTTTGTGAAATCGCATCGAACGTCCAGCGCAGACGCTCGCCGCGATAGTCGAGCGACAAAGCACCGATGCCGCTCCGCCAGTTGCCGTCGTCGATCGAGGCTTCGCCATTCCGCCCCACGCCATTGAAGCGGATGCCCCACTCCTTGTTCTCGCCGAAACGGCGGCTGGTGTCCAAATACACCCCGTAGTTTCCAGCGCTCATGAAGTACGGCGTCACCCGCGTGAACGGCACCTCGGTCGCGCGCTTGCTGAGGATATTGATGCCGCCACCGACGCTGCCGCTCGGAGCCATGCCGTTGATAAGGGCGCCCGGACCCTTGAGCAATTCGATCCGCTCGACGATCTGAGCGGGCACGTGGTTGGGGGCCATCAATCCATAGAGGCCGTTGAAACCGACGTCGCTGGCGGGAACGGAGAAGCCGCGAATCTGGAACGTGTCGTCGAAGCCGTTGCTGCCCGTGGTCAGCCGCACCGACGAATCGTTGATCAGCGTATCGGCTGCGGTGCGCGCCTGCTGGTCCTCGATCAGCTTGGAGGTGTAGTTCACCGTGCTGAACGGCGTGTTCATCACGTTCGTGCTGCCCAACAAGCCGAGCGTGCCGCCCTGCGCCACCTGCCCGCCTGCGTAGGCAGGCGCCGGAGCACCGATCGTGCGGGTCGACCCCATTGTAGGGACCGGCGCAGTCGCAGGCGGCTGTTCGGCGCGGCGTGGAGCAGCACGCACGACACGTTGCGATGTGCGGCGCGGCCGTGTGGCGCGTGTCGTCTGCGCGCGCGGTCGCGGCGCATCGATCGATACCTGAGGCAAGACCTGCGAAGGCGCGCTCTGCGCATCGGCTTGAGACGTGCCCGCGCCGGTCATGCACAACGACAGAACGCTCGTCGCAACGCCGACATACAAGCGGCTTTTGTATTTCGCGAAATATTCCACTGATACCCCCCAGCATCATTCGATTGCAGGTTCGACTAAGAAATCGAAGGTGCGGGGGCAATAGAGTGAAGTTAGAATCTATCTATGCGGTCGGACAAAAGTGGCAAAATACATGCATCTTTGTATTCCGCGCGACGTATTGACGCGCAAGGATCGCAGCGTCGATGCATGTGAACTGTGCAGCAATACAGCGTCCCATTTACGGTCATAGCTGCGTATTGAGTGCGCGAGAGAAGGGGGCCGCATGATCGTGGCTATCACGAGCCGACGTTGCCGCCCGCGATACGACCGGCACGCATCTGCGCCCAGGTTGCAGCGGGCGTTTGGGTGCTTCTTTAAACCAACCAAGCAAAGAGCTAGAAAGTCTCTAAATCATCGAGCTTGATACTCCAAGGTCTCGTGCTTCTATTCACGAATATGCGCAGCCACCGAGCCACACCCGTGAACGAGCGTCTCAGCCTGCTGAATGGGGCCCTTGTGGTATCGGCTGGCGTCAACAGCTTCGATGCTCCCGTCCATGTCAACGCAACATTGAAACCCGGCGTGAAGGTGGTGGTGCTGTTGAGCGGCCGCATGCAGATCAAGATCGGCAGCGACACCGCGAGCGAGATTTGCGGGCCTGCCTCGTTCGTGATTCGGAACACGAATGAAGCGTCGCGGGATCAGGTCTATTCGCCCGGCATTCCGGTGCGATATGCCCTGATCCAGATGGACGAGGGAATTTGCGGCGAGGAACTCGCCTCCATGCTCGATGGCACACGCGGCGCCGTCGAGGAAACCCACAAGACAAACGGCGTAACCCTGCTCACCTCATCGGCGAGCAACATGCAGCAATCGCTGGCTCGCCAGCTCATGAATTGCCCATTCGCCGGCCCTGAACGGACTCTCTATCTCGGTGGGAAGGCGCTGCAACTGGCCTCTCTCACGGTGGCCCAATGCGTTTCCGATGCGACCGAGCTTAAAACGCCGCCGCTCTCGTCGCGCGAAAGCGAGAAGATCCGTCAGGCCAAGGACATTCTGATCGCCGAAATGCGCAAGCCTCCCTCTCTCAGCGCATTGGCCCGCCGGGTGGGGCTGAACGTCAGAAAACTCAACCTCGGATTCAGGCGCCTCTTCGGTGCCACCGTTTTCGGTTTCCTGCAGGAATATCGTCTGGAGGTGGCCTACAAGCTGCTTGCCAGCGGCGAAATGAGCGTCTCCGAGGCGGCGTTTCACGTCGGTTACCGCGCCACGCATTTCACCACGATCTTCCGGCGGCGCTTTGGAATCTCTCCAAGCCAGATCAATTAAACGCCTTGTTTACAAGGGTTTTTAGCAGTTTTGAACGCCCCTAAACTGCAACGAAGCTAAGAGTCCCGCAACCGAACGTCCCAGGGATTGCCCGCTCTCCCGCCATTGGGCATGGCGTCATGAGACATGAGCGGCCGGACGGGCGGCGGCGTTGGGGGCTAGAAGATAATGGCACGATTTCGGTTGATGCGTCAGAGCGGTCTTGGACTGGCCGGGCTGAGCGCGATTGTTCTCTCGGTGTCGGCGACACCATCCGATGCGCAACAATCCGGAGCCACGACGCTCGATCCGATTCATATCGATTCCCCGGTCAAGAGAGCCAAGCCGCGCGTGGCCTCGCAGAAGCGGGCCCCGCGTAACGCGCCACGGCGCGCCGCAGCCGCGCGCCAGCCCGATGCCGACAGGCAGGTGCAGCCGCTCTTCGTGGAATCGCCGAAAGGACATGTCGATGGCATCGTCGCCCATCGCAGCATGACCGGAACCAAAACCGACGCCTCGCTGCTCGAGACACCTCAATCCATCACGGTGGTCACGCAGGATCAGGTTCAGGCGCAGGGCGCGCGCAGCATCGCAGAGGCGCTCCGCTACGAGCCAGGCATCGTATCCGAAAGCCGAATTGGCGACCGCTTCGACAACGTCTTCGCGCGCGGTTTCGGCGGATTCGGCGCCAACGCGAACTACGTGCATTTCTGGGATGGCTTGCGGCTGCCTCGCGGCGCCAACTACGCAAACCCTTCCGTCGATCCCTATTTGCTGGAGCGGATCGAAGTCCTGCGCGGCCCTGCTTCGATCCTTTATGGCCAGAACAATCCCGGCGGCCTCGTCAATCTGGTCAGCAAGAGTCCGACCGCGGTGCCGTTCAACGAGATTTTCACCCGGTTCGGCGATCACGGCAGGATCGAGGGCGGCTTCGACCTGTCGGGCCCGGTCGACAAGAACGGCCAGCTTCTGTACCGGATCACCGGCCTCGGCCGCTACGGCGAAAATGAAGTCAATTACACGACATCCGAACGCTACCTCATTGCGCCATCCTTCACCTGGCGTCCCGATGCCGACACCAAGCTGACGGTGCGCGCGAGCTACGATCACGACCCATCCAGCTTCCAGCCGAACTGGCTGCCCGCGCTCGGCACGTTGCAGAAGAATCCGAACGGACAGATCCCGCGCAATTTCTTCTCGGGACACCCGGACTACAATTCCTACAACCGCGAACAGTCGACCATCGGCTATGAGTTCGAGCAGCGCCTGAACGAGACGTGGACGGTACGACAGAATTTCCGCTACATGCATCTCAACAGCGACTTCAAGGCCGTGTCGGTTTCGGCCGGTGGACCGAGCCCCATCGGCTACGTGCCCGCCGGTCAGTGCGGCGGCATTGCCAATTTGTGTCTGAACCGCACCTCCACGCATTATGTCGAAAGCCTCGATGCCGTGACGCTCGACAATCAGGCGCAGGCCAAATTCGATACCGGCGCACTGCGGCACACCGCCCTGTTCGGCGTCGACTACCAATGGAGTTCGGCGAACGCACTTTCCAACAACCTCGGCGGCCCCGGCCTCGCCGTGCCTCCGGTGAATTTCCTCAATCCGAACTACGGCACGATAGCGACGCTTCCGTCGCTGCTCTTTTCGACGGATCAGGATCGCAGCCAGGTCGGGATCTACGCGCAGGATCAGATTCGCCTCGACAAATGGGCGTTCGTCTTCGGCGTGCGCAACGACCAGTCGAAACAATCGACGCAGTCGGTCAGGCTCTCAGATGGTCTGGTAAGCGGCGTGGCCAAGCCGGACGACTCGGCCTGGACCTGGCGCGCGGGTGCGACTTACCTGTTCGACAACGGCTTTGCACCTTACATCAGCTACTCGACATCGTTCGATCCGACGCTGGGCACCGACTTCACCGGCGCGGCGTTTATTCCCACCACCGGCAAACAGCTGGAAGGCGGCCTCAAATATCAGCCCACTTGGTTCAACGGCTTCTTCATGGTGTCGGTGTTCGACATCCGCCAGAAGAACGTGCTGATGATGGATAGCGTCCATGCAGCGGCGGGGTATCCGCAGTGCACGGCATCCGCCAACTACTGCCAGACGCAGGCGGGTGAAGTGCGCTCGACCGGCGTCGAGTTGAGCGGTAAGGCAACTCCGGTTCCCGGCCTCGATCTGATCGCCTCGTATTCCTACACGGATATTCGCATCACCGAGAGCCCGCAGATCGTCACCGGCATTCCGCTGGTGGGGAAACGCCCGGTCGGCGCGCCCGCGAACACCGCAGCACTGTGGGGTGACTACACGTTCCAGTACGGTTCACTGCGCGGCTTCGGCTTCGGCGGCGGCGTGCGCTACATCGGCTCGTCCTACGGCGACAACATCAATTCCGCCGCCATGGTGGTGCCCTCCTACACGCTCGCCGATCTCGCCGTGCATTACGATCTCGGGGAACTGAATCGGCAGTTCAAGGGCTGGAAGGTGGCGTTCAACGTCAACAACCTGTTCGACAAGGAATATGTCTCGGCCTGCGCATCCAACACCCAGTGCTTCTATGGCTCCGGCCGGACCTATCTCGCCTCGACGCGCTTCCAGTGGTGATATAAGCCGATTGGCGCGAAAAAGCGTAAGCGGTGCGTGAGGCGTAGCAGGATGGCGGACGGAACGATCGCGCGGACGGAGACGCGGGACTTGCGTTCCCGCCACGGCCGCGATTATCGGATTTTCGTATCGTGCCCTGCGGCCGAGGCGCCGCCGCCGGGCTACCCGGTTCTCTATCTGCTCGATGGCAACGCGACATTCGCGAGCGCCGCCATGGGCGTGGCGCTGCAATCGCGGCGGCCGGAGGTGACGGGGGTCGTCCCTGCAATTGTGGTCGGAATCGGTTATCCGGTCGACGACTATCTCGATTCCGTGCGCCGGACTTACGATTACACCCCCGACGTGCCGAAGGAGGCCTTGTCACGGCGCCCCGACGGCTCCGCATGGCCAGCCACCGGCGGCGCCGGCCACTTTCTCGATTTCATCGAGCTTGAATTGAAACCCGCCATTGCGCGAATGCTTCCGACCGACCCCGCACGGCAAGCCATCTTCGGTCATTCGTTCGGCGGCCTGTTCGTTCTCAACGCCCTGTTCACGCGACCCGGCACATTCCGCAGTTATATTGCAGCAAGCCCTTCGATCTGGTTCGGCAACCGTACCATCCTCGGAAAGCGCGACGCGTTTCTCGCAGGGCCGCCGCCGGTGCTGCGCTCCGATCTGCTGGTGACGGTCGGCGATGCCGAACAGGCATCGACCGATCCGGAAAGCCAGGGCGCGGGCGATACAACCAAGACCGACTGGATCAGGCGAAACCGCATGGTCGAAAACGCCGCCGAGCTTGTCGGATCGCTCTCGGGCACATCCCGGCTCAACGTGACATTCAAGCAGTTCGAAGGCGAAAACCACAGTTCGGTTCTGCTGCCTGCGATCGGTCGCTCCCTGCGGTTCGCGCTGGGGCCGGGCTCATCATGAGATTTTCGTCTTTGGCAATTGCGGCGATCACCGGTCTGGCGATGCTGCTGCCGGCGCTCTCATCACAGGCGGCCGCCGCCGATGGGCCGGTGACATTCAAGGACATCACCGGGCAATCCATTTCGTTGCCGCAACCGGCCAAGCGCATCCTGCTCGCGGAAGGCCGCCAGATCTTCGCGATTTCACTGATCCATCCCGATCCTGTCAGCGTGCTGGCCGGATGGCTCGGCGACATGCGCCGCAGCGATCCGAAAACCTACGAATTGTACCGCAACAAATTTCCGGCCATCGAATCCATTCCCGTCCTCGGCATGGGCAATGACGGCTCGTTCTCCGTCGAGCGGGCCATCGCCGCGAAACCGGACGTCGCCGTGCTCGGCATGGGGTTCGCGCCAGGCGGCCACGCCAGCGAGATCGCCAAGCAATTGGAAGCTGCCGGGATTCCGGTCGTCTTCACCGATTTCTTCGTCGATCCATTCCGCAACATGCTGCCAAGCATGCGCATTCTGGGACATGTGCTCGGCCGCGACGCACAGGCGGCCGCCTATATCGCCTTTTATCAGGAGCACATGGACCGGATCGCTGCGCGACTGTCGCAGCACATTGGCAAGCCTCCAAGCGTTCTGGTCGAAACCCATGCGGGCATGGGAGAATGCTGCTTCTCGCCGGGCAAGAAGAATTTCGGCGAATACATCGCCTTCGCGGGCGGCGACAGCATATCCGCCGGCGCCATTCCCGGCCCGAACGGGCATCTCAGCCTCGAATACGTGATCGCCCGCAATCCCGACATTTACGTCGCCACCGGCGGGTCGCACCTCGCCGCGATCGGTGGGCTCGTCATCGGGCCGGGCTACGACCTGACGGAAATCCGCTCGCGCCTTGCAAAGCTGGCCGCACGGCCGGGCTTCTCTGCAATCAACGCGGTGCAAACTGGCCGCGTCCACGGCCTGTTCCACAATATCATATCGACCCCGGTCAACATCGTCGCGATCGAGGCTCTGGCGAAGTGGATAAATCCGTCGCTGTTCGGCGATGTCGATCCGGAACGCACCATGGCGGACATCAATGCGAAATTCCTGGCCGTTCCGTTACAAGGCATCTATCTGGTCGACCTGAAATGAGCGCCGCGGCAATGTCCTGTTGCGCCGTGGCCGGGAGCGAGGATCGGTGGAAGATTTGACGCGCATGCCTGCGGGTGCTCCGGCGGATACGACTTCTGTCGCCGCCCGCTATGACGCGTTTGTGCGCCGGCGCATCGCTATCACCGCTTCCCTTCTCGTTATCGCACTGGCGGCTTTTCTGCTCGATCTGGTCACCGGGCCATCGGACATGAGCGCGCTGCAGGTTTGGAATGCGCTGTTCGACAGCGGCAGCGCATCGCATTCCGCGCTGTCCATCGTCTGGCAGGTGAGGCTGCCGCAAGCGTGCCTGGCGGTTCTCGTGGGAATGGCGCTGTCGCTCGCCGGCGCAGAGATGCAGACCATCCTCAACAACCCGCTGGCAAGTCCCTTCACCCTCGGCGTGTCGTCGGCCGCCGCTTTCGGCGCGGCGCTTGCCATCATCGTCGGCGCGGGATTGCCCGGCATCTCGCAAAACTGGATCGTGCCGGCCAATGCCTTCGTGTTCGCGGCGGCATCCGTGATCCTGCTGCAGGGCGTCGCCCGGATTCGAGGCTCGGGAATCGACACGTTGGTGCTTTGCGGCATCGCGCTGTTCTTCACCTTCAATGCACTCACCGCGCTCCTGCAATTCCTCGCCAGCCAGCAAGCCCTGCAACAGCTCGTGTTCTGGATCATGGGCAGCCTCGCCCGCGCCGACTGGCCGAAAGTGCAGGTGCTGGCGATCGTCGTCGTCATCATCGCGCCGCTCTCCTTCGCATCGAGCTGGCAGTTGACGGTGTTGCGCCTCGGCGAGGATCGCGCGCGCAGTTCCGGCATCAATGTCGGGCGCCTGCGGTTCATGTCGCTGCTGCGCGTCAGCCTATTGACGGCCGCCGCCATGGCGTTCGTGGGCACGATCGGATTCGTCGGCCTCGCGGGCCCCCACATCGCGCGGCTGCTGCTGGGGGAAGACCATCGCTTCTTTCTTCCGGCCAGCGCGATGACCGGCGCTGCCATCATGGCGCTGGCATCGATTGCCAGCAAAACGATCCTGCCGGGCGCGCTCATCCCGATCGGCATTGTCACGGCGCTGATCGGGCTTCCGGTGTTTTTCTCGCTGATCCTTCGGCCACGGAGAATCGGGTGATGGACGCGACGAGCCTCGACCTTTGCATCGGGAATCTTTCCGTCGGCTACGGCAAAAAGCCGGTGATCCGCGATTTATCACTTTCTCCTATTCGTGCAGGACAGGTGACGGCTCTCGTTGGCCCGAACGCAGCCGGCAAGACGACATTGCTGCGAACTGTCGCAGGTTTGCTGAAAGCCACCGGCCACGTCGCCGTTCGCGGATCGAACCTGCTCGGGATGTCTGCCGTCGAACGATCCGCAATCGTCTCATACATGCCGCAGTCCATGCCGGAACGCGCCTCTCTCACTGTATTGGAAAGCGTGCTGGCAACCTGGCACGCCGTCCGACGTGACGGGACGAGCCAAATCGAAAATCCGCGCGACCGGGCGATTGCCCTGCTCGACCGTCTTGGGATCATCGACATTGCGCTCGAGCCGCTGGATTGCCTGTCCGGCGGCCAGCGCCAGCTCTGCAGCCTCGCCCAATCGCTGATCTCCAATCCGGCAGCGCTGCTGCTGGACGAACCC
>Ga0182735_1000170_pt1 | contig 74692 bp, 61 predicted proteins | sample eDN5th30CKraftMG_FD_128524 | JGI IMG/M metagenome (GOLD analysis project Ga0182735, IMG submission 128524) | Enriched Miracle-Growth compost microbial communities from Emeryville, California, USA - eDNA 5th pass 30_C Kraft MG (version 2) (version 2) ... | reverse complement strand
CATGAAGAACATGACGCCCCACGTTCCCAGTACCAGCATGGTCTGGCCGAAGTCGGGCTGCGCCACCAAGAGCGAAATGACCACCGCCAAAAGGATCATGGCGAACAGGTTGCCCGGAATGTCGGGCTGGCGCCGATGTTCGGCGAACAGCCACGCGCAGACGATGACGAAGGCCGGCTTGAGGAATTCGGATGGCTGGATCGACAGGCCGGCAAGCGAAACCCAGCGCCGCGCGCCCTTCACCTCGACGCCGACGTAGAGAACGGCGACCATCAGCACCAGCATGATGCCGAGCAACACCAGCGCCAGCCTGCGGATATAGCGCGATTCCAGGAAGGACACCGCCAGCATGACCACCAGCGCCGGGATCGTGAAGACGATCTGGCGCGTGGCGAAATGGAACGGGTCGAGCCCGATACGCAGCGCGACCGCCGGGCTGGCGGCGAAGGAAAGCACGATGCCGAGCCCCATCAGCGACAGGAATGCGGCGAGGAACCAGCGGTCGACGGTCCACCACCAGGTGGCGACCGGGCTTGTGTCGAGACGGCTTGCCTGTGCCATTATCGCTTCTCTCCGATTGGGAGCACCCCTTCGATAGCACGCGCAGCTTGCCTGAAGAATTCGCCGCGCTTCTCGAAGTTCTGGAACTGGTCGAAACTGGCGCAGGCCGGCGACAACAGCACCACCGCCTCGCCGCTGTCGTCGGCTTCCGCGTCGCGGGCCGCATGCTCGACGGCGGCCTGCAAGGTTCCCGAAATCTCGTAGGGAACGCTTTCGCCAAGCGTGGCCGAAAACGCGGGGGCCGCCTCGCCGATCAGGTAGGCACGCGCGACCCGCGAGAACAAGCCGCGCAGCGGCTCGATACCGCCCTCCTTGGGCAAGCCGCCGGCAATCCAGTAGATGCGCGAAAAGCTCGACAGCGCCGGTGCGGCCGCATCGGCGTTGGTCGCCTTGGAATCGTTGACGAACAGGACATGGCCCTTACGGCCCACCTGCTCCATGCGGTGCTCGAGCCCCGGAAAGCTCTCCAGCCCGGACTGGATCTCGCCTAGTTCCAGCCCGACCCTCAGGCAGGCGGCCACGGCGGCCAGCGCGTTCTGCGCATTGTGCTGGCCGCGCAGCGAGCCGATCCCCTCGAGGAAGGCGATGCGGCTGTAGCGGCCGTCCACAGCCTCCATCAGGTCGGTGCCGTCGGCGAAATAGCCGTCGGTCAGCGGCAGCCGCTTGGAAATGCGGACGACGTCCTTGCCGACCCGCTCCAGCCGGTCGGCAATCTGCGCGCACCAGCTGTCGTCGATGCCGATGATCGCAGTCTCGGCTCCCGCCACCAGCCTCTCCTTGATGGAGGCATAGTGCTGCATGGTGCCGTGGCGGTCGAGATGGTCGGGCGTGAGGTTGAGCAGCACGCCGGCGGTCGGGTTGATCGAGGGCGCGAGGTCGATCTGATAGGAGGAGCACTCCACCACATAGGGCCGGTCGGCCTGCAGCGGGTCGAGCGTCATCACGGCGCGGCCGATATTGCCACCCATCTGCGCGTCGCGGCCGGCCGACTTCAGGATATGCGCCGTCAGCGCCGTCGTCGTCGACTTGCCGTTGGTGCCGGTGATGGCGATCAGCGGCGCCTGCGGCGCGTGGGCAATGCGCTCGCGGCAGAACAGTTCGACGTCGCCGATGACCTCGACGCCCGCGCCGCGCGCCAGTTCCACCGACCAGTGCGGCTTCGGGTGCGTCAGCGGCACGCCGGGGGAAAGGACGAGGGAGGAAACCCGCGACCAGTCGATGTCCCGCAGGTCGGCGGTCGGAATGCCGTCGGCTCCGGCCTTGGCCACGCTTTGCGGATTGTCGTCGAAGGCCAGCACCTCGGCCCCGCCGTCGACCAGCGCGCGGGCCGTGGCGATGCCGGAACCGCCCAGCCCGAACAGGGCCACATGCTTGCCGGAAAATGTCGTGGCGGGGATCATCGGGCGCGTCCTTACCGCAGCTTCAGCGTGGAAAGGCCGATCAGCGCCAGCATCACAGCGACGATCCAGAAACGGATGACGACCTGGCTTTCGGTCCAGCCGAGCTTTTCGAAATGGTGGTGGATAGGCGCCATCAGGAACACGCGCTTGCCCGTCATCTTGAAATAGCCGACCTGGATGATGACGGAGAGGATTTCCACGACGAACAGGCCGCCGACGATGACCAGCACGATCTCGTGCTTGGTGGCGACCGCCACCGTGCCGATGAGGCCGCCCAGCGCCAGCGAGCCGGTATCGCCCATGAAGATGGCCGCCGGCGGCGCGTTGAACCACAGGAAGCCGAGGCCGGCCCCGATCACCGCGCCGAGCACGACCGCCAGTTCGCCGGTGCCGGGCACGAAATGGATCTGCAGATATTCGGCAAAGACGGCGTTACCCGAAAGATAAGCGATAACCCCGAACGAGGCCGCCGCGATCATGATCGGCACGATCGCCAGCCCGTCGAGCCCGTCGGTGAGGTTGACGGCGTTGCCCGCACCCACCGTGACGAAGGCCGCGAACGGGATGAAGAACCAGCCGAGATTGATCAGGAATTCCTTGGCGAAGGGAAAAGCCAGCGACGAGGAGAACGGTTCCAGCCCGGCACGCATGATGACCCAGGCGGCGATGCCGGCGATCAGGAATTCGAACGTCAGCCGCGCCTTGCCGGAAAAGCCCAGGTGCGACTGCTTCGTCACCTTGAGATAGTCGTCGTAGAAGCCGATGGCGCCGAAGCCGAGCGTGACGAACAGCACCACCCAGACATAGACGCTGCGCAAATTGGCCCACAGCAGTGCCGAGACGATGATGCCGGTCAGGATCATCAGCCCGCCCATCGTCGGCGTGCCCGCCTTCTTGAAGTGGGTCTGCGGCCCGTCGGCGCGGATCGGCTGGCCCTTGCCCTGCCTCAGCCTGAGCGAATGGATGATGCCCGGGCCGAAGATGAAGACGATCAGCGCCGAGGTGATCAGCGCTCCACCGGTACGGAAGGTGATGTAGCGAAAGACGTTGAAGGCCGAAAAATGGTCTGCAAAATCAACAAGAAACGTAAACATGTGTTCGTGTCCCCCGGCAGGTCTTATGCCGTATCGGCTCGCGCCGGAAATTTCTTGAGCAATGCCTCGACGAGCTTCGAGAAGCCGATCCCCTTCGACGACTTCACCATGACCACGTCGCCTGGCCCGACCAGGCCGAGCAGGACCGGCTTCAGTTCCTCCGCCCCCTCGCGGTAGGCGGTGGCGATGTCGCCCGGCAACGCGTCGGCCAGCGCCTGCATTTCCGGCCCGCCGAGCAGCACCGTCTGCGTGCCGCTGCCGACGATCAGCTGGGCAAGGCCGGCGTGCAGCTTCGCCGAATGCGCGCCCAGTTCCAGCATGTCGCCGAGCACGGCGATGCGGCGGCCATGGCCGGAAACCGGCGTCGCGTTGAGCAGCGCCAGCGCCGCCTGCATCGAGGCCGGATTGGCGTTGTAGCTTTCGTCGATGAGCGTGAACGGCCCCTCCGGGTGCGACAGCGTGTGCCGCCGCCCGCGCCCCGGCTCCGCCTCGATGTTGCCGAGCGCCAGCGCCACCTGCGCCACGTCGGCGCCGGCCAGATGCGCCGCGCCCAGCACCGCAAGCGCGTTCTGCACCATGTGCCGCCCCGGCGCGCCGATGCGGGCGACGATGTCCTTGCCGGCGATCCTCGCGGTCAGCACGGAGTGGTCGGCATGCAGCGCGCAGTCGAGCAGCCGATAGGTCGAGCGCTGGTTTTCCCCGAAGCCGACAATGTTCTCGACGCCAAGTTCGCCGGCCACCTTGGCCAGCAGCTTCGAGCGTGGATCGTCACGGTTGAGAAGCGCAGCGCCGCCCGGCTCCAATCCCTCGAATATCTCGGCCTTGGCGGCGGCGATCTCGTCGAGATTGCGGAAGAAGCCGAGATGGGCCGCCGCGATCAGCGTGATCAGCGCGATATGCGGCCTCACCATCTTGACCAGCGGGCGGATTTCGCCCGGATGGTTCATGCCGATCTCGAAGATGGCGTAGTCGCAGTCCTGCGGCATGCGCGCCAGCGTCAGCGGCACGCCCCAATGATTGTTGAACGACTTGTCCGAGGCATGCACCTTGCCGACGGATGAAAGCCCTTGGCGCATGGCTTCCTTGGTGCTGGTCTTTCCGGCCGAACCGGTGATGGCGACGATCCTGGCATTCGAGCGGGCCCGGGCGGCGCGGCCGAGCTTTTCCAGCGCCTCCAGCACGTCCGGCACAACGATCATCGGCGCGACCAGCCGCCCCAGCGCCGGCAGCTTGCCTTCGGCCACGACCAGCACCGCGGCCCCGGCTTTCACCGCCGCCGTGGCAAAGTCGTGCCCGTCCATCGCCTCGCCCTTGATGGCGAAGAAGGCCTCTCCCGGCTGAAGGCTGCGCGTGTCGATCGAAATGCCGGTGACGCCCTCCGGCATCGTGCCCAGCGGGCGGCCGTCCATGGCCGCCACCAGCGCATCGGAGGTCCACAGCAAACTCATGCGGCGCGCTCCTTCAACGCCGCGCGCACTTCCTCATGGTCGGAGAAATGCAGCGTCTCGGCGCCGATGGTCTGGCCTTCCTCATGCCCCTTGCCGGCCACGATCAGCGTGTCGCCGGCGCCGAGCATCGCGACCGCCGCATGGATAGCCTCGCGCCGGTCGCCGATCTCGATCGCTCCCGGCGCGGCCGCCATGATGGCGGCGCGGATCGATGCAGGCTCCTCCGAACGCGGATTGTCGTCCGTGACGATGGCCACATCGGCGAGCCGCGTGGCGATCTCGCCCATGATCGGGCGCTTGCCGCGGTCGCGGTCGCCGCCGCAGCCGAACACGACGACCACCCTGCCGGTGGTGAAGGGCCTGACCGCCGTCAGCACGTTTTCCAGCGCGTCCGGCTTGTGCGCGTAGTCGACATAGACCGGCGCGCCCGCAGCCGTGGTGCCGACGAGGTCGAGCCTGCCCGGCGCCCCCTGCAGACGCTCCAGCGCGACCAGCGCCTTCGCCACCGGCGTGCCGGTGGAGATGGCGAGGCCGGCCGCGACCAGCGCGTTCGAAATCTGGAAATCGCCGGCCAGCGGCAGGTCGATCTCGTAAAGCGTGCCACCCGCCCCGATCTCGGCCCGCTGGCGGTGGCGCTCGTGCTCGACGCGCTTGAGGCTGAGGAACGAGCCGTGACGACCGACGGTGAGCACGTCGAGACCGGCTCCGCGCGCGGCGCGGATGGTTGGCTCCGACCACGGATCGTCGGCGAAGATCACCGCCGGCGCGCCCTTGGGCAGCAGGCTGTCGAACAGGCGCAGCTTGGCGCGGTGATAGTCCTCGACGGTCGGATGATAGTCCATGTGGTCGCGGCCGAGATTGGTGAAGGCGCCCGCCTTCAGCCGCACGCCGTCCAGCCGGCGCTGGTCGAGGCCGTGGCTGGAAGCCTCCATCGAGGCATGGGTGACCCCTGCCCCGGCGAGTTCGGCGAGCAGCCTGTGCAACGCGACCGGATCGGGCGTCGTCAGCGAACCGTATTCGTTGCGCCCCGGTGCCACCACGCCGGTGGTGCCGATGGAGGCCGCGGCAAAGCCGGCCTGCTGCCAGATTTGGCGGGTGAAGGCGGCGACCGAGGTCTTGCCGCTGGTGCCGGTCACGGCGACCATCGTCTCGGGCTGTGCGCCGAAGAAGCGCGCTGCGGCAAGCGCCAGTGCCAGGCGTGGGTCCTCGACCGCCAGCACCGGAACCGCCAGCCCGGAAAAATCCCGCCCGCTGCCGGAAACCACGGCGACCGCGCCGCGCCGGACGGCATCGGCGGCATAGGCGCCGCCATCCGCCTTGCTGCCGGCAAGGGCAAAAAACAGGTCGCCCGGTCGCACCTGCCGGGAATCGGACGAAAGGCCGGTCACCGCCAGGTCGGAGAGCGCTGCGTCTGCGACTGGCAGGATGCCGGCGAGGTCTTCAAGCTTCATGGAAATCCGTTCGTCCCACCAAATCCGGGTTTTCCCCGGTCTTGCACCTACGACGCGCCGTCGCCGGCGCGCCAAGAGAATCACTCCATGGAAACCAGCGTTGCACCGTTTTCATGGCTGAAATCCGGCTTGACGCCAAGAAGAGCCGCGGAACGGGCGATGATGTTGCGGGCGATGATGCCGGCGTTGGAGGCAGCGGTCGCGCCCATGCCCGGCTTCTCGGCCTTCGGCTCGTCGGCGATGGTCAGCACGATGTACTGCGGATCGTCCATCGGGAAGGCCGCGACGAAGGCGTTGAAGTTCTTGTCTTTCGAGTAGCGGCCGTTGACGACCTTTTCCGCCGTGCCGGTCTTGCCGCCGACGCGGTAGCCGGGAACGCGCGCATTGCGGCCCGAGCCCTTTTCCGCGTTGAGCGCATAGACGTAACGCATGGCGTCGCTGGTCTTTTCGCTGACCACCTTCTTGGCCACCGCGTTGGCCTCTTCCTGCGTGCGCGCCAGGAAGGTCGGCTCGATCAGGTAGCCGCCGTTCACCAGCGCTGCGCACCCGACCGCCGTTTGCAGCGGCGTGGTCGAGACGCCGTGGCCGAAGGCGATGGTGATGGAATGCACCTGCTTCCATACTTTCGGCTCGGTCGGCCGCGCCACTTCCGGCAACTCGGTTTGCATCTTCTCCAGGATGCCGAGCCGGTGCAGGAACTCGCGATGTCCCTCGATGCCGACCGCCTCGGCTTCCTTGGCCGAACCGATGTTGGAGGAGTAGATGAACACCTCCGGCACCGTCAGCCAGCGCCCCTTGCCGTGGAAATCGTGGATGGTCTGGCGGCCGATGCGGATCGGCCGCGTGGCGTCGAACTTCGTGCTCAGCGACACCTTGCCGGAATCGAGCGCCATCGCCGTGGTGAAGCTCTTGAAGGTCGAGCCCATCTCGTAGAGGCCGGCCGACATGCGGTTCAGCCGGTCCTTGTCCTGCGCGTTATAGGGGTTGTTCGGGTCGAAATCCGGCACCGAGGCCATCGCCAGCACTTCGCCGGTCTTGACGTTGAGCACCACCGCGCCGGCGGCAATGGCATGGTATTTTTCCATGCCCACCGCGATCTCGTCATGCACGATGTGCTGGACCCTGAGGTCGATCGACAGCTTCACCGGCGCCAGATCCTTGGGATCGGCAAGGCCCGACAGTTGCAGGTCGCTGAGGCCCTGCCCGTCGATGTATTTCTCCATGCCGGAGATGCCCTGGTTGTCGATGTTGGTCAGGCCGACGATGTAGGCCGAGGTGCTGCCGCTCGGATAGAAGCGGCGCTTCTCGGTGCGGAAACCGAGGCCGGGAACGCCGAGCTGCATGATGTCGTTCTGCTGCTTGGGCGTAAGCTGGCGCTGCAGCCAGACGAAGCCGGCGCCGCTCTTGAGCTTGTTATAGGTCTGCTCGTAGTCGATCTCGGGAAGCACGGTGGCGAGCTTCTCGATCGCCTCGTCGGCATCGACGATATGGCGCGGCTCGGCATAGAGCGAGGCGGTCTTGATGTCGGTGGCGAGCAGTTCGCCGTTGCGATCGACGATGTCGGGGCGCGAGGTGGTGACGCGGCTGGGCGGCGCGCCGGAAGCGTCGTTGTCGATCGAACCGAGATAGACCAGCCGGCCGGCGATCGTGGCATAGATGCTGAAGAACACCGCCATGGTCATCAGCACGCGGTTGCGCGCCTTGCCGCCGGTCGCCTTGCGGGCGCCGTCGACGATGATGGACCCGGCGTCCTGTTCCTTCGATGCGCGCCGCAGCAACTTGCCGATCATTGGATGCCTCCGGTCGCAATCGGATCCTTGTCGAGAAGCCCGTCGTCTGGTTCCAGATCGAATTTTTCCGCCGTCAGGTTCTCGATGGAGAGCACGCGCGGCGGCAGCGCATCCATGCCCACGATCTGGCGGCCGCCGACCGGCGCGAGTTCCAGCTGCGGCTGGTAGAGCTCGGTCAGTTTCTGCAGGCGTCCCGGCTGGGTCAGCAGGCTCCAGTCGGCTTTCAGCAGGTTGATCGTGTCCTCTTCCGTGCGAATCTGCGCCTTGAGCTTGTGCACCGCCGCCACCTGTACTTCGGCATTGCGCTTGATCGTGTAGGTCATGGCGGCGGCGGCGACCATCACGGCAATCAGCACGATGTCACTGGTTCGGAACATGGACGCTCACCTCTCGCCCGGCGCATCGATGCCAGGAAGCTTCGGAAGGCCGAAGATGGAAAAATCATCGCCGCGCGCCGGCGCCTCGGTACGGATGGCCGCACGCAGGCGCGCCGAACGGGCGCGCGGATTGCGGGCGGTCTCGTCCGCGCCCGGGATGGCGCTGCCGCCCTTGAGGAACGTGGCCGGTCGCGCCTGCACCTGCGGCAGGTAACGCGAGCCGGAGGCCGCGTCCGCCCGGTCGGCGATGAAGCGCTTGACGATGCGGTCTTCCAGCGAATGGAACGTCACCACGACAAGCCGCCCGCCGGGCTTCAGCGCCCGCTCGGCGGCGAACAGCGCCCTGGCCAGCTCGCCGAGCTCGTCGTTGACATAGATGCGCAGCGCCTGGAACACCCGTGTCGCCGGGTGGATCTTGTCGCCCGGCTTGCGGCCGATATGGGTCTCGATGGCATCGGCAAGGTCGAGCGTGCGCTCGAACGGGCGCTTCTGGCGCCGCGCCTCGATCATGCGAGCGATGCGGCCGGCATGGCGCTCTTCGCCGAGGAAACCGAAGATACGGGCAAGGTCGCCCGCCTTGAAACCGTTGACGACGTCGGCGGCGCCGAGGCCCGCCTGCGCCATGCGCATGTCGAGCGGCCCGTCGGCGCGAAAGGAAAAGCCGCGCCCGGCTTCATCGAGTTGCATGGAGGAAACGCCGATGTCGAGCACGACGCCGTCCACCTGCTCGCCGTGCTGGTCCAGCGTCGAGAACGGCGCCTGCACGAGCCGGAGCCGGCCGTTCGATTCCGCTTCCAGCGCCCGGCCGGCCGCGATGGCATCGGGGTCGCGGTCGATGGCGATGACCTCGGCCCCCGCTTCGAGAATGGCACGGCTGTAGCCGCCGGCGCCGAATGTGCCGTCGATGATGCGGTCGCCCTTTTTCAGGGCCAGCGCATCGAGAACTTCGCCGAGAAGGACCGGAATGTGGCGGGCCTGTCCGCCCGCGGCGAGAAAATCATCGCCGTGACCCGCCATCATTCCGGCAGCTCCCTCGTCCCCTGCCGAAGCTGCAACAGCCGCGCGCGCGCCTGCGCCCCGTAGGCGGCAAGCCGGCCCGGCTCCCAAATCTGGAAAAAGGCGCCCCGCCCGACAAAAGCCACTTCCTGCGTAATGCCGGTATGTTCGCGCATGAAATCCGTCACCGTTATGCGACCGTCCTGGTCGAGCTTCAGGAAGCTGCCGTCGCCATGGCAGAAGAACGACATGTCGTCCGCCGTCTGCAGGAACGGGTCTTCCTGCGCGATCCGCTGCTCGTAGCGGTCGAGCAGGTCGAGCCCACCGACATCCATGGCCGCGACATCCAGGCAACGCAGGGCGTAAAGCTGCGAATAGCCGCGCTTCTGGACGACCGAGCGGAAATGCGCCGGCACGGAAACCCGCCCCTTGGCGTCGATCCGGTTCACGGCATTCGACAGAAAGCGCTCCATGATGTCCGGCGGCCGCGACCGCATCCCTCCCCGTTCCTGGTCCGCCGGCGTCGTCGCAACGCGGCCTTACGTTCGCATCCGCCCCCGTTCCATCGACGGGAATCGACACCCCCGCAGCCGCAATGGCTGCCGGAGCGGCGCACGCTTCACCGTGACTCGAAACGAAGGCTTGAATATCGAACCGGGATAACATGGGGTACTATGGGCGTCAACGGGACCAGGCTTCACGAATCAGGCTGCCGCCCCACCAGCAACGGCTTTGACGGCATCCTCGCCTTTATCCTCTATTAAGCCTAACGAACCGTTTAGAAATGCCGCCGCCTTCGACAATGCTTGCCGTGGATGGCCGGCAGGCATAGCGTCGAAACAACCCTCCCAGACCACAGGTCCGTCATTCCATGTCCGATACCGCACGGCGCGCCGCCGAACTTTCCCACCTGCGCGACAGCACTTTCGCCAAAGGCGATCCGATCCCGCTGCCGCTGACCATGGCCGCGATCTATCACGCGCCCGGCGACGCGACCGGCTTCAACCAGTATGGCCGCTTTTCCAACCCGACATGGGCGGCGGTGGAGGAGATGCTTGCGCATATGGAAAACGCCCCCTGCGTTGCCTTTCCTTCCGGCATGGCGGCGATCTCGTCGGTGTTCTTCGGCCTGCTCAAGGCCGGCGACCGCGTGCTCCTGCCCTCGGACGGCTATCCGACCTCGCGCGGCGTGGTCGAGCGCTACTTGAAAGGCTTCGGCGTCGAATACGACGTGCGGCCGACCGCCTCCTATCTCGACGGCGGTTTCGAGCGCTATCGTCTCGCCTTCGTCGAAACGCCGTCGAACCCCGGGCTCGACATCTGCGACATCGCGGCGGTGGCGAAGGTCGCCCATGCGGCCGGTGCGCTGCTCATCGTCGACAACACGACGATGACGCCGTTCGGCCAGCGCCCGCTCGACCTCGGCGCCGACATCGTCGTGGCGGCCGACACCAAGGCGCCCAACGGCCATTCCGACGTGCTGTTCGGCCATGTCGCCAGCCGCGACCCGGACATCATCACGGCCGTGCAGGACTGGCGCAAGACGTCCGGCTGCATTCCGAGCCCGTTCGACGCATGGCTGGTGCATCGCGGGTTGGAGACGCTGGAAGTCCGCTTCGAGCGCATGTGCACCAGCGCCGGCGTGGTCGCGCGCCGGTTGCAACACCATCCGGCCGTGCGCAGCGTGCGCTATCCGGGCCTCGAAAACGACCCGTCGCACAATCTCGCCAGCGCGCAGATGGAGCGTTTCGGCTTCCTCATCAGCCTGGTTCTGGACACCGAGGACAAGGCCGAGGATTTCATCAACGGCTGCGCGCTGATGCAGGCGGCAACCTCCTTCGGCGGCGTCCACACCTCGGCCGAGCGCCGTACGCGGCGTGGCGATGCCGTGCCGCCGGGCTTCGTACGGCTTTCGGTCGGCTGCGAGCCGACCGAACCGCTATGGGAGGCGATCAAGGCCTCGCTGGATCGGCTCGGCGGCTGATCCGGTCAGCCCCCGATCTCGTCCCGCTCGATATTGCGCCGGCCATGCAGCACGCGCAGGATTTCCACGGCGTCGGCATCCACCCGATAGAAGGTCACATAGTCCCCGACCACAACATGGCGAACGCCGCTTCCAACGCCCTCGACCGCCGCGCCGGAAGGGGATAAAGCGCGAGCAAGTTCCACCGCCGCATAAAGGTCTCGATGAGTCTGAGCGCGGCTCCCGGATTCTGCCGGCTGATATAATCGCCTATTTCCTCGATATCGGCTTCGGCACGCGGCAGGAGACGATACGTCACTATTCAGGACCCCGATCGGCAATCATGGCCGAATATTTTGCATGGAGCCTTTCCAGGATCGGAGGTCCGTCTTGCGCCCGCCCGCTGTCGATGCCTTCCTGTACCAGCACCCGCAGTTCCTCGAGCGTATAGCCGAACAGATCGCGCCGTTCCTTCCACTGCCGCAAGGCGTCGCGAACGACCTCGCTCGCCGAGGCATATTCGCCGGCGGCCACCACGTCGTCGACGGCCGCCGCGAGTTCGGGGGAAAGGGTGATGCTGCGCTTGTCGACATGCCCCATGGCAGTGTTCCTTCGATCCTTGCTCTGAAAGGTAGGATTTAATCGCACCATGGGCAAGCACCCAGACCGCCATGAATCATTTTCTGAACTCCATGATTCATCCCGGCAGGAGCCCTCGCCAAGCCCTTGAAATCACGTCCGTAATAAGAAAGAAAAAGTGTCAGCCGGCCTGTAAGCCGGGTTCTGTATGGCCCCTGTCCTTGCGGACAGGAACGTGGCGGCCATTCATCTTGGGCGTGCGTTGCCGCGCGCCTCACGCAACCTACCCGGACGGCGGGCCGAAAACAGCCCCCGGGGTTTCCCCCGCGCCGCCCCTATTCGGTCTTGCTCCCGGTGGGGTTTACCATGCCGCTCCTGTTGCCAGGAGCGCGGTGGGCTCTTACCCCACCCTTTCACCCTTACCCCGCTGCCGGCCCCTTGCGGAGCCGGGCAACCGGGGCGGTTTGCTTTCTGTGGCACTTTCCCTGGGGTCGCCCCCGCCGGCCATTAACCGGCACCGTGTTTTCGTGGAGCCCGGACTTTCCTCACCCGCGGCCTTTCGGCGAATGCGGGTGCGGCCGCCCGGCCGGCTGACAGGCGCGTATAAAGGGATTTATTGCCCAAAACGCAACCGAAAAGCGCCGGAGCAGCCGACCGATCAGGCCGGCGTTGCCGCCGCAGCCATCTGCACCTTCACCTTGCTGCAATAGGCGGACGAAACGGGATTCATGCGCTTGGCGCCGTGGCCGGCATTGTATTTCAGGATCGTGCCGCAGGTCGTGCCGCCGCCGAGTTCGTGCGCCATGGCGAGATATTTCATGCCGTATTTGATGTTCGTCTCGGGATCGTAGAGCCCCTTCACCGATCCGCTATAGCCGAGCATGCGCGCCGTCGCCGGCTTGATCTGCATCAGGCCGACTTCCCCGGCGCTCCCGGTCGTGTTCGGCCGGTAGTTGCTCTCGACCTTGACGACGGCATGCGCCAGCGACACCGGCACGCCGTAGCTTGCGGCATAGCGGGCAATGATTGCCGAATAGGGTGCAGCCCCGGACGCCGGCGCAGCGCTGGCGGCACGCGGGATCGAAGCCGTCGTGGTGGTGTCGATAACGATCTTGGTCCGGCCGGCCTTGCGCCTGCTGGCGGATTTTTTCGTCCTGGCGGCGGCCTTCCCGGCAGCCTTGCCGGCTGTGGCCTTCCCGGCGGACTTGCCGGCGGTGGATTTTCCGGCGGACTTGCCCTTTGTCGCCGACGCCCGGGTTACCGCCGGTTTCACCGTCCGTTCCACCTTGACCGTCCGTCCCTCGTCCCTGCGGAATGTCATCGGTTCGCTATGAGCCGTGCTTACGACAAAGTTCATCACTCCGGCAGCCAGCGCTGCCGCCAAAAAGCTCAACTTGTACATGGAGTCCTATGGTTCTTGGCCCTGTGGAAAGCTCCACGCGGCGGTGCTCACGAGATGCCGAAGAAAAAGCCAGAACGGCCGGCATCGGTTAATGGCACGCCTTTGCCTGCCCATTTGGCGCCAATGAAGGCAGGGCAAGTCACTTTAAATGACAGTTATGTAATTTAGCGGTTTCGCATGCTCGTTCAGCCGAGACTGGCGCTCGCCGAATCCAGTAGGCGCTCCAGCGTGCGCAGCGTCGAGCGGTCGCCGATGCCGTCGACGCGGCGCGGCCGGAAGTGCCGTTGGAACGCCTCGACGACGGTTTGCGTCTGCCGGTCGAAAGTGCCGGTGATTTCGACGCCATAGCCGTAGAGCGCCAGCATCGATTGCATCTCCTCGACGCAGGCCCCGGCATCGTCGGGCCCGAGTTCCGGCCCGTCCCGCAGCGGCGAGGCCGCCACGAAATGGCCTATCCCCTGTTCGGCAAGCTGCCGCCATGGAAACTTCTCGCCGGGGTCGATCTTGCGGCCGGGCGCGACATCCGAATGGGCGAGCACCCTTTCCGGCACGACCGCATGGCGGGAGGCGATGCCGGCGCACAAGGCGATGACGGCCTCGATCTGCCGCTTCGGAAAGGTTGGGTAGCCGAGCCCATGCCCCGGATTGACGATCTCGATGCCGATCGAGCAGGAGTTGATGTCGGCAAGCCCCCGCCATGAACTTTTCCCCGCATGCCAGGCACGGTCGCTTTCGCGCACCATCTGCACGATCGCGCCGTCCTCATGGACGAGGTAATGCGAGGACACCTCGCTCGCCGGGTCGCACAGCCAGTTCTCGGCAGCCTTGCCCGTTTCCATCCCGGTGTAATGCAGGACGATCATGTCGGGCTTCAACCCGTCCCGCCTCGGCCCGAAATTGGGCGAGACCCGCACATCGGCCCCCGAATGGTCGGGCGAAAAGCCGCTCATGCCCGCCTCATTCCCCGCTCGATGGTCTCATAGGCGGCGTTGATGGCGGCGACGCGGCTGGTGGCGATCTTGATGAATTCCTGCGGCAGGCCGCGCGCGATCAGCCGGTCGGGGTGGTTGTCCTGCATCAGCTTGCGATAACGCCTGCGCACTTCCTCGAACGGCCGCCCACGCTCGACGCCGAGCACCGCATAGGGATCGGCGGTCCCGAGATCGACATGGCGGGCGAGGATGCTCTGGTAGTGTTCCTCGTCGATGCTGAATATCGCGGCAATGCGGTGCAGGAAGTCGGCCTCGCGCTCATGGATCATGCCGTCGGCCTTGGCGATGTGGAACAGGCCGTCGAGGATATCTTCCAGCATCATGCAGTTGGAATGGCCGCTGCCGCACAGATTGGCCATCTGCCGGGCATAGGCCTCGAAGCCGGCGACATCCTGCTTGGCGAGGTCGAAAAGCCGCGCCACGTGGCGCGTTTCTTCCGGCGGCACCTCGAATATCTGCTGGAAGGCGCGCACCTCGTCCTGCGTGACGACGCCGTCGGCCTTGGCCATCTTGGCCGAAAGCGCGATCATCGCCACCGAAAAGGCGACACGGCGGCGCAGATCCGCATCACCGGAAAACACCGTGCGGACGGCCTCGACAAGAGCGACCACCCCTGACGAAGCCGACGACGATATGCGCGCTATGAAGTCGCCAAGGCGGTCCCAAATCGACATGGTGCTTCTTAGATCGAACGGCGGGACGGGATCAAGGCGACAAGCCGCTCAATTGGCGGTGAACACGGGCCGGCGCAACATCGGCTCCCTTAAGAAAAAGGCCGGCGGAGGCCGGCCATTTCCTACGCTTGTCTACGCACTCGCTTACTGAGCGGGCTGCGCCGGCGCCGGTTCCGGCTGCGTGGCACCGCCGGTCCCCTCGGACGGAGCAGGCTTGATGCTCTGCGTCGTCGAGTTGTCCGTGGCGGGCGGCGTTGCAGGCTGCTCGGCAGCCGGCGGCGTCGTGCTCTCGGTCGTGGTGTTATCGGTTCCGCTGTCGCTACAGGCAGCAACGCCGAGCAAGGCCAGCGCGGAAACCGAAGCAAGGATAAGTTTTTTCATCTCTCTCTCCTTCAACAACGTCCGTTCGGTAGCGGACGATCGAAGGGAAAATGCGGCCGCAACGGTTCCGTTTCGTCACATTGCGTTTCGCCCTGTAACACCTATCCGCTGCGCCCGGCGGGCAACACAGCATCGTCAACCGAAAATCAACCATGTTGCGCGATGACGGCAGGCACGCAATCATGCGCAACATGCGCGGCGACCACCCGTGCCGGCGAGCGAGCAGAAGGTGGGCCGAACCGGTCGGGGAACAAGAATGCGCCGTGTCGCGGCCCTCATCATGCTGGCGCTCCTCGGAGCCTGCTCGACGGTAGACGATCTCGCCCCCCTATCGCCGGGCAAGCCGACCGCCACCGGACGCGCGCCGCGCTTTGCCGATTCCAAGCCTCACGAATGGGAGTCCGGCGCCCCCTGGAATTATTCGGTCCACGGCACCGACGTGTCGAAATACCAGCGCACGATCGACTGGCCGGCCGCGAAAGCCAGCGGCATCTCCTTCGCCTTCATCAAGGCGACGGAGGGCGGCGACCGCGTCGACGATTATTTTTCCGAGCACTGGCGGCACACGAAAGCCGCCGGAATCCCGCGCGCGGCCTATCATTTCTACTATTTCTGCCGGCCGGCGGCCGAGCAGGCCCGCTGGTTCATCCAGAACGTGCCGAACGACCCGTCGGCGATGCCGCCGGTGCTCGACATGGAATGGAACCCGGCCTCGCCGACCTGCAAGCTGCGCCCGCCGCCGGAAACGGTGCGCAGCGAAATGACGATCTTCCTCGACATCGTCGAGCGGCATTACGGCAAGAAGCCGATCATCTACACCTCGATCGATTTCTTCGACGACAACAACCTCGCGACCTATCGCGGCTATCCTTACTGGCTGCGCTCGGTTGCCGGCCATCCGCACCAGAAATACGGCAGCCATTCCTTCACCTTCTGGCAGTACACCGGCACGGGCATCGTTCCGGGCGTGACGGGCGACGCCGACATCAACGTCTTCAACGGCAGCGACGCCGCCTGGCGCAAGTGGTTGCGGCAGAACACCCGTTGACACGCAACGCATAGCCTGCTTTTCGGAACGCGGCTTGCGTGCGTGCATGCGGACTTCCGGAGAAATGACGATGCGGCTGCGCTCCACATTGCTGGCGGGGTTTTTTCTGGCTGTGGCAGCCATGCCCGCGCTGGCCCAGTCATGCGGCGGTGATTTCCAGGCATGGAAGGAAGGCGTTTCGGCCGAAGCGACGGCAGTCGGCATCGGCGAGGCCGGGCACAAGGCGCTCGCCGCCGCCACCATCGATGAAAAAGTGCTGGCCCGCGACCGCCGGCAGGGCGTGTTCGCCCAGACCTTCATCCAGTTTTCCGGCCGCATGATCTCGGACTATCGGCTGAAGCAAGGGGCGGCCAATCTCAAGAAATACGCCGACGTCTTTGCCCGCGCCGACCGGGAATTCGGCGTGCAGGGGCCGGTCATCGCCGCCTTCTGGGCGCTGGAGACCGATTTCGGCGCCGTCCAGGGCGATTTCCACACGCTGAACGCGCTGGTCACGCTCGCCCATGACTGCCGCCGCCCGGACCTGTTCCGCCAGCAATTGATCCCGCTGCTCAAGCTGATCGACAAGGGCGTGGTGCCGGCCGATGTCACCGGCGCCTGGGCCGGCGAGATCGGCCAGACGCAGATCCTGCCCAGCGACTACCTCAACGAAGGCGTCGACGGCGACGGCGACGGCCGCATCGACCTGCGCGGCAGCGCGCCCGACGCGATCATGACCACGGCGAAGAAGTTGCAGGTGAAGGGCTGGAAGCGCGACCAGCCCTGGATCGAGGAGGTCCTCGTGCCGGAGACCCTGCCCTGGGACCAGACCGGGCGCATGAACAAGCTGCCGCTGTCGCAGTGGGCCGACTGGGGCGTCACCAATCGCGACGGCTCGCCGCTGGCCGACAACGGCCTCAGCGCCGGCCTGATGCTGCCGATGGGCCGCAAGGGGCCGGCTTTCCTGACCTATGACAATTTCGACATCTACATCGAGTGGAACCAGTCGATCACCTATGCGCTGACCGCCGCCAATCTCGCGGCCCGCCTCGCCGGCGCGCCCGCCTACGATCCGCGCGATCCCGAAAGCGGCCTCGACCAGGACCAGATGAAGGACTTGCAGGCAAAGCTCGAGGCGAAAGGCTACGATGTCGGCACCGTCGACGGCATTCTGGGCACCAACACGCGCGAAGCGGTCCGCCAGGAACAGACGAGGCTGGGCCTGGCGGTGGACGGCTGGCCAACGCCGGAGTTGCTGGAAAGGCTGTAGGCGGGAGAACTTCCGGAAGCCTAATCCGCCATCGTCTCCAGGCTGGCGAAGCCTTGCGGCGTGTCGCCTTCGTCGAACGGCGTCGTGACCTCCACGAACGTGTCGGGATAAAAGCCGTTGAAGCGCGTCCGCAGCGACAGCGAATAGGCGCCGATATGGCCGATCTCGATCCAGTCGCCGGTATCGACCGTCTCCGGCAGCCAGAACGGCCGCGACAGGATATCGACGGAATCGCAGGTCGCCCCGCACACCTTGAACGGCACGATGCTCTTTTCCGCCCCGTTGCGCGAGCGGATGGCGGGATCGGGGATGAAGCGCGCCGGCAGCGTGATCTTGCCCGTCCATGAATCAGACAGCGAAGCCCAGATGCCGTCGTTGATGTAGAGCCGCCTGCCCTTGCGCAGAAGCACGCGCACGATCAGCGACAGGCAGCGCGCCACGATCACCCGGCCGGGCTCCGCCACCAGCGGCATCTGGTCGAACTGGTATTCCTTGAGGTCACCGGAAAGCCGCGACATGATCTGGCCGAGAGACGGCATTTCCACCTGCTTGCGGTTGGGATCGTGGCCATACTCGGCCGGAAACCCGCCGCCGACGTCGAGCGCGGCAATGTCGAAGCTCAGCCGGTTGCGCACCCAGTCGGTCGAGGCCAGCGCCCGCTCGTAGGTGTCGGGGTCCTCGATCTGGCTGCCGACATGGAAGCACAGTCCGACCTTGTAGCCGCTGCGGCGAAGCCGTTCGCCGAGCTCCACCGCATAGGCCGGCCCGGCGCCGAACTTCTTCGACAACTCATAGGCGGCGTGGCCCTTGGTCTGGATGCGCACGAACACGGTGAGCGAGCCGGGGTCGATGTCGAGCGCGCGCACGATGCGCGTCAGCTTGGTGATCTCGTCCTCGTGGTCGACGGCAATCACGCGGATGCCGTATTTTTCCAGCGCGAGCCTGATGTCCGCCTGCGCCTTGACCGGGTGCATATAGAGCATTTCGGCATCCGCCGAGACCGAGCGCACGGCGGAAAATTCGCCCGGCGAGGCCACGTCGAAGGCTTTCACCCCGGCCTCGACCAGGGTCTTGAGCACCAGCGGCTCGCCATTGGTCTTGACGGCATAGGCGGTCTTGCCGGGAAACATGTCCATGAACTGGCGCGCGTCGGCCTTCAGCACCTGCGGGCGGAAGCAATAGACCGGATCGTCCGGCCGCAACGCCAGCGCCGCCTCTCGGGCATTCTCAAATCGCTGCATGAATGAACCCCGCGCTCCGACTCGGGAAGGATCGGTGGAGCGAGCCTACTGCATGTCTCCCAAAAGTGGGAACCGGTTTTGGGACAAAGACATGCATGAAATCAAAGAACTGAAGCGCGGAAAGCGAATCTGAAAGATCGCGAAGCGCTTCAGAACAAGTCGCGCGAAAGGGGGACCCCCGTTTCAAATGACGTAACCGTGCAGCGGATTCGTTTCATCCGCATGAGGTAGGGTGTGTCGGGGTTGGATCGGGCTGTCGCGGCGCGCGGATTTGGCCACAATTTGTTCACAGCCGTTAAGCCGGCATTTGATGAATAATTTCAAGGCATAGCGCCCGAGGGGAGGTCGGAAATTCCACAATGCTGTCGCATTGCAGCACATTTTCCCCTTGCCTGTGACCGAAATGCTCCTAGACTCTGGCCGTAGCTCTTTAGAGGAGGCTATACATGGGACTGACAAGGCCAATCAACGCATTGATGATTTGTGCTGCGTTCGCGGTTGTAGGCGCCCTCATCATGGGCGTCTTCCCTTAAGCGGCAGCAGCGGGCTGGGCCCGCACTGGGAAGTCCAACGAATTGAAAAGGCCGGTTTTTCCGGCCTTTTCTTTTTGGGCCGCACCTTTCAGGCGGCGGCCGAGCCCTCGAGGGCGGGCTGCGAGCGGATACCGATCATGTGACAGATGGCGACGACGAGATCGGCGCGATTCATCGTGTAGAAGTGGAAATCGCCAACCCCGCGCTCGATCAGGTCCAGCACCTGCTCGGCCGCGACCGCGCTGGCGACCAGCGCATGCGTCTGCGGGTCGTTTTCCAGCCCCTCGAAGCGCTCGGCCAGCCACGCCGGCACATGCGCGCCGGCGCGCGCCGAAAAGTTGGCCACCTGCCGGAAACTGTGCACCGGCTGGATGCCGGGCACGATCGGGATATAGATGCCGGCGCGGCGCACCCGCTCGACATAGCGCTCATAGACATCGTTATCGAAGAAGAACTGGGTGACGGCGCGCGTCGCCCCATTGTCCACCTTGCGCTTAAGCATCTCGATGTCGGTGGCGAAATCCGGGCTTTGCGGATGCTTTTCCGGATAGGCGGCGACCGAGATGTCGAAATCGCCGATGGCCTTCAGGCCGGAGACCAGGTCGGCGCCGTTCTCGTAGCCGCCCGGATGCGGGTGATAGGCTTCGCCGACGCCAGAAGCGGGATCACCACGCAACGCGACGAACCGGTTGATGCCGATCGCCTGATACTCGCGGATCACCGCGTCGATTTCCTCGCGCGTCGCCCCGACGCAGGTGAGATGCGCCGCCGCCGGAATGCCGGTCTCGCTCAGAATGCGCTGGACGGTGCGTGCGGTGCGCTCGCGCGTCGAGCCTCCGGCGCCGTAGGTGACGGAGACGAAGTGCGGCTTCAGCGGCTCCAGCCGCGTGACCGTGTCCCACAGCCTTGCCGCCATCTCGTCGGTCTTGGGCGGAAAGAACTCGAACGAAACCCTGATCCGGTCGCCGATATCGGGGCGGCGGGAAAAACGGAACTGGTTCATCAGGCGACTTCCCCTACCGGGCGCGAAAGCGCCGATTGCGTTTCATCGACGGGATCGGCCACCAGCAGGCGCCGGTCGCGGCCGAGCCACAGTTTTACCGTCAGGCCGGCCTCGGCGTCGCCGCGCGGCTCGACCTGCCGGCTCACCTCCAGGTCGAGGCCCGCTTGCGAGAACCACTCGGCAATCTGCCGGTCGGAAAAGCCGAGGCGAAGATGCGCGTACTCCTCGCGCAGGAATTCCAGCGCATGCGGCGCGAAATCGACGATGACCAGCCGGCCGGCCGGCCGCAGCAGCTTCGCCGCCTCGCGCACGGCGCGACCGGGATCATCGAGATAGTGCAGCACCTGGTGGATGGTGACGAGGTCGTAGGCGTCGCGCTCCACCGGGGGCGAGAAGATGTCGCCCTGGCGCACCTGCGCGTTGGCGATGCCCGCCTTGTCGAGATTGGCGCGCGCCACGCTCAGCATTTCGCGCGACAGATCGATGCCGACGCCGCGCCGGTAGAGCGGCGCAAAGATTTCCAGGAGCCGCCCGGTGCCGGTGCCGAGGTCGAGCATGGCCTGGAACGGCCGCTTGCCGACGACATCGAGCAGCGCGGCTTCCACCGCCCCGTCCGGCGCATGCAGCAGCCGGATCTGGTCCCAGCTTGCGGCATTGCGCGAAAAATACGCGGCGGCACTCTCCTGCCGCCGGCTCTTGACCGCCGCGAGCCGCTCGAAATCACGCTCCACCTGCGGGTCGGCGGCACGGATGCCCGACACCAGCCCGAGCACGAAATCACGCGCGGTATCGGCATCCGAAAGCCGGAAGAATGCCCACGACCCCTCCTGGTAGCGGCCGATCAATCCCGCCTCCAGCAACAGCTTCAGATGACGCGAGACGCGGGGCTGCGACTGTCCCAGAATCTCGGTCAGGTCCGAAACGGTCAGGTCGCCGCGCGCGAGAAGCAGGAGAATGCGAAGCCGGCTGGATTCGGCTGCCGCCTTCAAGGTATCTACCATGGTGTCGAGCGGAACGTGCATCGCTTTTCTCAATTAGATATAAAGATATGTTTATGTCATATTTTGAGATAAGGCAAGCCCGAGGTCGCTTTCAAACAGGAAAATGGCGCAGCCGTTTCAAAGGCAGGAACATGGGCGAGATACGCGAGGGCGAGCAGGCCCTGGAAATCGATCCGGCGACATTGCCGGCGGACGGCCATGTCGTGTTCATCGGCCGCGTCCGCTCGCCCTGGCTCACGCGCGAGACCTGCCCGAAGAACATGCGCGCCGCCCGCGAAACCGGCCGGGCCGCCACGCTCATCGTCGATGAACCCTATCGCCGCGGCCTTGCCGGGCTGGAACGCGCCAGCCACGTCATCCTGCTGTCGTGGCTCCATGGCTCGGAGCGGAATCTGATTGTGCAAAAGCCGCGCCATGCCGTTGAACCGTCAGGCACTTTCGCCCTGCGCTCGCCGGTGCGGCCGAACCCGATCGGCCTGCATGTCGTCAGGCTGCTGTCGCTCGACACCGGCAGCGGCCGCCTGGACCTCGAAGCCATCGACCTGATCGACGGCACGCCGATCCTCGACATCAAGCCCTATTTCGCGTCGGTGGACGCCGTCCCCGACGCGACGATTGCCGAGCGGGCGGCCCGGTGAGCGCACGGACCGGCCGGCAGCGCGCCATCGCCAAGGCGCTGACGGCGCTGCTGCCGATGGCGCCCTATGCCGACATGGAGAAAATCCGGGCGGATGCCGGCGCCGTCCACATGAAGACGCTGCCGCCGACCATCGCGGTATGGCTCGCCACCATCGCCCATGTGCGCCACGCCCACACCGACTACGAAAAGCTGCTCGGCGAGGGCTACGACCGCGATTCGGCCCGCTTCTTCGTCATCGGCGCCACCAACGCCGTGCTCACCCGCTGGCGCGCCACCCGCCTGCTGGATGAAGACGACGAAGAAACATAGGTCCCCTACAGGACCTTGAGCAGCGCGCCGCCGATCGAATAGCCGGCCCCGAAGGCGCACAACAGGCCGTAGTCGCCGGCCTTCATGTCGGTATGGTTTTCCGACAGCGCCACGATCGACCCGGCGCCCGCCGTATTGCCCAGCCGGTCGAGCACCATCGGCGCGCGGTCGTGGTCGACGTCGTGGCCGAAGGCGAGGCGCAGGATCATCGCGTTCATGCGCGCATTGGCCTGGTGCAGCCAGAAGCGCCTTATGCCCTGCGGCGTCAGCCCATGCTCGGCCAGGAACTCGACGATGAACTTGTGGCCGGCGACGGTGACTTCCTTGAACACCTTGTTGCCGACCTGGTGGATCATGTTCCCTTCGAGGCTGATCTGATAGGGGTCGTCCTGCGCCGTGCGCGTCAAATAGCCGAGATTGGTGCGGATATTGTTGGACAACTGCGTCCACAGCCGCGTGTCCAGCACCTCGAGCCGCCCCGGGCGCACGGAACCTTTGGCCATGCCCTCGACCACGATCGACACGGAAGCGTCGCCGAAGATGAAATGCGTCTGGCGGTCGCGGAAATTGAGATGCCCGGTGATGATCTCCGGTGTCGTCACGAGCACGCGCCTATGCGTGCCGGCACGCACCAACCCTACCGCCACATGCAGGGCCGCCACGGCCGACGAACAGCCGAGGCCCATGTCGAAGGCGGCGCCGCGCGTTCCCAGCGCCTGCTGCATCTCGATGGCGATCGCCGGATACGGCCGTTGCAGATGCGAGGACGAGCAGATCACCAGGTCGACATCGCCGGCTTCGACGCCGGCCTGCGCCAGCGCCTTGCGGGCCGAGGCGATGCCGAATTCGGCCTGAATCGACAGCGCCTCGTCGGGGCGTGCCGGGATGCGCGGCGCCATGCGCGCCGGATCGAGGATGCCGTTGCGTTCCACCACATGCCGGGTGCGGATGCCCGACGCATGCTCGATGAAGGCGCTGTCCGACCTCGGCAGCGGCTCCTGCCCGGCAGCGATGCGGCGCGGGTTTTCCGTATCGACCCAGGCGTTGAAGCATTCCACCAACTCGTCGTTGGAGATCGACGCTTCAGGGATTTCTACGCCGAGGCCGCTGATGATGACGCGATGCATGGTTTGGCTCCGCTGTACGCCGCACTTTCAATGAGAAGCCCCTGCCGCTCCACGCAAACGATACGCCCTCCCGCCTTACGCCAAGTTTACGTCGAGCGCGACCGTTTCCTGCCTGAAAGCATTTCCGCCGCTGCGCGCGGCGCCTGGTTCACCGTTTCGCCTGCGCGACGATGAACAGCCGCGGAAAGCGCAGCAGCACCTTGCCCGTCACGGTTGCCGGATAAGCCTCGGTGATCTTTTCCAGATAACGCTCAAGGAACGGCCCCTGCTCCGCCTCGTCGAGCCGGTCGAGAAACCGCTTCAACCCGGTCGACTTCAGCCATTCGACGATGGCCGCGGCATTGGCCAGCGGGTGATGGTAGAAAGTGTGCCAGATGTCGAGGCGCGCACAATGCGGAGCTAAGAGGTCGTAATAGGCGGCGACCGGCGGCAGCAGCTCACGCCCTGCCCCGGCCAACTTCGCCGCAAACGGCATCTCGGCCGCCGCCTCGCGCATCAGCTGATGCGACGGCTCGCCAAGATTGTCGGGCATCTGCACGGCGAGCGCCCCGCCCGGCGCAAGGCAGTCGATCAGCCGCCGCAGCACCTGCGGGTGATCGGGCAGCCACTGGAACACGGCGTTGGCGAAAATGACGTCCACCGGCCTCGCCGGCGTCCATGTAGAGGCATCACCCAGGGCGAAGGAAACCCCGGGCAGGCGCGCCTTCGCCTTCGAGATCATGTCGGGCGAACTGTCGAAGCCGCTGACGGCGGCCGCCGGCCAGCGCTCGACCAGCAGTTCGGTCGAATTGCCCGGCCCGCAGCCGATATCGACCACCCGCTTCGGATCGTCCACCGGCACCTGCGCCAGCAAATCGCGCGCCGGCCGCGTCCGCTCCTCTTCGAATTTGAGATATTGGGCAGCGGACCAGTCGGCCATTTTCTTGTTCTCCCCCTTACCGCGTCAGGCGCTTGTAGGTCATGCGGTGCGGGGTGAGCGCGTCGGGGCCGAGGCGGCGGACCTTGTCCTTTTCGTAGTCCTCGAAGTTGCCCTCGAACCATTCGACATGGCTGTCGCCCTCGAAGGCGAGGATGTGCGTTGCCAGCCGGTCGAGGAACATGCGGTCGTGGGAGATGATGACGGCGCAGCCGGCGTAGCTTTCCAGCGCGTCTTCAAGCGCGGCCAGCGTTTCGGTGTCGAGGTCGTTGGTCGGCTCGTCGAGCAGGAGCACATTGCCGCCGGTCCTCAGCATCTTGGCCAGGTGCACGCGGTTGCGCTGGCCGCCGGACAGGTTGCCCACCTTCTGCTGCTGGTCGCCGCCACGGAAGTTGAACGACGAGCAGTAGGCGCGCGTATTGGCGTCGAACTTGCCGAGCTTCACGACTTCCGCACCGCCGGAGATTTCCTCCCACACGGTCTTGTTGGGGTCGAGCGCATCGCGGCTCTGGTCGACATAGCCGAGCTTGACCGTCTCGCCGATGCGGATGGTGCCGGCGTCCGGCTTCTCCTGCCCGGTGATCATCTTGAACAGCGTCGTCTTGCCGGCGCCGTTGGGGCCGATGATGCCGACGATGCCGCCGGGCGGCAGCTTGAAGGAAAGGTTTTCGATCAGCAGTTCGTCGCCAAAGCCCTTCGACAGGCCTTCGACTTCGATGACCACATTGCCGAGCCGCTCGCCGTGCGGGATGACGATCTGCGTATCGGACGGGCGGCGGCTGTTGGCCGTCTCCAGCAGTTCCTCGAACGCCTTGATACGCGCCTTGGACTTGGTCTGGCGGGCCTTGGGGCTGGAGGCGATCCACTCGCGTTCGCGCGAAATCGCCCGCTGGCGCGCGTCGTCCTCGCGGCCTTCCTGCTTGAGGCGCTTGGCTTTGGCTTCCAGATAGGCGGTGTAGTTGCCCTCGTAGGGAATGCCGCGGCCGCGGTCGAGCTCGAGAATCCAGCCGGTGACGTTGTCGAGGAAGTAACGGTCGTGGGTGATGAGCAGCACCGAGCCCTTGTAGGCGCGCAGGTGCTTTTCCAGCCACGAGGTCGTCTCGGCGTCGAGGTGGTTGGTCGGCTCGTCGAGCAGCAGCAGGTCCGGCTCCTCCAGGAGCAGCCGGCACAGCGCCACGCGGCGGCGCTCGCCGCCCGACAGGTTTGTCACGGCGGAATCCTTGGGCGGGCACGCCAGCGCGTCCATCGCCATCTCGACCTGCTGTTCAAGGTCCCACAGGTTCAGGCGGTCCATCTCGTCTTGCAGCCGCGCCGACTCTTCCGCCGTCTCGTCGGAATAGTTCATCATCAACTCGTTGTAGCGCTCGATGATGGCCGTCTTCTTCTTGACGCCGTCCATGACGTTCTCGAACACGGTCTTGTCCGGATCGAGCTGCGGCTCCTGCGCCAGGTAGCCGACGGTCGCGCCCTCGGCGAGCCAGGCTTCGCCGGTATATTCCTTGTCGAGGCCGGCCATGATCTTGAGGATCGTCGACTTGCCGGCGCCGTTGGGGCCGAGAATGCCGATCTTGGCATCCGGGTAGAAGGAAAGGTGAATGTTTTCGAGCACCTTCTTGGTGCCATAGGCCTTGTTCAGGCCGGCCATGTGATAGATGAACTGGCGTGCCACGCGCGCGCTCCTTAGGATGAACTGACCGAAGTCGAATTGGATGGAGGTTGGCCGCTATGTAGGCGATAGGACCGCAAACGGCAATCGCTTTCGACCACCGGCGCTGCCCGTGCCTCCCGCCCGATAAGGGCCGATTAACGTTTCTTTGGCAGAACTGCCGAGGCACGAAACGCCTGTGTGGGCGGCACCGCCATCCCTGGAGCCCGGCTTGCATAACGTCCTGCTGCTTCTTGCCGAAGCATGTCTGTATTTCGGCGTCATGGCCGTCTTCTTCCACCTGCGGGATCGCATCGGGCTCGGCGTGTTCATCTGCGCGCTCGGCGCCATGCATTTCCTCGAGACGTATCTGGCCAGCGTGTTCTATGTCACGCTTCCGTTCGGGATCGTCTCGCCCGGCTCGTCGGTGCTGTTTTCCGGCAAGCTCGCCATGCTGCTCCTGCTCTACATCAAGGAAGACGCCGCGAAGGTACGCCAGCCGATCTACGGCCTGCTGCTCGGCAACGCGCTGATGATCGGCCTCGTCTTCGTGCTCACGCAGCACGAAATCGCGCCGCTGCCCAACGGCCTGAGGCCCGACATCGCTTTCATCGACCAGATGGGCTGGCTCATGGTGTGGGGAACCTCGCTGCTGTTCCTCGACGCCATCCTGATGATCCTGTTCTACGAACGGCTGGGCCGCTATCTGCGCGGCAAGCCGTTCCTGCGCATCCTGACGGCGCTGTGCTGCGTGCTGACCTTCGACCAGGCAGGCTTTTTCGCCGCCCTGCATTTCGTCTCCGACGCGCCCCGCGAAGTGTTTCTCGGCGGATGGCTCGCCAAAATGGGGGCGGCGCTGACCTACAGCACGATGCTCTGCGCCTATCTGCGCTGGTTTGAGCGCAATGAGGCGGGCATGCCGCGCGGGCTGGCCGATGTCTTCCAGATCCTGACCTACCGGGAGCGCTACGAAGCCCTGGCCGAGCACATCGGACGCGACGGTCTCACCGGCCTGCTGCATCGCGGCCGGTTCGAAACGGACGGTCAGCACCTGATCAAGACCACGCTGCATGACGGAAAGCCGCTGAGCCTGCTGCTTCTCGATGTCGACCACTTCAAATCGGTCAACGACCGGTTCGGCCATGCCGAGGGCGACCGCGTGTTGAAATCGGTCGCCACCCTGCTCCAGCAGGCGACCGGGCGCGAGGGCGTGGTCTATCGCATCGGCGGCGAGGAATTCGCCATCCTGTGCCCGCACGCGCACGCCGTCGCACGCCTCCTCGGCGAAAACATCCGCGCCGCCATCAAGGCGTCACTGCGCAGCGAGACCTTCGAGATCACCATCAGCGCCGGCGTCGCCACCTCGTCGGACGAAACGCCCGACCTCGATGCGCTCTTCGCGCTGGCCGACCAGCGCCTCTACCTCGCCAAGGCCGGCGGACGCGACCGGATCGTCGGCACCACCCAGGACGAAGAAGTCGCCCCCCTTGATTCCCGGGAAGGCTCGCGCTTCACATAGAGGGCGCGACAGCGCGCGCAGCCGGAAACATCGCATGCCGTTCGAATGCCAGATGAAGCTCGGCTCGCCGACCGGCGCGCTGCTCAACCTCTACGTCAAGCCGGCGAAGGCGGGCGGCCGGGCCGTGGTGCAGGTCAACCATGGCCTTGCCGAGCACGCGCTACGCTACGCGCGCTTTGCCGACTTCCTGTCCGAGCGAGGATTCCACGTCTATGCGCACGACCATCGCGGCCACGGCTTCACGACGGCGCCCGATGCGCCGAGAGGGCGGTTCGCCGAGTATGACGGCGGGAAAAAGGTTGTCGCCGATGTCGCTGCCATCCACGACCTGATCGCGCGCGAGCACCCACGCCTGCCGGTGATCCTGTTCGGCCATTCGATGGGCGGGCTGATCGCGCTCGATTTCCTGCTGGAGCATTCTTCGCGCGTCCACGCCGCCGCCATCTGGAACACCAACTTTTCCGCCGGGCTGGCGGGTCGCGCGGCACTGGCGCTGCTGGCATGGGAGCGTTTTCGCCTTGGCTCGGACGTGCCCTCGCGCCTGCTGCCGAAGCTGACGTTCCAGACATGGGGCAACGCGATACCCGACCACAAGACGCCGTTCGACTGGCTGTCGCGCGACACGGCCGAGGTCGAAAAATACATCGCCGACCCGCTTTGCGGCTTCGACGCATCGGTTTCCCTGTGGCGCGACCTGTTCGGCTTCATCTTCGCCGGTGCCGAGGACCGCAATTTTTCCGGCATCCGTCGCGACCTGCCGATCCATCTGGTCGGCGGCGAAAAGGACCCCGCCACCGACAACGGCAAGGCCGTCGCGGAGCTGGCGCAGCGGATGCGACGCCTGGGCTTTTCGAATCTGGTTTCAAGGATTTACTCCGAAACCCGCCACGAAAGCCTGAACGAGGTGAATCGAAACATCATCATGGATGATTTCGCGGACTGGGCCGAAGCGGTGACCCGTTAGACGACAACGAAGTTACCCGGCCGGCCGCCGCTCCACTGGCCCAGCGCAAGGACCGTGACATCGGCACGCCGGGTTGCTAGAGCCATTGTGCTTGCTTTCACCCGTTGCCCCGGTGTCCCATGGCCAATGCTCCGCTGAAAGGCGTTCGCGTCATCGAACTCGCCCGCATCCTCGCCGGGCCATGGGCGGGCCAGTTGCTGGCCGATCTCGGCGCCGACGTGATCAAGGTGGAGAGCCCCGAGGGCGACGATACCCGCAAATGGGGACCGCCCTTCGTCACCGGCCATGGCGGCGAAAACCTGTCGGCCGCCTACTACCATGCCTGCAATCGCGGCAAGCGTTCCATCGCCATCGACTTTTCGACGCCGGAAGGTGCGCAAACCGTGCGGAAACTGGCGGCCAGCGCCGACGTCCTCATCGAGAATTTCAAGCTCGGCGGCCTCAAGAAATACGGCCTCGACTATGAAAGCCTGAAGGCCATCAACCCGCGCCTCGTCTATTGCTCGATCACCGGCTTCGGGCAGGACGGCCCCTATGCTCCGCGCGCCGGCTACGATTTCATCGTCCAGGGCATGTCCGGCCTGATGTCGATCACCGGTCCGGCGGACGGCGAGCCGCAGAAGGTCGGCGTCGCCGTCACCGACATCTTCACCGGCCTCTATTCGGTCGTCGCCATCCAGGCCGCCCTTCGCCATGCCGAAAGGACCGGCGAGGGCCAGCATGTCGACATGGCGTTGTTCGACTCGCAGATGGCGGTACTGGCCAACCAGAACCTCAACTATCTGGTGTCGGGAAAGGCACCGACGCGCATGGGCAACGCCCATCCCAACATCGCGCCCTACGAGGTGCTGCCGGTCAGGGACGGCCACTTCATCCTTGCCGTCGGCAATGACGGCCAGTTCCGCAAGTTCTGCGCGGCGATCGGCCTCGAACACCTCGCCGACGACCCCGCCTTCGCTACCAATTCGGCGCGCGTCGCCAACCGGGCGGCGCTGCGCGAGGCGATTCTGCCGCCGCTCGCCGCCCTCGCCCGCGCCGAGCTTTTGCCTAAGCTGGAGGCGGCGCACGTGCCGGCCAGCCCGATCAACGACATCGGCCAGGCCTTCGCCGACCCGCAGGCGATCGCGCGCGGCATGCGCCTTTCCCTGGACGACGGCCATGGCAATGCCCTGCCGTCCGTGCGCTCGCCGATGCTGATGCCGGCAACGCCGCTCACCTATGACCGGCCCTCGCCGCGCCTTGGCGAGCATACCGAAGAAATTCTTGCCGAACTGGAGAAGGCCGCAAAATGAAAACGGGCGGAAAACTGATTGTCGAAGCGCTCGAAGCCAACGGCGTAGAACGAATCTTCTGCGTTCCGGGCGAAAGCTACCTCGCCGTGCTCGATGCACTGCACGATTCGACGATCAGGACCATCGTCTGCCGCCAGGAAGGCGGTGCGGCCATGATGGCCGACTGCGAGGGCCGGCTGACCGGCAAGCCCGGCATCTGCTTCGTCACCCGCGGGCCCGGCGCCACCAACGCTTCGGCCGGCGTCCATATCGCCCGGCAGGATTCCATCCCGATGATCCTGTTCATCGGCCAGATCGCCGCCCACGCGAAGCACCGCGAGGCGTTCCAGGAGGTCGATTACAAGGCCTTCTACGGCGACATCGCCAAATGGGTGGTGGAGATCGAGGACGCCGCCCGCATTCCCGAACTCGTCACCCGCGCCTTCGCCGTCGCCACCTCAGGCCGCCCCGGCCCGGTCGTCATCTCGTTGCCGGAGGACATGCTGACCGACGAGGTCGAGGCACCCGCCGCCCTGCCCTTCACCCCGGTCGAGACGCGGCCGGGCGAAGCCGAGCTGGATCAACTCGAAAAGCTGCTGTCGCAGGCCAAAAGACCTTTCGTCATTCTCGGCGGCACGCGCTGGGGCGAAGACGGCTTCCGGCACATGCAGCAGATCGCGGAAAACTGGGCGCTGCCGGTCGGCGTTTCCTTCCGCCGCCAGATGCTATTCGACCATCTGCATACGAACTATGCCGGCGATGTCGGCATCGGGCTCAACCCGAAGCTCGCCGCGCGTGTCAAGGAGGCCGACCTGATCCTGCTCGTCGGCGGCCGTTTCGGCGAAATGCCGTCCTCCGACTACACGCTGATGAAAAGCCCTTATCCGGACCAGAAACTGGTCCACGTCCACGCCGACGCCAACGAACTCGGCCGCGTCTACCGGCCGACGCTGGCCATCAACGCCTCGCCCGCCGCCTTCGCCGAAGCCTTCTCCAGGCGCAAGGGGCCGGCCGCACCTGGCTGGACCGGCGAGACCGAACAGGCGCATGCCGATTATCTCACGTGGTCGACCCCGCCGAAGACCGGGCCCGGCGCCGTACATATGGGGCCGATCGTGGAGTATCTGGAAAGCGTGCTGCCGCAGGATGCCATCATCTGCAACGGCGCCGGCAATTTCGCCACCTGGATGCACCGCTTCCACCGCTTCCGCCGCTACAACACGCAGGCGGCTCCCACCTCGGGCTCGATGGGCTACGGCCTGCCGGCCGGCGTCGGCGCGAAAAGTGTGTTCCCGGACCGCGAGGTGATCGTCTGGGCCGGCGACGGCGACTTCCTCATGCATGGCCAGGAATTCTCGACCGCCGTGCAATACGACCTGCCGATCATCGTCGTGATCCTCAACAACGGCATCTACGGCACCATCCGCATGCACCAGGAACGCGAATATCCCGGCCGCGTCTCCGGCACGATGCTGCGCAATCCCGATTTCGCCGCCTATGCCCGCGCCTTCGGTGGCCATGGCGAGACGGTGGAAAAGACCGAGGATTTCGTCGCCGCCTTCGAGCGCGCGCGCCAGAGCGGCAAGCCGGCCATCATCGAAGTCAAGCTCGACCCCGAGGCGATCACGCCGACAAGGACGCTGACCGACATCCGCGAGAAGCGCTGAGGCTATCGCACGGCGAACATCCCCACCCTTATTCCCTCCCCACAAGGGGGAGGGAGACGCTGACGACCCATCTCAACCGCGTCGTCATTCCATGTCGCTGCCCAAGAATCCCCCTCCCCCTTGTGGGGAGGGGTTAGGGGTGGGGGTACACCGGCGACAAGATTGGCACGCCCATGCGGCAGCCACCCGTCAAACGGCAGCATCGATGATGTGCGCCTGGATTTTTGCGGAAATCTCGCCGTGCCCATGCCGGTCGGCGAGCGCCGCTTCGGCGATATCGGTCGCCGCTTGCAAATCCCCGTTCCGGGTTTCGATTTCGCCGCGAACGGGCGTTCCCTGGCAATAGGCGATTGCCGCGAAACGCGGCGAGGGAGCCCTGCTCTGCTCCGCTTTCGTCTCGATGCTCAAGCGGGAGAAACCCGCCGCTTCCACATCGCCGAGGACCTGCGCCGTATCGTGGTAGCCGTGCGGCGTGCGCGCCATGAAGCGCGGCGGGTCATCCGGAAACATCCGCGCCAGCACCTTCATCACGTCTTCGGCAAAGACGTTTTCCTCGATACGGTCCCAGACGCTGAACAGGAAACGGCCGCCCGGCTTCAGCACGCGCCTCGCCTCGCGATAGCCGGCCACGCGGTCGGGAAAGAACATTACGCCGAACTGGCAGAACACGACGTCGAAGGAAGCGTCCTCGAAGGGCAACGCCAGAGCGTCCGCCTGTATCCATCGGATGCGATCGTCGGCAGGTTGCCGCGACGCGGCATAGTCGAGCATCGGCTGGTTGAGGTCGCTCACGACATAACTCGTGCCAGGGGAAAGCTTCGGTGCCAGCGCCCGGGTGACGACGCCGGTGCCTGCGGCGATTTCCAGAACGGCAACAGGTGAAAGAGCCGCGACGCGTCGCGCCATATCGGCGGCGTAGACCTCGAAGATCAGCGGCACCATATAGCGGTCGTAGTTTTCCGGGACCGATCCGGCGAACACCTTGTCCGTTTCCAACATGGGGTGCCCCGCAGCTTGTTAGACGGCCGCCAGGCTACCATTGCCCGGAACCGGTTTCCACGAAGCGTCGGGCAGCGCTCATCCCTCTTTCGGCTGATGAAGGCAGCGTTCAGGCGTGCGCCAGCGCCTGCGCCAGGTCGGCGATCAGGTCGTCCGGATGCTCGACGCCGATCGACAGCCGGATGGTCGAATCCAGCACGCCGATGCGCTCGCGCACCTCGACAGGGACGCCCGAATGCGTCATCGCCGCCGGGTGGCTGGCAAGCGACTCCGTGCCGCCGAGGCTGACCGCCAGCTTGAACACCTGGAGCGCGTTGAGGAAGGCGAAGGCCGACTTTTCGCCGCCCTCGATGTCGAACGAGAAGGTCGAGCCGGCACCGCTGCACTGTGCCCGGAAAACGCGCCCGGCCGGCGTGTCTTCGCCGAGGAACGGCAGGTAGTGCACCTTGCGCACCTTGGCATGGTCGCGCAGAAATTCCGCCACCCGCTGCGCATTGGCGTCGGCGCGCTCCATGCGCAGCGACAGCGTTTCCAGCGAACGCCCGAGCATCCAGCACGAATGCGGGTCGAGTTGCGTGCCGATCGCGCCGCGCAGGAGCTTGATCGGCCGCGTCACCGCTTTCGAACCCATCACCGCGCCGGCGATCAGGTCGGAATGGCCGCCGACATATTTGGTCAGCGAATAGAGCGAAAGGTCGGCCCCGAGCCCGACCGGGCGCTGGAAGATCGGCCCGAGCAGCGTGTTGTCGCACATCACCATCGGGCGATGGCCCTGGGCCTGGCCGAGTTCGTCGGCGACCGCGCGCATCAGCGCAATATCGATGACGCTGTTGATCGGATTGGACGGCGTCTCCACCAGTATGATCGACACCCGGCCCTTGGCTGCGGCCTCCGCGGCCGCCTTGCGCACGCCGACGGCATCGACGCCATCGGAAAACGCCACCGTGGCGATGCCGAAACCGGCGAGCGTGCGCGAAATCAGCGTTTCCGTCCCGCCATAGAGCGGCTGCGAATGCAGGATCACATCGCCCGGACGAGCATAGGCGAGGACCGCGGTCGCGATCGCCGACATGCCGGAGGAGAACAGGATGCAGCTTTCCGTCTCTTCATAGACAGCCAACCGGTCCTCGACGATCTCGCTGTTGGGATGGTTGAAGCGCGAATAGACCAGCCCCGCCCCCGTCCCGGTCGGCGGCTCCTTGCGGCCCGAGGTGTAGTCGAAGAAATCGCGTCCCTCTTCCGCCGTCTTGAACAGGAAGGTCGAGGTCAGGAACACCGGCGGCTTGACGGCCCCTTCCGACAGGAGCGGGTCGTAGCCGTAGCCCAGCATCATCGTTTCGGGGTGCAGCTTGTGATTGCCGATATGGGTCTTGGACGGCTTGGGCGCGGTCATGGCAGCTTCCTATAGATGCGAACCCGCGCAGCTTAAGCCTTTCAAGGACCAGCGTCCCGCAATTTGCGTACTGGAAGCAGCGAATTCACGCAAACCGCAGACATGGCCCCACCCTAACCCCGCCGCCAAGCTCCACAAGGACCGGTGACGAACGGCACAAGGGTCGGTGACCGGGATTCCCCTCCCCCTTGTGGGGAGGGGTTAGGGGTGGGGGTATCGAAGCCCACAGCGCCGGCAATCCGCCCGAATACCGCCCCAACAAGAAGGGGCGGTCGCCCGCCCCCTCAAACGCTTATCGGCTACCCGAAACTTACTGGATCGCCTTGTCGGTGATCTCGGTGGTGTAGGCGCCTTCCGGAGCCTTGGAGATGATCTTCTGGTCGAGCAGCGCCTTGGCAGTGCGCTCGTAGGTCACCGGGTCGAGCTTGCCGTTGCCGATCAGCTTGGCGACTTCGCCGACCATGCGCTTCTGGTGGTTCTCGTCCTGCCCGCCGGCTTCCATCACGGCTTCCGCCGCTTCGTCCGGATGCTCGACGGCATAGTGCCAGCCCTTCATCGAAGCGCGCACGAAGCGCACCATCTTGTCCTGGAAGGCCGGATCCTTGAGCTTGTCCTGCAGCACGTAGAGGCCGTCCTCGAGCAGGTCGTTGCCGAGCGCGGTGTAGTTGAAGACGAGGAGGTCCTCCGGCTTGAAGCCGGCGTCGATCGCCTGCCAGTACTCGTTGTAGGTCATGACCGAGATGCAGTCGGCCTGCTTCTGGATCAGCGGCTGCACGTCGAAGCTCTGCTTCAGCACGGTGACGCCGTCCGGCCCGCCCTCGGTCGGATAGCCGAGCTTGTGCATCCAGGCATAGAACGGATATTCGTTGCCGAAGAACCAGACGCCGAGCGTGTGGCCCTTGAAGTCGGCTTCCGTCTTGACCGGACCGTCCTTCGGGCAGATCAGTTCGAGGCCGGACTTGGCATAGGGCTGGGCGATGTTGACGAGGTTTACGCCCTTGTCGCGCGCCGCCAGCGCCGCCGCCATCCAGGTGACGATGACATCGGCGCCACCGCCGGCGATCACCTGCTCGGGCGCGATGTCCGGCCCGCCGTTCTTGATGTCGACGTCGAGGCCCTCCTCCTCATAGAACCCCTTGTCCTTGGCGACGAAATAGCCGGCGAACTGGCCCTGCGCCACCCACTTCAACTGCAGCGTCACCTGGTCCGCGGCAAAGCTTTGAACGGCAGCCAGCGACATGGCGCCGGCAAGCATGGAAACAATCAGTCTTTTCATTGTTCTCCCACCTCTGAAGTTCGCCTAGCCACCACGGATAGACGGATGCCAAAACGTCACGGCCCTCTCGATCAGGGCGACTGCGCCATAGAAGACCGAACCGGCAACGGCTGCAACCGCGATTTCCGCCCACACCATGTCGATGTTCATGCGGCCGACCTCGGTCGAGATGCGAAAGCCCATGCCGACGACGGGAGTACCGAAAAACTCGGCGACGATGGCGCCGATCAAGGCCAGCGTCGAATTGATCTTGAGCGCGTTGAAGATGAACGGCATCGCCGCCGGCAGCCGGAGCTTGAACAGCGTCTGCCAGTAGCCGGAAGCGTAGGTGCGCATCAGGTCGCGCTCCATATGGCCCGCCGCCGTCAGCCCGACGACCGTGTTCACCAGCATCGGGAAGAAGGTCATGATGACCACGACCGCCGCCTTGGACTGCCAGTCGAAGCCGAACCACATCACCATGATGGGCGCCACGCCGATGATCGGCAGCGCCGCCGCCATGTTGCCGATGGGCAGGAGCCCGCGCCGCAGGAAGACGAAGCGGTCGGCAGCGATGGCCGCCACGAAGCCGGCGCCGCAGCCGATGAGGTAGCCGGCCGCGACCGCCTTGAAGACGGTCTGCCTGACATCCATCGACAGCACGTCGGCGGAGGTGGCGATGCGGGCCGCGATCGCGCTGGGCGGCGGCAGCAGCAGGAAGGGGATGCCGGCGCCGCGCACGACCGCTTCCCACAGGATCAGGATCCAGGCACCGAAGATCACCGGAATGACCAGGCTGAGCGCGATGGATTCGCCGCGCCCGGACGGCTTCAGGGCCGAAAGCACCGTGGCGCAGCGCCAGGCCAGCAGCCACGCGCCGGCCAGAGCCAGGTAGAAGGACGCGCCCGCATTGCCTTCGTGGCCGGCAACGCCCGCCAGCAGCAGCCAGGCCGCCCCATGCGCACCGATGAAGAGCAGCAGCGCTTCGCCGTAGCGGCGTGCGGCGAGCAGCGTCGAAACCACAGCGGCGGCGGCCACCAGCCCGAGCGCCGGCCATACGCTTGCGGAGCCTTGTGCCGCACCCGCTTCGAAGAAGGCGCCGACGACGGCGAGCACGAGCGCCGAAATCGCCTGCCAGGACCAGCTGCGCCCGATCATGCCGGCCTCCCGCCCATGGCGCGCCCGGTGATGCGCTCGGCGATGCCGACCAGCGCGACGAGGACCACGGCGACCAGCGAGCCGGCGACGAGGGCCGCCCAGATCTCGATGGTCTGGCTGTAGTAGGAGCCGTTGAGCAGCTTGGCGCCGATGCCGGCCACGGCCCCCGTCGGCAGTTCGGCGACGATGGCGCCGACCAGGCTCGCCGCCACTGCGACCTTCATGGAGGCGAACAGGAACGGCATCGACGCCGGGACCCTTAGCTTCCAGAAGATTTGCGGCCGGCTGGCGTTATAGGTGTGCATGAGGTCGAGATGCATCAGTTCGGGCGAACGCAACCCCTTCACCATGCCGACCGCCACCGGGAAGAACGACAGATAGGTGGAAATCAGCGCCTTGGGGAACAGGCCGGTGATGCCGATGGCCGCGAACACCACCACCACCATCGGCGCGATGGCGAGGATGGGGATGGTCTGCGAAGTGATGATCCACGGCATCAGGCTGCGGTCGAGCGAGGCGAAATGCACGATGCCGACCGCGATCAGGATGCCGAGCAGCGCCCCGAAGGCGAAGCCGACGAAGGTGGAGGAAAGCGTTACCCAGGAATGGTAGACGAGGCTGCGGTTGCTCCACGGCTTGACCTGGAACGTGGTCTTGAAGAAATTCTGCGCCACTTGGTGCGGCGCCGGCAGCGTCGGTTTCGGCTGCGACCAGGTCTTGACCAGGAATTCGCTATAGCTCGGCGTCTCGCCCGCGCGCCGGTCGAGATCGCGCTGGAACGGCCCGTTCAGCACCACGGCAAACGCGTACCAGGCGACGACCAACAGCGCCAGAAGCGTGGTGACGGGGACGATCTTGTCGCGAAGGCGATCCATGGTCAGGCGCCCTCTCGCTGTAGGCGCTCCCCTCTCCCCGCCGGGGAGAGGGTGGCCGGAGCGAAGCGGAGGCCGGGTGAGGGGGAATAAATCCGGCCCTCAAGCACCGCCAGGATCGTTTCGAGAACCGCTTCACGCTCCGCCAGCACCTCATTGTTCCAGAAACGGATCACGGAATAGCCGCTGGCGTTCAGCCAGGCGGTTCTAAGTGGTTCGGCTGTGGAGTCGGCATGCTGGCTGCCGTCCACCTCGACCACCAGTTTCCTGTTGCGGCAAACGAAATCCACGATATAGGCCCCGAGGGGAATTTGCCGCGCAAATTTGTACCCGTTGAGGCGGCTGCCTCTCAACTCCACCCAAAGCCTGTATTCGGCCTCGGTCTCATCCGCGCGAAGCTTTCGCGCACGTTTCGTCGCGCCGTCCCGCCGCGTGGTCGGGGAAGGCGCATTCCCCTCACCCGGCCTGCGCTTCGCTCCGGCCACCCTCTCCCCGCCGGGGGGAGGGGAAACCCGCATCCCCTCAATCCTCATAGGAGTGCCCTGCCCTGAGGCCGTCGCGGACGCGGGCGGCGATGGCGAGGAACTCGGGCGTCTCGCGAATGTCGAGCGGGCGTTCGCGCGGCAGCGTCGATTCGATGATGTCGGTGACGCGGCCGGGGCGCGGCGACATCACCACGATGCGGGTCGACAGATACACGGCCTCCGGGATCGAGTGGGTGACGAAGCAGATCGTCTTGTCGGTGCGCGCCCAAAGCTTCAGCAACTGCTCGTTGAGGTGGTCGCGCACGATCTCGTCCAGCGCCCCGAACGGCTCGTCCATCAGCAGAAGGTCGGCATCGAAGGCAAGCGCGCGGGCAATGGAGGCGCGCTGCTGCATGCCGCCGGAAAGCTGCCACGGATACTTCTTCTCGAAGCCCGAAAGGTTGACCAGTTCCAGCGTTCGCCGGATGCGCTCGCCTTGTTCGGCCCGTGCCACGCCCATCACCTCGAGCGGCAGCGCCACGTTGCGCTCGATCGTGCGCCACGGCAGCAGCGCCGAAGCTTGGAAGACGTAGCCATAGGCCCTGCGCTCGCGCGCCTGTTCGGCGCTCATGCCGTTGATGGAAATGGTGCCGGAAGTGGGCTTCTCGAGATCGGCGATGACCCGCAGAAGCGTGGTCTTGCCGCAACCGGAAGGGCCGATGAAGGAAACGAATTCGCCCTTGCCGATGGTGAGGTCGACGCCGGAGAGCGCCTGCACCGGGCCGTCCGCCGTATGGAATGTCAGGCCGAGCGCCTTTGCCTCGACAACGGTTTCCTGTGCTGGCTTCAAGCTGGCTCTTTCTTCAAGCGTCAAGGTGAGGCCCGGCATCAAACGCCAGTAGCCGGAATGCCGCTACGTTCCACCTTACGGGGCGCGGAGATTTCCTTCCACGTCGAAAGCGCCCTGTTCACGGCTCCATTCGGCTCGCGCGGCACGAACTCGCCATGGCCGGCCTCGGCCCGCACGTCCGCCTCCTCGACCGCGAGATCGCCGCGCGTGAACACGAAGCGCGGCGCGCCCACGATCTCCATGCCCTCGAACACGTTGTAGTCGATCACCGACTGCTGGCTCTTGGCCGAAATGGTCTTCTTGCGCTTCGGGTCCCACACCACGATGTCGGCGTCCGCCCCTTCGACGATCGCACCCTTTTTCGGGTAGATGTTGAGGATCTTGGCGATGTTGCTGGAGGTGACGGCGACGAACTCGTTCATGGTCAGCCGGCCGGTGTTGACGCCCTTGGTCCACAGCACCTGCATGCGGTCCTCTAGCCCGCCGGTGCCGTTGGGGATCTTGGTGAAATCGCCGACGCCGACGCGCTTTTGCGTGGTGGTGAAGGCGCAATGGTCGGTCGCCACCACCTGCAACGAGCCGGCCTGCAGGCCCGCCCACAGCGAATCCTGGTGCAGCTTGTTGCGGAACGGCGGGCTCATCACCCGGCGCGCGGCGTGGTCCCAGTCCTTGTTGAAATACTCGCTTTCGTCCAGCGTCAGGTGCTGGATCAGCGGCTCGCCGTAAACACGCATGCCCTTTTGGCGCGCGCGGCGGATCGCCTCGTGGCTCTGCTCGCAGGAGGTATGCACGACATAGAGCGGCACGCCCGCCATATCGGCGATCATGATGGCGCGGTTGGTCGCCTCGCCCTCGACTTCCGGTGGACGAGAAAAGGCATGGCCCTCGGGTCCGTTGTTGCCCTCGGCGAGCAGTTTTGCAGACAGGGCTGCGACCACGTCGCCGTTTTCGGCATGCACCAGCGGCAGCGCGCCGAGCGCGGCGCAGCGCTGGAACGACGAGAACATCTCGTCGTCGTCCACCATCAGCGCGCCCTTGTAGGCCATGAAGTGCTTGAAGGTGTTGATGCCTTTGTCGACGACCTCGGCCATCTCGTCGAACACCTGCTTGCCCCACCAGGTGATCGCCATGTGGAAGGAAAAGTCGCAGGAGGCCTTCGTGGTTTTGTTGTCCCACATCTTCAGCGCGTCGAGCAGCGACTGCTGCGGCGCCGGCAGGCAGAAATCCACCACCATGGTGGTACCCCCGGCAAGGGCCGCGCGCGTACCGCTCTCGAAATCGTCGGCCGAATAGGTGCCCATGAACGGCATTTCGAGATGCGTGTGCGGATCGATGCCGCCCGGCATCACATAGCAGCCGGTGGCGTCGAACTCGTGGTCGCCATGCAGGTCCGACCCGATGGCGACGATCTTGCCGTGCTGGAACAGGACGTCCGCCTTGTAGGTGCGGTCGGCCGTGACGACGGTGCCGTTCTTGATCACTCTGGTCATATGACGTTCCCTTGTTTCATTCGCGCTTCTTGTGAGCAGCGTTCGATAACAGATAGAGTTCACTCCACGATTTCTGCCGTCTCCACCACGGCATGGAACAGAACATCGGCGCCGGCGGCGGCCCATTCCCTGGAGATATCCTCGGCCTCGTTGTGCGAAAGCCCGCCGACGCACGGGCACATCACCATGGTCGCGGGCGCCACCTTGGCGGCCCAGCAGGCGTCGTGCCCGGCCCCGGAAATGAGGTTCATGTGGCTGTAGCCGAGGTCCTCGGCGGCCTTGCGCACGCGCCCAACCAGCACCGGGTCGAAGGTCACCGGGTCGAAATGGCCGACCACCTCGATCGAGCATCCGACGCCCAATTCCTCGCAGATCGGCACGGCCTCCTTCTCGACCCGCGCCCGCATGGCGTCGAGCTTCGCCCGGTCGGGCGAGCGTACGTCGACGGTGAACACCACCGTGCCAGGCAGCACGTTGCGCGAATTGGGCGAGAACTTCATCTGGCCGACACCGCCGACGGCGCCCGGCTGGTTGTCCATCGCCACCTTCTGCACCATCTCGAAGATGCGGGCCATGGCGAGCCCGGCGTTGACGCGCATGTTCATCGGCGTCGAACCGGTATGCGCCTCCTTGCCGGTCAGCGTGAACTCCAGCCACCACAGGCCCTGGCAATGGGTGACGACGCCGATCTGCTTGTTCTCGACCTCGAGGATCGGCCCCTGCTCGATGTGGTACTCGAAATAGGCGTGCATCTTGCGCGCGCCCACTTCCTCGTCGCCGACCCAGCCGATGCGCTTCAGCTCGTCGCCGAAGGTCTTGCCCTCGAGGTCCTGGCGGCCATAGGCGTAGTCGAACGGGATCACGCCGGCGAACACGCCGGACGCCAGCATCGCCGGGGCAAAGCGCGCCCCCTCCTCATTGGTCCAGTTGGTGACGACGATCGGGTGCTTCGTCCTGATGCCGAGGTCGTTCAGCGACCGCACGATCTCCAGGCCCGACAGCACGCCGAGCACGCCGTCATACTTGCCGCCGGTCGGCTGGGTGTCGAGGTGGCTGCCGACATAGACCGGCAGGGCGTCCGGATCGGCGCCCTCGCGGCGGGCGAACATGGTGCCCATCTTGTCGACGCCCATGGTCAGGCCGGCGGCGTCGCACCAGGATTGGAAGAGTTCACGGCCCTCCTTGTCGGCATCGGTCAGCGTCTGGCGATTGTTGCCGCCGGCGACGCCGGGGCCGACCTTCGCCATTTCCATCAGCGAATCCCACAAGCGATCTGAATTGATTCGCAGATTCTCGCCGCGCGCGGCCATGCTTCCTCCCTGGCAGTTCAGCCTTTCAGTTCAATTTCCATGAAAGACATCGGCTCCTCGGCCGCGTTGACGACATTGTGCTCGACGCCTTCATCACGCCGGTAGGCAATGCCGGCGTCCATGTCGACCCGGCGGCTTCCTCCGCCGGGTTCCTCCAGAAGCATCCGGCACGGCGTGATCGTCGTGATGACGTAATCCATGCCGTGGCGATGCCAGCCGGTCTCCGCGCCGGGAACGAAGTCCCAGCGCGTGACGCGGACCTTGCCGTCATCGACAAGCACTTCGTGGGTCGCTTGCGGACGGCTCACTCGTCTTACTCCACCATGCGCAGAACTTCGCGCACATGGTCCATCATTTCGTCGATCTGCCCCTTGGAGATGATCAACGGCGGCGACAGCGCGATAATGTCGCCGGTGGTGCGGATGAGCAGGCCACGCTCGAACGCCTTGATGAAGGCCGAGAACGCCCGCTTGGTCGGTGCGCCGGGGATCGATTCCAGTTCGATCGCGCCGACGAGGCCGATATTGCGGATGTCGATGACATGCGGCTCGCCCTTGAGCGAATGCAGCGCGTCCTCCCAGTACGGCGCCAGTTCCTCGCCGCGGTTGAGCAGGCCCTCTTCCTTGTAGGTGTCGAGGGTCGCAAGGGCGGCGGCCGAGGCGATCGGGTTGCCCGAATAGGTGTAGCCGTGGAAGAACTCGATCATGTGTTCCGGGCCGTTCATGAAGGCGTCGTGGATTTCCTTCTTCACGAAGACCGCGCCCATCGGGATGACGCCGTTGGAAACGCCCTTGGCCGTGGTCATGATGTCGGGAGTGACGCCGAAATAGTCGGCGGCGAACGGCACGCCGAGGCGGCCGAAACCGGTGATGACCTCGTCGAAGATCAGGAGGATGCCGTGCTTGTCGCAGATCTCGCGCAGGCGCTTGAGATAGCCCTTGGGCGGCAGGATGACGCCGGTGGAACCCGCGACCGGCTCGACGATGACCGCCGCGATCGTCGAGGCGTCATGCAGGCCGATGATGCGCTCCAGTTCGTTGGCGACTTCCGCGCCATGCTCCGGCACGCCGCGCGAAAACGAGTTCTTGTCCGGGAAATGCGTATGCGGCATGTGGTCGACGCCGGTCAGCAGCGTGCCGAACATCTTGCGGTTGGAGACGATGCCGCCGACCGAGATGCCGCCGAAATTGACGCCGTGATAACCGCGCTCACGGCCGATCAGGCGGGTGCGCGAGCCCTCGCCGCGGGCGCGGTGGTAGGCGATCGCCATCTTCAGCGCGGTTTCGACCGATTCCGAACCGGAATTGGTGAAGAAGACATGGTCCATGCCCTTGGGCGCGATATCGACCAGCCGGTTGGCCAGTTCGAACACGATCGGATGGCCCATCTGGAAGGCCGGCGCGTAGTCGAGTTCCGCCGCCTGCTGCTGGATCGCCTCGGTGATCTTGGGGCGGCAGTGGCCGGCGTTCACGCACCACAGGCCGGCGGTGCCGTCCATGATCTTGCGGCCGTCACTTGCCGTATAGTGCATGTCCTTGGCGGCGACCAGCATGCGCGGCGCCTGCTTGAACTGACGATTGGCCGTAAACGGCATCCAGAATGCAGAGAGATCGTTCGGCGTTACCTTGAGCCGGTTAGACATGACCAAGCTATCCTTTCCAAACCTTGTTTCGTGTGGCCAACGCTTGGTCTTCGGCGCATTTTCATGCTACGCAAAATTTTGACCGTTTGGACAAACGTTAGCACCGCCGTGGCGGCGGTCAAGGGATTAAGTAGCGCATATGCAACCCGGAAAGCGCGCTCCACAGGCCACGAGAAACTGGTCCAGCGAATTGGTCCAGAACGATCCCCGCACCTTGGCGAAAAAGGCGTAGCGCATCATGGAGGCAGCCCTTCCCCGCCGCACCCGCATCCAGCGGGAAAAGCGCGAAATCATCCTCGAGGCGGCACTGGAGGTGTTTTCCGCCAACGGCTTTCGCGGCTCCACCATCGACCAGATCGCCGAACAGGCGGCGATGTCGAAGCCGAACCTTTTGTACTACTTCCATCGCAAGGAAGATATCCATGAAACGCTGATGCAGCGGCTGCTCGATACCTGGCTGCAGCCGCTGCGCGAACTGGACGATATCGGGGACCCGCTGACGGAACTCAGGGCCTATATCCGCCGCAAGCTGGAAATGGCGCGCGATTTCCCGCGCGAAAGCCGGCTGTTCGCCAACGAGATCCTGCAAGGCGCGCCACGCATCATGCCGCTTTTGGAAGGTGAGTTGAAAACGCTGGTCGACGAAAAGGCCGCGATCATCGAAGGCTGGATGCGCGCCGGCCGCATCGCCCGCACCGACCCCTACCACCTGATCTTCTCGATCTGGGCGACGACGCAGCATTATGCCGATTTCGACGTGCAGGTGCGCGCCGTCCTGGGCAACGGCCGCGGCGGCGAGGACCGCTTCGAGGACGCCGCTCGCTTCCTGGAGCGGCTGTTCGTCGAGGGGCTGAAGCCCAAGGGGTGAGCCGCCGCAATCATAATTCGAATACTGCCGATTTTGGAAACCTGTAGTTGAGTGCCTGCTGATATCCTTGGGTAGTTGGGACTTGGCAAGGCATTCGCATTGAATCTCGCACTATTGATCGACGGAGAAAATGTTCCGGCACACCTCCTGCCGGAGCTCAATCGGCACGTGGCCTCGCTCGGCGATCCGATCGTCAGATGCGTATTCGGGGATTTTTCCGAGAACCGCCTCCCAGGCTGGATAAAAGCGGCACGCGACCACTGCCTCGAACTGGTGTTCCAGCTTTCCGAAGGCAAGCATAAGAATTCCGCGGACATCGCCCTGACCATTCGCGCCATGGACCTGCTCTATGGCGGGAGGATCGAAGGATTCTGCCTGGTTTCGAGCGACCGCGATTTCGCGCCGCTGACGGCAAGGCTGCGGCAGCACGGCAAGAAGGTCTACGGCTTTGGCGAGGCGAAGACGAACGACGGGTTTCGCGCCAACTTCAACGAGTTCTTCCTCCTGGAAGCAACTCCGCCCAAGCCAGCCATTGCTCCGCCTGTCGCGAGCAGCGTGCCCAAAAACACCAAGGGCCCAACTACGCCGACCAGCCAGATCGTCGACTTCATCCGCAAACTCGACGGCACGGATGCGGCCGGCTTCGTCCATCTGTCGATGCTAGCTGCGGCCATGCGCCGGGATGCGCCTGACCTGGCGGCGCAGATATCCGGCAAGGGCAAGTTCCTCAAGAACCTGAAACAGACCGGCAAGATCGAGCAGGACGGCACCGGCGGGGCCATAAGAGTGAGGCTGCGCCGTCCAGCCTGAACGGCAACCTCGAAAGGCGCCCCCCAAAAACGCATTGCCCGCCCCCCTTTCTGGAGAGCGGACAATGCAGGGCTTTACCGAATTCACAGGAGAGGCACGCAGGCCTCCTCCGCTCGCTCGCAACCGGTTCAGGCCGCCTCGGCGCGCTCGACCGGGTGGATGCCGTGGAACGAGACGCTGAGCCGGTTCCACATGTTGATCATGCCGATGGCGACGGTGAGCTTGACCAGTTCTTCCTCGGAAAAGTGCTTCAGGGTCGCCTCGTAGAGCGCGTCCGGAACGCCATCCTTCGAAATCAGCGTCACCGCCTCGGTATAGGCGAAAGCGGCGCGCTCGCGCTCGGAATAAAGCGGCGATTCCTTCCACGCCGAGACGAGGATGACGCGTTGCAGCGTCTCGCCGTCACGCAGGGCTTCCTTGCTGTGCATGTCGACGCAGAACGAGCAGCCGTTGATCTGCGAGGCACGCAGCTTGATGAGGTGCAGCAGCGAATGTTCGAGCCCGCTGTCCTCGACCGCCTTGTTGAGCGCCTGCACCTGCTTCAGCAGTTCCGAGGCCTTGGCGAAATATTGCATTCTCTGTTTCACGGTCATTTCCTTTCTTGACGCTTGAGGGAACCGGATTTCTGCGGCCGCTGGTAACGCTCGACGAAGGCGCAGGCGGCCGCGACCGAACGCGGGTCGGCATCGTTCATGAAGCCGGCCACGATGTCGGAAAGCTTTTCGGTGGCGAGCACCGCCCGCCAGGCCTTCTCCGCCCGCAGCATCGCCACGTTGATGCCGCACGGCTTCACATAGGCCGACGCCGGCAGCTTCACCGGCCCGCGTTGACGGATTTCGCCGCAACGGAAGGCCGGCTGCGCCCCCTCCACCGCCAGCACGATGTCGAGCAAGGAAATCCGCTCCGGCGCCCGCGCCAGCCGAAAGCCGCCGGCCGGCCCCGGCACCGATTCCAGCACGCCGGCGGCGGTCATGGCGTTGAGATGCTTCAACAGGTAGCTCGGCGACAGGTCGAATTGCGCGGCCAGCGCCGAACCCGGCATCGTCGCCCCGTCCTCGACCCCGGCCAGCGTCGCGGCGCAATGGATGGCGGCTTCCACGCCTTCGCTTAGCTTCATGACCTGATCCTTTCAATCATGGATAAGATATATCGTGGATAATTTATGTCTTCAATAGTCGCAGAGATGAATCCGCGCCATTGCTGACACTTCCTGAAAAATTGCGAGAGGAAAAAGGAGGGCCATTTCAGGCGCAGGCGGGACCGCTCCTTTCGAAGCGACCCCGCCTGGCCCGGGAGGAGCCTATTCCGCGGCTTGCCGCGCCATCGGATTGTTGGGATGCGTCGTCCAGTTGGCGTAATCCGGCGAGACGGTCTTGCCGGTCCGCTGGTCGAGCGCGCCGGCTTGCAGCGGCACCATGGTGATGCAGCCTTCCACCGGGCAGACATTGACGCACAGGTTGCATCCGACGCATTCGTCGTCCATCACCTCGAAGTGGCGCTCACCGTCGAGCATCGAGGTGATCGCCTGGTGCGAGGTATCCTCGCAGGCGATGTGGCAACGGCCGCACTTGATGCAGGCGTCCTGGTCGATATGCGCCTTGGCGATATAGTTGAGGTTGAGATACTGCCAGTCGGTGACGTTGGGCGTGGCCCGTCCGATGACGTCGTCGAGCGAACGGTGGCCCTTCTCGTCCATCCAGTTCTCCAGCCCGGCGATCATCTCCTGCACGACCTTGAAGCCGTAGGTCATCGCCGCCGTGCACACCTGCACGTTGCCGGCGCCGAGCGCCAGGAATTCGGCCGCGTCGCGCCAGGTGGTGACGCCGCCGATGCCGGAGATAGGCAGGCCGCGCGTCTCCGGGTCGCGGGCGATCTCGGCCACCATATGCAGCGCCATCGGCTTGACCGCCGGGCCGCAATAGCCGCCATGCGAGCCCTTGCCGTCGATCGACGGTTCCGGCGAGAACGTGTCGAGGTTGACCGAGGTGATCGAGTTCACCGTATTGATCAGCGACACCGCGTCGGTGCCACCGGCATGCGCCGCCCGAGCCGGCTTGCGGATGTCGGTGACATTGGGCGTCAGCTTGGTGATGACCGGCATGCGCGTGTACTGCTTGCACCAGCGCACCACCATCTCGATATATTCCGGCACCTGGCCGACGGCAGCCCCCATGCCGCGCTCGCTCATGCCGTGCGGGCAGCCGAAGTTCAGTTCGATGCCGTCCGCACCGGTTTCCTCGACCAGCGGCAGGATGGCCTTCCAACTCTCCTCCACGCATGGCACCATGATCGAGGCGATCAGCGCCCGGTCCGGCCATTCCATCTTGACCTGCTTCATCTCGCGCAGATTGGTCTGCAGGTCGCGGTCGGTGATCAGTTCGATGTTGTTGAGGCCCAGCAGGCGGCGGTCCGCGCCCCAGATCGCGCCGTAGCGCGGCCCGTTGACGTTGACGACCGGCGGGCCTTCCTCGCCCAGCGTCTTCCACACCACGCCGCCCCAGCCGGCCTTGAAGGCGCGGATGACGTTGTAGGCCTTGTCGGTCGGCGGCGCGGAAGCCAGCCAGAACGGGTTCGGACTCTTGATGCCAATGAAATTGTTGCGGATGTCTGCCATGGGTCTCGTCCTTTGGCTTCGCGGCCTGCCGGCCTGCTATTCACAACGTTCGTGGTTCAATCTCCCGCCATCGGCGAGACAAATGGATAGTATGCTGTGCCGCGCCGTCACTGGCTTGCCTCGGGCATCCTATCGAAAGCCGGAATGCCTTGGGGGATCAGGTGGAAGACCGCCTTTTCCTCGCAGAAAATCGCAAACTCCGGCCCGCCAAAGGCATTCGGGTCGTCAAGCGTCCCGGCCTTGACGATCGGGTGCGCCATACCCGGTCGCCGCGACAGGATCTGCGTGCCGCAGTTGCCGCAGAACTCGCGCGTGCGTGGGCTTTCCAGGTCGCTGCGGCGAAAGGTTTTCGACTTCCCTCTGGTATAGGCGAAGCCGTCCGCAGGAATGACCATGAAATAGTTCGGCCCGCCGCCCGAAAAATGCTGGCAGGGGCGGCAATGGCACTGGCCCTTGCGCAGGGGTGCGGCCGTAATGCGGTAGCGCAAAGCCCCGCAGTAACAGCCGCCATGGAGTTCGACACCCATGGCGCTACTCCGCCAGTGCGCGGTGGATGCTTTCGGCGGCGTCACGGCCCTGCGCCACGGAAGTGACGGTGAGGTCCTCGCCGGCCCGCACGCAGTCGCCGCCGGCCCATACCTTGGCCAGCGAGGTGCGGCCCTCGCCGTCGACCTTGATGCGCCCGCCTTCCAGTTCCACCGCAGCCCCGCTCCCGTTGAGCGCTGCCGGAACGAAGGTCTGGCCGATCGCCTTGAACACCTGGTCCGCGGCCAGCGTCAGCCGCTCGCCGGTGCCGGCGAGTCTACCGTCCCGCAGGGCGGTGTATTCCAGTTCGATGGCACGGACCTTGCCGTCCTCGGCGATCACCCGCTTCGGCTGCATCCAGTGGCGGATGGTGACGCCGTTGGCAGCGGCCAGGTCTTGCTCGAAGCCGGAAGCGTTCATGTGCTCCTGCCCACGCCGGTAGCAGATCGTCACCTCTTCCGCGCCGAGCAGCTTCGACTGCACGGCAGCATCGATCGCGGTCATGCCGCCGCCGATGACGACGACGCGACGCCCGACCGGCAGGCTGGCAAGGTCGCTCGCCTGCCTGAGCTCGGCGATGAACTCCACCGCGTTGGCGACGCCCTCGGCATCCTCGCCTTCGGCCGACAGCGCGTTGATGCCGCCAAGCCCCATGCCGAGGAACACGGCGTCATAGTCGCGGGTCAGGTCGGAGAGCTGGAAGTCGCGGCCGAGCGCCTTGCCGTTCTCGATATCGATGCCGCCGATGGCGGTCACGTAGTCGACTTCGGCCTGGGCGAAATCGTCGGTGCTCTTGTAGGCGGCGATGCCGTATTCGTTGAGACCACCGGACTTTTCCTTCGCCTCGAGGACGGTCACCGCATGGCCGTAGCGCGCCAGCCGGTGCGCTGCCGCGAGGCCTGCCGGCCCCGCCCCGACCACGGCGATCCTTTTGCCGGTCGGCGCCGCGCGCGTATAGAACTGCTTGCCTTCCTCCATCGCCGTGTCGGTGGCGTAGCGTTGCAGGCGGCCGATCTGGACCGGCTTGCCTTCCGCCGCCTCGCGCACGCAGGCCTCCTCGCACAGCGTCTCGGTCGGGCAGACGCGGGCGCACATGCCGCCCAGGATGTTCTGGTCGAAGATGGTCCTGGCCGAGCCGATCGGATTGCCGGTGGCGATCTGCCGGATGAACATCGGAATATCGATGGAAGTCGGGCAGGCATGCATGCACGGCGCGTCGTAGCAGAAATAGCAACGATCCGCCTCGACCAGCGCCTCATGGTCGTCGAGCGGCGCATGCAGGTCGGAGAAATTCTCGTCGTACTGCTCGGACGACAGCCTGCCGCCGGCAATACCATCCTTGAAAAGACTGAGTGCCATCAGGGTTCCCGCATTTGTCGTTATATTTTTCAAGCAGGCTAGCACGTTTTATTTTTTTATCAATTGGTCAATTTTCGGGGTAACCTCCTGAAATCGCACGGTAAAAACATGATCGATTTTATCATGTTTTCGCTTTGCTTCGGGCTCGCAACACAATCTTGCCCGCTTGCTGTCGTCCTTATCGGGTTGCCGCGGTGGGTGGTGCTCCTGAAACGAACGCGCCGAGGAATTCCCATGCCTGACAATGCGACATCGTTCTTCTGGTACGAACTGCTGACAAGCGACATCGACGCCGCCGAAAGGTTCTACACCAAGGTCATCGGCTGGGCCGCGGAAGCGTTCGAAACCGCGGACGGCATGCCCCGCTACACGGTGGTGAAGGCCGGCGAGCGGGGCGTCGGCGGGCTGATGGCCATGCCCGACGAGGCTGCCCGCATGGGCATGGCGCCGGCCTGGGTCGGCTATATCCACACCCGGGACGTGGACGCCACGACGCAACGCATCGTCCAGGCCGGCGGCAGCGTCCGCCGCGAACCGGCCGATATTCCCGAGGTCGGCCGCTTCGCCGTGGTCGCCGATCCGCAAGGCGCGCTGTTCATGCTCCTGCAGCCAAACGGCGAGGACCAGCCGGCGGTGCCGATGACGACGCCCGGCCATGTCGGCTGGCACGAACTCTACGCCGCCGACCGGGAAAAGGCCCTCGACTTCTACGCCGGCCAGTTCGGCTGGACGCAGCACCGGGACGTCGACATGGGGGTGATGGGCATCTACCAGATCTTCGCCGTCGACGGCGAACCGACCGGCGGCATCATGAATAAGCCGCCGCACCTGCCGGTGCCGGCCTGGCAGTTCTATTTCAATGTCGAGGCGATCGACGCCGCGGCAGGGCGCGTCACCGACGGCGGCGGCACGGTGACCGTGGAGCCGGTGGAGGTTCCCGGCGGAAGCTGGATCATCCAGTGCCAGGACCCGCAAGGCGCCCATTTCGCGCTGGTCGCCCCCAAGCGCTGATCAAGGTCGTCAGGGCGCGGCCCCAACCCCTCCCCGCTCACGAAGGATTGAAAGCGCGAGCGGGAGAGTTTCGCGCTGCACGACACTATTTCCCCGCATGGGCACGCCACGGAGCCATGCATGAAGGCTTTTGATTTTCTCGGACGCTATCAGCCCTTCGCACTGGCAGCGCTGCGCATCATGACGGCGCTGCAATTCATCGAGCATGGCAGCCAGAAATTGTTCAACTTCCCGGCCGGCACGCATGCCGGCGCGCTGGACAGCCTCTCCCTCGGCGCCGGAATTCTCGAATTCGCGGGAGGTATCCTCCTCGCCCTGGGTCTTTTCACCCGACCGGTCGCACTGCTTCTCAGCGGCGAAATGGCCATCGCCTATTTCACGGCGCACATGCCGCGCGACTTTTTCCCGGTCAACAACGGCGGCGACGCCGCAATCTCGTTCTGCTTCATCTTCCTCTACCTCGCGTTTGCCGGGCCCGGCGCCTTCGCGCTCGACAACCGCCGCGCCTGATCCCTACGGTTTTGCGCGGGCGGAATAAGCTCCGGCACAACGACGGATCGGCCGCTTCATGAGCGCCAGGCCGCCCGCCCCAATGGTTAAGAACGGGGGCAAGATTCCCTTTATGTTTTTGGCCTATTGCACCGGCGATGGTTGCGTCGCGTTTTAGTAAAATTGTTCCGGTCCTTGCCCTGCTTGCGCTGTCGGCCTGCGCCACCGCGCCGCGGCACATCAACGACATCTGCGCCGTCTTCGACCAGCGCGACGGGTGGATGGACAACTGGCAGGCGGCGGCAAAGCGCGCGGAAGCCAAATACGGCGTCCCCGTTCACGTGCTGATGGCGACGGTGCGCAAGGAATCCGGCTTCAAGGCGAACGCCAAGCCGCCGCGCACTACACTGTTCGGCTTCATCCCGTGGAAGCGGCCGTCGAGCGCCACCGGCTTTTCCCAGGCGCTGGACGGCACCTGGGCGCAGTACAAGCGCGAGAGCGGCAACTTCACCGCGCGCCGCACCAGCTTCGCCGATGCGGTCGATTTCGTCGGCTGGTATCACCGCAAGACCGCCGATACCTTCGGCGTAGCCCGGAACGACACCTACAACCTTTACCTCGCCTATTATTCCGGCTGGACGGCCTACGGGCGCGGCAGCTGGAAAAATAACGCCGGCCTGCAACGCTACGCCCGCGACACCGACGAAATGGCGCGCCGCTATGAAGCCCAGCTGAGGCAGTGCCAGTAGACCGAAGCCGCTGCGCCCCGAAATCACCAGATCGCCCCTGGCAGCCAGGCGAAGCGCGGCGCTTAAAACCTCAGTTCTTCCGCGGGCCTTTGCCCTTGCTGAACGGCGAATGGGCCTTGGCGTCGTCGGATTGCTCGCCCCAGCCGACCTGGACCGAGCGGCTTTTCGGCCGGCGCGCGGCACCTTGGCTGCGGGCCATGCGGGCCTCGCCGTCTGCCTCCTCTTCGGCATCGGCATCGTCGGAGAGGTCGACCGTTCCCGTCTTGCCGCGCGGCCGCCGCGGTACGTCGACGCCGAAGCCCGGCCCTGAGCGGCGCTCGGGGTCCGACGGCGCATCGTCGCGACCCTTCGCGTCCCTGTCGAAGCTGATCACCGGCCCCATCTTCGCCAGTTCCTCGTCCGACAGCCAGCACCGGCTCATATGCCCCCCGCCGAGGTCCTTCGACGGCGGCACCTCGGTCTCGCATCTGTTGCCGGGCACCAGATGCTTGTAGCGGCAGCGCGTCTGGAACGGGCAGCCGCTCGGCGGGTTCATGGCCGAGGGAATGTCGCCTTCGAGCACGATATGCTTCTTCACCACCGAGGTGTCGGCAATCGGGATCGCCGACAGAAGCGCTTCCGTATAGGGATGGTAGGGCGGCGAGAAAATCTGGTCGGTCGTCCCCTGCTCGACGATGTAGCCGAGATACATCACCACCACCCGGTCGGCGATATAGCGCACCACCGACAGGTCGTGGCTGATGAACAGAAGCGTCGTCTTGTTGCGCCGCTGGATGTCCATCAGCAGTTCGGTGACCGCCGCCTGCACCGACACGTCGAGCGCCGAGACCGGCTCGTCGGCGACCACCACCCTCGCCTCGCCGGCAAAGGCGCGCGCGACGCCGATGCGCTGCTTCTGCCCGCCCGAAAGCTGGCGCGGCTTGCGCGTCTCGAAGGCGCGGGGCAGCTTCACCAGGTCGAGCAGTTCCAGCATGCGCTGGCGTCGCTCCGCCGGGTTGTTGCCAACGTGGAATTTTTCCAGCGTGCGGATGATCTGGGAACCGACGGTATGGCTGGGGTTCAGCGTGTCGAACGGGTTCTGGAACACCATCTGGATCGAGGAGACGGTGTCGACGTCGCGTTTCTCGACACCGGTCGACTGGATATCCCTGCCGTCGAGCTTGACGCTGCCGGAGCTTGCCGTCTCGAGACCGAGCAGCACCTTGGCCAGCGTCGACTTCCCGCAGCCGGACTCGCCGACGATGGCGACCGTCTCGGATTCGCGGGCGGTAAACGAGATCGTTTCGTTGGCCTTGACCACTCGGCCATCGCCGCCGCCGAACACCTCGCTGCCGCCGACCTTGTAGTATTTCTTGAGATCGTCGATCTCCAGCACCGGCTTGCCCGGAACGACCTTCTCCGTTTCCTTGCCGGCCCCCGGCGGCAGTTCGTTCCAGTCGATCTCGTTGAAGCGCACGCAGCGCGAAAAATGCCCTTCGTGCCCTTCGACCGGAATCATCGGGATTTCGGCGGCGTTGCACACGCCCTCGACGAAATGCTGGCAGCGCGGGCCGAAATTGCAGCCTTTTGGCCGCTCGTGGGGCAGCGGCAACTGGCCGGGGATGGCGATCAGCGGCCGCGAGTTCTTGTCGGCGCCGGGCAGCGGGATCGAGCGGAACAGCCCCTGCGTATAAGGGTGGCGCATGCGGTCGAACACGTCCTCGATGCGGCCGGTTTCCACCGCCTCGCCCGAATACATCACGGTGATCCTGTCGCATGTCTCCAGGATCAGCCCGAGATTGTGCGACACGAAGATCATCGAGGTGCCGAAGCGCTCGCCCAGCCCCTTGACCAACTCGACGATGCCGGCCTCCACCGTCACGTCGAGCGCCGTCGTCGGTTCGTCCAGCAAAAGCAGCGCCGGCTTCGACAACAGCGCCATGGCGATGACGATGCGCTGCTGCTGGCCGCCCGAAAGCTGGTGCGGGAAGGAGCGCATCATGCGCTCGGGGTCGGGCAGCTTCACCGCCCGCACCATCTCCAGCGCACGGTTATAGGCCTCCTCCTTCGAGACCTTGTCGTGGATCAGCGGCACTTCCATCAACTGCTTGCCGACCTTCATGGCCGGGTTGAGGCTCGCCATCGGCTCCTGGTAGATCATGGCGATCTTGTTGCCGCGGATGGAGCGAAGCTCCTCCTCGGACATGTCGCCCATGTCCTTGCCCTGGAATTTGATCCGCCCGCCGACGATCTTGCCGATATTGGACAAGTCGCGCATGATGCCGAGCGACACCGTCGACTTGCCGCAGCCGCTCTCCCCGACGATGCCCATCGCCTCGCCGGGCATGACGGTGCAGGAAAAATCCATCACCGCCGGGATCTCGCCCTTGCGGGTGAAAAACGAGATCGACAGGTTCTCGATCTCGATGATCGGCTGGGCATTCACGGTGGCTTCGGCTTTGACGGTTTCGTTCATGGCGAAAACTCCTCAGTCCTTCATCGACTGCTCACGCAGCGCATCGGCGAGCAGGTTCAGCCCCAGCACGAACGACATCAGCGCGATCGTCGGCGGCAGGGCCGGATGGATGAACTGGCGCAACAGCCGGCTGGCGTCCTTGATGGCGGTGCCCCAGTCCGGGCTTTCCGGCGCCAGGCCGAGGCCGAAATAGCCCAGCGTACCGAGCAGGATCGTGGTGTAGCCGATGCGCAGGCAGGCATCGACGATCAGCGGCCCGCGTGCGTTGGGCAGGATTTCCCACAGCATGATGTACCAGGGGCTCTCGCCGCGTGTCTGCGCCGCGGCCACATAATCGCGCGTCTTGATGTCCATGGTAAGGCCGCGCACGATGCGGAACACGCCGGGCGAGGAGGCAAACACCACCGCCACGAAGATGTTGAGCTGGTTCGGCGACATGCGGATGATGTGAAGCGGATCGGCGTTGAACACCAGCCCGGCATAGACCCAGCCGCCGAGCACCAGCGTCAGCGCCATCAGCCAGTAGATGCGGTCCGGCCGCTTCTTGTAGCGCGTCCAGAACAGGACGCAGAAGAAGATGATCGGGAACAGGAAGAAGACGCCCGCCATGCCGTAGGGAATGGGCGTTTCCATGATCCCGGGCGTGACCAGCAGGTAGAACAAGAGGATGACCGGGAAAGCCAGCACGAGGTTCGCCAGGAACGACAGCACCGCGTCGATCTTGCCGCCATAGTAGCCGGCCGGCAGGCCGAGCGTGATGCCCACCATCAGCGCGAAGCCGGTGGCGGCCGGCGCGATGATAAGCACGATCTGGCTGCCGTAGACCATGCGCGAAAAGATATCGCGGGCCAGCTTGTCGCCGCCGAACAGATAGGCGAGGCCCGACTGCGGCTCGACCGCGCCCGGCAGCGCATCCTTCATGACCGGAAGCTGGCCCAGTGGGTCGAACGGCGCGATGGTCGAGGAAAAGATCGCCGTGAACAGCCAGAACAGGCAGATGCCGACGCCGGCAACGCCGACGCCGCTGTCGTACAACTGGCCATAGAGGCCGAGCCTTTTCCGGGTCGCGAAGCTCGCTCCCATCACGAGGACGAGCGCCAGCCACACCGGCCAGAACCGCGCCACGACGTTGAAGACGATCTGCCAGGCATCGAGGTAGGTGGTCTGCATCGCCTCTTCCCCCTACTGAACCCGGATGCGCGGGTTGAGATAGGCATATCCCACGTCCGAGATGAGTTGCGTGATCAGGACGATGAACACCGACACCAGCGAGCAGCCGAGCAAGAGGTCGATGTCGTTGTTGCCGGCGGCCTCCACCAGCGTGTAGCCGAACCCCTGGTAGCGGAACATCACCTCGACGACGACGACGCCGGTGAGCAGCCACGGGAATTGCAGCATGATGACGGTGAACGGCGCAATCAGCGCGTTGCGCAGCGCGTGCTTGATGACGACCGTCGGGAAACTGAGGCCCTTGAGGCGCGCAGTGCGGATATATTGCTGCGTCATCACCTCGACCATAGAGGCGCGCGTCATGCGCGCGATATAGCCGATGCCGTAGATCGCCAGCGTGATCACCGGCAGCGTGAAATTGGTGAAGGTGATGCCGTCGAAGGTCGCGCTCGCCGCCGACCCGTTGAGCCAGCCGAGCCAACTTGCGAAGATCACCGTGAAGATCACGCCCGAGACATATTCGGGCGTCGCCGTGGACGCGATCGAGGCGACCGAAAGTACCCGGTCGGTGCGCGAGCCCTCCCGCATGCCGGCCAATATCCCGATCAGCAGCGACACCGGCACCATCACGAGGAGCACGAAGAACATCAGGATGCCGGTCGCCTCCAGCGCCGGGAAAAGCTTCTTGGCAACCGTCGTCCTGAACTTGGTCGAGCAGCCGAAATTGCCTTGCAGCACGCCCGACAGCTTCGGCTCCAGGGATTCGTCGCAGTAGTTGAAGCGCGGTTGCGGCTCGCCCGCCTCGTTGCGGCCGGGCTGGCTCGGCCACACGCCTATCCATTGCCCGTATTGCTTCAGGAACGGCTCGCGGTAGCCGTTGCGCACCAGCCAGCTATCGACTTCGGCCTGGGTGGCGCGGCTGTTGGTCTGCGCCAGCGCGAGCTTCTTCAGGTTGGGTTCCAGATTGACGAGATAGAAGACGACAAGCGTCAGGCAGATCATGGTGAAGACCATGGTCGCCAGCCGCCGGGCTATGAACGATATCACCTGGGCCCCTCCTCGAGGCGTTGGGTTGGTCGTCAGAGCATGATCCCGAAAAACGGGAACCGGATTTCAGAAAAGATCGTGCTCGAACAAAAGTCCAGAGCGCCATGCAACGGTTGGATCGCACGGGAACGCTCCGCCAGTTCCGGGTGAGCATCGGGGTATCAGGATAGGGCAGTCAGTCTTTCGGCCCGACGCTCATGAGACCACCGGGGACGGGCGGCCTCATGGCTCCCCGTCCCCGGCCGGCGGCAACCGATCAGGCGTTCGGATCGATCCAGGTCCGCTCGTAATTGTCTTCCATGGTGGGATGCATCGGGTTGTTCTTCACCTGCTTTGTCGAGTGATTGAACAACGACAGCCAGAACGGCTGGATGATGACGCCGGAGTCCTGCAGGATCTGCTCGACGTCCTTCATGACTTCCTTGCGCTTTTCCGGGTCGGCGATGGCCAGTGCTTCGTTGAGCTTCTTGTCGAACTCCGGATTGGCATAGGCCGATTCGTTCCACGCGGCACCGGAGGTGTAGCCGAGCGCCAGCACCTGGACGCCCAGCGGGCGCATGTTCCAGTTGGTGGTCGAATACGGATATTTCGTCCAGTCGTTCCAGAACGTCGCGCCCGGAAGCACGGTGCGCTTGACCTTGAAGCCGACCTCGCGAAGTTGCGCGGCGATCGCATCGCCGGTGTTCTTGTGCCAGTCCTCGTCCACCGTGATCAGCTCATGCTCGAAGTCCATCTGGCCGGCTTCTTCCATGAGCTTCTTGGCGCCCTCGATGTCGCGGCCCTTCTTCGGCAGTTCGTAATATTCGGGGTGGATCGGGCTGACATGGTGGTTCTCGGCCACCGAGCCCAGATTGTTGTAGCCGAGTTGCAGCACGGTGGCGTTGTCCACCGCCATCTGCAAGGCGTTACGCACCTTCTGGTCGTCGTAGGGCTTGTGGTTGATGTTCGTGCGGCAGGTGATCGTCGTAGCGGTCTTGGACTCCGATTTCACCAGCCCCATGCCGTCGAGGATGTCGATGAAATCCGCCATCGTCTGGTGGCAGGTATCGATCTCGCGCGATTCGAAGGCGTTCACATAGGCGTTGAAGTCGTTGCCGTAGTCGATGAACTCGACGCCGTCGAGATAGGCCTCGCCGCCCCACCACTTGCCGTTCTCGCGCCGCTTGACCACGACCTTGGAACCGACGTCGTAGGAAACCAGTTCGAAAGCGCCGGTGCCGATCGGGTTCTTGACGATGTCGGAGCCGTTCTTCTCGAAGTCACGGTGCAGGACGAGGCCGGGATAGTCGGCGAAATTCGGGATGATGGAGATATCGGAGGAAGGGAGCTTCAGCTTGATGGTGTAGTCGTCGACCTTGGTGATGGCGCCTTCGGCCGCCTTCCCGGTCTTCTGGTCGACCATGCCACCCATGCGGGCCGCCATCGAGTTGCCTTCGGCGGACTTGTCGCACCAGCGGATGAGATTGAACATGACGTCGTCGGCGTTGAACTCGTCGCCATTGTTCCAGGTCACGCCCTTGCGCACATGCAGCGTATATTCGGTCGCGTCGTCGTTCACTTCCCAGCTTTCGAGCAGCATCGGCTCGAACGTGTATTGCGGCGTGTACTTCACCAGCGGCTCAAGGAAGGTACGCGTGCAGTTGGCCAGTTCCGACCAGTCGTAGCTGCGCGGGTCCTTCTGTGCCTTGACCGGCATCGCGGACCGGAGCACGCCGCCCTTGACCGGGGTTTCCTCGGCATGCGCCGGCGTCGGCGCGGCCAGCCCGATCATGCCGTAGGCCATCGCCGTGGAAGCGCCCATGACGCTCGCCATGGCCAGGAATTCGCGGCGGTCCATTTCGCCCGCCTTCGCGCTTTCGGCCAATTTCTCGATAACCGCCGGAACACGATCGCCGTTGCTCTTGAAAAGGGTCATTCCTCACTCTCCCATTGTTCGGCTTTTCGCCCGTTAGCATTCCGTATCCAGCCCCCGTTGTCAAAGAAGCGAGATCAGGAATTTGTGATGAAATGTGCAATGTCGTGGGGACGACGGTTTGCGCGAATGCGACAATTCTGGCGCAAATCTGTTAGAAACGCACGTTCGCTGACGATTTCGCGCGCATCCGGCGCCAAGCGGGCTCTGCCATCCGGCGGATTCGCGAGGGGGCGAGACGGGGCTGGCGCCGTCGGGCGCCTCAATATTCCCGTTCGTAGAAAATGCCGCCCTTGGCCTCGCCCGTCTCCGACGCCTCGCCACGCAGCTTCACGCCCTTGCCGACGTCGAGATCGATGCGCGCCTTGCCGGAACCGGGCTTCTCGCCCTTCTGCAGCGACAGGTAGGTGCGGTCGTTGAGGTACTTGCCGGCCGAAACGGCGGTGCCGCCCTGGTCGTCCGTCGTCACGTCCAGGTCGTCGACGCCGATGGCGCTCCTGAGGTTCTGCAGCAGCGACGTCGAGCCGCCGACGCCGGCGAGTTGCGCCGCCGCTTCCGCCAGTTGCGCGATCTGCAGGGGCGACAGGTTGGACATGGAACGGCCGAAGATCAGCCGCGCCAGCACCTCGTCCTCCGGCAAAGCCGGCACCGAGGAGAAGGTGAACTTGGGATCGGTCGCCTCGCCGGACACGGTGATCGTCACCGTCGCGTCGCTGGCGCTCGATTGCGCGACGAGGTTGATATAGGGCACCAGCGAACCGGAGAAGGTCAGCGTGCCTTCGGTGAAGGTCAGCCGCTTGCCGAGGATTTCAAGCCGTCCGCGCTTCAGCGTGAAGGCCCCGACGGCCTGCGGCGACGAGGTCGGGCCGGTAAGGCGCAGGTTGCCGCCGAGTTCGGCGTCGACACCCCGCCCCTGGACGAAGATCTGGCTCGGCGCATTGACCGTTATGTCGAGCGAAAGCCCGCCGCTGCCACCGCCGCCGCCGCTGCTTGCGGCCGGCTTCAGCGCCCGGTCCTGTTCGCGCACCGCCGCCGGCGCGTTCTTGTGCTTGACGCCGAGCGCCGACAACGAGCCCGGCAGCTTCTCCGGCACGGTGATCACGGTCCTGCCGAGATTGATCGTGCCGGCCACCACCGGGGCCGAGGCGATCGGGCCCTTTACCGTCAGGTCGCCGGCAAGGTTGGCGGTGACGACGCGGCCATCCGTGTAGCGACCGTCGGCGAGCTTGATGGAAAGATCGGCGGGCATGCCTTGCGCGGCGTCCAGGCCGACGGTGCCGCCGACGGTCAGCGTGCCGCCGGTCGACAGCTTGCCGGTCAGCCGGTTGATGCGCGCGACGTTGCCGGCCATGCCGACATCGAGCGCGATGTCGTTGATGGCGATGCCGGTGCCCGCGTCGATGAAGCGCGCGCCGGAAGACGTGACCGCCCCGGTGATCGCCGGCTTGCTGGCCGGTCCGCGCACCTGCACATTGACATTGGCGGTGCCCGACAGCGACAGCCCCTGCTCGGCCAGCTTGCGCGACAGGAAAGCGAACGGCACCGGGCCGGAAAAATCCAGCGCCAGGTCGGGCGTGCCGGCCAGCGTCACCGAGCCGCCGCCCTTCAGCGCCAGCCCGGAACCCTCGCTGATGCTGGAATTGAAGCTGAGCTTCTTGCCGGCAAAGCTGCCGTCGGCGGCGATGCCGATGCCGCCGAAGCCGGCGTCGCGGGTCTGCGCGACCCCGACACCCGCCGCCTTGATGTCGAAGGCAACCTTGGGATCGGCCGCCGCCCCGGTGACCTTGGCGGTGCCCGACACCGTGCCGCCCGCCTGCAAGCCCGGCGAAAACGCATTGGCCAGCGACAGCGGCACATTCGCCAGCACCGCGTCGATGCCGAGCGCCTGCCCGGCCGTGCCGGAAACCGTTGCCGTGCCGCCGCCAAGGCCGACGACCAGCTTGCCGATGGTGGTGATGCCGTTGGCGATGGTGATGGTGGACGGAGCCGCGATCGTCGCCTTGAGGCCGCGCATGGTCGCCTGCCCCGAGCCCAGTTCCACCGTGGTGGTGCCGTTCGCCACCTTCACCCGGCCGGCAGCGCTCGCCGGAATGTCCTTGACGGTCGCGCCACCCGAGAAGCCGGTCCACTCGCCGTCGCGCTTGAGGTCGATGGCGATGCCGCTGACGACCGTGCCGCCCGAATTGACGCCATCGGCCTTGATCTTGCCGGAGATGACCGGGGCCTTGAGATAGTCGGCGACCAGCGCATTGATGGCAACGTTCTTCGCCGAAAGATCGCCGCGCTTGAGCATCGCCGTCGCGATGTCGAGCGCGACATCGGGCGTGCCGTCCTTCTTGGAAAAGCGGATCGTGCCCTTCACGTCGCCTTCGGCTTTCTCCAGCGCCAGGGCCGCCAGCGGCCCGATGTCCGGCAGGTCGATCGAAATCGTCCCCTCCGGGGTAAAGGCGTCGTCCAGCAGCAGGTCGCCGGCGATCTTGTTCTGGCCGAGCGCCAGCGACAGGCCCTTAATCGAGCGCTGGCCTTCGCTGGTCGCGAGCTCTGCGCCGCCCGAAAGCGCCTGCCCGGCAACGTCGCCGGCCAGCGTCAGCTTGGCGGCGGGGTTGGCCATGTCGGCCTTGCCTTCGGCGGAAAGTTTCAGCCCGGTGATGTCGCGCCCGGCCACGACGAGCTTGTCGCTGCCCAGCGAAAGCGCCACGTCCGGCATCGCCGGCGCTCCTTTTGCCGACAGCGCGAAACCGATCGCCCCCTTGGCATCCTTCGACAGCAGCGAGACATCCGTTACCCCGCCCTTCAGGTCGGCGCTGACCTGCCCGTCGATGAAGCTGCCGCTGCCCTTGGCCGACAGCGCGCCGCCGGCGAGGTCCAGCCCCTCGGCCGTGACGTTGCCGTTGCTGTCGCGCTTGAGCGAGACCGACAGCACGGTGCGCTCGCCGAGCACGGGCCGCGCGGCGGCCGGCAGCGCAGCCGAAGCGGCATCGGCCTTGACGTTGAGTTCGATGGAGCCGTCGGCCAGCGAGACCTTGCCGTCGAAACCGCCCTTCAGCGCATCGCTGGTGATAGAGCCGCTGCCGACCGTGATGGTGTCCTTGGTAAGGTCGCCCGCGACCTTGGCAACGATGCGGCCGGCGATCAGCGGCGCGACGGTCGGATTGTCGAGGCCGAGCCTGTCGGCGCTCACCTCGCCCGAGATCGGGCCGCTGCGGCTTTCGATGTCGAAGGCGTCGGAATGCAGCGCCAGCTGGATGTTGTCGACCTTGGTGACATTGGTGGAAACCTTGGCGAGCGAGGCGGCGATATCCACCGCCGGCGCCCGGCCCTCGCCGAAGGCACGCAGCGACGCCGACCTCAGCTCAAGGTCGATCGGGCTTTCCTCGCTGCCCAGAGACAGCGGCAGCGTCGGCCCGGCCGACTTGAACTCCAGCGCGAAGTCGCTCGCGCCCTGCGGATTGACGGTGCCGGTGGCGGTGCCGCGCAACGCGTCGCTGTCCACCTGCGCCCGCTCGATTTCGACGCCGCCGGCTTCGGTCGCGGTTCCGGCCAGATCGAAGGTCACGGTGCCGGCAAGCAGCGGCTTCACCCTTGCCGGCACGAAACGCGCAAAATCGCCGTTGCCGCTGGCTTCGATGCGGTTGCCCTTGTCTGTCAACTGGTGGCGCGCCGACAGTTGCGTGACGACTTTGCCGTCCACCGCGAAGGTGCCCTTGCCGCTCCAGTCGGCCAGCGGGCCGCTTCCCGTGAGCGTGATGTTCACCGGCGGCGTGTCCGGCAGCTTGAGCAGGTTGGCGATGACGCCGCCCGCCGGCTCCGACGCCTTGACGTCGAGATCGAGCCGGTTGTCGGCCGGCGCGAAATTGACTGTCGCATCGACGCTGCCGGCCCTGCCGTCGTTGCGGGCGACGGTGAGCACCGTCTCGATATCCAGCGGCGAGGCCTTGGCGTGGACCGAAGCCTTGGCCGCAAGCTCGGCGACGCCCGCCCCGGCCAGCGCCGGGCCGAGCGCGATCTGCGGCAGATCGATCCGATCGATATCGACCGACAGCGGAAGTGTCGTCAGGCCCTGGCTGTTCTTCGGCTTCGCATCCGGATCGGCGGCCGGCAGCCGCGCCAGTTCGATGCGCCCGACGGCGACACGCTCGGCGCTGAAGCGCTTCGACAGCAGCGCCAGCGGCGACCAGTCGACCGCCACCTCGCGCAGCACCAGCCACGGCCCTTGCTTGTCCTCGATCACGACATGGTCGGCAGTGAGGTTGCCGCCCCATATCCCGTCGATGCCGCCGACCTTGACCTTGCTCGACTCCGATGAAGCCAGCGTCGAGACGAGGCCGGCGAGATTCTCGCGGCCGCGCTCGGTCTTGGTCAGCACGATGAGCGCGCCGGCAGCCGCGAACAGGACCAGCACCACGCCATAGAACAGAATGCGCCCGATGCGCTTTACGATCGTCATGCCGTCAGAACGCCTGGCCGATGCCGGCATAGATGCCAAAGCGGGGGTCTCCCGGTCCACGGTTGAGCGGCACCGCGGCATCGACTCGCAGCGGCCCGAACGGCGTGATGTAGCGCAGGCCGACGCCCGCGCCTACCTTCAGGTCGGCAAAATCCGGGAACCGCTTCTCCGAAACCGTGCCGGCATCGACGAAGGGCACGATGCCGATGGTTTCCGTCAACTGATAGCGCATTTCGACCGAGGTTTCGAACCAGGAAAGCCCGCCAATCGGCTTGTCGTCCGGTCCCTTGGGGCCGACGCCCTGGTAGGCATAGCCGCGCACCGAACCGCCGCCGCCCGCATAGAAGCGCCGGTCGGCCGGAACATCCTCCAATGACGCGCCGACGATGGAGCCAAGCGCCACCCGACCGGCTGCGACGAACTTTCCGGCACTGTCCAGCGCCCGGTAGGCCGAGCCCTCGCCCTTCAGCTTGACGAAGGTCGCCCCGTGCAGGAGATCGTAGCTCGGCTCCACATAAGCCAGCGCCCGGAACCCCTTGGTCGGATTCAGCTTGTCGTCGCGGTTGTCGAAGACATATTGCAGCGGCACCGAGGCGATCAGGTACTCGTGCTTGCCGAAAACGTCGGTGATCTTCGAGTAGTCGAGCGACAGTTCCGCCGACACTGTCTGGCGCGGGGTCAATTCATAGGAGAGGCCGACGCCGCCCTTGGTCGAGAAACGGTCATAGGCGTCCGGATGTTCGTAGACGGTCTTCAGGTTGGCGAAGAACTTGGAGGCCGGGCCGACCACGCCCGGCTTCTCGAACATGACACCGGCATTGTAGTTCAACTTGCCGATGGCGTTGGAGCCGATGCCGCTGATGGAACCGTCAATGCGCAGCTTCTCGGCACGGCCGAACAGGTTGCGGTGGCCCCAATAACCCTCGATGCCGAGCCCGTCGGTATTGGAGACGGTGCCGCCGACGCCGAAATAGCGGAACTTGCGCTCGCTCACCTGCACGCCGATCGGAATATTTCCGGCCGTATCGAGGTGATCGGCTTCCTTGAGGGTGACGCTCGAAAACACTTCCAGCGCCAGCAGCCGCTCGCGCGCCTCGTCCATTTCCTCGGGCGAGTAGCGCCTGCCCGGCTTCAGGCCCGCCATGTAGGCGGTGAAGTCGCGATCCACCGCCTCGGTGCCCTCGACCGTCGTCTCGCCGTAGCCGGCGACGGGGCCGGCGGCGAGCGTCAGCGTCACGTCCAGCGTCGAGGTGGCGTGGTCGGCGACGATCTCGCGGTCGGTGACCTTGGCCAGCGGCCGGCCTTCTTCCTTCAGCGCCCGCACGATCCTCGCCTCGGCCTTGAGCACGGCAACGGAACTGGCGTCGCCACCGGCGATCAAGCCATAATCCGCGCCCATCAGGCCGGCGGCATCGCCCTCGAGCCGGATGTTGCCCAGCACGAATTTCGGGCCGGGGCGGACCGTCACCACCACCGGGATGGGCTGCGGCCCCTTGAATTCGGCGTCGGGCGGCAGATCGTCCAGCGACTTGCCGGCAATGGCGATGTCGACCACGCCCTCATAATAGGCATTGGCATAAAGGGCAGCGACCAGTTGCTCGCGGTCGCCGCGCGCCTTGGTCATCAGGCCGAGCGACCCCGACACCGGACGGTCCTCCCCGCCCTTGAGGCCGGAGGCGTTCTCCAGCGCCTTCTGCAGATCCTCGTCGGCCTCCGGCGCCTCGATGGTCGCCGAATAGCGCAGCGGATTGACGATCTCGGCGTCTTCCTTGTCGGCCGCCGAGTTCCACAACTTGATTCCGAAAATCTCGAAGGCCGCCGCCGGCCTGCTCGTCGTGGCGATCAGCGTCGAACCGAGCAGGGCGGACAACAGCGCGTGCGAAAGCCGGCGCGCATGCGCCCCGCTTTCGCTCATCTGCCCGTCCTTCACCTGCATCCAGCCAACCTTAGCGGCAAAACCTAAAATTGCATTGAAAGTCTGAAGTCCTCGTAAAGCAGTGACATTCCACTTGTCGGAAAGTGCCGGAGGTTGGAATTCACACCTTCTTGCAGGGCTGCAAGAATACGTGACTCGCCGAGCATACCGGCCGATCGTGGCACTGGAAACCGTGACCGATTGCGGCGTACTCGCATGCAGGTTGACAACAAGGGCCGGAGCCTGAACATGCAGGGCAACCACTGGAGGGAAGTCATGACAACGCGCGCCATCCGCGGTCTCTCGATCCTTGCCCTTCTCCTGCTTGCGTTAGCCGGCGCGGCCCATGCCGCCGAGGGCCGGCGCATCGTCACCACGCAGGACGCCGACTATTTCGGCTTCGACCTGCGCTCCACGCAGAACGTGACGCTCGACCAGTGCGAGGCCGAATGCCTCGGCGATTCCGCCTGCCGCGCCTTCACCTATAACAACAAGGCGAAGTGGTGCTTCCTCAAATCCGATTACAACGGGTTGAAACCGTTCAACGGCGCCACCGCCGGCAAGGTCGTCGCGCTCGATGGCGACGCCGACATCGGCGCGCCGCCGCCGCTGTCCTTCTTTCCGGCGTGGATGGCCGACCAGGCCCAGCAATACCGTAACGCCCTGACCGGCCCCGGCTACGACAAGCCCGAGGAGGGCCTGGGCACGCTACGCGAGGCCGCCGAGCAGTCGGCACAGGCCGGCGACCACCGCGACGCCATGCTCAAATACGAGGCGATCGCCTCGCTTATGCCGGACGATGGCGCGACCTGGCTGGAGCTGGCGCGCGAGACGCTGGCCGTCGCGCCCAACGGCGGCACGGAAGCCTCGACGCTGCAGGCCAACGCCACTTCCGCCGCCTTCAACGCCTACAAGCTGTTGCGCACCGCCAGGACTCGTGCCGATGCGCTCGCCGTGCTGGCCGCAGGGCTCGACAGGCGCGACCTCTACCGCCCTGCCCTGCAGGCCTATGAGGCGAGCCTGGCGCTGGTGAACTCGCCCGCCGTACTTTCCGCCTATAACGACCTCAAGGCGCGCAAGGGCTTCCGCATCATCGACCATTCGGTCGATGCCGACACCAGCGCGCCCCGCATCTGCGCCCAGTTTTCCGAAGAACTGGTCAGGAACGGCGTCGACTACGCCCAGTTCGTCACGGTCGACGGCGGCCCGCCCAAGGGCATCGAGGCCAAGGACAAGCAGATCTGCGTCGAGGGGCTGGAACACGGCAAGCATTACAGCGTCGCCTTCCGCGCCGGCCTGCCGGCGGCCATCGGCGAGGTCATCGCCGCTCCCACCGTGCTGTCCATCTACGTGCAGGACCGCGCTCCTTCCGCCCGCTTCACCGGCGACAGCTTCGTACTGCCGGCCGGCACGCGGCGCGGCATCCCACTGGTCAGCGTCAACATGGACGCCGCCCAACTAAAGCTCTTCCGCATCGGCGACCGCGCGTTGGCGCAGCTTCTGTCCGGCTACCAGTTCCTGCGCCAGCTCGACGGCTACGACATCGATTCCATCGGCGACCAGCTGGGCGCGCCGGTGTGGGAAGGCGAGATGGCGATCGCCGGCGAGTTGAACAAGGAAGTCACCACCGCTTTCCCGGTGGACGAGGCGCTGCCGGTGCGCAAGCCCGGCGTCTACGTGCTGACCGCGCAACCGCTCAACGACCGCAGCGAGACCTACGAATCGCGCGCCACGCAGTGGTTCGTCGTTTCCGACATCGGGCTCACCACCTATACCGGCGAGGACGGCCTTAACGTCTTTGCCCGCTCGCTCGCCACCGCCAGGCCGATTGCCGGCGCCGAACTGACGCTGCTCGCCAAGAACAACGAAATCCTCGGCACCGCGACGACCGATGCCGAAGGCCGCGTCACCTTCAATCCCGGCCTGACCCGTGGCGAAGGCGGACAGGTGCCGGCGGTGCTGATGGCGAAGAACGGCGACCAGGATTTCGTCTTCCTTGGCATGAGCCGCGCCGGCTTCGACCTTTCCGACCGTGGCGTGGAAGGCCGTGCGGCACCCGGCGCGCTGGATGTCTATGCGTGGACCGAGCGCGGCATCTACCGCGTCGGCGAGACGGTGCATGTCTCGGCGCTCGCCCGCGATGGCGCTGCCAGGGCGGTGGAGAAACTGCCGCTCACCTTCATCTTCACCCGCCCCGACGGCGTCGAGGATCGCCGTATCGTCAGCGACGGCGTTGCCGCCGGCGGCCATGCCGTCGACCTGGAACTGCCCGCCAACGCCATGCGCGGCACCTGGACGGTGGCGCTGCACACCGACCCCAAGCAGCCGGCGGTCGCCAGCCAGATGTTCCTGGTCGACGACTTCGTGCCGGACCGCATCGAGTTCGACCTGTCCTCCGACAAGAAGGAGATGGCGCAGGGCGAGACCGCCACGGTCGGCGTCGACGGCCGCTTCCTCTACGGCGCGCCGGCCGCCGGGCTGGTGCTCGAAGGCGAACTGGCGCTGTCCACGACCCGCTCCTGGGACCGCTTCAAGGGCTTTTCCTTCGGCCTCGCCGACGAGCAGGCGACGGAGGCGCAGGTAACGCCGTTCGCCGACCTGCCGCTCACCGACGACGACGGCAAGGCAAGCTTTCCCGTCGCGGCCGACCAGCTGCCGGCAACGACCCGGCTGGTCAACGCCAAGGTCACCATACGCATGCGCGAGACGGGCGGCCGCGCCGTCGAACGCTCGCTCGACATCGGCATCCGCCCGCAGGACGACATGATCGGCATCCGCCCGGACTTTTCCGGCGACGAGGTGCCGCAAGGCGGAACCGCCAAGTTCAGCCTGATCGCCGTCGACGCCGACGGCAATCGCGCCGCCCTGAAGGATGCGGCGTGGTCGCTGGTGAAGGTCGAGCGCAATTACCAGTGGTATCGCAGCGGCGGTTCCTGGCGCTACGAAGCGGTGGAGTTCACCAAGTCCGTCGCCACCGGCACGGTCGATCTTGCCGCCGACAGGGAAGCGACCGTCTCGCAGCCCGTCGACTGGGGCCGCTACCGGCTGGAAATCGAAACCGCCGACCCGGACGGCCCGGCCACCAGCTACGAATTCGACGCCGGCTGGTATGTCAGCGCCTCCTCGACCGAAACGCCGGATGGGCTCGAAATCGCCCTCGACAAGGATTCTTATGCCGCCGGTGAGGTCGCCAGGCTGAAGGTCTCGCCGCATTTCGCCGGCGAGCTTTTCGTCGCCATCGGCGCCGACAAGCTGCTGAAGACCGTCACCGCCACGGTGCCGGAAGGCGGCGCCACCATCGACCTGCCTGTCGGCGACGATTGGGGCGCTGGCGCCTATGTCACCGCGACCCTGTTCCGGCCGGGCGATGCGCAGCAATCGCGCATGCCGGCCCGTGCCATCGGCGTGAAGTGGCTGCAAGTCGACCCGGCCGACAAGAAGCTTTCCGTTGAACTGTCGCCGCCGCAAAAGACCGAGCCGCGCCAGCCGCTGTCGATCCCGGTCGCGGTTTCCGGCGTAAAGCCCGGCGAAAAGGCCTATGTGACGGTCGCCGCCGTCGACGTCGGCATTCTCAACCTCACCAACTACAAGGCGCCGGACCCGGAGAACTGGTTCTTCGGCCAGCGCCGGATGGGCATGGAACTGCGCGACCTTTACGGCCTGCTGATCGACGGTTCGCTGGGCGTGACCGGCAAGCTCAGGACCGGCGGCGACGGCGCCAGCATGCAGGCGCAAGGCGAGCCGCCAACCGAGAAGCTGGTCGCCTTCTTCTCCGGCATCGTCGAACTCGACGCCGAGGGCAAGGCGAACGTCGCCTTCGACATCCCGCAATTCAACGGCACCGCGCGCATCATGGCGGTCGCCTGGACCGGCGATGCGGTCGGCCACGCAGTGTCCGATGTCATCATCCGCGATCCGGTCGTCATCACCGCCGGCCTGCCGCGCTTCCTCGCACCCGGCGACGCGGCCACGATGCGGCTCGACGTGGCCAATACCGACGCACCCGACGGCGACTACGCAGTGTCGATCGAATCCACCGGCGGTCTTTCCATAGGCGAGGACGGCGTGCCGCAGAAGTTGGCGCTTTCTGGCGGCAAGCGGCAGTCCTTCACCGTCCCGCTGATCGGCGTGGCCGCAGGCGACACCTCGATCACCGTCAAACTCGCCAACGACAGCGGCACCAGCGTCGAGCAGAAGCTCGCCCTGCCGATCCGGCCGGCGCAGTTGCCGGTCACCACCCGCATGGTCGCCGACCTCAAGGCCCATGGCGGCGCGCTGCGCGTCGACCGGCAGCTTCTGGCCGAAAGCCTGCTCGACGGCGCGTCCGTCAGCGTCGGCGTCTCGCAGGCGGCCGCCTTCGACGTGCCCTCGCTGCTGATGGCGCTCGACCGCTATCCCTATGGCTGCTCGGAACAGACGACCAGCCGCGCCCTGCCCCTTCTCTACCTCAACGAGATGGCGGCGGGCGTCGGCATGACCGAGGACGCCGACCTTACCAAGCGCATCCAGGACGCGATCTACAAGGTGCTGAACAACCAGGGATCGAGCGGCGGCTTCGGCCTGTGGGGACCGGGCGACGGCGACCTGTGGCTCGACGCCTATGTCACCGACTTCCTGACGCGGTCGCGCGAACAGAAATACAACGTGCCGGAAAGCGCCATGACCCAGGCGCTCGCCAACCTCCAGAACGCGCTTGGCTACGACCAGGACGTGAAGAGCCGCGGCAGCGCCATGGCCTATGCGCTCTATGTGCTGGCGCGCAACAAGAAGGCATCGGTGGGCGACCTGCGCTATTACGCCGATACCCGGCTCGACGAATTCTCCAGCCCGATGGCGGTGGCGCAACTGGGCGCGGCCCTTGCACTCTACGGCGACGCGCAGCGCTCGCAGGCGGCCTTCGCCGCCGCCCTGCGGCAGGCCGAGGCGGCGGGCGAATACGACTGGTATCGCTCCGACTACGGCTCGGCGCTGCGCGACGGCGCGGCCATGCTCTCGCTGGCGGCCGAGACCAAGCCGGTGCCGGCGATCGTCCCGCAACTGGTCAAGCTGGTAGCGAAGGAGCGCGCCAACACGCGCTGGACGAGCACACAGGACCAGGCCTGGATGCTGCTTGCCGCACGGGCGCTGAAGGCTGGCAACGACTCGATTGCCCTCACCGTCAACGGCGCACCGCACGCCGGCGCCTACTCGGCCGAGTTCAACGGCAGCGACATCGCCGGCGAACCGCTCACCATCGCCAATACCGGCGGCACCGACCTGCAGGCGGTGGTCACCACCATTGCCGCCCCGGCCCAGCCGCTGCCGGCCGGCGGCGACGGTTTTACCATCGAGCGGACCTATTACACGCTGGACGGCAACGAGGCCAACGTCACCGAGGCCGCGCAGAACGAGCGCTATGTCGTGGTGCTCAAGATCGACGAACTGAATAGCTGGCCGTCGCGCCTGCTGGTAACCGACCTGCTGCCGGCCGGCTTCGAGATCGACAATCCGAACCTGGTTTCCAGCGCGCAACTGTCCAACTTCTCGTGGCTCGGCCAGACCGAGGCGGCACATCTGGAATTCCGCGACGACCGCTTCGTCGCCGCCTTCAACCCCGGCGAGGGCGGCGCCAACCGCTCGGTCACGCTGGCCTATGTCGTGCGCGCGGTGACGCCGGGCGTCTACGCCCATCCGGCGGCGGTGGTGGAGGACATGTACCGACCGCAGTTTTCCGCCCGCACCGCCACCGGCATGATGGAGGTGAAAGCGCAGTAGGGGTTCATGTTCATGCTCTGGCTCAGCCCCCTCACCCGCCCTCCGCTTCGCTCGAGCGACCTCTCCCCGTGGGGGAGAGGGAAGCGCCAGCAGCAGCCGCAACCCTCCCTTCTCCCCGCCGGGGAGACGGTGGCCGCAAGGCGGCCGGATGAGGAGAACGGCCACCCGGTTTCCGGCAGCGCCCCCTCGTGACCCGCCTGCGCAAATTCACCATCGGCGCGGCCGCCGGCGTTGCCTGCCTCGTCCTCGGCGCCCTCGTTCTCTGGCAACTCGACCGCGCCTTTCCGCCGCCGCTTCCCGAAAAGCTCACCGTCTCGGCCGAAGTGCTCGACCGTGACGGCCAGCTCCTGCGCGCCTTCGCCACGCCGGACGGCTACTGGCGGCTCGCGACCGACCTCGACCATCTCGACAAGCCGTTCCTCGACATGCTGGTCACCTACGAGGACAAGCGTTTCTGGGCCCACCGGGGCATCGATTTCCTGGCGATCGGCCGCGCCGCGCTGCAGTTCGCCACCAGCGGGCACATCGTTTCCGGCGGCTCTACGCTGTCGATGCAGCTCGCCCGCCTGATCGAGCCGCGCGAAAGCCGCAGCCTCGCCGCCAAGGTCAGGCAGGTCTTGCGCGCGCTCCAGATCGAGCGGCGGCTTTCCAAGCGCGAGATTCTCGAACGCTACCTCACGCTCGCCCCCTATGGCGGCAATCTCGAAGGCGTGCGCGCCGCCTCGCTCGCCTGGTTCGGCAAGGAGCCGAAACGGCTGAGCGTGGCGGAATCGGCCCTGCTCGTCGCCCTGCCGCAACTGCCGGAAAAGCGCCGGCCGGACCGCAATCCGATAGCGGCGCAGGCCGCCCGCGACCGCGTGCTCGCACGCATGGTCGCCGCCGGAAAACTCGAGCAGCGCGAAGCCGCCCGCGCCGCCATCGACGCGGTTCCGGCAACGCGGCACGCCCTGCCCGCACTTGCGCCGCACCTCGCCTATGCCGCGCTGCGCAAGGCAGGCGATGGTCCCTCGCCGCAGCTCACCGTCCGCAAAAGCGTGCAGCAGGGGCTGGAAGCGGTGGCGAAAAACGCCGCCAGGAGGCTTGGCCCGAAACTGTCCGTCGCCATGGCGCTGGCCGATTCGCGCACCGGCGACATTCTCGGCGAAGTCGGTTCCGCCAATTATTTCGACGCCAGCCGCTCTGGCTGGATCGACATGACCAGGGTGCTGCGCTCGCCCGGCTCGACTTTGAAGCCGTTCATCTACGGCCTCGCCTTCGAGCAGGGCCTCGTCGCGCAGCAGACGTTGATCGAAGACAGCCCGGCCGATTTCTCCGGCTACCGGCCGAAGAACTTCGACATGGCCTATCAGGGAGATGTGTCGATCCGGCAGGCGCTGCAACTGTCTCTCAACGTGCCCGCGATCCGCCTGCTCGACGCGGTCGGCCCGGCGCGGCTGATGGCGCGCTTCCGCCAGGCCGGCGTCAGCCCGGTGCTTCCCGTCAACGAAGCGCCGGGGCTGGCGATCGGCCTCGGCGGCGTCGGCACCACGCTGCGCGACCTGGTGCAGCTTTACACCGGGCTCGCCAATGGCGGGAAGGCGCACCCGCTGCGCGACGGCACCGAGACGGCAGCGGCTGCCGCTCCCGCCGCCACCATCCTCGACGCCGCCGCCGCCTGGCAGATCGCCGATATCCTGTCCGGCGTCCGGCCGCCGGAGGGCGCGCTGCCCCGCGCCATCGCCTACAAGACCGGCACCTCCTACGGCTACCGGGACGCCTGGTCGGTCGGCTTCGACGGCCGCTATGTGCTGGGCGTATGGGTCGGGCGTGCCGATGCCGGCGCGGTGCCGGGCCTCTCCGGCTATGTCTCCGCCGCGCCCATCCTGTTCGGGGGCTTCAGCCGCTCCGGCCTCGCGGCCGTGCCGCTGCCGCCGCGCCCTGCCGGCGTGTTCAATCCCGGGCGCGGCGAATTGCCCGTCACGCAGGCCCGTTTCGGTACCGAGCGGCTCGCCTCCTCCGGCCCGACCGAGCCGCCGCCGCGCATCGTCTTTCCGCCCGAAGGCGCGCATGTCGATCTCGGGGTAACGGCGGACGCCGCGACGCCGCTGGTGCTGAAGCTGCAGGGCGGGCGGGCGCCCTTCCGCTGGCTCGCCAACGGCAAGCCGCTTGCCGGCACCGACCGCCGCCGCACAGCGACCTGGCAGCCCGACGGCGCCGGCTATTCGACGCTGACGGTCATCGACGCCGCCGGCCGCGCGGCAAGCGTGAAAGTGTTCGTGGAATAGGCGCACACGCTCTCGGTGCCCTTCCGAAAGCCATGGAGCCGCCCCGGCCGCACGCCGGCCTGCGAGCAAAATTTTCCCCGAAAACGGCGAAAGCGCCGGAAAATTTGCCGAAAGACTGGCGAAAACGCAACGAGCGCACGCATCCAATCTCTATCTAACAAGTACATTTACGCCGTCACCAAACGGAGTCCGAAAATGACCCACCCTCATTTCAAGACGCTGCTTGCCGCATTGATCGCCTCTTCCGTCCAGTTTGGCACACTGGGTTTCGCCTTCGCCGACACCACCATCCTGAACGTTTCCTATGATCCGACGCGCGAACTCTACAAGGCCTATGACGAGGCGTTCGCCGCCTATTGGAAGGCCGAAACCGGCGAAACGGTGACCATCCAGCAATCGCATGGCGGCTCGGGCGCGCAGGCGCGGTCCGTCATCGACGGCCTGGCCGCCGATGTCGTCACGCTGGCGCTCGAAAGCGACATCAACGCCATCGTGGAAAAGGCGAAGATCATTTCGCCCGACTGGCGCAAGAAGTTCGAGAACAATTCCGCGCCCTATACCTCGACCATCGTCTTCCTCGTCCGCAAGGGCAACCCGAAGGGCATCAAAGACTGGGACGACCTCGTCAAGGACGGCGTGCAGGTCGTCACCCCCAATCCGAAAACTTCGGGCGGCGCACGCTGGAACTACCTGGCCGCCTGGGCCTTCGCCAACGCCCATGACGGTGGCGACGAGCAAAAGACCAAAGAGTTCATCGGCAAGCTCTACGCCAACGTACCGGTGCTCGACACCGGTGCCCGCGGCTCGACCGTGACCTTCGCCCAGAAGGGGCTGGGCGACGTGCTGCTGGCCTGGGAAAACGAGGCTTTCCTTGCTTTCGACGAGTTCGGGGCCGGCAATTTCGACATCGTCTATCCGTCCTCCTCGATCCTCGCCGAACCGCCGGTCGCCGTCGTCGACGCCAATGTCGACACCCATGGCACGCGCAAGGTGGCCGAAGCCTATCTCGGCTACCTCTATTCCAAGGAGGGGCAGACGCTGATCGCCAGGAACCACTACCGGCCCTACAAGCCCGACCTCGTCGATCCGGCCGACCTTGCCTGGGAAAAGGACATCAAGCTCATCACCATCGACGATCCGCTTTTCGGCGGCTGGAAGAAAGCCCAGCCTTATCATTTCGGCGACGGTGGTATATTCGACCAAATCTATAAGCCGGCCCAATAAGCCGCACCATGAATTGGGACACGACAGGGACGACATGACCATACTACCCGCGAGAGAGGCGGGTTGGCGGTTCAGGAAGCCGAGCGTCATTCCGGGTTTCGGATTGACGCTCGGCCTCTCGCTTGCCTACCTCACGCTCATCATCCTCATTCCCCTGTCGGGGCTGGCATGGCGCTCGGCCGCCCTTGGCTGGACCGATTTCTGGGCCATCGCCAGCGACAGGCGCACGCTGAACTCGCTGAAGATCAGCTTCGGCACGGCGGTGATCGCGGCCCTCGTCAATGTCGTGTTCGGCACCCTCGTCGCCTGGGTGCTGGTGCGCTACCGCTTTCCGGGACGCCGCGTCATCGACGCCATGGTCGACCTGCCGTTCGCGCTGCCGACGGCGGTGGCCGGCATCGCGCTGACGACGCTTTATGCGCCGAACGGCTGGCTGGGCGCCCCGCTGTCGGCGCTCGGCATCAAGGTCGCCTATACGCCGCTCGGCATCGTGATCGCGCTGATCTTCATCGGCCTGCCCTTCGTGGTGCGCACCGTGCAGCCGATCATGGAGGAAATCGACAAGGAGGTGGAGGAAGCCGCCGCAACGCTCGGCGCCACCCGCTTCCAGACCATCACCCGCGTGCTGGCGCCGGGGCTCACGCCGGCCATCCTGACAGGCTTCGCGCTCGCCTTCGCGCGCGGCGTCGGCGAATACGGTTCCGTCATCTTCATTGCCGGCAACCTGCCCAATATCTCGGAAATCACGCCGCTCCTGATCATCATCCGGCTGGAGGAGTTCAACTACCCGGCCGCAACCGCCATCGCCGCGATCATGCTGGTGATCTCGTTCGCCATGCTGCTCGTCATCAACCTGATCCAGTCCTGGAGCCGCAAGCGCTATGGCTGACCCCGCCCTCTTCGCCGCCGATGCGGCACATCAGGAAGCATCGGGCATCACCGAGACGAGGCTGGTGCGCTACGTGCTGATGGCGATTGCCTTCGCCTTCCTCGGCCTGTTCCTGGTCTTGCCGCTGGTGCTGGTGTTCTTCCAGGCGTTCGGCAGGGGCGTAGAGTTCTTCCTGTCGACGCTGGCCGAGCCCGATTCCGTCTCGGCCATCCGCCTCACCCTCATCGTCGCCGCCATCGCCGTGCCGCTCAACCTCGTCTTCGGCGTCGCCATGGCCTGGGCCATCGCCAAGTTCGAGTTCAAGGGCAAGGCCTTCCTCACCACGCTGGTTGACCTGCCGTTTTCGGTCTCGCCGGTCATTTCCGGCCTCGTCTACGTGCTGTTGTTCGGCGCGCAGAGCCTGCTCGGCCCGTGGCTGAAGGCGCACGGCATCACCATCCTGTTCGCCGTGCCCGGCATCGTGCTGGCGACCGTCTTCGTCACCTTCCCCTTCGTCGCCCGCGAACTGATCCCGCT
>Ga0182735_1000168_pt1 | contig 76423 bp, 70 predicted proteins | sample eDN5th30CKraftMG_FD_128524 | JGI IMG/M metagenome (GOLD analysis project Ga0182735, IMG submission 128524) | Enriched Miracle-Growth compost microbial communities from Emeryville, California, USA - eDNA 5th pass 30_C Kraft MG (version 2) (version 2) ... | reverse complement strand
CAGCATGTCGGCGGAATCGAAGTCCGACCCGTCATGGAATTTCACGCCCGGGCGCATCTTGAACGTGTAGGTCTTGCGGTCGTCCGACAGCGTCCAGGATTCCGCCAGATCGCCGACGATCTCTGGATAGTTGTCGTGGGAGAACTTCAGCAGCGTATTGTAGTGCGGGGCGAGTACCTGCAGCGAGAACGAGGTCCCCGTGGCATGGCAATCATAGGTGTTGCTCTCCTGGTCGACCACATGGCGCAGCGTGCCGCCGCGCTTCGGCGTCTCCTGCGCCGTCGCCGGCAGGGCCATGAGCGCGGCAGCCATTCCGATGCCGGCCGACAGCAGCAGATGCCTGTAAGACAAGTTCATGCGATTTCCTCCTTTTGGAACCATTCCCCGCAGCAACTCTTCCCGGCGGGCAAATTAGTTAACTTGATAAATAACACGCTCCCGAGCGCTCCACAACGGGGGCGGATGCGTGCAAGGCAGTGCGCATGAAAAAGGCCGCGCCGGGAGCGGCACGGCCTGTTCATGGTTGCTGCGTGACGATCAGCGGTCGAGCCAGACCGTGTCGAGCTGCAGGTTGAGCACCGTCGTGGGCGGCAGCTTCCAGCCCTTCACATCCTTGTGGTAGGCCACCTGGCGGGGCGACCGGAACATCGGGATGTAATAGGCCTGATCGAGCATATGAGCCTCGATCTCCTTGGTGATCTCGGCGCGCTTGGCCTGATCGCCTGCCGCCGCCGTCTGTGCAGCGAACAGCTCGGTCAGCTTCGGATCCTCGACCCCCGAATAATTGTTCGGGCTGCCCGGCATGAATTTCACCAGAACCTCGTTCGGGTCGACGCTGATCGTGTTGTTAAAGTCGATGGCGACGTCGTAGTTCTTCCCCTGCAAGGCGGCGAAATATTGCGGCGTCTCGGCCTGGATCTGGTCCGCCTGGATACCGATCTTGCGGAACTGGTCGAGCACGAAGACGCCCAGCGGCTCCCATGGCTGGCGCAGGTTGCGGTTGAGAAGCGTCAGCTTCAGGCCGGCATGGCCGGATTCTTCAAGCAGTTTCTTGGCTTCCTCGCGCTGCGCCGCCACATCGGTGCTCATGCCCGGCAGCTTGGCGAGTTCTTCCGGCGTCCGCTCCGCGATGGAGTTCGGCGGCATGTAGAGGCCGTAACCGTCGATCGCGGCGATGCGCGGCAGGATCTGGTTGCCCTCGACGCGGCTGATGGCGAGGTTCAGCGCCCGGCGTACCTTCACATCGTCGAAGGGCGCCTTGGTCAGGTTGAAGGTCAGGAAATTGGTGATGTTGAACGGACCCGTCTGGAAGACGATGTCCTTGTTCATGCTTTCGAGGCGTTCGCGGTCGGGGTTTGCCACGGCGAACAGCGCCGCATCGACCTGATTGCCGGCCAGCGCGTTCACCACGCCCGCGCCGCTGATGAACTGGGCGCGAATGCCGTCCAGATAGGGCTTGCCCTCGTCCCAGTAATTCTCGTTGCGCTTGGCATCCCAATACGAGCCCTTGGAATGCTCGGCAAAGACGAAGGGTCCGGTACCGTTGACATGGGTCGCCGGGAAATTCGGGTCCTTGGCGAGGTCTTCGGCCGAGTAGACGCAGTTCCACGGATTGGCGAACAGCGTCAGCGCGGCGGGGTTCGCTTCCTTGATCGTCACCACGAAGGTTTGCGGATCAGGCGCCGACATGGAGGCGATCGGGGCGAACTGGCCCTGCCGCACCGAAGTGACGCCCTGCGGCGGGCTCTTCAGCCGCTCCCAGGTCGCCAGCATGTCGGCGGAATCGAAGTCCGACCCGTCATGGAACTTCACGCCCTGGCGCATCTTGAACGTATAGGTCTTGCCATCGTCCGAAACCTGCCAGGACTCGGCCAGGTCGCCGATGATCTCGGGATAGTTGTCGGGGTGGAAGCGCAGCAGCGTGTTGTAATGCGGTGCCAGCACCTGCAGCGAGAACGAGGTTCCCGTCGCATGGCAGTCATAGGTGTTGCTTTCGGATTCCACCACATGGCGCAGCGTTCCGCCATGCTTGGGCGTTTCCTGCGCCATCGCCGGCAGCGTCAGCAGCGCAGCGCCCAACCCCAGACCGGCACCCGCCAGCCATTGCTTATATGCTTTCAGCATGTTCTCCTCCCTTGCTGTCGACACATCCGGCATCGCCATCGGGCACCTCCATGCAATTTTCATTGCCGCCCAATGGAAATACTTAACTTGATAAATAACATACCTCCCCGGAGGTCACAATGTGCATTCTCGCGCGGAAAGTGCCAATGGCAAGCCGGCAGGAGGGGTGACAGGAATTATTTAATTCGTTAAGTAGTGGCGTCCGGCCGGGAGGTGATGGCTGGCAGCACGACGAGATCGTGGGGACGATTTGGAGGTGCGGAAATGTCCGCTATTGTAGGGAAACAGCTTGTGGAGCGCGATTGCGCCGCGCCGCGGGAGGCTGTCCGATGAATGTCGAAGCGGCAAAGGCGCCGGATGGCGCGGCGGCGAATCGGCGCGAGCCCCTGCTCAAGGTGCAGGGCCTCGAGGTGGAATTCTCCAGCTCCGCCGGCAGGCTGCGCGCCGTCGACGGTCTCGACCTCCATGTCGCGCCGGGCGAGACGCTGGCGATCGTCGGCGAATCCGGCTCCGGCAAGTCGGTGTCGGCCCTGTCGATCATGCGGCTTCTGCCGGGGCGCATTGCGCGCATCGCCAATGGTCGGATCGAGTTTGCCGGCAAGGATCTGCGCAAGTTCTCCGACGAGGAGATGCGCAATATTCGCGGCCGCTCCATCGCGATGATCTTCCAGGAGCCGATGAGCTCGCTCAACCCGATCATGACGATCGGCTACCAGATCACCGAGCCGCTCAGGATCCATTTCAAGATGAGCAAGGAGGATGCGCGCAAGCGCGCCGTCGAGCTCATGGGCATGGTCGGCATCCCCGACCCCGAGCGCCGTCTCGACCAGTATCCGCACCAGTTTTCCGGCGGCATGCGCCAGCGCGCCATGATCGCCATCGGCCTCGCCTGCGATCCCGGCCTCATCATCGCCGACGAGCCGACGACGGCGCTCGACGTCACCATCCAGGCGCAGATCCTCGAACTGCTGAAGGACCTGTCGCGCCGGCTCGACATCGCGCTCATCATCATCACCCACAATCTGGGCGTCGTGGCGCGCTATGCCGACCGTATCGCGGTGATGTATGCGGCGCGCCTCGTCGAGGAAGGACCGGCCGAGGACGTGTTCGCGCGGCCGCGCCACCCCTACACGATGGGCCTGCTGCGCTCCGTGCCGCGGCTCGACCGCGTGCGCCGGGGCAAGCTCCAGACCATTGACGGCCTGCCGCCGAACCTCGCCAATGCGCCGGCCGGCTGTCGCTTCGCGCCGCGCTGCCCGTTCCGCATCGACATGTGCTCGCAGGTGCCGCCGCTGGCGCAGACCGATACCGGCGCCAAGTCGGCCTGCTTCCGCTGGCAGGAGATCGCCTCCGGCGAGATCGTCTGGGGCGAGGACGAGAGCAATGTCGGCGCACCCGACAAGGCGCTGGAAGGCGAGCCGCTGATGAAGGTCAGCCACCTGCAGAAGCACTTCCCCGTCGCGGGCGGCTTCTTCAAGGAAGGCGGCGTCGTGAAGGCGGTCGAGGATGTCAGCTTCGACATCCGCAAGGGCGAGACGCTGGGGCTGGTCGGCGAATCCGGCTGCGGCAAGACCACGGTGGGCCGCCTGCTGCTGCAACTGGAAGACCCGACGGCCGGCTCGATCATCTTCGACGGTACCGATCTGGCCAAGGCCGATTCCGCGCGCGCAAAGGAGCTGCGCCGCAAGATCCAGGTCATCTTCCAGGATCCCTATTCCTCGCTGAACCCCCGCATGACCGTCGGCCAGATCATCGCCGAGCCGATCGAGGTCTACAAGCTCGCCGGGGACAAGGCGGCACGCAATGCGCGCGTCGCGGAGCTGCTGTCCCAGGTGGGCCTGCGCCCCGAAATGGCGCAGCGCTATCCGCACCAGCTTTCGGGCGGCCAGCGCCAGCGCGTCGGCATCGCCCGTGCGCTCGCCATCGAGCCGGAATTCATCGTCTGCGACGAGGCGGTCTCCGCGCTCGACGTGTCGATCCAGGGCCAGATCATCAACCTGCTGGAGGACCTGCAGAAGAAGCTGGGCCTGACCTATCTCTTCATCGCGCATGACCTGGCGGTGGTGCGGCACATCTCCAACCGCGTCGCCGTCATGTATCTCGGCCGCATGATGGAGTTCGCCGACCGCGACGAACTCTACGCCAACCCGCTGCATCCCTATACGAAGCTGCTGCTCGATGCCGCGCCGGTTCCCGATCCGGCCGTCGAGAAGACGCGCGCGCCGCGGCTCATCAAGGGCGACCTGCCGAGCCCGCTCAACCCGCCCAAGGGCTGCGTGTTCAACACGCGCTGTCCGATGGCCAGCGAGGAGTGCCGGGAGGTCATCCCGCCGCTGGAGGCAAAGCGTCCCGGCCATTTTGCGGCCTGCATCAAGGTACCGGCGCCATGATCCGCTACATCTTCAATCGCCTGCTCATGATGATCCCCACGCTGATCGGCGTGGCGCTCATCACCTTCTTCATCCTGCGCATCGTTCCCGGCGACATCGTCGAGGTGAAGATGCGCGCCGATGGCGCCGCCGTCTCGGTCGAGGCGATCGAGGCGGAGCGCAAGCGCCTCGGGCTCGACCAGCCGCTAGGCGTCCAGTTCGTCGACTGGATGAAGGGGCTGGTGACGCTGGATCTCGGCCAGTCCATGTGGACGGGGCGCCCGGTCTCGGAGGAAATCGCCGCGCGGTTCGAACTCACCTTCGAGATCGCGATACTGGCGACGATCTTCGCCGTGCTGGTGGCCGTGCCGCTGGGAACGGTTTCCGCGCTCTGGCGAGGCACCTGGATCGACTATACGGTCCGCCTCATCACTATGGGCGGGCTGGCGCTGCCGACATTCTGGGTCGGCCTGCTCCTGCTGATGTTTCTGCTGTGGAATTTCAACTGGCTGCCGCCCATCACCTTCACGCCCTTCTGGCGCGATCCATGGGCCAATATTTCGCAGCTCATCTGGCCGGCCATGGTGGTTGGCTACCGCTTCGCGGCGGTGCTGGCGCGCCTGATCCGCTCGTCGCTGCTCGAAATCCTCAATGAGGACTTCATCCGCACGGCGCGCGCCAAGGGTGCGTCGGAGCGCAAGGTGGTCTGGGTCCACGCGCTGGGCAACGCGCTTCTGCCGGCGATCACCGTCATTGGCCTGGAATTCGCCTTCCTGATCGGCGGCCTCGTCGTGACCGAGCAGGTGTTCAACCTGAACGGCATCGGCAAGCTGTTCATCCAGAGCATCAAGTTCAACGATTATACGATGATCCAGGGCATGGTGATGATGTTCGCCGCCATCTATGTGATCGCCAATCTCGTGGTCGACCTGCTCTATGCGGCGATCGATCCGCGCGTCCGCTACCGCTGAGGGCCCCGCGATGAGCCAAGCCGCAACCGCACCAACCATCAGTATCGAGGCGCGCCGCGCCAGCTTCCTGTCGAGCCTCGCCGGCTTTTCCAGGCAGCAGCCGGTCGGCGCGCTCAGCCTGATCGTCATCCTCGTCATGCTGGTGGCCAGCGTCTTCGCCGAATGGATCGCGCCCTACGATCCGCTCGACATCGACTATTTCGCCATCCTGCAGGCGCCGAGCTGGGACCATCTGGCCGGCACCGATCCCTTCGGCCGCGACGTCTTCACGCGGCTGATCTATGGCGCGCGCACGGCGTTGGTGATCGGCCTCTCGGCCTCCTTCGTGGGCTGCACGCTGGGCGCGCTGCTCGGCGCCGCTTCCGCCTATTTCGGCGGTCGCACCGATGCGGTGATCCAGCGTTTCGTCGACGTTCTCCTGTCCTTCCCGCTGGTGGTGCTGGCTCTCGTGGTGGTGGCGGTGCTCGGCCGCAATCTGGTCTTCGGCATCGATATCGGCCTCGTCTTCGCCATCGCCATACCGATCATCCCGCAGGTGTCGCGCGTGATCCGCGCGGCCGCGCTGTCCATCCGCAACATGTCCTATATCGATGCGGCGCGCACGGCCGGCTATTCCAACACGCGCATCATCCTGCGGCACATGGCGCCCAACCTGATCGCGCCCTACCTCATCATGCTGACGGCCTATATCGCGCAGGCCATCCTGCTCGAGGCGTCGCTCTCCTTCCTCGGCCTCGGCGTGGCCGAGCCGACGCCGGCCTGGGGCCTGATGCTGTCGGGCAATGCGACGGACTATTTCATCACCGCGCCGTGGCTGATCATCTTCCCCGGCATCGCCATCAGCCTTGCCGTCATCGCCTTCAACCTGTTCGGCGACGCGCTGCGTGACTGGCTGGATCCGAAGTTCAGGAACTGATCCTCGCAATCAAAAAGGGCCGGCATCTGCCGGCCCTTTTTGATTCCTGCCTGTGTCGGTTGCGGATCAATTCGACGGCGCGATGCGCAGCACTCCGCCGTTGCTTTCGTCGGTCACGACATAGATCGCCCCGTCGGGACCTTCCGCCACGTCGCGGATGCGCAGGCCGAGGTCTTCCAGAAGCCGCTCCTCATGGGTGACGGAATCGCCGTCGAACTGGAGCCTGACCAGCGCCGTCGAGGCGAGTCCGCCGACGAAGAGATTGCCCTGCCAGTCCGCAAAGGCGTCGCCGCTGTAGAAGATCATGCCTGAAGGCGCGATCACCGGGGTCCATGTATGGATGGCGTCGACCATGCCTTCCTTCTGCTCTAGGCCCTCGCCGATCGTCGCGCCGCTATATTCCACGCCGAGCGTGACGAGGGGCCAGCCGTAATTGCTGCCCGGCTCGATGATGTTGAGCTCGTCGCCGCCGCGCGGACCGTGCTCGATCTCCCAGAGCTTGCCGCTGGCCGGATTGATCGCGGCCGCCTGCACGTTGCGCACGCCATAGGCATAGATTTCCGGCAGCGCGCCCTCCTGTCCGACGAAGGGATTGTCCTCGGGCACCGAACCGTCCGGATTGATGCGCACGATCTTGCCCAGATGTGAGCCGAGCTCCTGCGCCTGTCCGCGGAATTCGGCGGCCGAACGCTCGCCGAGCGTGACGTAGAGATGCCCGTCGCCGTCGAACACCAGCCGCGAGCCGAAATGGGCGCGGCTCTGCACCTTGGGCGCCTGCTGGAAGATCACTTCGAGGTTTTCCAGCGCGGTCATGTTGGCATTCAGCGTGCCGCGCGCCACGGCGGTGCCGTTGCCGCCCTCGCCGGGCTCCGCATAGCTGAGATAGATCATGCGGCTCGTCGCGAAGTCAGGCGCCAGCGTTACGTCGAGAAGCCCACCCTGGCCGGCCGTGTCCACTTCGGGCACGCCGCCGATCGGCTGGGAAAGCTCGCCATCGGTGCCGACATGCCGCAGCGCCCCCGATTTTTCCGTCACCAGCATGCCCCCATCGGGCAGGAAGACCAGCGCCCATGGATGATCGAGACCGTCGACGACGGTGGTGACGCGGATCGCGCCGCTCTCCGTTTCCATCGCCTGGTCCACCGCGAAGGCGGCGGTGGCGGACATCAGCGCCGCGGACGTGGCGGCGAGGATCAGGGTGTTGCGCAGCATGTCGTCTCCTTGAGCATGGTCGGAACGGAACTTACCGGACCAATGCCGCAATTCGACGAAGAGTTGCCGTTCTGACGGATTGTTGATGCGGCGTGACCGCCGCGCGGAGCGTCAGGCGGGCTTTCGGCCGCGCTTTGCCGGCGTCTTCTTCGCCGGCTCGGCTTTGCGGCCGAGGCCCATGGACTTGGCCAGCGCCGAACGCGCCGCCGCATAGGCGGGAGCGACCATCGGATAGTCGGCCGGCAGGTCCCATTTCTGGCGATATTCGGCCGGCGACAGGCCGTAATGGACATTCAGGTGGCGCTTCAGCGACTTGAAGTGCTTTCCGTCTTCCAGGCAGACGATGTAGTCCGGGAAGACCGACTTCTTCGGGTTGACCGCGGGAACGAGCTGCGGGGCCTCGGCCACCGGCTCGGCGCCGATCGCCGCCAGCGACTGGCTCACCGTGCCGATCAGTTCGGCGAGCGCGCCGGGCGCCACGGGATTCTTCCCGACATAGGCAGCGACGATCTGTGCCGTCAGTTCCGGCAGGCGGTCATTCAGGGGGTCAGACATGGGATGTCCTCTTTGAGCGGCCTTCCGCCTACGACGGTTCCCGAATCATGGCAATTGCCTCGGGCCTCGCCGGGAAAATAAAACCGTGAAAACGGTGCGCCGACCTTTGTATTTGGCTAACTCTTTATCAACAGTCGGGCCAATGACGTCCTGCGCGAAGGATTCCGTCTTGCGGCGGCGTGGCGGGGTATCTTCCGCATGATCCGCTTTGCCGCTATCGTTTGACCAAATGATAAAAAGACGGGTGGAAGCCCAGCAACAGTAACAGCCAGAGGTGATCCGACATGAATCATATCACGAAATTCCCGGCGATACTTGGTGTCTCGCGGCGCACGCTTCTGAAGGGTGCGGGTGCCACCGCCGCCATCGGCCTCGGCGGCCTGCCGGTCTCCGCGCTTGCCCAGGAGAAGCTGAAGGTCGCGGCGGTCTACACCGTGCCCTATGAGCAGCAATGGGTAAGCCGGCTGCACAAGGCGGCGAACGAGGCCGTGGAGCGCGGCGAGATCGAATATGCCTCCACCGAAAACGTTTCCAACACCGACTATGAGCGCGTCATGCGCGAATATGCCGAGGCGGGCTACAAGCTCATTCTCGGCGAGGTCTTCGGCGTCGAGGAGGCGGCACGCCAGGTCGCCCGCGACTATCCCGATACCGCCTTCCTGATGGGCTCCTCCTTCAAGCCCGACGATGCCAATCCGAACTTCGGCGTCTTCGACAATTACATTCAGGACGCTTCCTATCTCACCGGCATCATCGCTGGCGCGATGAGCACCTCGAAGAATATCGGCATGGTCGGCGGCTTCCCGATCCCCGAGGTCAATCGCCTCATGCACGCCTTCATGGCGGGCGTGAAGGAAACCGCGCCGGACGCGAAGTTCCAGATCGCCTTCATAGGCTCCTGGTTCGACCCGCCCAAGGCCAAGGAAACCGCCTTCGCCCAGATCGATGCCGGCGCCGACATCATGTATGCCGAGCGTTTCGGCGTGTCCGACGCGGCCAAGGAAAAGGGCGTGCTGGCGATCGGCAATGTCATCGATACCCAGGCCGACTATCCGGAAACGGTGGTCGCCTCGGCGCTGTGGGATTTCGCGCCGACGCTCGCCAAGGCGATCGCGGAAGTGAAGGCAGGCACCTTCAAGGCGGCCGATTACGGGCTCTATTCCTTCATGAAGGAGGGCGGCTGCTCGCTGGCGCCGCTCGGCACCTTCGAGGGCAAGGTGCCGGCCGAGGCGATGGCGCTGGTCGCCGAGAAGGAGAAGGCCATCAAGGATGGCTCCTTCACCGTCGCCATCAATGACGACGAGCCGAAGTCGAGCTGAGAGCCCGGCAGGCCGATGAGGGGTGGCGCAAGCCTCGACCGGTTGGCCCGCTCCTAACTCGACCCTTCGAACCACCTTCTCCCCATATGGGGAGAAGGGATGCCAATCATGATTGTCGTTCCCATGACCGTCAAAGCCGATCCTGTCCTGCGCCTGTCCGGCATCACCAAGCGCTTCGGCCCGCTCGTCGCCAATGATGCGATCTCGCTCACGCTGGCGCGCGGCGAGGTCGTGGCGCTTCTGGGCGAGAACGGCGCCGGCAAGACGACGCTGATGAATATCCTCTTCGGCCACTATGTCGCCGACGAGGGCAGCGTCGAGGTGTTCGGCAAGCGGCTGCCGCCCGGCGATCCGCGCGCCGCGCTCGATGCCGGTGTGGGCATGGTGCACCAGCATTTCACCGTGGCCGAGAACATGACGGTGCTGGAGAACATCGCGCTCGGCACCGAGCCGCTGTTCTCGCCGCGCTTCCCGAAACAGAAGGCACGGGAGAAAATCCGCCGGCTTTCCGCCGATTTCGGTCTCGCCGTGGATCCGGACCGGCTCGTCTCGGCGCTGACGGTGGGCGAGCGCCAGCGCGTCGAAATCCTCAAGGCGCTCTATCGCGACGCCCGCATCCTGATCCTCGACGAACCGACGGCGGTGCTGACGCCGATTGAGACCGACGCGCTGTTTTCCACCCTGCGCAAGCTGATCGCGGACGGCTTGTCCATCATCTTCATCTCGCACAAGCTGCGCGAGGTGATGGAAATCTCCGACCGTGTGGTGGTGCTGCGCGGCGGCAAGGTGGCAGGCGAGCGGCACACCGCCGCAACTGACCGCAAGGAACTGGCCGCGCTGATGGTGGGGCAGGAACTGGCGGCACCGGCGGTGACCGCACCAGTGAGGGGCCTGCGCCTGATGACCTTGCGCGGAGTATCCACCAGAGGCGGCGGAACACCGCTGCGTGAAATCGACCTCGATCTTCATGGCGGCGAAATCACCGGACTGGCGGGCGTCTCCGGCAACGGCCAGGCCGCACTCGCCGAGCTGATTGCCGGAATGCGCATGCCGCAGGAAGGGGAGTTCCGCATTGCCGACGCGCAGGTCGGCGTCTGGTCGCCGGCTGCCGCGCTGGCAAGCGGCATCGCCCGCATCCCCGAGGACCGCCATGCCGTGGGTGCAATCGCCGATATGAGCGTGACGGAAAACGTGATCTCGGAGCGCTACCGCTCGCCGCGCTTCTCGCGCCGCGGTTTTCTCGACTGGAAGGCCGCGCGCGCCTTTGCCGACGAACTGATCCGCGACTATGACGTCAAATGCCCATCTCCCGACATGCGCATTCGGCTTCTGTCCGGCGGCAACATGCAGAAGCTGATCCTGGGCCGGGCGCTGGCCGCCGAACCACGCATCATCCTCGCCAACCAGCCGACGCGCGGGCTGGATGTCGGTGCTGTCGGCTATGTCCATGGGCGGCTGCTGGAAGCGCGTGCGCGCGGTGCCGCCATCCTGCTCATTTCGGAAGACCTCGATGAGGTTCTGGCGCTCTCGGACCATGTCTGCGTCATGTATAAGGGCCGGCTCTCGCCACCTTCCGCGCGCGGCGAACGCACGCTCCAGCAGCTCGCCGAGCTGATGGCAGGGCACGAGGCCGACCATGCGGCTTGAGCCCAAACCCTCGTCCTCGCTTGCCGCAACGCTGCTCTTTCCGCTCGCAGCTGTCGCCGCGACGGTGGTTTTCGCCTCGCTGCTGGTGCTCGCCGCCGGCGCAAATCCGTTCTCGGTTTTCGGCCTCGTCCTGAAAGGAGCGGCGGGCTCGCAATTCGCCCTGATGGAGACGCTGACGCGTGCCACGCCGCTGATCTTCACCGGCCTTGCCGTCGCCGTCGCGTTCCGGGCAAAGCTTTGGAACATCGGCGCAGAGGCGCAGCTCTATGCCGGCGCGATCGTCACCGTCGTGCTCGGCACCGGCGCGCTGCCGCTGCCGGCGCCTGTGCTCATTCCGCTTGTCCTGGTCGCCGCCATGCTTGCCGGCGGCCTTCTGTTGCTTGGCCCGGCAGTGCTCAAGACCCGCTTCGGCGTCGACGAGGTGGTGACCACGCTGCTGCTCAACTTCATCGTGATCCTGTTCGTCTCCATGCTGCTGGAGGGCGTGCTGAAGGACCCGATGGGGCTCGGCTGGCCGCAATCGCGCCGCGTCATCGCCGATGCGCAACTGCCGCGCCTGATCCAGGGCCGGCGGCTGCATCTCGGCTTCGTCATCGCGCTGGTCGCGGCGGTCGGCGTGTGGATCGTCATGAAGCGCACCACGCTGGGCTACGAGATGCGGGCGGTGGGCCATAACCCCGAAGCCGCGCGTTTCGCCGGCATTCCGGTCAACCGCGTGCTGATGAAGACGGCGCTTCTGTCCGGCGGGCTTGCTGCACTGGCCGGCGTGTCCGAAGTTGCTGGGCTCAAGGGCAACCTCACGCGCGATCTGTCGCCGGGCTTCGGCTATACCGGCATCGTCGTTGCCATGCTGGCCATGCTCAATCCGCTCGGCGTGGTGGTGGCGGCGATCTTCGTCGCCGGCATCTTCGTCGGCGCCGACGCCATGAGCCGCACGGCGGGCGTTCCCTCCTATATCGCGCAGGTCATGGTCGCCACCGCGCTGCTGACCATGGTCGTGGCGATCATGCTGACGCGCTTCCGGGTGAGGTGGCGATGATCGAAGCCTTCGAAATCCTCTTCACCGCCTCCTTCTGGGTCGCTGCCATCCGCATCGCCTCGCCGCTGATCTTCGCCACCATGGGCGAGCTGATCTGCGAGCGCGCCGGCGTGCTCAATCTCGGCATCGAGGGCATCATGACGGCCGGCGCCTTCGCCGGCTGGCTCACCGTCTATGGCGGCGGCGACCTGTGGATGGGCGTGGCGGTGGCGGCACTCGCCGGCGCCGCCTTCGGCCTGCTGCACGGCACGCTCACCGTGCCGCTCGGCCTGTCGCAGCATGTGGTGGGCATCGGCATCACCCTGCTTGCCACCAGCCTGTCCTATTTCACCTACCGCATCGTGCTGCCGCAGGTGACTTCGCCGCCTAAGATCGAGCCGTTCCAGCCGCTGGCGGTCCCTTATCTATCAGACCTGCCGATAATCGGCCCTGCGCTGTTCAACCAGACGCCGCTCACCTATCTGGCCTTCGCTAGCGCTGCGGTCGTCGCCTGGGTGCTCTATCGCACGCCGCTCGGCCTCGCACTGCGCGCGGCGGGCGAGAACCCGGCCGCCGTCGAGGCGCAGGGCATCAGCGTCACGGCGATCCGCATGGGCGCGGTCATGGCCGGCAGCGCGCTGATGGCGGTGGGCGGCGCCTTCCTCACCATGTCGGCCTTCAATTCCTTCTTCTTCGAGATGGTCAACGGCCGCGGCTGGATCTGCATCGCGCTGGTCGTGTTCGGCTCGTGGCGGCCCGGCAAGGCGCTGCTCGGCGCCGTCCTATTCGCCGCCTTCGACGCCTATCAGGTGCGGCTCCAGCAATTGACCGGCGGCGCGGTGCCCTACCAGCTTTTCCTGATGATGCCCTTCGTGCTGTCCATCCTGGCGCTGGTGATCATGTCGCGCCGCGCCAGCTATCCCAAGGCGCTGATGGTGCCCTACCAGAAAGGCGAGAGATGAGCTTCGACCTGATCGTCAAGGGCGGCACGCTGCCCGATGGCACGACCGCCGACATCGCCATCGAAGGCGACCGCATCCGGGCGATCGAACTGAATATCGACGCGCAGGCCGGACGCGTCGTCGATGCGCGCGGGTGCCTCATCTCGCCGCCCTTCGTCGATCCGCATTTCCACATGGACGCCACGTTGTCCTATGGAACGCCGCGCATCAATGCGTCGGGCACGCTGCTGGAGGGCATTTCGCTCTGGGGCGAGCTCAAGCCGATGCTCACCCATGAGGCAGTGAAGGAGCGCGCTCTCGCTTATTGCGACTGGGCGGTGTCGATGGGCCTGATGGCGATCCGCACCCATGTCGATGTCTGCGACGACCGTCTGCTGGCCGTCGAGGCGCTGCTCGACGTGAAGAAGACCGTCGCACCCTATATCGACCTGCAACTGGTCGCCTTCCCGCAGGACGGCTTCTACCGCGATCCGACCGCGCGGGCGAACACGATCCGCGCGCTCGACATGGGCGTGGACGTAGTGGGCGGCATCCCGCATTTCGAGCGCAGTATGGAGGACGGCCGCCGTTCCGTCACCGAACTGTGCGAGATCGGGGCGGAACGCGGCCTGATGGTCGACATGCATTGCGACGAGACAGACGATCCGCTGTCGCGCCATATCGAGCAGCTCGCCTATGAGACGCAGCGCCTCGGCCTGCAAGGCAGGGTGGCGGGCTCGCACCTCACCTCCATGCATTCGATGGACAATTACTACGTCTCCAAGCTGCTGCCGCTGATGGCCGAGGCGCAGGTCGCGGCCATCCCCAATCCGCTGATCAACATCGTGCTCCAGGGCCGCCACGACACCTATCCGAAACGCCGCGGCATGACCCGCGTGCCGGAACTGCTGAAGCACGGCATCCGCGTCGGCTTCGGGCAGGATTGCGTGCTCGACCCGTGGTATTCGCTGGGCACCGCTGACATGCTCGACGTTGCCTTCATGGCGCTGCATGTGGCGCAGATGACCAGCCCGGCCGACATGCGTCGCTGCTTCGACATGGTGACGCGGGAAAGCGCCGCCATCATGGGCCTTGCCGACTACGGGCTGGCCGTTGGCAAGCGCGCCGACCTCGTAGTGCTCGATGCCGGCGATCCCGTCGAGGCGATCCGCCTGCGCGCGCCGCGCCGTTTCGTCGTCGCGCGCGGCAAGGTCGTCTCGGAACATCCAGGCGGGGCGGCGCGGCTTTCCCTGCCCGGCCGCCCGGATGCGGTATCGCGCCGCCACAGGGTCGCCCGGCCGGACTGATGCGTTTTGCCTGACGGCGCTTCCTGCTAGAGCATTTTGCAGCCAATGCGGCTGAATCAAAGGCATAGAGCGGCAGCCCGGATGTCTCCGGGCGTCCGCCGCTCCAATGCGGGAGGTCATGTCGACAAAGCGCCCCGAACGATCGGACAGCTCGCCCCTGCAGGGCCTTTCGCGCGCCCTGAACGTGCTGCGCGCCCTGGAGAAGCGTTCCGGCTGGACACTGGCCGACCTGCATCAGGCGACGCTCTTGTCCAAGCCGACCCTGCTGCGCATCCTCCATACGCTGGCGGCGGAGGGGTTCGTGCGCCGCAGGGCGGCCGACGGCACATGGTGGCTGGCCTGGCGTCCGGGGCCGGGCAGGCTGGCGCGGCAGAAGGAACTGATCGCCGAGGCCGGCCGAGGCGAACTCGACGAGCTGACGTCGCTGGCCGGCTGGCCAGCCGATCTCTCGCTCTACAATCACGGCATGATGGAACTCGTCGAGACGACGCGCGACGGCGTTCCGCTCGAGCAGGTGCCGCTCGGGCATCGCGTGCCGATGCTCGCCTCGGCGGTCGGCCGCTGCTGGCTCGGGCACTGTCCGGACGAGGAGCGCGTGGCGATCATCGAGATGCTCAGGCGCTCCACATCGCCCTATGACCGCCTCGTCCACAAGCCGGAGGTCGTCGCGGATATCGTCGCCGCCACGCGCCGGCAGGGCTATGCATTCCGAATCCGGGGCTATCAGGGCGTACTTGGCCCCTATGGGGGCAGGCGGACCGCGATGGCGGTGCCGATCTTCGCGCGCCAGCGGGTCCATGCCTGCCTGAACATCGTATGGGACGCCCGGTTCGTTGCCGAAGCCGAGTTCGTCGCCGCCCATCTGCCGGCCATGCAGCAGGCCGCGGCGCGAATCGGCGAGCGGCTGGATCGGCTGATCGCCGAAGAGGACGGTTGAGGGGCCGTCAGCCCGTCGGCCGGACGATGCAGCGAAAGCCGATATGCGACGTCGCGAAGTCGCGCGCCTGGCTCGACTTCGCCGCGGGCCGATAGCGGAAACAGTAGTTGGGCGCGCACAGATAGGAGCCGCCCTTGATGACGATCTGCTGCGGAGCATCCGTTGCCGGTCCGCAGCAGCTTCCCTTCTCCGCCGGCTCCTGCGCGGTCAGTTCCCAGACATTGCCGGCCATGTCGTACAGGCCGTAGCCGTTGGCGGGATAGGCGCCGGCGGGCGAAGTGAATTCATAGCCGTCATGCAGCAGGTTCTGGTCGGGAAAGCGCCCCTGCCATGTATTGGCCAGCCGCTTGCCATCCGCGCCGAGCTCGCGATTGCCCCAGGCGAAGATCGCCCCGTCGAGCCCGCCGCGGGCGGCGAATTCCCATTCCGCCTCGGTGGGCAGGCTCGTGCCGGCCCAGGCACAATAGGCGAGTGCATCCTCATAGGTCACCTGCACGACCGGATGTTTCGCCATGCCGGCGATCGTCGATTTGCGGCCGCGCGGATGGCGCCAGCCGGCCTTCATCAGCTTCCACCAGGCGCGCGGATCATCGAGCGGCGTGGCGGCGCGCGGCCGCACGAAGACCGCGCTTGCAGGATCGTCTTCGGCGCGTTCGGCCAGCGTGACATAGCCGGTCGCGGCGACGAATTTCGCGAAGGCGGCATTGGTGACCGGTGTGGCATCCATCCAGAAGCCGGAAACGGCAACACGCCGCACCGGCCGTTCTTCCGGGTAGAAATGCGCGCAGCCCATGGCGAAGGCGCCGCCGGGTATCCACACCATGCCGGGGCGCGGCGGCGCACCCGGTGCGGGCGAGGCGGCGGCATATTCGCCGCGCCGGTCGGTAAAAGGTTCTGGTGCGATGAGCATGGTGGCGAACCGCAATGAAGGGGAGCGGGCATCATGCCCGCTCCGCGAGGTTTCAGCGCCGCGCCGATGCCGGGCGCAGCCTGTCGTCGACCTCGACATTATGGCTGGTGACGAACTGCTTCCACAACCGCATCATGTCGCGTGCCTTTTCCGGCTCGTCCTGCATGCGGTCCTTCCATTCGCCTTCCGGGCTTGCCAGGTCGAAGAGCTGGAATTCGTCGGAAACGTCCTTGGCGAAGACCAGCTTCCAGTCGCCCTTGCGCAGCGAACTGAACATGTTGAGCTCCCAGCCGAACACGGCGTCCTCGTCGTGGATCCGGTCGTCCTGTCCGGTGAGCAGCGGCATCATGGATGTGCCGGTCATCGGGAACACGTCACGGCCGTCGAAGCGTATGCCGGGATGGTTTACGCCGGCAAGTTCGAGAAAGGTCGGCAACACGTCCTTGATGGTGACCATCGCGGCCGTGCGTCCGGCGTCGACCTTGCCGGGATAGACCACGACGGCCGGCACGTGATTGCCGCCCTCGAAGGGCGTGTATTTAGTCGAGCGGAACGGCACCGAGCTGACCTGCGCCCATTCGGGACCCATCTCGACGAAGGAGTTCCTGCGGCCGAGATTGTCGAGGCTATTGTCGAAATTCTGCGCCGCGACCCAGTCCGGCCGTGCGCGCGCAACGCCTTCCGCGCCATTGTCGGACAGGAACAGGATGAGGGTGTTGTCATATTTGCCGGTCGCCTTCAGATGGCCGATCAGCCGGCCGATCTCATGGTCGAGATGCGAGACCATCGCGGCATAGGCTTCCATCTTGCGCGCCGAAACCGCCTTCTCTTCCGCGCTCAGACTGTCCCATGTCTTGTGGCCGTCGACGAAGCGGCGCGGCTCGTCCGATTTCGGCGCGAGCCCGAGTTCCTGCTGCCTGTCGAGGCGGCGATTGGCGATAACGTCATAACCCTCGTCATACTTGCCGCGCTGCGCTTCCAGATAGTCGTCCGGAGCCTGGATCGGCCAGTGGGGCGCCGTATAGGCGGCATAGGCGAAGAACGGCTTGTCGCTGTCGCCGGTGCCGATCTTGTCGATCAGATAGTCGGTGAAGAAGGTGGTGGTGAAGAAGTCGTCGGGCAGTTCGGCCGGCTTGCCGTTTTCAAGGAAGGTGGCGCCATAGCCTTGCAGCATCGCCATCTGCTTCTGCTTGAAATGCGCCGAGCCGCCTTCCAGCACGTAGAAGGCGTCGTCGAAGCCGCGGCTTTGCGGCTGCAAAGCGGGTTCGTGGCCGAGATGCCACTTGCCGGCCATGATGGTGTGGTAACCGCCATCCTGCAGCAGTTCGGGCATCGCCGCCACCCGCAGGTTGAGCTTGGCCTCGTAGCCGCTGCGGATCGGCGCATAGATCGGGACGGGCGACTGCTGGCCGACGCCGGCGAGATGATTGTCGGTACCGGACAAAAGCATGGAACGGGTCGGCGCGCAGGAGGCCTGCGTGTAGAAATTCGTGAACATGAGGCCGTCGGCGGCCAGACTGTCCATGTTCGGCGTCGCGATCTCGCCGCCATAGGCGCCGACATCCGAATAGCCGAGGTCGTCCGCCAGGATTATGAGCAGGTTGGGCCGCTCGGCCTCCTGCGCCGTGGCGATCGCCGCGCCGCTGGTGGTGATGCAGATGGCTGCCGCGAGTGCGGCAAGGCGTCTGGCCATGATGTTCTCCTCTCCAAGGTGCTGCGCATCCTCTGGCGCAGTCGCGCACACAGACCATGGCAGGCGGAACCGGCAAAACGGAAAGGCTCCCGCGTTACGGTGGGCGGAACGGCGATTCGTAAAGGCGGCGTGAACCATGACGGCGAAGAAGGCGCGCATCTTCCGCCTCGGACAGCCCGGCAGGCAGGCGGGCTAAGCCTTCCTTAAGCGAGGAGCGCTAGCGGTTGGACGGTCAACGGATTGGTCCTCATGCAGTGCCTGCACCGCTTTTCCAGGGACGAGCGCGGTGGTGTCCTCATCATCGGCGCGCTCGCTCTGCCGCTGGTCCTGGGCGGCGCGTCGCTCGTCACGGAATACGGCCTGGCGCTGGTCACCAAGGCACAGCATCAGCGCGTGGCGGATATGGCCGCCTATGGCGGCGCACTAGCCTATATGCGCAACCAGTCGGAAAGCGACATGCGCTCCGCCGCCTCGCGCCTTGCGGTGCTGAACGGTGTCGATGCCGGCAAGCTGACCGTCGTGCTCGTCGATTCGCCGCGCACTGCCGGTGCGAAGGCTGTCAGTGTGACCATCAACGATACGCAGCCGCTTTTCCTCGCCCAGGTGCTCAATCTCGACACCAATCTGGAGATCGCATCCGCTGCCCTCGCGGAAGTGGGTTCCAGCCAGCAGGCCGGCTGCATGCTGGCGCTCAGCGGCACGGAAACGGGGATCACGCTCAGCGGCGGCACCCAGGTGACGGCGAAGTCATGTGTCGTCGCCTCCAACAGCACCATCACCCTGCCATGTGGCACGAAGATCACCACCATCGGCGCGACCTACAGTTCCACCGTCCCCTCGATCTGCCAGTGGCAGCCGACGCTGGTGACGCCGGCGGGGGCGAATGTGACGCCCGTCAAGACGGCGACGCCCGACCCGCTGGCAGGCAACAAGTCGGTTGCGACGGCGGTTGCCCGTTTCGCCACGGTAAAGGCGATGACGGCGCCCGCCATGCCCTCCGTGGCGAGCGGGCAGGATATCGAGTTCGCCTGGGACCAGAACAAGACCAAGGCGCAGGCCGTGGCGGCCGGCTGCACGGCAAGCTGGGCGCAGCCGCTCTGGACGCTGAACTGCGGCAGCAAGACCACGCTCAATTTCGGCACGATCACGGTCGGCGGCGGCATCAATGTTGCCTTCAACGTCCAGGCCGGTTCGGGCACGACCTATAATTTCAGCGGACCTGTCAGCAATACCGGCAGCCAGATGCAGTTCGGGGCCGGCACCTACAACATGGCCAAGGGCTTCACCACCGGCGGCGGCACCACCACCACATTCGGCGCTGGCACCTTCCGGATCGGCCGCAGCGACAGCGGCTGCAATGGCGGCGCGCGGGTTAGCATCTGCAATACGAGCATCCTGACCTTCGGCGGGCCGAGCAGCTTCGAGCTTGCCGGCGGCTTCATGAACACGGGTGGCGCGACGCTGACGCTGGGCAGCGGCACCGCCAACAGCTACCGGCTCGGGGCCTCCAGCAGCGGCGACGCGATCACTGTCGGCGGCGGTTCCAAAACCGTGATGGGCGACGCGACGGGCGCGAACAGCGTCTTCGAGGCGGTCGGCCACATCAATGGCGGTGGTGGCGGAAGCTGCCTTGTCGTTCCAGCCGCGCGGCAGCACGATATCGAAGGCAATTTCCTTGCCTCTGGAAATGTCTATCTCGGCGCGGGAATCTACACGATCGACGGCCATTTCGCGCTCGGTGCAAATGGCGGCGGCGGTGGCGCGAGTTGCAACGGCACCACCTCGGTCACTGGAAACGACGTGTCGCTGGTCATTTCGGGCGCGCAGACACCGTACAGCGGCAGTTGCAAGGGCTACGCCTTCTGCATCGCCGCCGGCTATAGCGGCGTGCGCCTCGTGGCCCCGACAACGGGCACCATGGCTCGGCTCGCCGTGATCGGCCCGCAGGATGCGGCCAGGACCGCCGGCGCCCTGTTCACCGAAGGCGGCTCGAACGGCGTCGTCTCCGGAGCCTTCTATTTCCCCCATGGCCCGCTGGTGATGAATGGCGGCGCCAGCACCGGCGGCCTCAGCGACGGCTGCTTCCATCCGATCGCCTCGCGCATCACCCTCTCGGGCGGCACCTCGCAGGTATCGGAATGTATCGGCGGTGCCGCGAGCGGCGGCGGAAAGGTGGCGATCGTCCAATGAGTGGCCTGCTATCGCGTCTTCCGGGACTTTTCTGGCATTGCCGTCGCGGTGTCGCGGCAGTCGAATTCGCCATCATCGCCCCGCTCTACATTCTGCTGATGGCCGGCATGGTCAATCTGGGCACGGCGATCTACGTCAAGATGACGGTGGATTCCGCCATCACCTCTGCCTCCACCTATGCGCTGTCGAAGGGCGATTCCATCACCGCCGCGGGCGCGGTGACCATTGCAGACCAGATCGCAAGCATGCTGGCGACCGAGCTCGGCTTTGCAGAGGCGACGATCTCCGTCGCGGTCAACAAGGGAGCGACGTTGTCCATCAGCGGCGGCGTGAAGAAGACCAGCGGAAACGCGACCGATGCGGATCTCTGCTATTGCCCGTCCAGGAGCGGCGGCCAGATCGAATGGGGCTCCCCCGCAACCTGCGCATCGCCATGTTCGGACGGCGGCTTCGCCGGCAAGTTCGTCGCGGTGACAGCATCGCGGCCGTTCTCGCCCATTTTCCCGGTCAACTACCTCGTCACCACGAACTCCTTCGAGGGGGCGGCACTGGCGCAGGCGCAATGAGACGGCTTCTCGCCCGATTTCGGACGGATGCAGCGGGCGCGACGGCGCTGGAATTCGCGCTGGTCGCCGGCCCCTTCATCCTGCTGCTCCTGGGGTCGATCGAATTCGGCCGGGTCCTGTGGTCGCAGCACTCCCTGCAGCAGGTGGCGACCGCGGCGGCGCGCTGCGCGGCGATCCCGCAGCCTTCCTGCGCGGTGAAGGGGGTCTTCGATCCGGCGCTGACGCTGGCCATGATCGACGGTCTTGCCGCCGATTACGGGCTCGAATTGCAGGCACAGGATGTCGCCGTCGCGCGTGGCACCACCTGCGGCGGGCTCGACGGCTTTACCCGCGTGGGCCTGAGCTACCGGTTCCAGACCCCGGTACAGCCGCTGATATCGGTCATGTCCGAGGGTATCACGCTCCACGCCGAAGGCTGCTATCCGACGGGTTGAGGCGGACAGTTGCGCCGCCACGGCGGACGATCCGCCCGAGGCCGTGGAAACATGGCGTGGCGCGGCCGCGAAACCCGGAAATCCTTGGAGAATGCGACTCCAGAGCCTATATATGAGGATATCGGCGCCGCTGATTCGAAAGCTGTATGCGTGGCGCTCCGCATCTTTCAATCGAGACTGTGACTTCATGACCGAATCGCCCGAAAACCTCCCCGGCGCGCAGGCCGCGTACGGCGCTGAATCCATCAAGGTCCTCAAGGGCCTGGATGCGGTGCGCAAGCGGCCGGGCATGTATATCGGCGACACCGACGATGGCTCGGGCCTTCACCACATGGTCTATGAGGTGGTGGACAATGCGATCGACGAGGCGCTGGCGGGTCATGCCGATCTCGTATCGGTCACGCTCAATCCCGACGGTTCCTGCACCGTGATCGACAATGGCCGCGGGATCCCCACCGGCATCCATCCGAGCGAAGGCGTGTCGGCGGCCGAGGTCATCATGACCCAGCTCCATGCCGGCGGCAAATTCGACCAGAATTCCTACAAGGTCTCAGGCGGCCTGCACGGCGTCGGCGTCTCGGTGGTCAACGCCCTCTCCACCCATCTGCGGCTCAAGATCCGCAGCGGCGGCCAGATCCATGAGATGAGCTTCTCGCATGGCAATGCCGATGCGCCGCTCGCCGTCACCGGCACCTATGTCGAGGACCGCAAGCCCGGCACCTATGAGGGCCGTTCCGGCACCCAGGTGACCTTCCTGCCGTCGCCGCAGACCTTCACCATGGTGGAGTTCGATTTCGACACGCTGGAGCACCGGCTGCGCGAACTGGCCTTCCTCAATTCCGGCGTGCGCATCGTGCTGGCCGACAAGCGCCATGCCGACCTGAAGCAGGTCGAATTGCATTATGAGGGCGGGCTCGAGGAATTCGTGAAATATCTCGATCGCGCCAAGAAGCCGCTGATCCCGGCGCCGATCGCCATCCGCGCCGAACGCGACAACATCGCCGTCGAGGTGGCGATGTGGTGGAACGACAGCTATCACGAAAACGTGCTGGCCTTCACCAATAACATCCCCCAGCGCGACGGCGGCACGCATCTGGCGGGTTTCCGCGGCGCGCTGACGCGCCAGGTCACCAGCTATGCCGAGACGTCGGGCCTGACCAAGAAGGAAAAGGTGTCGCTGACCGGCGACGATTGCCGCGAGGGCCTGACGGCGGTGCTTTCCGTCAAGGTGCCGGATCCGAAATTCTCCTCGCAGACCAAGGACAAGCTCGTCTCGTCGGAAGTCCGCCCGGTGGTGGAAAGCCTCGTCAACGACGCGCTGGGCACCTGGCTGGAGGAGCATCCCGGCGAGGCGAAAGTGCTGATCGGCAAGGTCGTGGAAGCGGCCGCCGCGCGCGAGGCCGCCCGCAAGGCGCGCGAACTCACGCGCCGCAAGGGCGTGCTCGACATCGCCTCGCTGCCGGGCAAGCTGGCCGACTGCCAGGAGCGCGATCCGGCGAAGTCCGAAATCTTCATCGTCGAGGGTGACTCCGCCGGCGGCTCGGCCAAGGGCGGCCGCTCGCGCCAGAACCAGGCGATCCTGCCGCTGCGCGGCAAGATCCTGAACGTCGAGCGCGCCCGTTTCGACCGCATGCTGTCGTCCGACATGATCGGCACGCTTATCACCGCGCTCGGCACGGGCATCGGCAAGGATGAGTTCAACGCCGACAAGCTGCGCTACCACAAGATCATCATCATGACGGACGCCGACGTGGACGGCGCCCACATCCGCACCCTGCTTTTGACCTTCTTCTTCCGCCAGATGCCGGAGCTGATCGAGCGCGGGCACCTCTATATCGCCCAGCCGCCGCTCTACAAGGTGTCGCGCGGCAAGAGCTCGCAATACATCAAGGACGAGCGCTCCTTCGAGGAATTCCTGATCGATTCGGGACTGGACGATGCGTCGCTGCAGCTGGCCGGCGGCGAGGTGCGCGCCGGACAGGACCTGCGCGTGCTGATCGATGATGCGCTCGCCGTCCGTTCGCTGATCAACGGGCTGCATACGCGCTATTCGCGGGCGGTGGTGGAGCAGGCGGCGATCGCCGGCGCGCTCAATGCCGCCATCCTCGAAAATCCCGCCCGGGCCATCGAGGCGGCGGCCGAGGTCGCCCGCAGGCTGGACCTGATCGCGGAGGAAACCGAGCGGGGCTGGGAAGGCCGCGTCAATCCGTCGAACGAGGGCGCCGGCGGCCTGGTGCTGGAACGCACCGTACGCGGCGTTCGCGAGATCGTGATGCTCGATGCCGCGCTGATCGGTTCCGCCGACGCGCGCGCCATCGACCGCTACGCGCCGCGCCTCAAGGAAATCTACGACCAGCAGCCGTTGCTGCGCCGCAGCGAGCGTTCGGAAGTCATTTCGGGGCCGATTGCGCTGCTCGATGCGGTTTTCGCCGCCGGACGTAAGGGCCTGACCCTGCAGCGCTACAAGGGGCTTGGCGAGATGAACGCCGAGCAGCTGTGGGAAACGACGCTCGATCCGAACGTCCGCTCGCTGCTGCAGGTCAAGGTCAACGACGCCACGGATGCCGACGCATTGTTTGCCCGGCTGATGGGCGACGAGGTGGAGCCGCGCCGCGACTTCATCCAGGAAAACGCCCTGTCGGTGGCGAATCTCGATATCTGAGCCGCCTCCGGCTCGTTGCTTGTCGAAGCGCGGCCCCGATCATTCTCTGATCGGGGGCCGCGCTCGAATTTATTTGCCCAGGTAGGAAATGCTGTCCGGATCGACCCGAATGGGCCTCCGGCGCCTTTAATTCAAATTTTACTTTGCCGTCCAAGACTGTCGAACGGAGCGTTCTTCATGGGAACGAACCGGGCAGTGCGGGTGTTGTTTGCGTACGAGGTACGATTATGAACGGAAAACACATGCGCAACGATCAGGCGGTTGAGCAGGAGGCTGTACGGAGCCGCCGCGTCGCCGCTGTGGAAGCGCGACGCAACTTGCAGGGCATGCCCCAGTTCCAGATCGAAGAGGATCTGCCGCGGCGCCTGCGCAACCTTCTCGAGCAGCTCGAGCAATATGAGAGCCAGGCGCGCTGAAGCGGCCTGACGCTCGAATCTACGTCAACTCAACGACGTCCGCCGGCGGCGGCAACGCGCTTCTTGGGCGCCGGGAGGATGCCTTCGCGCTGCGCCTGCTTGCGGGCGAGCTTGCGGGAGCGGCGGATTGCCTCGGCCTTTTCACGGGCGCGGCGCTCCGACGGCTTCTCATAGGCGCGCCGGGCCTTCATTTCCCGGAACACACCTTCACGCTGAAGCTTCTTCTTCAGCACGCGCAATGCCTGGTCGACGTTGTTCTCTCTGACGAGTACCTGCAAAACAAATCCTTTCTTGATAGCCGGGGGCCTCGCCCCTGGCGTCAAGTCGCAACCGGAAATGGGAAACGACCGCGTTTTCCGCGACCCCTTGGGGCGATGGAAAGCCAATTGAGCCAGCAAATCAGCCGGCGATCCTGGATAGGGCTAAACATAGTGTTTAACGCGCGACACGCAACCCCGCTGCGGGGTTGAGTTGCGCGCGTTGCATCGATATGTGTTCGCCACGCCAAACGGGCAAAAGGTGCATGAAACCGCGTATCGCAGTCCTTGGATGTGGCTATTGGGGCAGCAACCACATCCGTACCCTCAAATCGCTTGGCGTCCTCCATGCCGTCTCGGATGCCAATGCCGCGCGAGCCGAAGGCTTTGCAACGGAACAGGATTGCCTGGCGATTGATCCTGACAGCCTCTATGACCGCGACGACATCGACGCCATCGTGATGGCGCTGCCGCCGCAGTTCCATGCCGAATGCGCGATCCGTGCCGTCAATGCGGGCAAGGACGTGCTGGTGGAGAAGCCGATCGCGCTCAACGTGGCCGATGCCGAGCAGGCGGTCTCGGAAGCGGCGCGCAACAAGCGCGTCTTCATGACCGGCCATGTGCTGCGTTTCCACCCCGCCTTCGAGCAGCTCAAGCAGCTCATCGACGCGGGCGAGCTGGGCGAGGTGAAATATATCCACTCGCACCGGCTGGGCCTCGGCAAGTTCCACACCGAGAACGACGCGCTGTGGGATCTCGCGCCGCACGACCTGTCGATGATCCTGGCGATCACCGGTTCGATGCCGGTCGAGGTGCGCGGCGAGGGCGCGGCGATCCTCGACCATCTCAGCGACTTCGCCCATCTGCATATGCGCTTTCCGGGCGACCTGCGCGGCCATCTCTTCACCTCGCGCCTCAACCCCTACCGGGAGCGGCGCCTGACGGTGGTGGGCACGCGCGCCATGGCGGTCTTCGACGATGTCGAGCCCTGGCCGCGCAAGCTCGCCGTCTACCGCCATGCGGTCTGGCAGGACAGCGGCCACTGGGCCTTCACCGCCAATGAGCCGCTCTATATCGCCGTGGCCGAAGGCATGCCGCTGACGCGCGAGCTGGAGCATTTCATCCAGTGCATCGAGACGCGCGCCGAACCCCGCACCGATGGCGCCGAGGCGATTGGCGTGCTGCGGATACTCACGGCAGGCACGGTAAGCCACGACTGAGAGATCGAGTGTGCCGGTGCGTCCTTCGAGGCTCGGCCTGCGAAGGTCAGCGCATCCGGTCAGACGCATTGCGAGCCCGTAAAGGGCTTGCCGGAAAATACGTCAGCTTCGCAGGGCGAGCCTGGCAGGAAGCTTCGGCTACGCCACCTTTGCCGTGGCCAGCCGCGACAGCATGGCCTCGGCCTCGGCGCCGCGCTCGGAGCGCTCGATGAAGCCGCCGCCGAGCACGCGGGCTTCCCCGCCGTCATTGTCGTAGAGCACACAGGCCTGTCCCGGCGCGACGCCGGATTCGCCTGCCGGCAGTTCCACCGTCAGCCGTCCGCCTTCGCGGCGCAGCACGGCCTCGCGCGGCGGCCGCGTCGAGCGCACCTTGGCGTAGAGATGGATGCCCTCGGCGGGAATATCGTCCAGCGGCACATCGCCCAGCCAGTTGACGTCGCGCAGCACGACAAGGCGCGTATCCAGCGCCTCGCGCGGGCCGACCACCACGCGCTGCTGCCCGGCATCCAGATGGATCACATAGAGCGGCTCGCCGGCCGCCACGCCGATGCCGCGGCGCTGGCCGATCGTGTAGCGCGCTATGCCGTCATGGCGGCCGAGCACCCGGCCGTCCAGATGGACGATGTCGCCCGGCATGACGGCCTCGGGGCGCAGCCGCGCGATGATGTCGGTATATTTGCCCTGCGGCACGAAGCAGATGTCCTGGCTGTCCTGCTTGGCCGCCACCACCAGCCCCATGCGCTCGGCCTCGGCGCGCACCGCCGGCTTCGACATGCCGCCCAGCGGAAAGCGCAGATAGTCGATCTGCTCCTGCGTGGTGGCGAAGAGGAAATAGCTCTGGTCGCGATCCGCATCGACCGGGCGATAGAGCGCCCGATGCACGCCATTGGCGCGGCTCGAAATATAGTGGCCGGTCGCCAGCGCATCGGCGCCGAGCTCACGCGCGGTGGCGAGCAGGTCGGCGAATTTCACCGTCTGGTTGCAGGCCACGCAGGGGATCGGCGTCTCGCCGGCAACATAGCTCGCCGCGAACGGATCGATCACCGCTTCGCGAAAGCGCTGTTCGTAATTGAGCACGTAATGCGGGATGCCCAGCGTCTCGGCGACGCGGCGCGCATCGTCGATGTCCTGCCCGGCGCAGCACGATCCGGCGCGATGCGCCGCCGTGCCGTGGTCATAGAGCTGCAGCGTGACGCCGACCACGTCGTAGCCTTCCCGCGCGAGCAGCCCGGCGACGACGGACGAATCCACCCCGCCCGACATGGCCACGACCACGCGGGTATCTTCGGGGCGACCGGCAAGGTCGAGTGAATTCATGCGCATCGGCTTCCGCATCGCTTGGCGTCTTCTTGACAGACCGGGTGGCTTCCGGACGGGTCCGGTGGCTGCCTGCGGGCAGGGCCGGTATGCCAATACAAGCAATATAGGTCAAGCGAACAGGTTTTTGAGGGGTCAGCCGGCCTTGCGCCGCCAGGCATAGCTGCCGGTCGCCGGCGCCGGCCGCACCGCCGGCTGGTAATGCAGCGGCAGGCCGCCGCGCCGCCCGCTTTCAAGGCGGGTCAGCGCCGTCGCATTGGTGACCTCGAGCGCATCGAAGCCGGTGCGCAGCATATGCGGGATCTGGTCGATCAGCACGTCGCCGGTTGCCCGCACGATGCCCGTATAACCATGGCGGCGGCGAAGCAGCGCCGCTTTCGAGAAGGACCTTCCGTCGTTGAAGGCGGGGAAGGCGAGCGCGACGAGCGGCAGTTCGCCGAGATAGGGAACCACCTGCTCCAGCGCTTCGCCCGGCGCGACGAGCACGCCCAGCCGCCCGGCGGCCTGCCGCCGCGTTTCCGTGTCGAGAGCCAGATAGGCCGCCAGCGGCAGGATGATGCGGCGATTGTCGCCGACGAGCGCGCTTGCATCCTCCGCATGGATCCATTCGTCCGCGACGAAGCCTGCTTCGGTCCAGAGGCGGGGCTTGATGTCGGTCATTGCATGGGCTCCGGTGCGGTTTGGCGCTGGTCGTCATGTGGCAGGTGGATGCCGCATTCGGTCTTGGCTTGCCCGGCCCAGCGGCCGCTGCGCGCATCTTCGCCGGGCTTCACGGCCTGCGTGCAGGGGAAACAGCCGATGGAGAGATAGCCATAGGCGACCAGCGGATTTGCCCGCAGCCCGTGGCGGTCCATATAGGCGGCCAGATCGCCGCCGCTCCAGGCTGCGAGCGGATTGATGCGGATGCGCGGGCCCACGGCCTCGAAGGCGGGAAGTGCGGCGCGCGTCGCCGCCTGGAATCGCTTGCGCCCGGTGAACCAGGCGCTGAACGGCGCCACGGCGCGGTCCATAGGCTCCACCTTGCGGATGTCGCAGCAGGCATCCGTGTCTGCCCGGTGCAGGATTCCTTCGGGATCGCGTGCCGCCAGCGCTTCTGCCAGCGGATGTACGATGCGCAGGTCGGTCAGGCCGAGATCGGCGACGAGGTCGTCGCGATAGGCGAGCGTCTCGCCGAAATGCTGGCCCGTATCGAGGAAGACCACCGGCAGCGACCGGTCGACCCCGGCGATCATATGCAGCAGCACGGCCGAATCCGCGCCGAAGGACGATACGGCCGCGACCGAACCGGGAAATGCTTCGGCCGCTGCGGCGATGATCCGCTGTGGGGTGGCGTCGCCATGTTCCGCCTGGAGCTGGGCCGCAAGCCGGATTGCCTGGGTTTCCGCCTCAGGCGGCCTTGGCATCGCTGCCATAGAGCGCCTCCTTGAAAGGGGCGGGGCCGAGCCGCCGGTAGGCGTCGAGGAATGTCTCCTCGCGGCCGGCGCGATGGGCGAGATAGGTGTCGACCACGACCTCGATCGCATCGGTGATCTCGCCGGGACCGAAGCCGCGGCCGATGATCTCGCCGATCGAGGTCTGCTCGTCGCCGGAACCGCCCAGCGTGATCTGGTAGAGCTCGGTGCCCTTCTTCTCCACGCCCAATATGCCGATATGGCCGACATGATGGTGGCCGCAGGCATTGATGCAGCCGGAGATCTTGATCTTGAGCTCGCCGATTTCCTCCTGCCGCGCCTGCGCGCCGAAGCGCTGCGAAATCTCCTGCGCCACCGGAATGGAGCGCGCATTGGCCAATGCGCAATAGTCGAGGCCGGGGCAGGCGATGATATCGGTGATGAGACCGGCATTGGCGGTCGCCAGGCCCGCAGCGACCAGCGCGTCATGAACCGCCTTCAGGTCGGCCTTGGCCACATGCGGCAGGACGAGGTTCTGCTCATGGCTGACGCGGATCTCGTCGAAGGCGTAGCGCTCGGCAATGTCGGCCACCGCATCCATCTGGGCGTCGGAGGCATCGCCGGGCACTTCGCCGATGCCTTTGAGCGAAATGGTCACGCAGGCATAGTCGGGATGGTGATGCGCGACAGTGTTGCGGCGCAGCCAGGCGTCGAAGCCGGAATCGGCCTTGCGCTGGGCTGCGATCTCGGCCCAGCCCTCGGCGCGGGGCGGCAGCTCCGGCGGCGCGAAATAATGTGCAATGGCGCGGATGTCGCTTTCCGGCAGCTTGAGTTCGCTTTCCTTCACCGCGGCGAACTCTTCCTCGATCCAGCCGGTCAGTTCCTCCGTGCCGGTCTCATGGACGAGGATCTTGATGCGGGCCTTGAACTTGTTGTCGCGGCGGCCATGCAGATTGTACACGCGCACGATCGCGGTCGTGTAGGAGAGCAGGTCCGCCTCCGGCAGGAAGTCGCGGATCTTCTTGGCGATCATCGGCGTGCGGCCCTGTCCGCCGCCGACATAGACGGCGAAGCCGAGTTCGCCCTTCTCGTTCTTCTTCAGATGCAGGCCGATGTCATGCACCTGGATCGCCGCGCGGTCGCGTTCCGCACCGGTCACCGCGATCTTGAACTTGCGCGGCAGATAGCTGAATTCCGGATGCACCGACGACCATTGCCGCAGGATTTCGCCATAGGGGCGCGGATCGGCGACCTCGTCGGCGGCCGCGCCGGCGAAATGGTCCGCCGTCACATTGCGGATGCAGTTGCCGCTGGTCTGGATCGCATGCATCTCGACCGAGGCGAGGTCGGCGAGAACGGCGGGGATGTCGGCCAGCGCCGGCCAGTTGTACTGGATGTTCTGGCTCGTGGTGAAATGGCCGTAGCCCTTGTCATAGGTGCGGGCGATATGCGCCAGCATGCGCATCTGCGCCGAGCTCAGCGTGCCATAGGGGATCGCCACCCGCAGCATATAGGCATGGAGTTGCAGGTAGACGCCGTTCATCAGCCTCAGCGGCTTGAACTGGTCCTCGGTGATCTCGCCTGCCAGCCTGCGCTGCACCTGGTCGCTGAACTCGGCGACGCGCGCGGTCACGAAGGCATGGTCGAATTCGTCGTAGCGGTACATGTTCAGCCGGAGTCCTATAAGCTTCAGGCGGCAACCAGGCGACGCGCCTGCTTGCCCAGGTCGCGCCGGTTGGTGGGGCCATCGGCGCGGATCTGCTCGCGCAGGCGGGTCGGGCGGATGACGCCGCCGGCCACAACCACGTCGATCAGGTTGATATCGACCACCTCGTTCTTCTGCGCCCATCGGCGGGCAGCGAGTTCGAGCAGGTCCTCGGCGGCCTTGTCCTGGGCGACATCGGCTGCGTCGAGGGTCTCGGCCCAGATGTCGCCCGGTGCCAGCCACACGGCCTCGCCGTCGATCAGCCGGTTTGCGGTGAGAACCTTCATCGCATGTCCTTTCAGAAAATGGCCGGCACTGCCGCGCCCTGCGCCAGCGGGCGCGAGCGCGACAGATCGGCGCCGGCGACCGCGTCGCCGATAATGGTCATGACCGGGCCGGTCAGCTCGGTGAATTCCTGCAAAGCGGGCAGGTCGGCCAGCGTGCCATGCAGCAGATTGCGATGCGGCAGGCTGGCATTCTCCACCACCGCGACGGCGGTGTCGGGCGCCAGGCCGGCCTCGATGAGGCGCCGCGCGACATCCGCGGCGATGGAGCGGCCCATATAGACGGCCACCGTCGCGCCGCCGATCGCCAGGCGCGCCCAGTCGGGCAGCGTCTGGCCGCGCAGGTCGTGCCCTGTGGTGAAGACCATGGAAGACGACACGCCGCGCAGCGTCAGCGGCAGTTCGAAATCGGCGGCCGCAGCGAAGGCCGCTGTCACGCCGGGCACGACCTCATAGGATATGCCGGCGTCCCGTAGCGCCGCCATCTCTTCGCCGGCCCGGCCGAAGACGAGCGGATCGCCCGATTTCAGCCGCGCCACCTGCTTGCCCGCGCGGCCGAGCGATACCAGAAGATCGTTGATCTCGGCCTGCGTCTTGGAGTGGCAGCCCTTGCGCTTGCCGGCGGCGATGCGCTCGGCATCGCGGCGGCCCATGGCGATGACGGCCTCCGGCACCAGCGCGTCATGGACGATCACGTCGGCCTGCATCAGCAGCCGGTGCGCCCGCAGCGTGAGCAGGTCTTCCGCGCCCGGCCCCGCGCCCACCAGCGCCACATGGCCGGCATTCGCCTGACCGTCCGACAGCAGCCTGTCGGCGGCCGCGCGCGCGCGGCTGAGATCGCCTTCCGCCGCCGCGCGTGCCGGGGCACCCTCGAAGAAGCGGGACCAGAAGCTGCGGCGCGGCGCACCCTTCGGAAGGATGCGCTCGACGGTGTCGCGATAGGTCGCGGCAAGCGTCGCCAATACGCCCAGCGAAGGGTCGAGCATGCGGTCGATGCGGGAGCGAATCATCTGCGCCAGAACCGGGCCTGCGCCTTCCGTTCCGATAGCGACGACGACGGGCGCGCGATTGACCAGCGCCGGCGTGAAGAAATCGCAAAGCTCGGGCCGGTCGACGGCGTTGACGGCAATGCCGCGCGCCCGTGCATCGGCCACGACGCGGCGGTCCTCGGCTTCGTCGCCGGTCGCGCCGAAGGCAAGGATCACATCATCGAGATGCGCCGCCCGATAGGGTTCCCGGAGGAGTTCGGCTCCATGTGTCGCAGCCCATATGCTCAGCGCATCTTCGGGCCGGTCCGCGACGATCCGCAGCCGCGCCGAGGACTGGGCGAGCAGCCGCGCCTTCGCCAGCGCCTCATCGCCGCCACCGACGATCAGGACATGGCGATTCTCGACCCGCATGAAAACGGGGAAGGTGTTCAGCTGCGCGGACATGGCGACATTTCCCAGGATGGCAGAGTCTCTCCGCAACGGGCTTCGGATTGAAGGCACGGCCTCGCCGCGCGCCGGCCCGGGCGGAAATCGTTTTTCTCAATCTGATCGGTGTGACGGAATGCGATTCCGGATTCGGCTGCTTGCAATGGCGGATGGGGAACCGGCATTGCGGGCAAGCGTTGCTCCTTCATCCACAACCGAAGGAGAAATAGCATGGATAATGTGAGGCTTGAACACGATACATGGGTTGTGGTCGCGGACGGTGAGAAGGCGCTTTTCCTGCGCAATGAGGGCGATGCGACCTACCCGAATCTGGAGGTGGTCCGCACCATGCATGGCGAGAATCCGCCGACCCGCGAGCAGGGTTCCGACCGGCCAGGCCGGTTCAATGACGGACCTTCCGCACATCGCAGTGCCGTTGCCGACACCGACTGGCACCGGCTGGAAAAGGAACGCTTCGCCGACGAGATCTCCGACCGGCTCTACCATATGGCGCATCGCGGCGACTTCGAGCGGCTGGTGATTGCCGCCCCTCCGACGGTGCTGGGCGAGATGCGCAAGAAGCTGCACAAGGAGGTTGCGCAGCGCGTGGTCGCGGAAGTGCCCAAGACGCTGACGGGGCATCCGGTCTACGACATCGAGAAGGCGCTGCTCGGCTGATGAGGCGTCAAACGGAAATGGAATTCAGTTCCCGCTCAATATGTCGAGGATCGACGTGAGCGGGCCCTGCCGCCCGCCGACGTCGGCGGGCGGCACCGGACGGTCGATCGAGGCGGTGCTTTCGCTGCCGATCCGCGCGCCGATCTGGTCATGCGACCAGCCGCCGGCCATCGGCGCCTCCATGCCCGGCAGCGGCCTGCCGACCTCCGGCAGGTTGCGTACCCGAAGTCCCTCATGGGCGGCGGCCATGAATTCGTTCCACGCAATAGCGGGCAGCGAGCCGCCGGTGATCGCCTTCATCGGCTTGCCGTCATCATTGCCGAACCATACGCCGGTGGTGAGGTTGGCCGTATAGCCGACGAACCATGCGTCGCGGGAATTCTGGCTTGTTCCGGTCTTGCCGGCCGCCGGCCATCCGAAGGCGGCCTTGCGGCCGGTGCCGATCTCCAGCGTCTCCGACATCATCCGGTTCATGGCGCCCACCACGGCGGCATTGACCACGCGCGGAATGCCGCCGGAGCGTCGCTCGTAGATCACCTCGCCCTTGGGCGTCGTCACCTTGTCGATGAAATGCACGAAGGGCCGGAAGCCGCCATTGGCGAAGGGCACGAAGGCCGCCGTCAGCTCCAGCGGGGTCACCTCGGCCGTGCCGAGCGCGATTGAGGCATTGTTGACCAGGTTGGATTCGATGCCCATCCGGTAGGCGGCCTCGATCACGGACTTGGAACCGACTTCCTGCGTCAACCGCACCGCGACCGAATTGAGCGAGCGGGCCAGTGCCTCGGTCAGCGTCACGTCGCCATAGAACTTGTCGTTGAAATTGCCCGGCTGCCACTTGCCGATCCGCACCGGGGCGTCGCTGCGGATCGTCGCTGGCGTCAGGCCATGCTCCAGCGCCGCCATGAAGACGAAGGGCTTGAAGGCGGAGCCCGGCTGCCGCCGCGCTTCCGAGGCGCGGTCGAACTGCGAATTGGCATAGTCGTAGCCGCCCACCATGGCGCGCACCGCGCCATTGCCGTCGATGGAGACGAGCGCACCCTGGCTGACATCGTGCTTGCTGCGGTTCTCCTTCACCAGCCGCCGGATCGAACGCTCCGCCAGCTCCTGAAGGCTGAGGTCGACGGTGGTGTGCACGATCACGTCGGCGCTGATCTCGCCGATCAGCAAGGGCAGCTCTTCCATCACCTTGTCGGCGACATAGTGCTCGGAGCCGGTCCAGTAGGCGGCGGCGCGCGTGGCGGGCGCGCTCATCGCCGTCTTCATCTCGCCGTCGCCGATCATGCCGCTGTCGCGCATTGCCTGGAGCACCGTCTGCGCGCGTGCGCCGGCGGCCTTCGGGTCGCGCGCCGGCGACAGGCGCGAGGGCGCCTTGAGCAGGCCGGCCAGAAGCGCCGCCTCCGGCAGCGTCACATCGCTTGCCGGCTTGTTGAAATAGCGCCGCGAGGCAGCCTCCACGCCATAGGCGCCGGAACCGAAATAGACCCGATTCAGGTACATTTCGAGGATCTGGTCCTTGCTGTGCTTCTGCTCCAGCCAGAGCGCCAGCAGCACTTCCTGCACCTTGCGCTCGATGGTCCGGTCGGGCTTGAGGAAGAGGTTCTTGGCGAGCTGCTGGGTGATGGTCGAGCCACCCTGTCCCATCCGGCCCGAGGAGATATTGCCGATCAGCGCGCGGCCGAGGCCCATCGGGTCGATGCCGAAATGGGAATAGAAGCGCCGGTCCTCGATCGCCATCACCGCCTGCGGGATGAAGGGCGACATTTCATGCAGGCCCACTGCCTGCCCGCCGGTCATGCCCCGATTGGCCACCAGCGTGCCGTCGAGGGAGAGGATGCGGACATTGGGCGGCCGGTCGGGAATGGCCCATGTGGTGGCGCTGGGCATCTGCGCGCCATACCAGACGACGATGCCGGCGCCGGCGATGCCGGCCCAGATGCCGAGCACGATGCACCAATAGGCCGCGAAGCGCAGCGCCCGCACGAACCCGCCACGCCGCCGCCCGCCGCCGCGCGCTCGCTTGCCGCCAGAGGATGCCCGCTTGCGCGAGCCGGACTTGCCGCCGGATTTCGACGCGGGCGACTTGCGCGGAGACGGCACGACGCGATCGTCCTCGCTCACCGACAGGCCGCGCGCGCCGCGCGGTGCGGCGTCGAAGGTCGGCTCGATGCGCTGCGAGCGCCTGCTGCTTGCCATTTCATCCCCGATCGGCATTCCGCGTCGCCGTTCGGATGAAGGCTAAATGCGGCGGTTTAAGGGGTCATTAATCCGAGCATTAACAGGCGCTCTTGAATCAGCTTTTCCGAGGCTTAGCTCGCCAAGCGTCAGCGCGGGACTGCCAAACACCCGTCACAGCTCGCTGCCAGCGCGCATTATGGGATGCCAAATACAACAAAATTCCCTAGAGAACTTGTAATTGTCCGTAAATGGTATCCAATCTGGATGTTGCATAAGCAACGGTTCAGGGAGGTATGACGGATGAGAAGAACAATGTTTGTGTTCGCGGGGATCGCAGCGATCGGGTTGGCCGGGATGGCGCGGGCAGCCGAGATCGAACTGACCCTATCGCACTGGGTGCCGCCGACGCATTCACTTCAGGCGACGGGAATGGTGCCATGGGCCGATTCGATCCGCGCGGCATCCGACGGGCGGATCAACATCACCATCTACCCGGCTCAACAGCTGGGAGCGGCGGCCGACCACTACGACATGGCACGCGACGGCGTGGTCGACATTGGCTTCATCAATCCCGGCTATCAGCCGGGACGTTTCCCGGTCATGGCCGCCGCCGAACTGCCGTTTCTGTTTGCTGATGCCAAGGCGGGCGTGGCTGCGCTGACGGAATGGTACCATAAATATGCCGAACGCGAGATGGCTGACACCTACTTCTGCATGGCGATCTCGCATTCGCCCGGCACCTTCCACGGCACCAGCCGGATCCTCGTGCCGGAAGACATTCGCGGCAAGCGGGTGCGGCCGGCCAACGGCACCGAGGCTCGCTTCGTCAGCATGCTGGGAGGTACGTCCGTCCAGGTGGCCGCCGGGGAGATGCGGGACCTGCTTGCCTCAGGCGGCGCCGATATGACCCAGTCGCCGTGGGACGGGCTCTATCTTTTCAACGTCCAGAACATCGTGACGCATCACCTCGACATGCCTTCTATGCGTCGATCAACGCATATGTCTTCAACAGAACGCTGGTTGACGGATTGTCACCGGAAGACCGCAAGGTGATCGACGACCACTGCACGCCCGAATGGGCGGAGAAGATGTCGAGCGGATGGGCGGACGTGGAGTTGCGCGGACGCGATCGCATCATCGCCGAGCCCGGCCATATCATGCACAAGCCGACGGAGGAACAAGCGCAGATGTGGAAAGATGCCGCAAAACCGCTGCTGGACGAATGGCGCAAAACTGTCACTGAAAAGGGGCTCGACGCAGATGAAATCTACAATGACCTGGTCGAGACGCTCAAGCGCTACGGCTCATATGCCGGCTGATGAGCTTGTCTGATATTATCTTGCCCCGCCCGTTGCGGCAGGCGGGGCAGCTTTTGCCGTTTTCGTCTTCGGGCGCCCGATCAAGCCGGCGCGGCATCGACCTTCGCCCGCCGCAGGGTGTAAGGCATCTGCCAGCATATCAGGAAGGCAGAAGATGGAAGATTATGTCCGCCGCATCCTCAACTCGTCGGTCTACGAGGCCGCGGTCGAAACGCCGCTGGACCGGCTGGGGCCGTTGTCGGAGCGGATCGGCCGCGATGTGCTGCTCAAACGCGAGGATTTGCAGCCGGTCTTCTCCTTCAAGCTGCGCGGCGCCTATAACAAGCTGGCGCGGTTGACCGACGAGGAACGGCGGCGCGGCGTGATCTGCGCCTCCGCCGGCAATCATGCGCAGGGCGTCGCCTATTCGGCGCGGCGCATGGGGACGCGCGCGGTGATCGTGATGCCGCGCACCACGCCCTCCATCAAGGTCGAGGCGGTGCGCCGTCTCGGCGGCGAAGTGGTCATCCAGGGCGACGCCTTCGACGATTCCCGGTTGCATGCGCTCGATATGTGCGCGCGCGAAAACCTCGTCTTCGTCCATCCCTATGACGATGCCGACGTCATTGCCGGCCAGGGCACGATCGGGGTGGAAATCCTGCGCCAGCACTCCGGACCCCTGGCCGCCATCTATGTGCCGATCGGCGGCGGCGGGCTTGCCGCCGGCGTGGCTGCCTATGTCAAGTTCCTGCGGCCCGAGGTGCGGGTCGTCGGCGTGGAACCGGAAGATGCCGCCTCGATGAAGGCAGCCATCGCGGCGGGCCAGCCTGTTTCGCTCAATGAGGTGGGCATTTTCGCCGACGGCGTCGCCGTGCGGCAGGCTGGCGACGAGACATTCAGGCTCTGCCGCGACCTGCTGGACGAGGTGGTGACGGTCACGACCGACGAGATCTGCGCGGCGATCAAGGATATATTCGACCATACGCGCGCCATCGCCGAGCCTGCGGGTGCTGTATCGCTGGCCGGCCTGCGCCGCTATGCGCCGAAGCTGGACGCGCCGGGCGCGGTCGCCGCCATCCTGTCGGGCGCCAACATGAATTTCGATCGGCTGCGCCATGTGGCCGAGCGTTCCGAGATCGGCGAGCGTTCGGAGGCGTTGCTCGGCGTCACCATTCCCGAGCGTCCGGGCTCGTATCGCGCCTTCATCCAGTTGCTCGGCGAGCGGGCGATCACCGAGTTCAACTACCGCATCTCGCCCGGCGCGAGCGCCCGCATCTTCGTCGGCGTCGGGCTCAAGGGCGGCGATGCGGAGAAGCAGGAGATCGTTTCGCTGCTGCGCGCCCAGCAGCTGAATGTGGTCGACCTGTCCGACAACGAGATCGCCAAGCTGCATGTGCGCTACATGGTCGGCGGGCGCGTCGGCGGCGTGGCGAACGAGCTCCTCTATCGCTTCGAGTTCCCCGAACGGCCCGGTGCCCTGCTACGCTTCCTCGAAGGGCTGCGCTCGGACTGGAACATTTCGCTGTTCCACTACCGCAATCACGGCTCGGATTATGGTCGCGTGCTGGCAGGCATCCAGGTTCCGCCGGCCGAACGGCCCGCTTTTGACAATTTCCTGAAGGAACTCGGCTATGCCTTCTGGGACGAGACCCGCAATCCGGCCTATGCGATGTTCCTCGCCGGAGAGTGACGGGTCAGGGGGCTTCGACCTCCGCGATCTGGAGCCCCAGCGAGGCGAGATCGCGCCAGTATTCCGGATAGGTCTTGGCGACACAGCCCGGATCGAGGATGCGGATGCCCTTCAGCCGCAGGCCGGCCAGCGCGAAGCTCATCGCGATGCGGTGGTCGGAATAGGTGGTGATCGCCGCCGGCAGGTGCTGCCCGCTATGGGCCGGGCTGCCATTGACGATCAGGTCGTCGCCATCCTGCCGGGCGAGTCCGGGCAGGATCCGGTTCAGCTCCGTGGAAAGGGCGCTGACGCGATCCGTCTCCTTGACCCGCAGATTGGCGAGCCCGGTGAAGCGCACCGGCGTCTCGTTGAAGATCGCCATGACGGCCAGCGTCGGGATGGAATCCTGTATCTGCTCGCCGGCGATCCGGACCGGCATTTTCGGGAAGGTGGCGATCAGCTCGTGGGCGCGCGCGTCGGGCTGGTTCATGTCGGCCGGTCGCACGCCGATATCGATGCGCCCGCCGGTCAGCTTCTCGGCCGCCCATAGATAGGTCGCGGCGGATGCGTCGGGCTCGATCGCATAGTCGGTGGCGGTGTAGCCGGTCGGCTCCACCCGCCAGGCGAGCTTGTCCTGCTGGCTGACGGAGGCACCGAAGGCGCGCATCACCGCCAGCGTGATGTCGATATAGCCGCGCGAGCCGATCTCCTTGCCGGTGACGCGCACGAGGACCGGCACGGGCGCCGAGGGTGCAGCCATGAGCAGAGCGGAGACATATTGGCTGGACAGCGAACCGTCGATCTCGACGGTCCGCATTCCTTCGCCTGCGAGTGCATCCGGCCTGCCGAATATCTCGACCGGCGGGCAGCCGGACGGCGCGGCGAGGTCGAGGCCGAGGCCGCGCAGGGCGGCGACCAGCGGCGCGATCGGCCGCTTGCGCATGTGCTCGTCGCCGTCGAGCACGACATGGCCGTCCATGAAGGCGCAGGCGGCCGTCAGGAAGCGCATGGCGGTGCCGGCATTGCCGAGGAAGAGCGGGGCGGCCGGAACATCCAGCCGGCCGCGCGAGGATACCGAGAATGTGGTGCCGTCCTGCTCGATGCCGACGCCCATCGCCCGCAAGGCGGTTGCCATGTGGCGCGTGTCGTCGCTGCCTAGCCCTCCGGTCAGCCGGCTTTCGCCCTGCGAGAGCGCGGCGACGAGCAGTGCCCGGTTGGTGATCGACTTCGACCCCGGCAAGGTGATGCGGCCCGTGAGCGCATGTTCCGGCGGGGTGATGTCGACCGCATAAATTGTGCTGGCTGGCATGGGCAGTCCGATCAGGCAGGTAGGTGCCTTCTCTAGCCGCAACATTCCGGTCAGGCTAGGGCGTTCCCGACAGGATTGAATCGTCCATCTTCGCGCCTGGAGCATCCCCCACCCTGGGGAGGAGTGAGGGGTGGAGCCTGCCACGCAGCCGCTTCCGGCAAAAGCTGAAATGATCTCGGGCGGGGCGGGCATCGGTCCCCGACCATGCGTCCTGCGTGGCCGCGACAATATATCTATGCGCCGCATGAAGGGAGTTTGATCTGGATCAATGAAGGAACCCCGCGCCTCGCCTACTCGCCTGAAGGATCGGGTTCCTGAAAGGTTGGGGGCGAGAATGAAATTCGGCGCCGAGATTGTTGGGGTCACGCTGTTCGCCTTCGTGGCGCTGCTCGGCGCGGGCTTTTCGACCGACGAGCTTTTCCGCCAGCATATGTGGGTGCTGTTCTTTGTGCTCGGCATCACCGCGATCGTGCTGCTGCGCCGCACCGATTTCCTGACCCCGAAGCCGGTCGATCCCGAAGCCTATATGGACGAGCCGATCCGCTATGGCGTGATCGCCACGGTGTTCTGGGGCGTCGTCGGCTTTCTCATCGGCGTCTTCGTCGCTCTGCAACTCGCCTATCCGTCCCTCAATATCGAGCCCTGGTTCACCTTCGGCCGCGTGCGGCCTCTCCATACATCGGCCGTCATCTTCGCCTTCTGCGGCAATGCGCTGATCGCGACGTCCTTCTATGTGGTGCAGCGCACCTGCCGCGCGCGCCTGTTCGGCGGCAATCTCGCCTGGTTCGTGTTCTGGGGCTACCAGCTCTTCATCGTCATGGCCGCCACCGGCTACCTGCTGGGCATCACCCAGAGCCGCGAATATGCCGAGCCGGAATGGTATGTCGACATCTGGCTGACGATCATCTGGATCGCCTATCTCATCGTGTTCCTCGGCACCATCCTGAAGCGCAAGGAACCGCATATCTACGTTGCGAACTGGTTCTACCTGTCCTTCATCATCACCATCGCGATGCTGCATGTGATCAACAATCTGGCGATGCCGGTTTCGATCGTCGACTCGAAGAGCTATTCGGCTTTCTCGGGCGTGCAGGATGCGGTGACGCAGTGGTGGTACGGGCACAATGCGGTGGCCTTCTTCCTCACCATCCCCTTCCTGGCGATGATGTATTATTTCGTCCCCAAGCAGGTGAACCGGCCGATCTATTCCTACCGCCTGTCCATCGTCCATTTCTGGTCGATCATCTTCCTCTATATCTGGGCCGGCCCGCATCATCTGCACTATACGGCGGTGCCCGACTGGGCGCAGACGCTCGGCATGGTGTTCTCCATCATGCTGTGGATGCCGTCCTGGGGCGGCATGATCAACGGCCTGATGACGCTGTCGGGCGCCTGGGACAAGATCCGCACCGACCCGATCGTCCGGCTGATGGTCGCCGCGATCGCCTTCTACGGCATGGCCACCTTCGAGGGGCCGATGATGTCGATCAAGACGGTGAACTCGCTCAGCCACTATACCGACTGGACCATCGCCCATGTCCATGCCGGCGCGCTGGGCTGGAACGGCCTCATCACCTTCGCCGCCGTCTATTTCCTGGTGCCGAAACTGTGGGGGCGCGAGCGGCTCTATTCGGTGCGCATGGTGAGCTGGCACTTCTGGCTCGCCACGCTGGGCATCGTCATCTACGCGGCGGCGATGTGGGTCGCCGGCATCCAGCAGGGCCTGATGTGGCGCGAATATGATGATCAGGGCTTCCTGGTCTACTCCTTCGCCGAAACCGTCGCGGCCATGATGCCCTACTACCTGATGCGCTCCGTCGGCGGGCTGCTCTATCTCATCGGCGGCTTCGTCATGGCCTACAACGTGACCATGACGATCATGGGCCGCGAACGCGACGAGCAACCCGTGGGCGGCGTGGCGCCATCGCTGCAGCCTGCTGAATAGGACGGCTCCCATGTCGATTCTGGACAAACACCGCGCCCTCGAGAAGAACGCCACGCTGCTGCTCTTCGGCTCTCTCTTCGTCGTCACCATCGGCGGCATCGTGGAGATTGCCCCGCTCTTCTACCTCGAAAACACCATCGAGAAGGTCGAGGGCATGCGGCCCTATGCGCCGCTGGAGCTGGCGGGCCGCAACATCTACATCCGCGAGGGCTGCTATACCTGCCACAGCCAGATGATCCGCCCCTTCCGCGACGAGGTGGAGCGCTACGGCCATTACAGCCTTGCCGCCGAATCCATGTACGACCATCCGTTCCAGTGGGGCTCCAAGCGCACAGGGCCGGACCTGGCGCGCGTCGGCGACCGCTATTCCAATGCCTGGCACGTGCAGCATCTTCAGGACCCACGCTCCGTGGTGCCTGAATCCGTCATGCCGAGCTACGCCTTCCTGAAGGACAAGCCGTTGAATGTGCGCGGCTTCTCCACCCAGCTCGTGGCCAATGCGCGGGTGGGCGTTCCCTATAGCGAGGACATGATCGCCAATGCCGAGGCCGACCTGAAGGCGCAGGCCGATCCGAACGCCGACACCAGCGGGCTGGAGGCGCGCTATCCGAAGGTCAAGCTCGGCGATTTCGACGGCAACCCGCAGGCGCTGACCGAGATGGATGCGCTGGTCGCCTATCTGCAGATGCTCGGGACGCTGGTCGACTTCTCGACCTACGACCCGGCCGCCAACGATCGCTAGGAGCAATTCCGGCAAAAGTGCCTAGCGGTTTTGCGTTCGGATTTGCGGAAGAACAAGGAGATAGGCCCGGCCATGGAAGAATATACGGCGATGCGGCAGTTCGCGGACAGCTGGGGTCTGCTGGGCATGACCCTCTTCTTCATCGGCGCGGTGATTTTCGCCTTCCGGCCGGGCAGCAGGAAGAAAGCAGACGACGCGGCGTCGATTCCGCTGAAGGACGATTGAGATGAGCGAGAAGGATATCGACGAACTTTCCGGCGTCGCGACCACCGGCCACGAGTGGGACGGCATCAAGGAACTCGACAATCCGATGCCGCGCTGGTGGCAATGGACCTTCTACGCCACCATCGTCTGGGCGCTTGGCTACATGATCGCCTATCCGGCCTGGCCGCTGATCGAGACGGCCACCACCGGCCTTCTGGGCCACACCACCCGTGGCGACCTTCACAACGAGCTGGCTGCGGCCGAGGCGGCGAAGGCGGATTATGTCGCGGCGGTAGCGGCGAAGTCGGTGGAAGAGATCTTTGCCGATCCCGAACTGCGCAATTTCGCGACGGCGGCGGGGGCGGCCGCCTTCAGGGTGAACTGCGTGCAATGCCATGGCAGCGGCGCGACCGGCTCCAAGGGCTATCCCAACCTCAATGACGACGAATGGCTGTGGGGCGGCTCGATCGGCGATATCGCAATGACGATCGCCCACGGCATCCGCTTTGCGGGCGATCCCGATACGCGGTTTTCGGAGATGCCGGCCTTCGGGGACATGCTCGAGCCGGCGCAGATCGGCGAGGTTGCCCACTACGTCGCCTCGCTCTCGGGCCTGGAAGCGAACCCGGCGCGCCTCGAGGCCGGCAAGGCGATTTTCGCCGACAATTGCGCATCCTGCCACGGCGACGACGGCAAGGGCATGCGCGAGGTTGGCGGCCCCGACCTGACCGATGCGATCGCGCTCTACGTGTCCGATGTCGCCGACATCGAGCAGCAGATCCGCAGCCCGCACAATGGTGTCATGCCAGGCTGGCAGCAGCGACTTGGCGAGGCAGCCGTCAAGGAACTCGCCGTCTATGTCTATTCGCTCGGAGGTGGCGAGTAGGCGAGGCTGGTGACTGAGAAGGGAGGCAGGAGCGAGCTCCTGAAGAAGCAGGCGGTCGGGGGCGGCCGCCTTGAACGAACGGAAATGTCCAGCTGCGGCCCGTGCCGCGCAGGAGCGGAAGATGGCTAACGTGCGAGAGGTTGAGACGCTGGATGTGGAGGCCGTGAACTCGGCCCGCCTGCGGCAGCCCCTCTATGCCAAGCGCAGGAAGATCTTTCCCAAGCGGGCAAAGGGTCGCTTTCGCAATTTCAAGTGGCTGGTCATGCTGGTCACGCTGGGCATCTACTATGTCACGCCCTGGCTGCGCTGGGATCGCGGTCCCTTCGCCCCGGATCAGGCGGTGCTGGTCGACCTCGCCAATCGCCGCTTCTACTTCCTCTTCATCGAGATTTGGCCGCAGGAATTCTACTATGTCGCCGGCCTTCTGGTGATGGCGGGCTTCGGCCTGTTCCTCGTCACCTCCAGCGTCGGCCGCGCATGGTGCGGCTATACCTGTCCCCAGACCGTCTGGGTCGACCTGTTCCTCGCCATCGAGAACAGGATCGAGGGCGACCGCAACGCCCGCATCAAGCTGGACCAGGGACCGTGGACGGCGCGCAAGATCGTGCTGCGGACGGTCAAGCATGCACTCTGGCTGGTGGTGGCGGTGGCGACCGGCGGCGCCTGGATATTCTACTTCGCCGACGCGCCGTCGCTGCTCGGCGATCTCGTCTTTGGCACCGCCGCGCCCGTCGCCTATATCACCATCGCCATCCTCACCCTGACGACCTACATTTTCGGCGGGCTGATGCGCGAACAGGTCTGCACCTATATGTGCCCCTGGCCGCGCATCCAGGCGGCGATGCTCGACGAGCACTCCCTCACGGTGACCTATAATGACTGGCGCGGCGAGCCGCGCTCGCGGCACGCCAAGAAGGCGCTGGCAGCCGGCCAGCCGGTCGGCGATTGCGTCGACTGCAATGCCTGCGTGGCGGTCTGTCCGATGGGCATCGACATTCGCGAGGGGCAGCAGCTCGAATGCATCACCTGCGCGCTTTGCATCGACGCCTGCGACAATGTGATGGATACGCTGGGGCGCGAGCGCGGGCTGATCTCCTACACGACCCTTGCCGACTACAATGCCAACATGGCCATCGCCACGGCGGGTGGTACCCAGCCGATCACGCCGGCCCTCGTCCGCACGCCGGCCGGCGGCCTGGGCGACGGACTGAAGCCGTTCCGCATCACCGACATCATCCGTCTGAGGACGATGGTCTACTTCGCCGCCTGGAGCCTTGTCGGCCTCGCCATGGTCTATGGTCTGCTGACGCGGGACCGGTTGCAGGTGAACGTGCTGCACGACCGCAATCCGCAATTTGTCAGGCTGGCCGACGGGTCGATCCGCAACGGCTATACGGTCAAGATCCTGAACATGATCCCGGAGCCGCGCACCATCATCGTATCGATCCAGGGCTTGCGGGGGGCTAACATGACGGTCGTGGGCCTCGACCAGCCGGAAGACCGCTCCTTCGCGGTGCAGGTGGAGCCGGACCGCCTGAAGACGGTGCGGATCTACATACGTCAGCCGGCCGAGCATGTCGCCGGCTCGAGCGAACGCTTCAACCTCCTGGTGGAGGACAAGTCGAGCTTCGAGTCCGACCTTTATGAGGCGACCTTCGAGTCGCCGGAGAAGAAGTGATGAAACGCAGCACGCAAGGGGTTTTCACTGGCTGGCACATGCTGGCCGTCATGGTGGCCTTCTTCGGCGTGATCATCGCCGTGAACCTCACCATGGCGTTCCTGGCCAGCAAGAGCTGGACCGGTTTCGTCGTCCAGAACACCTATGTCGCCAGCCAGCAGTTCAACGCCAAGGCGGCGGCGGCGCGCCGGCAGGCAGCCCTCGGCTGGTCCGGCGATTTTTCGATCCGCGACGGGCGCACCCGCTACAGCCTTGCGGACCGCGAAGGCCGCCCGGTGGCACTGACGGGCGTCACCCTGAAATTCATGCGGCCGGTCGACGATCGCGAGGACCGGCTGGTGACGCTGGTCCGTGACGGCGACGGAAGCTTCAGCACCGGCGAGGCCGTCGCCGACGGCGCTTGGCTGGTCGAGATCACTGCCGAGGCCGGACGGGACGAGCCCTACCGGGAGACGCGCCGCATACGGGTCGTTCAGGGCGAATCGTCATGAACTGCTGTGCGCCGGGAGCGGATATCCAGGGAGCCGAGCTCGTTCCTTCCGAAGACGAGGTGCGCATGGCCGCCCGCGAACTCGGCGACGGCGCGTTCCAGGCCGAGCTTTCCATTCCCGCCGCGCATTGCGCCGCCTGCATCCGGACGGTCGAGCGCGCGCTGGCCGAGCTGCCGAATGTCACCGGCGCGCGGGTCAATCTCTCCACCCGCAGGGTCTCTGTACGCTGGCGCGGCGAGGTCATGCCGCCGATCCCCTCGACGCTTGTGGCCATCGGCTATCCGCCGCATGTCTTCGACGCGGCATTCGAGGGCAGCGACCAGACGCTGGCCGAACTGATCAGGGCAGTGGCCGTCTCCGGCTTCGCCGCCGCCAATATCATGCTCCTGTCCGTCTCCGTCTGGTCGGGCGCCGAAGGCTCCACCCGCGACCTGTTCCACTGGCTGTCGGCGCTGATCGCCATTCCGGCGCTGATCTTCGCCGGCCGCATCTACTACCGGTCGGCCTGGAGCGCGCTGCGCCGCTTCCGGATGAATATGGACGTGCCGATCGCCATCGGCATCACGCTGGCCTATGCGCTCAGCCTACATGAGGTCGTCACCCATGGGCAGCATGCCTATTTCGACGCCTCGGTGACGCTGCTGTTCTTCCTGCTCATCGGCCGCACGCTCGATCATATGATGCGCGACAGGGCGCGCTCGGCGGTGATCGGGCTCGCCCGCATGCAGCCCAGGGGCGCGCTGCTGCTGGAGGAAGACGGCACGCGCGAATACCGGCCGGTGTCGGAAATCAGGGCCGGCGACCGAATCCTGGTGGCGGTCGGCGAGCGCCTGCCGGTCGATTCCATCGTCGAGGACGGCCGGTCCGACATCGACGCCGCGATCACCTCCGGCGAGAGCGTGGCGCAGCCGGTCGCGCCGGGCGACGAATTGCGCGGCGGCGTGCTCAACCTCACCGGCCCGCTCACCGTACGGGCGCTCCGGCCGGCCTCGGGCTCCTTCCTCGCCGAGATGACCCGGCTGATGGAGGCCGCGGAAGGCGGGCGGGCGGGCTACCGGCGCATCGCCGAGCGCGTCTCGACGCTTTACGCGCCGGTCGTGCATCTCACCGCGCTTCTGACCTTCATCGGCTGGATGCTGGTCGACGGCAACTGGCACCAGGCGATCACCATCGGCATCGCGGTGCTCATCATCACCTGCCCCTGCGCGCTCGGCCTTGCCGTCCCCATCGTGCAGGTCGTGGCTGCCCGCCGCCTCTTCGAGGCCGGCATCATGATGAAGGACGGCTCCGCGCTCGAAAGGCTGGTCGATGTGGATACGGTCGCCTTCGACAAGACCGGGACCCTGACGATGGGGAGCCTCCGGCTGACAAATGCCGACAGGGTCGCGCCGGACCATCTGGCCATCGCCGGCGCTCTCGCCGCCCATTCCCGTCATCCCGCTTCGGCAGCGATCACGGCGGCGGCGTCCCGGAACGCGGCGGCCCCGCTCGTGGCGCCGGCGGAGATTCCCGGCTGCGGCGTCGAGGGGCGCCGCGGCGGCGATGTCTGGCGGCTGGGCCGCGCTGCCTGGGCCGCGCCCGAATCGGCTTCGGCGCAGGGTACCGTCCTGTCGCGAAACGGTGTTGCGGTTGCCGAATTCGCCTTCGACGACCTGCTGCGGCCGGGTGCGGAGGAGGCTGTGAGGCAACTCAGGGCCGAGGGTCTTGAGGTGGAGATGCTGTCGGGCGACCAGCCGGCGCGATGTGCCGAAGTCGCCGGGCGGCTCGGTATCGAGACCTATGCCGCCGGTCTGCTGCCGGCCGAGAAGGTGGCCCGCGTGAAAGAGCTCGCGGGAGAGGGCCGCAAGGTGCTGATGGTCGGCGACGGCCTGAACGACGCGCCGGCGCTGGCGGCAGCGCAGGTCTCCATGGCTCCCGGCTCGGCCGCCGATATCGGTCGCTATGCGGCGGATCTGGTCTTCCTCGGCAAGGAGCTGGATTCCGTCACGCTGTCACGGACCATGGCGCGCCGCGCCGACCGCCTGATCCGCCAGAATATCGGCATCGCGATCGCTTACAATTTCATCGCCGTGCCGATCGCCATCCTCGGCTATGTGACGCCGCTGATCGCGGCGATCGCCATGTCGGTCTCGTCGTTGATCGTGATCGGCAATGCGCTGCGCCTGCTGCGTAGTGGGCCCGGCAGGGCGCCGGATGCCACCGGCGCGACGGCTTATGAGGAGCAGCCGGCATGAGCGGTCTGGTCTATCTCCTGCCGGCCGCCCTCTTTCTGGGCGGGCTTGGTCTCATCGGCTTCGTCTGGGCGCTGCGCAGCGGCCAGTATGAGGATCTCGACGGCGCAGCCGAGCGCGTCCTGCTGGACGAGGATCCGGATCGCAGCTGAGCCCGCAGAGCGCCGCCGCTTGCGAACCGGCCTTGCCGACCCCAGTTTGTGCTGGCGCAAAGATCGCATGCCCATTGCATCTATTGTAGATAGCCAGGCTGCAAGAGGAGATGCCTCATGAAGGGACGCCCCGCGCCCGAACGAACGATCATCATCGACGGCAAGCCGCTTCCCGACATGCTCGACGAGGCGATGATCCACGCGGTCGTCCATGGTTTCTACGACCGGATCCGTCGCGACGACCTGCTGGGGCCGATCTTCAACCGTGAGATCGCCGCGGAGGACTGGCCTGTCCATCTGGCGAAAATGTGCGATTTCTGGTCATCGACCCTGCTGCGCACCGGCCGCTATGAAGGTCGCCCGCTGCCTGCCCATCTCGCGATACCCGAGCTTGGGGAAGCGCATTTCAGGCGCTGGCTTTCCCTGTTCAAGGAGACGGTGCGCCGCCTCTGCCCGCCGGAGGTCGCTACCCTGTTCATGGACCGCGCGCTGCGCATCGCGCATTCGTTCCGGCTGGCGATCGCCTATAGCCGTCAGGAGAACACCCTGCTGGTGAAGCCGATCGTCGAGGAGAGCCTTTGACATGACCGAAGGCCGGCGCCTCGCGCAGGATGCCGATGGAGGCTTCACGGTTGATGCGGACATGCTGGCCGCGCGCTTCGGATGGAGTGTCGAGCAGTTGCGCTCCTCCATGCGGCTGGGGCAGGTCGCCAGCCGCGTGGAGCGCGGCGAGGGAGCCGACAGCGGCTGCTGGCGGCTTACTTTTCAGTGCGGGAATCGCCGCTGGCGGGCGATCGTGGACGATGGTGCCATCGTGGACGAGACGCTGGACTTCGCCCCGCCCCGGCCCATGCACCGCTGACCCCTGTACCGCTGACCCCTCTATGCGGCTTCCGCCAATTCGTCGGTTGCAATCACCGTCCACGCGGCACGGTCGACAGGCCGTGGGCATGAAAAAGTCCATATATCCGCAACGGTCGCGACCGATGTCGGATCGCCGCGGATGACATTGCCGGCGGCGGAACGCTCGGCCTGGACGACCTGCGCGCGGAAGAGCACGGTGATCTCGATCGCCTCGGGCTGCACAGCGATACCGGCGATCTCGGCCGACAGGATCCCGACGAAAGTCAGTTCCAAGGTCTCTTCCCGCGCCGCGCGTGCAGCCAAGGCATCGGTGAAGGCGCGCAGTACCTCCGCCGACAGCAGGGCCTGAAGCGCCTTCACGTCGCACAGGGCGTAGGCGCTCAGGATCTCCTCATAGGCGCGGCATGCGCCCTGAAGGAAATCGGCGGCGCTGAATTGCGGATCTGCTTCGCGGAGCTCCGGAAGCGCGTCGTCGCCGGGAATGGCCGTCGCATCGCCAGTCTTCGCTGTTGCATCCGGCCCGTTCCCCGTCTGGCCCTGCGTCGACAGGAATTCCAGCATCGACAGCAGCGCCCACCAGAAGGAGAACAGGATGATGACGGGTAGTTCGCTGAGGACGTCTGCGGTTTCGCTCATGGCCGCCCCCCGTCACTGCATTCGCGGCAGGGTGCTGAACTGGTGGAAGGGCGGCGGCGAGGAAAGCGTCCATTCCAGCGTGGTTGCGCCCTCGCCCCACGGATTGTCGCCGGCCACCCGCTTGCGCGCAAAGGCTTCGGCGATGGCGATGAAGAACACGACCAGTCCGGCCGCCGAAATATAGGAGCCGATGGAGGAGATGAAGTTCCAGCCGGCAAATGCATCGGGATAGTCGGCGTAGCGGCGCGGCATGCCGGCAAGGCCGAGGAAGTGCTGCGGGAAGAAGACGAGGTTGACGCCGACGAATGTCAGCCAGAAATGGAGCTGGCCGAGCCTTTCGCTCATCATGTAGCCGGTCATCTTGGGGAACCAGTAGTAGAAGCCGGCAAAGATGGCGAAGGCGGCGCCCAGCGACAGCACGTAGTGGAAATGCGCCACCACATAATAGGTGTCGTGCAGCATCCGGTCGACGCCCGGATTGGCGACCACCACGCCGGTGACGCCGCCGATGGTGAAGAGCAGCACGAAGCCGGCCGCCCACAGCATCGGCGTGCGCAGCGTGATCGACCCGCCCCACATGGTCGCCAGCCAGGAGAAGACCTTCACGCCTGTCGGCACCGCGATGACCATGGAGGCGAAGGCGAAATAGCGCTGGCTGTCGATCGTCAGCCCCACGGTGAACATATGGTGCGCCCAGACGACGAAGCCGATCAGGCCAATCGCCACCATCGCATAGGCCATGCCCAGATAGCCGAAGATCGGCTTGCGCGAGAAGGTCGAGATGACATGGCTGACGATGCCGAAGGCCGGCAGGATCATGATGTAGACCTCGGGATGGCCGAAGAACCAGAACAGGTGCTGGTAGAGGATGGGATCGCCGCCGCCCGACGGCGCGAAGAAGGTGGTGCCGAAATTGCGGTCGGTCAGCAGCATGGTGATCGCGCCGGCCAGGACCGGCAGGGCGAACAGCAGCATGAAGCCGGTCACCAGCATGGACCAGGCGAAAAGCGGCATCTTGTGCAGCGTCATGCCCGGCGCACGCATGTTGAAGATCGTGGTGATGAAGTTGATGGCGCCGAGGACCGAGGATGCGCCCGACAGGTGGATCGACAGGATGACGAGATCGACGGCGGGGCCGGGCTGGCCATCCGTTGAATAGGGCGGGTAGAGCGTCCAGCCGCCGCCATGGCCGAGCGAACCGGATGCGCCGGGCACGAACATGGAGATGAGGAACAGGAGCAGCGACGCCACCAGCAGCCAGAACGACACATTGTTCATCCGGGGGAACGCCATGTCGGGCGCGCCGATCATGATCGGGATGAACCAGTTGCCGAAGCCGCCGATCAGCGCCGGCATGATGACGAAGAAGATCATCACCAGGCCGTGCGCGCTGACGACGACATTGTAGAGATTGGGATCGGCGAAGAACTGGAGGCCGGGTTCCTGGAGCTCCGCCCGCAGGGCCACCGAAAGCACGGTGCCGAGGACGCCCGACAGCATGGACAGGATGAGATAGAGGGTGCCGATATCCTTGTGGTTGGTCGAGAACAGCCAGCGCCTGACGAAGCGCGGCTTGTGGTCGGTCTCGATATTTGCGGTTTCGGTCATCTGCCTCGCCCTTTCGATCGGTCAGGCGCGGCGGGTTTCGGGATGCGGCGGCGTGGAGGAGGCGATCGCCGCGTTCGGGGAACCAGGCTTTGCCCGTATGTGCTCAATTCAATCCGTGACGATCACGTCCATCGGTATGTCGTGGGGTTGCGGGTGGATCGTGGCGACCGCGCTTTCCGCATAGCCGACGCCGATGGCGGGGACCTTTCGCGTCATGGCCGCCAATGTGCGGTCGAAGAAGCCGCCGCCATAACCCAGCCGAAACTTCCGCTTGTCGAAGCCCACCACCGGCGCGATCACGACGTCCGGCTGGACGGCCGGACCGCATGAGGGCACGAAAATGTTCCATATGTCGCGTTCCAGCGAGTCGCCGGGCGTCCAGATCCGGTATTCCAGCGGCCAGCCCTTGCGGATGGCGACCGGCAGTGCGAGCCGCCCGCCGCGCTGGACCACATCCATGCCCCAGTCGCGCAGGTCGGGCTCGCCGCGGAACGGCCAGTAGGTTCCGACGATGCGACCCGCGAACCTGCCGATCGCCTGGTCGAGCCTGCTGGCGATCCGGTCGGACCGGATCTGCCGCTCGGCTGCGCCCAAGGCAAGCCTTGCGCCGATGAGCCGCTCGCGCTCCGCCATGCGCCACTTCCGCACCTCTACCCAGACATCGGACCGCACGGGCGGTTCCTCCCGATGCGCGGATGTCGGCTCCGGCACGAAGCCCTGTGATGCGGGATATTCCGCCAGTTCCGGCTGATGCGGCATGACCAGATTCCGTTGACGATGCCGCCAAGCCTGCGCGGTAGGGCAACGGAAGGCAAATGGAATTAAATGCGCTATGAGTGCAATAATTTTGCACTGAAATAGAAGGCGGTCCTGACGCTCTATTGGGGTGGATCCGACCGCCGACAGGCAGAAATGCACATTTGTCGGCAATTCGATCTTGTCATAGCTTCATGCCGATGCCGCTCGATCGGAGCGTCGCAGCACGGGAGGAGGACCCGATGCCTTTGATGATGAGAATTGCGAAAGCTGCCGTCCTGGTCGCGGGGCTGTTTGCCCTGGCCGCCCAGAATGCATTGGCCCAGGAATTTCCTACAGGCCCGGTCACGCTCGTCGTGCCTTTTTCACCCGGCGGCCAGGCCGATGTGATGGCCCGTCTCGTCCAGCCGGTGCTCGCCGAAAAGCTGGGCGTTCCCGTTGTCGTCGAAAATCGCCCGGGCGCTGGCGGCATGGTGGGGACGGGAACCGTCTATCGTTCCGCGCCCGACGGCCACACGATCATGTTCTGCTCCGACGCGGTGATGGTTGTGGCGCCGCTGCTGAACAGCAATCCGGGTTACGTTCCTGAGGAAATGACGCCGCTGACCGTCTTTTCGGAAAGCGTGATGACGCTCTATGTGAAGCCGGATTCGCCGATAAGAAGCGTGGCCGACATGATCGCCTATTCCAGGGAGAATCCCGACAAGCTCTCCTTCGGCTCATCCGGCACCGCGCTCCAGATCGTCGGTGAACTCATCAATCAGCGCGGAGGCGCGCGGATGAAGCACATTCCCTATCCCGGCGCGGGTCAGGTGATAACCGACGTCGTGGGAGGGCATGTCGGCATGGGGATCAGCGCATTGCCGGGCATTGTGCCCTATCTGAAATCCGACACGCTTCGTGTCGTGGCGGTCACCAGTTCGGAGCGCACGCCCTCGCTGCCCGATGTCGAAACGGTGGCCGAAACGGTCGACGGCGTGATCTCCGAGCCGTGGACCGGCTTCTTCGCTCCGGGTGGCGTCCCCCAGCCCGTCGTCGACAAGCTCAATGCGGCATTGGTGGCGGCGTTCAACGACCCGGTCGTGCGCCAGCGCCTGGATGACATGTCCGAGAAGATCGTGGCGAGCACGGCCGCCGAAGCTTCCGAACGGTTGCGGGAAAGCAAGCAGCACTGGACGTCGTTCCTGGCGGATGTCGACATTCCTCGCCAATAGAAGGGAGCGGCTCAGTGCTTCCATGAAGCGGTGAGCTGCTCCGGGCGTGTCCCTGGCCTCCGGCGACGATTTGCCGGGGGATGCCAGTCAACGTTTCGGAGGAAGTTGGTGGGGGGTAAGAGGAGAACCCTCGAACCGGAACAAGGCCACGACCGCTATCCGGGCTTTCGCCAGCCTCGTCGGAGGCGTGAGCGAGGCGAACTGCCGTGAGATATGGAAAATGGTGGAGCCAATCGGAATCGAACCGACGACCTCTTGAATGCCATTCAAGCGCTCTCCCAACTGAGCTATGGCCCCACTTTCCGGCTTGGCCGGCGCCGTTTTCCGGCGAAAGGATCGGGCAGGGAAGGGACCCTGTCCGCAGTGTTGGCGGCTTCTAGACTCCGCCGCGGGGAAGATCAAGCCCCCGTGGCGGACGCCGGCATGAATCTTATTGTTCGTCGTCGTCGTCGCCCACGCCGATGATGGCGCCGACATCGTCGTCTTCCTCTTCCTCGTCCTCGAGGAAGGTATCGTCATCGTCGCCGAGGTCGACATCGTCGTCGTCCTCATCGATATCGCTGCCGCCCGCCTTCGCCTCGTCGTCGGCGTCCTCCAGCGAAATGACCTCCGCGCCATCCTCCTCGCTGTCCAGTTCCTTCTCGGCGACATCCTCTTCTTCGTCGGCGACGGCGTTGTCGTTGCCGGAATCGAAATAGGAACGCGGATAGCTCTGGCCTGTATAGGGCGAAACGATCGGATCGCGGTTCAGGTCGTAGAATTTACGGCCCGTCTCGGGGCAGATGCGCTTTGTACCAAGTTCGGGTTTAGCCACGGTGGTGCCTCGTCATCGTGCTGCGCCTTGCCGCCCGGGGAGAGTGATCGCGCTGGGCGCGGCGTCGCTTCGAAAAGATCGGTCCCCATAAACACAGATCGCGCTGGTGTCAAAGCCATATGCGGCATCGATTTCAGGGTACCGAAAAAGCGGCCTGCGTGACGGCGCGTGGCGGGCGCGACGGAGGGTGACCGGTCTTCGCCTGCATGCTACGGAGGCGGCATCCACCATGCCTCTCGCGGGCGCAGAACCCGCCGCACCCAGGCCGAGAATGTCCGAAGATCACGCCGCTTATTCCGCAACAGCACGCCGCTCGGGGCCCTTGTCGGGCCGCATCGACGTGCCGGGCGACAGCTCGATTGCGCATCGCGCGCTCCTGCTGGGCGGGCTCGCCGCGGGGCAGACTCGTATCGCTGGCCTGCCGGCAGGCGGGGATATTCTGCGGACCGTCCGGGCGGTCGAGGCGCTGGGGGCGCGGGTCCGCGGCGACGGCGACGCCTGGCTCATCGACGGAACCGGCAATGGCTGCCTGCTCGAAGCTGAAGCACCGCTCGATTTCGGCAATGCCGTCGCGGGCGCTGCGCTGACCATGGGCCTGGTCGCGACCTATGACATGGAAACGACCTTCATCGGCGATGCGCAGCCCATGGGCGCGATCCTCGACCCGCTGCGGCTCATGGGCGCGCAGGTGCGGGCGGTATCCGGTGAGCGCCTGCCTGTCACGCTGCGCGGCGCAAGGACCCCGGCCCCTGTCGACTACCGCATGCCGGTGGCTTCGGCGCGAGCGAAGTCGGCCGTGCTGCTTGCCGGGCTCAATGCGCCCGGCATCACCACGGTGACCGAACCCGTGGCGACGCACGACCATACCGAACGGTTGCTGGCTGGTTTCGGCGCCGCGCTGGAGGTGGAGACGGACGCGCAGGGGCAGCGCCATATCCGCCTCGAAGGCCGTGGCACCCTGCGCGGGCAGGCGATCGATGTGGCGGGCGATCCGTCATTGGCCGCCTTTCCGCTCGTGGCCGCGCTCATCGTGCCGGGCTCGGATATCCTCATCGCGAATGTGCTGATGAATCCGCACCGCGCCGGCCTGATACCGACTTTGCAGGAGATGGGCGCGCAGATCGAGGTCCGTGACCGGCGCAGTGCCGGCGGGGAGGAGGTCGCCGACCTGCGGGTCCGTCACTCTTCGCTGAAAGGCGTGAATGTGCCGGCCGGCCGGGGGCCCTCGATGGCCGACGAGTATCCGGTTCTTGCGGTCGCGGCCGCCTTTGCCGTAGGCGTGACACATATTGAGGGTCTGTCAGGCGACCGTCTCGCGGCAGTGGCGCGGGGACTGGCGGCGAACGGCATCGATTGCACGGAAGGCGCGACGACGCTCACCGTGCGCGGGCGGCCGGACGGCAAGGGGCTGGGCGGCGGAACCCTCGCCGCCGGGCTCGACCATCGCACCGCGATGAGCTTCCTCACCTTGGGGCTCGCGGCGGAAAAGCCGGTAACGGTGGACCACGCCATGATCGCCACCGGGTTCCCCGATTTCATCACCCTGATGCGTGGACTTGGCGCATCGATCGACATGGATGACGCGCAATGACGGCTCCCGATACGACACTCACCATCGCGATCGATGGCCCGGCGGGCGCCGGCAAGGGCACGCTGGCGCGGCGGCTGGCCGACCATTTCCATCTCAACCTGCTCGATACCGGCCTGACCTATCGCGCGGTGGCGCATCGCATGCTTACCTACGGACTGCCCCTCGACAATGTGTCGGCGGCGGAGACGGCGGCGCGGCAGGTCGATCTGGGCGATCTCGACCGCGATATATTGTCGGCGCATGCGGTGGGCGAGGCCGCCTCGCAGGTGGCGGTGATCCCGGCGGTGCGCCGCGCGCTGGTCGAGAAGCAGCGGGAGTTTGCCCGCACGCCCCCCGGCGCGGTGCTGGACGGGCGCGACATCGGCACCGTCGTGTGCCCCGATGCCGAGGTGAAGCTCTATGTGACCGCCACGGCGCCGGTGCGCGCGCGCCGGCGTCTGCTGGAGATCGAAAGCCGTGGCGGCCATGCCGACTTTGCCGAAATTCTCGCCGACATCGAACGGCGGGACGCGCGCGACATGGGCCGTGCCGACTCGCCGCTCAGGCCGGCGAGCGACGCGCACTTGCTGGATACGACCGAAATGGATATAGAAGCCGCGTTCCGCGCGGCTGTCGCCCTCATCGAAAAGGCGCTCCAGTCGCAGAACCAGGGCTGAAACGCATTTCCTTCGCAGCGCAGGACAGGGTCCGCGCATGGCGAAGGTTTTTCGCTTGAGTGCTGAAACCGGTCAGTCGCGCTCCATCGCGCCGGATATGTCCTTCGGGACATGCGGCTCCACGAGAGCCCGGAGACGGCGGCAGGCCAACGCAACACGAACCACCGGCGCATCGCCCGCTGCAAGCGGGCCGTCCAGGAGAACATATGTCACAGTCAATTCCCAGCCGCGACGATTTCGCGGCGATGCTCGATGAATCCTTCTCGGCCGAGCATTCCGCCGAAGGATCCGTCGTCCGCGGCCTCATCACCGCCATCGAAAAGGACATGGCGATCATCGATGTCGGCCTGAAGGTCGAGGGTCGCGTGCCGCTGAAGGAATTCGGTTCGCGCGCCAAGGAACTGAAGGCCGGCGACACGGTCGAGGTCTATGTCGAGCGCATCGAGAACGCGCTGGGCGAGGCGATGCTGTCGCGCGACAAGGCGCGCCGCGAGGAGAGCTGGGTCAAGCTCGAAGAGAAGTTCAACAAGGGCGAGCGCGTCGAAGGCGTCATCTTCAACCAGGTCAAGGGCGGCTTCACCGTCGATCTGGACGGCGCGGTGGCCTTCCTGCCGCGTTCGCAGGTCGACATCCGTCCGATCCGCGACGTCACCCCGCTCATGCACAACCCGCAGCCCTTCGAGATCCTCAAGATGGATCGCCGCCGCGGCAACATCGTCGTGTCGCGCCGCACCGTTCTCGAAGAGAGCCGCGCCGAGCAGCGCTCCGAGATCGTCCAGAACCTCGAAGAGGGCCAGGTGGTCGAGGGCGTGGTCAAGAACATCACCGACTACGGTGCGTTCGTCGACCTCGGCGGCATTGACGGCCTGCTGCACGTCACCGACATGGCCTGGCGCCGCGTCAACCACCCGACGGAAATCCTGTCCATCGGCCAGACGGTCAAGGTGCAGATCATCCGCATCAACCAGGAGACCCACCGCATCTCGCTCGGCATGAAGCAGCTCGAGAGCGATCCGTGGAACGACATCGGCACCAAGTTCCCGATCGGCAAGAAGATCCGCGGCACGGTCACCAACATCACCGACTACGGCGCCTTCGTGGAGCTGGAGCCGGGCATCGAGGGCCTCATCCACGTTTCGGAAATGTCGTGGACCAAGAAGAACGTGCACCCCGGCAAGATCCTGTCGACGACGCAGGAAGTCGACGTGGTGGTGCTCGAGGTCGACCCGCAGAAGCGCCGCATCTCGCTTGGCCTCAAGCAGACGCTGGAGAATCCGTGGGAAGCCTTCGCCCGCAACCACCCGGTCGGTTCGACCGTGGAGGGCGAGGTCAAGAACAAGACCGAGTTCGGCCTGTTCGTCGGCCTCGACGGCGATGTGGACGGCATGGTCCACCTCTCCGACCTCGACTGGAACCGTCCGGGCGAGCAGGTCATCGAGGAGTTCAATCGCGGCGACATGGTCACCGCGCAGGTCCTCGACGTCGACATCGAGAAGGAACGCATCTCGCTCGGCATCAAGCAGCTCGGCCGCGACGCGGTCGGCGAGGCTGCGAGCTCCGGCGAACTGCGCAAGAACGCGATCGTCACCTGCGAAGTCACCGGCATCCGCGACGGCGGCCTCGACGTGCGTCTGGTCGACCACGACATCGAGACCTTCATCCGCCGCAACGACCTGTCGCGCGACCGCGACGAGCAGCGCCCCGAGCGCTTCTCGGTCGGCCAGAAGGTCGATGCCCGCGTGATCTCCTTCGACAAGAAGTCGCGCAAGATCCAGGTCTCCATCAAGGCGCTGGAAATCGCCGAGGAAAAGGAAGCGGTCGCCCAGTACGGCTCGACCGACTCCGGCGCCTCGCTCGGCGACATTCTGGGTGCCGCGCTGCGCAAGCAGGGCAACAAGGACGACTGATCGTCCCTGACGCCGCGATGAAAAAGGCCCGCCGGAGCGATCCGGCGGGCCTTTTGTTTGCGGAACCCTTCAAACGGCCTCGCGTTCTATCCCCACAGCCGCCGTGCTGAGTGAGGAGAACAGAAGAAGAAAGGATCCGACATGAACTGGAATCAGATCGAAGGTAACTGGGAGCAGGCCAAGGGCAAGATCCAGCAGCAGTGGGGCAAGCTCACCAATGACGATCTCGACGTCATCAAGGGCAAGCGCACCGAACTGGCCGGCAAGATCCAGGCGCGCTACGGCAAGGCACAGGATGAAGCCGAACGCGAGATCGACGATTGGCTGACGCGTTCCTGACCGTGACGACGCCATGAACTGAAGAAGGGCCGGCTCGCAAGCCGGCTTTTCTTATTTTGCAGTTGGTGGCAGCCGCGCGATATAGGCCTCCAGCGGTGCCGCGAAGCTAGGCGCGCTTTTGCGTTCCTGGGCGACATGGCCGCGGAAATAGTCCCAGAAGGACAGGGCGAAATCGCCGAAATAACCGTCGACCATCTGGCGCGAGCACAGATTGCCGTCGACGCAGTAGGCCATGCGGTTGAGGAAATAGAGCATGCGGTCGAACTGCTGGCGGAACTCCGGCAGCGGCATGTCGCCGCCTTCCTGCGTCATCGCCTCGATGCCCAGCCGCTCGGCATATACGGCCCGGTCGGCCGCGCTGGCATCGGCGCCGAGCAGGCCGGCATATTTCGCATTCAGCGCGTCGAGCCGCGCCGCGATCGCCTGCTGCGCCTCCTGATACTCGCTCCGCTCCCAGAGTTCGACGAGCTGGAGCGTGCGTTCGACGCGCTTTTCTTCCCTCGCCTCCAGATATTGCCATGCGGAGAAAGCCGCGCCGGCGACAAGCAGGATGCGTACGGCCAGGCCTGCCCAGGCATAGAGCAGCATGCGCCAGTCATGAGAGGTGAAGGGGTTGCTCTCCGGCTTCACCTCTTGGGTGCTGGTTTCCGGCATGCCCTCCAGCGTCTCGGGAAGCTGGTCGATCTTGCGCGGTTTCTGCTTCGCCGTGGTCATCCGCAGCTGTCCAGATCGATCGTCGCGGACGGGTCGAGCTCGACGCCGGGAGCTTCCAGCCGCTGCTTCAGGCAGGCGAGCTGCGACAGGGACAGCATGAAGCGCAGGTCGGGCTGCGCCGGCGGCTGAGCCGCCGGGCCGCGCAGTGCCGCGACCACGCCGCGCTCCTGCTCGCAATCGGCGAGATCGACCGCCACCGCCGCGCTGTCGCGTTCCGCAAGCTGCGGATAACGCTCCAGGAAACAGGCGGCCAGCGCGCCGTTGATGACGACCTTTCTGGCGCAGATGCCGCATGGTTCGGCGGTGAATGCGGGTGCAGCCGCCAGCAGCGCGGCGGCGAGGGTCACGATACGCAATGCGTTGGGCATGGTCCCTGCTCGGAAGGAGTGTGCGATCCTATCTATGTTGCGCAAAGCGGGCGCGCGCAAGTGAGGCAGGCTCACCCGCGCGGCAGGTTCTCGACCGGGAAGATCATCACCGCGCCCTTGGGGCCGGCATCCTTGCCGATGCGCTTGGTGACGCCGCGCGTCGCCGGCGCATCGCCGATATCCTGCAACAGGCCGGCGAAGCCATTGGGATGGCCGGAGGAGCGCGTCATCACGCGCACGCCCTGCTGTTCGAGGAAGCTCAGATCCTCCACGGTCGAATTGGCGCCGCCCTCGGTCAGCACCACCACCATGCGCTCCACACCGAAGCTGGAATCGTTGAATTCCACCAGATCCAGCGCCTCCACCTGGCTGCCGCCGTGAAGCCGCTCGGCATAGAGATGGGTGATCGAATAGTCGCTGCCGATATAAAGCACGTTCATGTCGACCGACTTGGCCGAATTGTTGCGCGCATTGAGGCGGATCATGTCGAGCGGGCTGACGCGCGGCATGGTCCCGGCCTCCAGCCTTTCTTCCGTGGCGTCCTTTCGCACGATGTCGAAGCCGACCTCGAATTCCTCGCCGCGGAAGGTCGAGGCGGCCGAAAGCCGGGCAAGGTTGGTGGCGCGGAAGATGCGCACCAGCGTGTCGGCGACCTCGCTTTGCAGCCCGTCGGGCGTGCTGCCGGCGAAGCCGATCGAAGGCGGACGCCGCCCGGTTTCCAGCGAGATTTCTGCCGTCGGCGACAGGAACCACAGCCGCGGCGCGTCGGAGATCGCCGCGCGGGCGGCGGTGTCCAGCGTCGCCGAGGGCGCGCCGGCATCGGCGACCATGATGGCGACATCCTGCTCCGAAAGCACGGCGAGCTTCACGTCCGCACTTTCCTCGGGGCCGACAAGCCGCAGCTTGACCGGCGTCTCCTTGCTGCCGGTGACCTGCTCCAGCAGTTTCCTCACCTGCGCGGCCTGTTCGCCATGGGTGTCGCGCACAGGTGGCATCGACACGACGAGCTCCGTCTCGAACACGACATCGGCAAGGCGCGCATAGGCATTGGCGGGAATTGCGGCGGGGTCCGGCGCAGGCCTGTCGTCGCTCGCCACCGGGGCCGCGCGGCTCACCAGATTGTCGGCCGAGCGGACTTCCAGGAAGCCGACCGCCTCGTCGTCGGACGCCGCCGGCGAGGGCAGCAGGGCGAGGCGCGCACCGGGGGCGAGGCGGTGCAGCCGGCCGGCCGGCACGGTGATGCCCTCGGGCGTCACCGACACCTTCCATTGCTGGATGAAATCGCCTTCGTCCATGCCGAAGACCGGCGCGTCCAGATTGCCCTCGAAGAGCGGCGTCGGCCGGTTGCGGTTCTCGCCGGCATAGGCCTGCATCACGCTCTGGCCGAGCTGGCGGTAGGACATGTTGGGGTTCTCCGCCAGGCGGGAGAACAGCGTGTAGGTGAAGAGGCCGAGCTTGCGCGCGCCCTCGCCGCCGCGCGGCAGCAGCATTTCGGGCGTCGTCTCCACCGTCTGCGCGGCGAAGAAGGCGACCAGCCCGCCGGGCGCGAGTGGCGTGGCGCCGGTCGGCTTGTCCTGCGCCGACTTCTCGGCATAGGCGCTGAGCGCGCGCGTGCTTTCCACCGGCCCGGCGCTGCGGGTCGCGCCCTTGGCTTCGGCGATGGCCTCGGCGAAGGCGCTTTCGGGAATGCCGAGCTGCTTGGGGTCGATCTTGCGCTCGGTCACCGCGTCGGCGCCCACCGGCGCGCCGCGCGTCGCCGTGCCGGAATGGCAGGCGTCGATGACCAGCCAGACGAAGGCGCCCTTGGCGCGGATGGCGTCGAGCGCGGCGCCGATCTCATTGTCGGCCAGCGCATTGGGAATGCCCTTCGTGCGGTCCACCCAGTTCTGGATGTCGGCGGGCAGGAAGGCCTCGTCCATGCCGTCCGGCTCGGAGGCGACATCCGCCGCCGGCTGCTGGATGCCGTGCCCGGAAAGCTGGATATAGACGAAATCGCCGCGCTCGGCCCTTGCCGCCAGCTCGGCCAGCGATCCTGCGATCGCCGCATGGGTGGGCGAGGCGGCAGCCCCGTCCACGCCGTCAGCCAGCAGTGTGACGTTTTCCGGCGCGAAGGCGATGGGCGCGCTCGTCGTCAGATACTGGCGCACGAGCTGCGCGTCATTGTTCGGTCCTTCGAGGTCCGCGCCCTTCACATGCGGATATTTGGTCACCGCCACCAGCAGTGCGTGATTGGTGCGCGCCTGCGCGGGCAGCGCCGCAAACACCGAAGTTCCGAGAAAAACCAGACCGGCGGCAACGATACCGCGGCCAATCCTGCGCTGTCGCATGCAGCAACTCCCCAAGCCTGTCCCTGCGTCAACTTGGTCTTACAGGATTCAGGCGGGATTTTGGAGCGGCGAAAGCGGAAGTTCGGTGTTTTTAGGGCGTCCCGAAAGTCAGTGCGCCTCGTCCCAGTTCGCAGCCGCACGCGCCTCGACCTGCAAGGGCACTTTCATCGACAGCGCCGGCATGGGCGCGTTCTCCATCGTCGCGACGATGACGGGGATGACCGCCTCCACCTCGCCTTCCGGCGCCTCGAAGATCAGTTCGTCATGCACCTGCAGCAGCATGCGCGTCTGCGTGATACCGGCGGCGGCGAAGGCATCTTCCATGCGGATCATCGCCCGGCGGATGATGTCGGCGGCCGAACCCTGGATCGGCGCATTGATCGAGGCGCGCTCGTTGAAGGAGCGGATCGAAGGGTTCGCGGCGCGAATGTCGGGATAGTGGATGCGCCGGCCGAAGATCGTCTCCACATAGCCTTGCTCGCGGGCCATCTGCTTGCGGCTTTCCATATAGTCGCGGATGCCGGGAAAGCGCTCGAAATAGCGCTTGATGTAATCCCCCGCCTCCGAACGCTCGATCGACAGCTGGTTGGCGAGGCCGAAGGCGGAAATGCCGTAGATGATGCCGAAATTGATCGCCTTGGCGCGCCGGCGCACGTCGGACGGCATGCCTTCCACCGGCACGCTGAACATTTCCGAGGCCGTCATGGCATGGATGTCCACGCCATCTTCGAAGGCCTGCCGCAATTGCGGGATGTCGGCAATATGCGCCAGCACGCGCAGCTCGATCTGGCTGTAGTCGGCGGAGATCAGGCGGTTGCCTTCCGCCGCGACGAAGGCGGTGCGGATGCGCCTGCCCTCGGCCGTGCGGATGGGGATGTTTTGCAGGTTGGGTTCGGACGAGGAAATGCGTCCCGTCGGCGTCGAGGCCAGCGCATAGGAGGTGTGCAGGCGCCCGGTCGCCGGATTGATATATTCCGGCAGCGCGTCGGTATAGGTGGATTTCAGCTTGGTGAGCTGGCGCCAGTCGACGATGCGGCGCGGCAGCTCGTGGCCTTCCGCCGCCAGTTCCTCCAGAAGCTGCGCGGTGGTGGACCACTGGCCGGACTTGGTGCGCGTGCCGCCCGGCAGCCCCATCTTGCCGAACAATATGTCGCCGAGCTGCTTGGGCGAACCGATGGTGAAGCGCTCGCCGGCGGCGGCATAGACGTCCTCCTCCAGCGCGGCGGCGCGCTGGGCGAACTCGCCCGACAGGCGCGACAGCATCTGGCGGTCGACGAGGATGCCGCGCTCCTCCATCCGCGCCAGCACCGGCACCAGCGGCCGTTCCAGCCGCTCATAGACCGAGGTCAGCCCGTCGGCGACGAGGCGGGGTTTCAGCACATGCCACAGCCTGAGGGCGATGTCGGCCCCCTCGGCCGCATAGGTGGTCGCGCGCTCGATCCCGACGAGGTCGAAGGTCACCAGATTGCGCCCCGAGCCGACAATGTCCTTGAACGGGATCACCGCATGGCCGAGCCATCGGTCGGCCGCCGAGGCGATGTCATATCCGCCGGTCCCCGCGCCCAGCACATAGGCGATCAGCATCGTGTCGTCATAGCCGGCAATGTCGATGCCGAGGCGATGCATGAACAGCCAGTCATATTTGATATTGTGGCCGACCTTCAGCACCGCCGGATCGCCAAGCACCGGCGCAAGCTCTTCCAGAACGCCGGCAAGGTCGAGCTGGCCGTCGGCGCGGCCGCCGCCGAGCAGGTCTTCGGCACTGCTGCGATGCTCGACGGGAATATAGGCGGCGTAGCCGGCATCCACCGCGATGGCGAAGCCGACCGGCTCGGCGCGCATCGGGTCCAGCGATGTCGTCTCGACGCGGAAGGAGATGAGGCCGCTCTCGCTCGCCGCGGCAAGCCAGCGCCTGAGCTCGGCCCGGTCATGGATCGAGACGTAGTTCGTCCTTTCGATCTTCGCGGTCGCGGCTGATTCGGCGCGGCGTTTTGCCAGCGTCGCAGGGGTGGAAGGCGCATTCGCGCCTCCGTTCGCCGCCGGCTGGCCTGTCCCCGCATCCGTGTCGAGGTCGGGGCCATGCGGCGCGGCATCCACAGCGATCGAAACGGCATCGACGGCGCTTGCGTCCACTTCGGTCGCCTCCGCCACGCGCCGCGTCAGCGAATTGAACTCCATCGCCTTGAGGAAACCGATGAGCTTGCCGCCATCGGGCGGCGCCAGAACCAGCTCGCCGAGGCCTTCCACCACCGGAACGTCATTGCGCAGCCGCACCAATTCGCGCGACAGGCGGGCATTGTCGGCATGGGTGATCAGGTTCTCGCGGCGCTTCTGTTGCTTGATCTCGCCGGCGCGGGCCAGCAGCGTGTCGAGGTCGCCGAACTCTTCCAGCAATTGCGCCGCCGTCTTCGGCCCGATGCCCGGCACGCCCGGCACATTGTCGATGGAATCGCCGGTCAGCGCCTGCAGGTCGATCATCTTCTCGGGCGGCACGCCCCATTTCTCGATGACCTCGGGAATGTTGATCTCCTTGTCCTTCATCGGGTCGTACATGGAGACGGTGGGGCCGACGAGCTGCATCAGGTCCTTGTCGGAGGAGATGACCGTCGTGTCGCCGCCGGCCTCGCAGGCGAGGCGGCAATAGGTGGCGATCAGGTCGTCGGCCTCGAAACCCTCCATCTCGATGCAGGGCAGCGAGAAGGCGCGGGTGGCTTCGCGGATCAGCGCGAATTGCGGCACCAGATCTTCCGGCGGAGCGCTGCGATTGGCCTTGTATTCGGCATAGAGCTCGTTGCGGAAGGTCTTTGACGAATAGTCGAAAATGACCGCGAAATGGGTCGGTGGAACGCCGACATCGGTGTTGCGGGCGTCCCGCAGCAGCTTCCACAGCATGTTGCAGAAACCGGACACCGCGCCGACCGGCAGCCCGTCGGATTTGCGGGTGAGCGGCGGCAAGGCGTGATAGGCGCGGAAGATGTAGCCCGAGCCGTCGACGAGGAAGAGATGATCGCCTTTTTTCATGGCGCAAGCGGTAGCGCGGACGCCCCTTCCTGTCCATGTAAAACCCGGCGCGGCGGTTCCGGCTCATGACAATCAGCCGGGTCACGCGCTCGTTACAGATATGTAATGTTCGTGCCCTTGAATCGCCGCTTTCGGGACCACAGATAGCGGTTATCGGCAGTTTTCGCCGAAGTCCGGTTCAAGGCACGTCCCCCGCCTATCCCGGACCGTGCGGCAGCCTCACCCCCTCTCCGGGCTGCCGCAGTTTTTAGTAAAGCCGCCGTGGTGGCCCCTCCGCCACGGCGGCATTTTTTTGCCCATTTTCTGCGACGGTGGGATAGGGTCGCCGCGATGAATCGCTGAGGCCGCCATGACCGCACTTGCTCCCGTTCTCGACAATCTCGACGGCAATCTCGACGCCAGCCTCGAGCGCCTTTTTGCGCTGCTTCGGCTGAAGTCGATTTCGACCGATCCCGCCTACAAGGCGGAATGCCGCAAGGCCGCCGAATGGCTGGTCGCTGACCTGCGCTCGATCGGTTTCGAGGCCGGCCTGCGCGACACGCCCGGCCAGCCGATGGTCGTCGCCCATCATGACGGCCCGGCCGGCGCGCCGCATGTGCTCTTCTACGGCCACTACGACGTGCAGCCCGTCGATCCGCTGAACCTGTGGGACGCCGATCCCTTCGAACCGGCGATCAGCGAGGCCGGCGGCGTCAAGGTCATTACCGGGCGCGGCTCGTCCGACGACAAGGGCCAGCTGATGACTTTCGTGGAGGCATGCCGCGCCTTCAAGCAAGTCGACGGAGCGCTGCCGTGCAGGGTCACGATCCTCTTCGAGGGCGAGGAGGAGTCCGGTTCGCCGTCGCTGAAGCCTTTCCTGGCCGAGGCTGCCGAGGAATTGAAAGCCGACTTCGCGCTGGTCTGCGACACCGGCATGTGGGATGCCTCCACGCCAGCCATCAGCGTCGGCCTGCGCGGACTGGTGGGCGAGGAAGTGACGATCCATGCCGCCAGCCGCGACCTGCATTCGGGCCATTATGGCGGCGCGGCGGCCAATCCGATCCGCGTGCTGGCAAAGATCCTTGCCGCCATCCATGACGATACAGGCAGGGTGACGATTCCCGGCTTCTATGACGGCGTCGAGGAAACGCCGACACAGGTGAAGGCCTCGTGGGACGCGCTCGGCCAGACGCCGGAGAAATTTCTCGGCGAGGTTGGCCTGTCGGTGCCGGCGGGCGAAAAGGGCCGCTCGCTGCTGGAACAGGTCTGGGCGCGGCCGACCTGCGAATTCAACGGCATTTCCGGCGGCTATGAGGGCGAGGGCTTCAAGACGGTGATTGCCGCGCAGGCCTCCGCCAAGGTTTCGTTCCGCCTCGTCCACAAGCAGGATCCGGAGAAGCTTCGGGCCGCCTTTCGCGCCTTCGTCGAGGCGCGGCTGCCGGCCGACTGCAAGGCCTCGTTCGAGGAACATGGCGGCTCGCCGGCGATCCAGCTCTCCTATGATTCCCCGATCGTCACCCGGGCCAAGGCTGCGCTGTCGGACGAATGGGGCAAGCCGGCGCTGACCATCGCCATGGGCGGGTCGATCCCGGTCGTCGGTGAGTTCCAGAAGCTGCTCGGCATGGAATCGCTGCTTGTCGGCTTCGCGCTCGACGATGACCGCATCCATTCGCCGAACGAAAAGTACAATCTCGAATCCTTCCATCGCGGCCAGCGCTCCTGGGCGCGCATCCTGCACGCGCTCGCCGGCAAATAAGGGCCTGTCACATGACCATCCGTTTCCATCGCGGCGACCTGCCGGACCTCGCCCATTATGATGTCGACGCTGTCGCCATCGATACCGAGACGCTCGGCCTCAACCCGCATCGCGACAGGCTCTGCGTGGTGCAGATCTCGCCGGGCGACGGCACGGCCGACGTGATCCAGATCGCGCAGGGGCAGAAGCGCGCGCCCAACCTCGTCTCGCTGCTGCGCAACCGGAAGGTGACGAAGCTGTTCCATTTCGGCCGCTTCGACCTTGCGGTGCTCTACCAGGCCTTCGGCGTGATGCCGGAGCCGGTCTTCTGCACCAAGATCGCCTCGCGGCTGGTGCGCACCTATACCGACAGGCACGGCCTCAAGGACATCTGCTCGGAACTCTTGGGCGTCAGCCTTTCCAAGGCGCAGCAATCGTCGGACTGGGCGGCCGAGACCCTGTCGCCCGAACAGCTCGAATATGCGGCCTCGGACGTGCTCTACCTGCACAGGCTGCGCGACAAGCTCCAGCAGCGGCTGGAGCGCGACGGCCGCGTCAAGGAGGCCGAAGCCTGCTTCCGCTTCCTGCCGACGCGCGCAAGGCTCGACCTGATGGGCTGGGACGAAGAAGACATCTTCGCCCATAGCTGATTGGCTATTCGGCGGGCATCGCCACGCGGCGGCCCGCCGGCGCCCTGTCGATATAGGCCCAGCGCGGGCGCTCGAACAGGAAGCCGCCATGGCCGCTCCACTTCACCAGGAAGTAGAATAGCGCCGGTCCGGCGACGGCGGCGATCAATGTCAGCAGCGAAATCGTGCCGACATCGGTGATGATGCCGCTGCGCAGCAGGACGACGCGCGCCAGCACCATGGGCAGGAAGAACGACAGGTAGACCACCAGCGAATGCGCGCCGAGCCATGTCAGCCAGGCGAAGCCGCGCCGCTCGCTGAGCAGGGCCGAGACCCAGATCACCACGGTGATGCCGACGAGCGCCAAGGGCAGCGACACGAAGCTCATTTCGGCGATGCCGCCGCGTGCGCCCGCATTCGACAGTTCGGGCTGGATCAGTGCCGCCAGCGACGGTGTCGGCGGCGTGAACACCAGCCAGGCGTTCACCGGCGCCCACAATGCGATCAGCGCCAGCGCCTTGCCGGGATTCGTCCGCGCCCAGTCGGCGATGTCGAAGATGCGTGCGGCAAAGAGATAGCCGATCAGGAACCAGACATAGCGGCTGGCGAACTCGTCCACGAGGGTCCAGCCAGTATGGATGGGCAGGATCTCCAGCCAGGCGGCCCAGGCCAGCAGGAACCACGCCGGCAGCGTCTTCACCGCGCGTGTGAACAGGAAGAAGATCGGCAGGATATAGATGAACCACAGCGTGCCGAACGGCTCGATAAAGGCCAGGAGATAGGCGCCGAGCGTCGCCGGCACGCCGCTCTCCATGGCCATGAAGGGCGCCCGGAAGGCGAACTGGATCGTCAGCCAGAGCACATAGAAATAGGCGAAATGCACGACCTTGCGGTCGACATAGCGCAGCCATGGCCGGTCGATGACCAGCCCCAGGAACAGGCCCGATATCAGGAAGAAGTCGGGCATGCGGAACGGACGGGCGAAGGAGACCACATAGCCCATCCAGCCGGGCTGGCCGGCGGCCGTTTCCACGCCGATGACGGCATGGCCCATTACCACCATGATGATGCACAGGCCCTTGGCCACGTCGACCCAGGCGACGCGGGCTGCACTGCTATCGGAGGCGCTCATCGCGGACATGTCCATGGCAACGGCTTGTACGGGCCCAGTGGTGTTGATCCCCTTAATCCAATCTAGCGGATTTGCGCCGTCTTGACCTGCGGTTACGAAATGGTGAAGGGACGCTACGGAGACGAACATGATCATTCGCCATCGCACCAATGTCCTGAAGCTGTTCTTCGTCATGCGCGGATCGGTCGTTCCGCGCATCCTGCCGCATATTTTCGGCTTCGCGCTCTACGGCGCGGCGGTCACTTTCCTGATCGGGCGGTTCCTGCCCGCCGTCGGCAGCATGAGCGTCGCGCCCTTCGCGCTGGTGACGGTGACGCTCTCCATCTATCTCGGCTTTCGCAACAGCGCCGCCTATGACCGCTGGTGGGAAGGACGGAAGCTGTGGGGCCAGCTCGTCTACGAAATACGCAACCTGGCGCGCGCCAGCATGGCGCTGTTGCCGGAAAGCCGGCTGCATCGCCCGCTATTGATGGATTCGCTCGCCTTCTGCCACCTGCTGCGCGGCGCCTTGCGCCGGATCGATGCATCGGCCGAGGCAAGGCCGTTCCTCTCCGAAGCGGATGAGACGCTTGCGAAAGCCGGACCCGAAGCCATCGTCCGGCAGATGGGAGGCCGGCTGGCGCAGGCGCGTGCCAGTGGCGCGCTCGACCCGATCGGCTTCCGCATCCTCGATGAAAGGCTGGCCGCGATCGCCGCGGTCGAAGCCGGCTGCGAGCGCATCGCGGCCACGCCGCTGCCCTTCGCCTATACGCTGCTGCTCCAGCGCACCGCCTATGTCGTCTGCCTGCTCCTGCCCTTCGGGCTGGTCTCCGCAATCGGCTGGGCGACACCGCTTTTCACCGCCATCATCGCCTATACCTTCTTCGGGCTCGACGCATTGTCGGAGGAGCTGGAAGACCCGTTCGGCAACGAGGCCAACGACCTGCCGCTCGACGCGCTCTGCCGCATCTGTGAAATATCGGTCATGGAAGCGCTGGGCGAGCCCGCGCCGGAGCCGATGCGCGCCAAGCACTACTTCCTGTCCTGAGCGACTTTTCGTCTTCGCGAAGACTCTTCCGTCCATCTGTTCAACAGATGTGAACACACCGTATTCTTTCCTTGCGGCAACGTTGTTGCGCATTCACAAGCGCGCGTTTTTGGTGCATCCGGCTATTTGTCCTTGCAGCAATACGTGTATACATCGTCGAAGAACCGTCCTTTTGCACGGACGGATGTTCAACCGGGAGGCATTCTCATGATTTCGAAGACAACAGCAGCCATCGCGCTCGCCGCGGGCGTGGCCTGGTCGGCCGGCGCTCATGCGCAGGAGACGGTGAAGATCGGCGTGATCCTGCCCTATTCGGGCCCGTTCGCCGATGCGGCCAACCAGTTGCAGGCCGGCATCGACCTCTACATCAAGAAGCATGGCGACACCGTCGCCGGCAAGAAGATCGAGATCATCCGCAAGGACACCGGCGGTCCGGCCGCTGACGTGGCGCAGCGCGTCGCTCAGGAGCTCGTCGTCCGTGACGGCGCCGACATCCTCGCCGGCTTCGCCCTGACCCCGGAGGCGCTGGGCGCCGCGCCGGTCGCCACCGAGGCGCAGAAGCTGATGGTGGTGATGAATGCGGCGACCTCGGTCGTCACCGAGCAGTCGGACTACATCGTGCGCACCTCGGTCACCATTCCGCAGGTCAATTACGCATTCGGCAAGTGGGCTTTCGACAAGGCCGGCGTCAAGCAGGCCTACACGCTCGTCTCCGACTACGGTCCGGGCCATGACGCCGAGAAGTCCTTCTCGAGCGGCTTCACCGAGGCCGGCGGCAAGATGCTCGGCGCCGACCGCACGCCGGTCGCCAATCCCGATTTCTCGGCCTTCGTGCAGCGCGTGAAGGACGCCAATCCGGAAGCCGTCTACATCTTCGTTCCGGGCGGCGCACAGCCGGCGGCGATCGGCAAGGCGCTGTCCGACCGTGGACTCACCCCGCCCGCCACCAAGGTCTTCGGACAGGGAGAGCTGACCCATCCGGAAGCGCTGGAGAGCATGGGCCAGACCGCCAAGGGCATCATCACCACCTTCCATTATACGCTGGAGCGTGACGATCCGCTGAACAACGAATTCGTTGCCGGCTATCGCGAGGCCAACAAGGGCCGCAGCCCCGACCTGTTCTCGATCGGCGGCTATGACGGCATGCACCTCATCTACGAGGCGCTGAAGAAGACCAATGGCGACGCCTCCGGCGATGCGCTGCTGGAAGCAGCCAAGGGCATGGCCTGGGACAGCCCGCGCGGCCCGATGTCGATCGACCCGGAAACGCGTGACGTGGTGCAGACGGTCTACATCCGCGAAGTGCAGGAAGTCGACGGCAAGCTGCAGAACGTGATCATTGACGAGATTCCCAACGTCAAGGATCCGCTCCACGGCCAGAAGAAGTAAAACCGGCCATCACGGTCGACAGGAAGGGATAGTATCCAAGTGGGCAGTATCGGCATCGTACTTTTTGACGGTTTTGCCTTCGGCATGCTGCTGTTCGTCCTGTCGGTCGGGCTTTCCGTGACGATGGGGTTGATGAATTTCATCAACCTCGCCCACGGCGCCTTCGGTATGCTGGGCGGCTATCTGGCCGTGGTGGCCATGCGCCAGCTCGGCCTGCCTTTCCTGGCCGCACTTCCCTTCGCCTTCGTCGGCTCGGCGCTTGTCGCCGTGGCCTTCGAGCGCACGCTCTTCCGGCGCCTCTACCGCGCCGGGGAGCTCAACCAGGTCCTCTTCACCATCGGCCTGGTCTTCGTCGCCTCGGCGGTCGCGACCTATGTCTTCGGAACCGTCCAGCAGGTCATCATCATGCCCTCCTGGCTGCGCGGTTCGGTCGAGATTTTCGGCATGCGGCTCGGGGCCTACCGCATCTTCCTCGTCGTCATGGCGCTTGCCATCACCGCTTTGCTCGTCTTCGGACTGGAGCGCACGCGCTTCGGCGCGCAGATCCGCGCCGCCGTCGACAACCAGCAGGTGGCGCAGGGTCTCGGCCTCAATGTGGATCGCATCTTCGCCGTCACCTTCGCGGTGGGTAGCGGCCTTGCCGGCCTCGGCGGCGCGCTCGCCATCGAGGTGGTCGGCCTCGATCCCTCCTTCGGCTTCCACTATCTGGTCTATGTGCTGATCGTCGTCTCGGTCGGCGGGCTGGGCTCCATCACCGGCTCTTTCGTCGGCGCGGCCCTGCTCGGCATTTTCGACGTTGCAGGAAAGTACTTCGTGCCCGAAATCGGTTCCTTCCTCATCTATCTCATCCTCGTGGGCGTGCTCCTCGTGCGCCCGATGGGCCTGTTCGGAAAGCGGTGAGGTCATGAGCGACACGACCCCCACCGCAGCCGAAACCCCGCAGCGCTGGCTTCGCCGCCAGGGCCGCTGGTCGCCGGTCGAGATCGTCTTCTGGCTTGCCACACTGCTGCCGTTCTTCTTCTTTCCCACCTATCTGCCGCTGGCCAGCCAGGTGGCGATCGCGGCGCTCTTCGCCATTTCGGTCGATCTCGTCCTCGGCTATGCCGGCATCGTCACGCTCGGCCATGCGATGTTCTTCGGCCTCGGCGCCTATGCCGCCGGCCTGCTCAGCGTCTATGGCTGGGGCGAGCCGATCACTGGCCTGCTCTTTGCCGGCGTCTTTGCGGGGCTCGTCGGCTTCGTCGCCAGCTTCCTGATCGTGCGCGTGCAGCATTTGGCGCTGCTCATGGTCACGCTCGGCCTCGGCCTGCTCACCTATGAGCTCGCCAACGCCCTGACCTGGCTGACGGGCGGCACCGACGGCCTGCGCGGCATCCGCATGTGGCAGGTGTTCAATTATTTCCGCTTCGACCTGTGGGGCTACACGGCCTACGGCTATTCGCTCGCCGTGCTGTTCCTCGGCTTCCTGATCAGCCGCACCATCGTCAACTCCTCCTTCGGCCTGGCGCTGCGCGGCATCCGCGAAAACGTCAAGCGCATGCCGGCGATCGGGTCGGACTACAAGTGGCACCTGCAGAAGATCTATGCCATCTCGGCCGCGCTGGCGGGCGTCGCCGGCGGCCTGCTGGTGCAGACCACCAGCACGGCGACGATGGAAGTGCTGAGCTTCCAGCGCTCTGCCGATGTGGTGGTGATGCTGATCCTCGGCGGCACCGGCCGCCTCTACGGCGCCATCGTCGGCGCCATCATCTTCCTGCTGGTGCGCGACCAGCTCGCCGGCGTGAACCCGCAATACTGGTATTTCGGTATCGGCCTTCTCCTGATGGTGGTGGTGCTGTTCATGCCCAAGGGCATTCTGGGCGCGCTCGTGCGCCTGACGAGCAAGCGGGGCTGACCGTGGCCGAACAGATCATGCTCAAGACTGAGTCCATCTCGAAGAAGTTCGGTTCGCTGGAAGTGGCCCGTTCCGTCTCGCTGGAGCTGCCGCGCGGCGCCCGCCATGCGTTGATAGGCCCCAACGGCGCCGGCAAGACGACGCTCATCAACCTCATTACCGGCCACCTCAAGCCCGACAGCGGCCGTATCCTGCTCGAAGGCAAGGACGTGACCGGCATGGCGCCTGCCGCACGCGTGCGGCGCGGCCTGACGCGCACCTTCCAGATCAACACGCTCTTTCCCGACCTGACGCCGATCGAGTCGGTCACGCTGGCCGTCTGCGAGCGCAAGGGAAAGGCCGGCCAGTTCTGGCGCAGCCTCGCCACGCACAAGGATGCCATCGACGAGGCCTTCGGCATTCTGAGCCAGCTGCGGCTTGCCGACGTCGCGACGCGCACGACGCGCACGCTGCCCTATGGCCAGCAGCGCCTGCTGGAGATCGCGCTGGCGCTGGCGACCAAGCCGAAGGTGCTGCTGCTCGACGAGCCTGCCGCCGGCGTCCCGCGCGATGAGAGCGCCATGCTCTTTAGCGTGATTGCAGCCCTTCCCGACGATATTTCGGTGCTTTTCATCGAGCATGACATGAACCTCGTCTTCCAGTTCGCCAGCCGCATCACCGTGCTCGTGGCCGGTGGCGTGCTTCTGGAAGCGGAGCCGGACGTCATCCGCACCGACCCGCGCGTCCGCGAAGTCTATCTGGGACACGGCCATGACTGAACCGCTGCTCGAATTGCGCGACGTGCGCTCCGCCTATGGCGAGGCGGTGGTGCTGGACGGGGTTTCCATATCCGTGCCGCAGGGCGGCAGCCTCGCGCTGCTGGGGCGTAATGGCGTCGGCAAGTCGACGCTGCTTTTGACCATCATGGGCTTCGTCAATCTCATGCGCGGCGAGGTTCGCTTCAAGGGCGAGGACGTATCGCGCCTGGCGCCCCACAGCCGCGCCCGCCGCGGTATCGGCTGGGTGCCGCAGGAGCGCGGCGTCTTCCCGTCGCTGACCGTGGAGGAAAACCTGATCGCCACGGCGACCTCGGGCCGATGGGACCTGGAAGCCGTCTACAGGATGTTCCCGCGCCTCAAGGAACGCCGCGCCAATATGGGCAACCAGCTCTCCGGCGGCGAGCAGCAGATGCTGGCGGTCGGGCGCACCCTGATGACCAATCCGAGCATCCTGCTGCTGGACGAGCCGCTGGAAGGCCTGGCGCCGATCATCGTGGAAGAACTGACCGCCGCGATCCGTCACATGAAGGAGGAAGAGGGCATGGCCTTCATCCTCGTCGAGCAGCATGCCGAATTCGCGCTGAAGCTGACCGACCAGGCGGTGGTGATCGAGCGCGGCGTGATCGCCCATCAGGCCGGATCGGCGCAATTGCTCGCCGACAAGCCGGTTCTCGACCGCTATGTCGGCCTCGACCTGAAGAAGGCCTGACCGCAGCGAGACCGGCAGGGGGAATGAAAAAGGGCGGTCTTTCGACCGCCCTTTTCGCATGAAGAGTGTCGCAGTCCGGCCTCAGGCCCTGCCGGCATGGGCGTTCTTGCCGGCATCGCGTTCCGCATGGCGCGGCGTGGCGCCGGCGGCTTCCTCGCAGAGTTCGAGATGCCGGGCCAGCGCCTGGTTGGAAAGCATGGCGCTGATGGTCGTGATGTCGCGCCCCTGATATCTGGGCATCTGCTGGACTTCCTTCAGTCGTTCCAGAAGTGCAAGTCGGGTCATTGGAGCGCTCCTTTCATTGCCGGGGCTGTGTTGCGGCGACCTGTCTCAGGCCGCCTTCTTCTTCTTGTTGCCTGCGTCGAGCGGGATCTCGATATCGACGGCGAGTGTCGTGACCTGGGCGCCGCGCTCCATCTTCACGTTCACCTTGTCGTCGTCGATTTCCATATGTTTCGAGATGACGCGCAGGATTTCGTCGCGCAGCTTGGAGACGAGGTCCGAATCGCCTGTTGACGCGCGCTCATGGGCCAGCAGCACCTGCAGGCGCTCGCGCGCCGCGGGGGCCGATGACTGCGCGCGGGAAAAGACGCGAAAGAAATTCATGCCGCTTTCCTCCCGAATATCTTGCCGAAGAAGCCGCGCTTCTCGCCGGGAATGGTGATCGGCAGCTCTTCGCCCTTGAGACGGCGCGCGGCATCGAAATAGGCGACCGCCGGGGCGCAGCGGCCGTCTGCCAGCGTCACCGGGGAGCCGACATTGGAAGCCCGCAGCACGTCCATGCTCTCCGGTATGATGCCGAGCAGCGGGATCGACAGGATGTCGAGCACGTCGTCCACCTTCAGCATGTCGCCGCGCTGGGCGCGTGCCGGGTCGTAGCGGGTCAGCAGCAGGTGCTTTTCCATCCGCTCGCCGGCTTCGGCCTTGACCGTCTTGGAGTCGAGCAGGCCGATGATGCGGTCCGAATCGCGCACCGACGAGACTTCCGGATTGGTCACCACGATCGCCACATCGGCATGGCGCATGGCCAGCGTGGCGCCGCTCTCGATGCCCGCCGGGCTGTCGCAGATCACCCAGTCGAAGGCCTTGCGCAGCGATGCGACGACCTTCTCGACGCCTTCGGGCGTGAGATTGTCCTTGTCGCGCGTCTGCGAGGCCGGCAGCAGGTAGAGCGTCTCCAGCCGCTTGTCGCGGATCAGCGCCTGGGTGAGCTTGGCCTCGCCCTGGATCACGTTGACGAGGTCGTAGACCACGCGCCGCTCGGCGCCCATCACGAGGTCGAGATTGCGCAGGCCGACGTCGAAATCCACGACCACGACCTTCTCGCCCCCCTGTGCGAGGGCGGCACCAAGGGCCGCGGACGACGTCGTCTTGCCGACCCCGCCCTTGCCCGATGTGACCACGACTACTTTGCCCATTGACCTCTCCTGTTTGTGCGGGTGGGCCTGTGGCTCACCCGAGTGTTCCCGCCCTGATCGCCTCGCCCTCGAGCCAGATCTGCACGGCCTTGCCACGCAGGTTGGGCTCCATGTCCTCGGCCGTCTTGTAGAAGCCGTCGATGGCGATCAGCTCCGCTTCGAGCTTGCGGCAGAAGATGCGGGCGGAACCGTTGCCGGTTGTGCCTGCCATCGCGCGGCCGCGCAGCGTGCCATAGACGTGGATCGAGCCGCCGGCGACGATCTCCGCGCCCGACGCCACCGAGCCGACGACGGTGACGTCGCCCTCGGGGAAGAAAAGCGACTGACCCGAGCGCACCGGCTCGGTCACGACGATGGAGGGCATGGCCCTGACCGGCTGCGGGGCGGCGGGCGTCACGTCCTCCATCACCGCGGCTGGCTGCGCATCGTCATCCTCTTCCCCGGCGACAGGCGCCTCGAAATCCGATGCCGGGCGGCCGTCGGTCATGGCAGGCGGCATATCCGCGCCAAGAAGGGAAGGCCGCGCGCCTTCGATGCCCATGACGCGCACATTGCGCGCGGCGAGCTGGGCGACCAGTTCGCGCAGCTGCGCGCGGTCGACGTCCAGCTCCTCGACATTGAGCACGACGGGCCGGCGCAGGAAGAAGCCTGCGGACCGGGCCGCCAGATCGTCGAGGCGCATCAGCCAGTCCTCGAAGGGCATCTCCGGGGTAAGCGCGAGTGCGAGGAAGGACCGCCCCTTGAGGCGGATCGGCCGGGGTTGCGTTAACACGTCAGTCATCTTGGTTAATTTTCGATTGCTTCGATGTACCGGCAAAATGGTTAACGAATGGTAAATTTTCTGGATGAGGAGACGCTTGCGCGCGCCTGCCAACCGATGAAGACGGCAAGAAATCTGCTTTGCAATCAACGAATTGATGCGACGCAGAAGATGAAACGAAAAGTTACCGGCAGCCTGAATGTCCGGTTGCGGGGAAATTGTCGCAATGCCGCATGCTGCGCTCAACCCATGAATCGCCGTCCAGCCCAATGGTCACGACTGGTCGGCACAGGTTCGCCTGCGACGATGAGTGCTTCCGAGACCGTATCGAGTTGCCGTCTCGTCCGGCGGCATCGCGCCTGTATAAATTGTACGCAAAAAAATGGCATCTATCTATTTGATTTATATCACAAAACAAACAAAATCCACCTATATTGACGAATACATTGCAAAGATTGTTTATTTTCAAGGCCATCTGGACACAGACTTTGGCGATTACCTAAACTTTCCCGTCTTCGTGGATGCGGGAAATGAAGCAGACACCAAGGAAATCGCTCGAACTGCGTCGTGAGATCGAACACGACATCCTCGCCGGCCACTTCCGTCCGGGCGACAGGCTCGACGAGCAGTCGCTTGCCGATCGGTTCCAGGTTTCCCGGACACCTATCAGGGAGGCGCTTCAGCAACTCCAGTTTTCCGGACTCGTGGTCAACCATCCCAATCGCGGCGCTTTCGTCGCGCAGGTCTCGGCTTCGGAAATCCTTGAAATGTGTGAACTCAGAGTCGAGATGGAGAGCATCTGCGGCCGGTTTGCAGCCAATCGGGTGTGATTTTTCATGGAATGAGGACCCTGTTTAGGGGTGATTTTCGTCCAAACGGGACCCCTTAACGTGGGGTCATCAAGATGCTTCCGGTTTCATCGGAGGCATTTGTTTTGGATGTTG